>Ga0116174_10002605_pt1 | contig 15419 bp, 11 predicted proteins | sample AD_UKC087_MetaG_FD_89801 | JGI IMG/M metagenome (GOLD analysis project Ga0116174, IMG submission 89801) | Active sludge microbial communities of municipal wastewater-treating anaerobic digesters from USA - AD_UKC087_MetaG | ecosystem: Engineered > Bioreactor > Anaerobic > Digestate | place: USA...
AACCGCTCCTGCTCCCTCGACATCTACATCGGCCGGGCGCATCTCCGCAGCCGGCTGGTCACCGCCGTGGCCGTGCTGCGCGCGCTGGAATACGCCTTCGACGAGCTCAACCTGCACCGGGTCGGCGCCTTCATCTACGCGTTCAACACCGCGTCCTGGCGCATCTTCGAGATGGCCGGCGCAAAGCGCGAGCTTGTGCTGCGGCGGCAGGTGCTGCGCGACGGGGTCCTGCACGATGTCTACGGCTACGGGGTGCTCCGGGAGGAGTTCGACGAGGCGCGCCGCGTGCGGAGCCGCCTCGTGGAAAGCGCGTCGCTGGAGGCCATGGTGGCCGCCCTGCCGCCGGACGACCCGGAGCCGGGCGCGTGAAGACGGCCTTTCTCCTCCTGCTCGGCGGCTACGTGCTCTGGACCATGTTCTCCGCCGGCCTGATGCGGCGCGGCCGCGACGGCCGTCTCGACCCGGTGGCCGCCCTGTTTCAGACCCCTCTCGCCGTGCTGGCGTGCGTTTACGCGGCCCGCGAGGGGCTGCTGTCCCGGGCCCTGGTGTTTCCCCCGGCATGGCTGCTGGGGCTGGCGCTGGGCCACGCGCTGTTCGCCCTCTCGGTCCTCCTCACCCACGGGGTGGTCCGCGATGCCTGGGCGCATTTTCTGGACCTGGGCGGCATCGCGCGCTTCACGGCGGGCCACCCGGCGGTGCTGGCGCGCTTTGTGGGCATCTCGCTCACGGAGGAGATCATCTACCGGGGGGCGGCGCAGTCCCTGCTCGCGGGGCTGCCCGGCGGCCCCTGGACCGCCGTGCCCGCGGTCGCCGTCCTGTTCGCGCTCGTCCACGACCACTTCTACCGGAACAGCCGGCGCGAGTCGGCGGAGTTCCTTCTGTTTGCCCTGACCCTCGGCCTGCTGTACCATGTGACGGGCAGCCTGGCCGTCGTTATTGTTGTGCACACGGTGCGCAACATGGAAAGCGCCTGCCTCGAATACCGCGCGCTGCTTGAAAGCACGGGGGACGAGGACGAGGCGAACCGGGCGCTGGAACTGTCCGTGTCGGGAAAACCGCTGGAGACCCCATGACCGACCCGCTGGTGGAAATGCGCGGCGTGCGCAAGCAGTTTGTCACCCGCCACGTCCTCGCGCTGGACGAGGAGACGCGGAAGCGCCGCTTCTACAAGCGGAACCTTGTGGACGCGGCGATGGACGTCTCCTTCGCGATCCAGCCCGGCGAGATTTTCGGGCTTCTCGGCCCCAACGGCGCGGGCAAGACGACCACGGTCAAGATGATCTCCGGCCTCGTCAAGCCGGACGCGGGCCAGGTGTTTGTCGCCGGCATGGATGTGGAGCGCAAGCGCAAGCAGATTCTCCGCCAGGTGGGGGTGGTGCTCGAGGGCACCCGCACAAGCCTGTGGCCCCTGACCCCCCTGGAGAACCTGATGTACTACGGCAACCTGAAGAACGTCCGGGGGGCCGTGCTGCACGACCGCGCGCACGACCTGCTCGACTTCATCGGGCTGCAGGACAAGAAGAACATCCAGGTGCGCCGCCTGTCGCGCGGGCAGAAACAGAAACTGGCCATCTGCATCGCCCTCATCGCCGATCCCCGCGTGCTGCTCCTCGACGAGCCGACCACCGGGCTCGACGTGCAGAGCAGCCGCGCCATCAAGGACCGCATCATCGAGATGACCCACGGCCAGGGCCGCGCCGTCCTCGTGACCACCCACGACATGCACGTCGCCCAGGAGCTGTGCGACCGCGTCGGCATCATCAACAAGGGCCGCCTCGTCGCCTGCAAGCCCATGTCCGAGCTGCTGGAGCTGTTCTCGGAGCATGTGTTCGTCTTCAAGCTTGACGCCCCGGCCGGGACCGGCCCGCTGCGCGGGCTGCCCGGGGTGCTTTCGGCGGAGGAGGAGGCGGCCAACGGGGAGAGTTCGCTGGTGGTCTCCCTGGCGACGGACGAGGCGGAGCGGTCGGCGGGTTTCTACGCCGTCATGCGGGCGCTCGAGGGCATGGGCCGAAGGGTGCTGGCCGTGCAGCAGCGGCAGCAGAATCTGGAGAGCGTGTTTCTGCGGATCACCGGGCAGCCGCTGGACGCGGACGGGGACGCCGGGCCGGAAGATCCGGAACAGGAGTGAAGATGGGCTTTTTTCTGGTCATGAAGGCCGAGCTGGTGCGCGTGTTCATCGTCATGCGCCGCTACTGGTTCCGCACGATCACCGGCATGATCATCGGCTACGGCATGCTCATGGTGCTGGTGGCGGGATTCATCTACAGCCGGCCGCAGGTCGAGCAGGGGCTCAGCAAGTTCAGCGACCCGGCGGCGGCGACCAACTTCGTCCTGGGCTTCATCATCGGCATGTACGCCTTCAGCGTCGTCGGCATGTTCACGCAGGGCCTCCAGGGCATGGCGACCAGCGGCGTGCTGGAGCAGCTCTGCATGAGCCCCCACGGCCTCATCACGAACTTCCTCGCCCAGGTGCTTGTGGCCTCCGTCTCCACCATCATCTCCTCGGGCATCATGGTCTACCTCGTGTCCTTCTCCGTCGGCGGCAGCCTGCACTGGGATACCCTGCCCGTCATGGTGCTGCTCGCGCTGACGTTCTTCAACCTGCTGGGGTTTGGATTCATGGTGGGCGGGCTGGTCCTGGTGTTCAAACAGGTCGGCCAGGTGGCCATCCTCATTCGGATGGGGCTCTTCGGACTCGCCGTGTTTGCCCGGGAGGAGCTGCTCCAGCAGCCGTGGCCGGTCCGGCTCAGCATGCACGTGCTCCCTGTCACCGACGCGGCCATCTGCCTCAAGCATGTCCTGATCAAGGGGCAGCTGAACGCCGCGGGCGAGCATGCCAGCGTGTTTCAGCACCAGAGCTTCTACTGGCTGCTGGTCAGCTGCGTCGCCTGGACAGCCATTGGGATGTCGGTCTTCAAGGTGATGGAAAACTGGAGCCGGTCCAAGGGGACGCTCGGCTCGTATTGACCGGACAACGGGAAACGGCCCTGAAATGCCGCAGAGACTGCACCGATTCGAGTGTGACGGCCGGCGCTACGCGCTGGACCCGGAGACCTGCTTCTGTTTCGAGTGCGACGAAATCTCCGCGGCCGTGCTGGAGCACTATCCCGAAGAGCCCGTCAACCGCATTCTGGGCATCCTCGGGGAGCGTTTCGCCCGCCAGGAACTGGAGGAGGTCATCGGCGAGCTCGAATGGCTCCGGGCGACCCGGTCCATCCTGCAGCCCCCCAAGCAGGAGGCGCTGGCCCGCCGCTATGAGCTGGAACGGGGGCTCCGGGAGCTGACCGTGGTGCTGGATCTCCGGGACGCGGGCGAAGCGGCCGGGGGCGCGCCGGCGGAACCCGCCGTTGGCGGATGGCGCCGCTGGATCTCCGGGGCGGACGCCGCTGAAAAAGCCCGGAACACAGGCGCCGGGAACGCGCCCGCGGCGCCGGTGGCGGAAGCGGGCCGTCTGCTGCTCGCCCGGTCGGCCACCCAGAAAGAGCTGCATCTGCGCGTTCTTGCGGCCTCCTTGGATTTCTTCCGGGACACGGCGTTCCTTTCCCAGTGGGAAGCGGTCCTCCGCGAGCTGCGCACCCTCGCCGCCTGGTCCGGCAAGGCGTTGACCGTTTCGGTGGGGGTCCGTCTGCCCGATACGGCGGCGGACACCGCGCCGGAGCCTCTCAGGGGGCAGGACTACACCGCGTGGTTCACGCTTTCTCCGGAAAAGCTGGCCGCCGCAGACGGCAATGCCTGGCGGGCGCTTGGGGTGGCCAAGTGTGGACGGCTTGACCAGACGGCGAAATCCTTCACCGCCCTGCGCGCGTCCTTCGAGGGGAGACTCTCCGTGACCCCGCGCGGGGAATCGTTTCCCGGCCTGGTCACTGCGCTGGAGAAACTCGGATTCCCCTGGATGGAGCTGGACTGGGAGGCGGCCTTTGCCGCCACGCCCGGGTTGGACGCCGCAGCAGTCGGGCGGAGCCTCAAGTCCAACGCCGACGATTACGCGGACGCCCTGCTTCAGGGGCGCATGTTCCGGGCGGAACCTTTTGCCACGCTGTTTCTTCAGATATTCCACGGAACCCCCGCCTTTCGGCGTGATCCTTCCGGGGCCAACGCCCTGGCGGTGGATGCCGGAGGCGGCGTTTTTCCCGGACCGGGCTTTTTCGGCCGGGAGGCGTTTCGCGCGGGCACCCTGGCGGCGCCGCCCTCCGATGCGGATGGGACCCTGGCCCGTTTTGAGGATGTCGGCGCGCTGACCACCTCTCCGTGCGTTCGTTGTTGGGCGGCGGGTCTATGCGGCGGGGGGAGCGCCGCCGTACACACCGCGCGCACCGGCGACTTCCGGACCCCCGACCCCGCGTGGTGCGACGCATGGCGCGGCTGGATCGAGGGGGCCATCGCCGCCTTCAGCCGTCTTTCCGGCGCGGGGGTGAATTTCACGCGCGTGTTTGACTCCGTCGCGCACCGGGGGAAGCCGTCCCTGCTTTCCTTGGTCAAGGCGCTCCGTCAGCGGGTCGGCATGCGGCCGCTGGAGGAGGCGGACGCCCCGTTGCTTGTCCGCTGGGAAAACTGGAACCACGCCAGTTACTTTACCTTCACGGAACACGGCACCCTGCTTGGCGCCCAGTATGACCGCGAGATGGACGCCCTGCACCCGGTTCCCGGGGTCCAGGAACTGCTGATCACCGGAAGGGGAGGGCGCCCCCTCGGACTGGTGCGCGTGGCGCCGGGTCCGCCTGCGGGCACTGCATGGCTGTGGCTGTACATGCGGCGTGAGGAGGATTACCGCGCCGAGCGTGTCAGTGCCGCCCTGGGGGAACTGGCCGGACAGGCACTGGCCGCCACGGGCCTCAAGCGCATTCTGGCCCCCGCCGCACCGGAGGAGGAGGCCTTGGCGGCGTGCCTGCGGGCGGCCGGATTCTCGCCGGCGGGCACCCTGCGCGGCGCTCTGTTCTTCAAGGGCTCTTATCGGGACGTTCAAGTGCATGTGCGGGAATCCGACGCGGCGGCGCAGCAGCGGTAATTACTTGACAAGCGGCGGGGGGCTCCCTGGCTCCGCCGCCTTCCAGTCGGAGCGAAATGCCGTGGCGGCAGTTTCGGGAATTCCGCAGATTAGGGCGCTCGAAAGAGGTTGTCTCAGGACAGCTTTTTTTCGCCAAACAGGCGAAATTCCGGCGGTAAATAGTTGACTTTTTTCTCGGTTTCGCGCACACTAGAGGGGGTGGAACCTGAAAAGCCCCCAAAACTTCCCCGGCGCAGGGTGCGCGGCGGACGGGAACGTCTGAAAACGCAGCCTGTGTTGAACGTGAAGAAAGGCCCGAAAACTATGCCTCGCATCTTTCGTGTCGGTCTGGCCGTGATGGTGATGGCGGCCGTGGTCACAACGGTCGGCTGCAACAGGACGCCGTCGGAGAGGACGCCCTTGCCGGAGTTTACGGCGAGTCCGACTGCCGGTTCGGTTCCGCTGACGGTGGGCTTTGCTGACCGTTCCGTGCCCGGGGGGACGCCCATCGAGGGGTGGCAGTGGGATTTCGGCGACGGCACCTACAGCACCCAGCGCAACCCGGAGAAGACCTACTATCAGGCCGGCCTGTACACGGTCCGCCTGACGGTCACCTCTTCCCAGGGGAATTTCACCCGCGAATCGCCCGATCTCGTGGAGGTCAAGGATCCCACCACCTTTGACGTGCTTGATGAGAATGGGGGCACGGTCGTGGTGCGCGGAGTCAAGATTGCCGTGCCCGCCGGTGTGCTGGACGAGGAGACGGTTTTTGGCGTCAAAGACGACGCCACATCGGTGCCCATGCCCTCCACGGAGGACACGGTGCGCCTGTCCGACTCGTTCACCATCCAGCACAACAACGGCAGCCCGGACATGTACCTGTTTGGCGCCGACGGAAAGATCATCCCCACGGTGGTGAGCATTCCGACGATCCGCGGCCGGGTGCCCGCCACGGGCGTGGAAAAGGGGCAGATTTTCATTCTGGCGCGTCTGGAGGACGGCCGCATGCTGCCGATTCCGGCCTACGCCTCGGGCGAGTATGTGACAGCCGAGGTGATGCGCCTGCCGGCGCGCGCCGCGTTCACGGCCATCTACCGCCCGGGCAGCCAGACTTACGCGGCCAGCGATTTCGCCGAAGCCAAGGAGGATCTGGAGCCCGTCCGCGTGTGGGCGAACACCTGGAACGTGAATGTCAGCCTGGAAACGCTGAAGCAGCTGACCGCGCTGCGTCTCGGCAGCATCGAGGACGGCGCGACCTTCGGCCGCCGCGATTTCACGGACACCGAGATTGCCGAGACCGGCGGCGGCCTGATTGCGGGCGTGCAGAGCATCCATGAGGAACTCGCGGAGAGCGAAGTCTGCCATCCGGCGTTGGTCGAGCGCGAGGGCGCCTACGGGCTGGTCATCTACAACATGGCCGCGCAGTACCCGCCGAACTACGACCGCTTTTCCTCGCTGGTTTACCAGGACGATTTTTTCGGGTATCTGGTGGTTGATCCCGGCCAGCTGCTGCGGATCGCCTCGGGCAACGCCGCCCGCCTGGCTGCGGCCCCGGAGAACCGCGACGTGGCCCAGATCATCGGGCCGGCGGCCGCGTTTGTCGAGGGCATCTTCGACGCGGTGATCACCGCCTACGATTACCCCGATCTCACGACCACCGGCGATCCGCTTTTCGGACTGCCCGTGCCCGCGGACCGGGACGCGGCCGGAAATGTCCGCGCCGTGCACTTCCTGGAGGGGCTCCAGCGCGGCGGCGGCACCTATCTCGGCCAGTCCTACGAGGATCTGGACGCGCGCGGGCTGGAGGACGGCCAGTTTGCCCGGCTGTCGCTTCCCCTGATGTTCCCCTACAGTCCCGACGTTTCCGACTACGCGCAGGCCGCGCAGGAGTTCTACTTCTACCTGCAGAACCTGTACGACGACGAGGCGGACACGGACCCCGACCACAATAACGACCCGGACTATGAGAACCCGCTTTTCGTGATCGGGGGGACCATGGAGGGGCTCCGTGAAGTGGCCGATGAGGCGGAGGAGCAGGGGATTACCGTCACGTATCCCGAGGCGCTTCTGGCCTCCCTTCAGGTCATGAACGAGGTGATGGAGGACACCCTTCCCGCCTACTTCTGGGACTACGCCCGGGACCGCGCCTTCGAGAACAGCGGCACGGCGATGCTGCGCGCCTCCGATGAGGCACGGCCGCCGTTCACCCTGAACGAGGACCGGTTTGCGGAGGGGTTCCTGGCGCATCTGCCCCTGGCGGCCCCCGGCGACACCGGGGAGGTGACGCCGGAAAGCCACCCGAACTTCGAGAACATCCTGCCCATGTCCGCGCGGGCCGTCGTCATCGAGACCAGCGCCATGACCACCGAGCTGACCATCGAAGTTAACGCCGCCGCCTGGAAGGCCGACGGCGACGGCAACTCCCTCAAGGCGAAAGTCTATGTCGAGGGCTTCGACGGCGTGGAACTGGACCAGCCCGCCGGCGTCTACGGCGCCTATGAGCTGGCCGACACCGACACCGACGGGATCAACGACACCGTGGTGGTTTCCGGGCTCCGCACCCCCGGCGAATGCGGCCGCCGCGTTGTGCTTGTGGCCGCCAACCTCAACCTCGAGGGGTTCAACACGCTCGAGGTTGCGGCCAAGTCCTGGTCCGTGCTGGACATGCCCGAGGAGCAGGTGCTCCGCGAGTACGTGCATTCCTGCGAGCCGAACTTCACCTACCGCCTCCGCAACACCATCGCTTCCCAGGGCAGCGGCTACACCGGCTATCTCCTTGAGATGACGTCCGGCTCCTGGCGCGGCGCGGGGGAGGTGTACGAGCCCGAGTGGAAGCACTACATCACCGTTGTCGAGCCGGACAACGTCACCTCCTCGACGGCGTTGCTGGTCATCTCCGGCGGCAGCACGGGCTCCACCCCCTCGACTTCCCTGTCCGCGGCCCTGCTGCCCTTCGCCAAGAACACCGGCTCGGTCGTGGCGCTGCTGCAGGCCGTCCCCAACCAGCCGCTGAACTTCACCGACGACACCCGCGGCCGGTCCGAGGACGCGATCATCGCGTACAGCTACGACAAGTACATGAACTCGCACAAGGCGGGCGCCCCGGACATGACCTGGCCCGCCCTGCTGCCCATGACCCGCGCCGCGGTGAAGACCATGGACACGCTGCAGGACTTCCTGGGATCCAAGGCGACGGGCCCGATCACGCTTGACCGGTTCGCGGTGACGGGCGCCTCGAAGCGCGGCTGGACCTCGTGGCTGACGGCGGCCTCCGACGACCGCGTTTCCGCGGTCATGCCCATCGTCATCGACGTCCTCGGCATGGAGCGGCAGATGGAGCACCACCGCCGCGCCTACAGCAGCTACCCGGAGAACAGCCCCTCGGACTACATCTTCGGCGGGTACTCCACGGCCATCGAGGACTACGTCGAGATGAACGTCTTCCAGCGGTTCGGCACGACCGAGTCCGAGTCCCTGCTGAAGATCGTGGACCCCTTCACCTACCGTGACACGCTCACGATGCCCAAGCTCATCCTCAACTCCACGGGCGACCAGTTCTTCCTGCCCGACTCCTCGCAGTTCTACTACAACGAGCTGCTGGGCACGAAGTACGTCTACTACGCGCCGAACACCGACCACAGCCTGTCCGGCAGCGTTGCGTCGCTGGACCAGGGCACGCTCGACAGCCTGCAGGCGTTCTACATCGCGCACGTGCGCAACACGAACCGTCTGCCGGGCGACGACGTGGTCGTGCCCGCCTTCTCCTGGACCTTCGAGACCGACGAGGCGGAGGGCAAGGCGCGCATCATCGTCACCACCACCCAGCGGCCCGAATCGGTGGCGCTGTGGCGCGCCACCAACCGCGACGCCCGGGACTTCCGCCTGCAGGTGGTGGGTTCCGCATGGACCAAGAACGAGCTGGTCTCCGAGTGCCAGCAGGCCTGCCTGGAGGGCCCGTGCGACTGCGACCCGGCCGGCCCCATGCAGACCTATGTCGCGGAGGTCAACATTCCTGAGGAGGGGTGGCGCGGGTTCTACGTGCTGCTGACCTTCCCCGGTCCGGACCCGATGCAGCCCAACCTCAAGTACCACTTCTCCACGCCTGTGCGGGTGGTGCCCGATGTGTATCCCGACGAGCTGAGGTAAGCGCCTGAAAAATCCGGCCCCGGAGACGCCGTCTCCGGGGCCGTTTTCATTTCGTCTTCCCTTGCGCGGGGGAGGTCAGGGTATGAAGTCCGCGAGCCCCATGCGGAGCGCATGGACCCCCTCAAGCCCCCGGGCCGCAGGGCCGAGGCGGGCGGCGTCCTTCTCCGTGATGACGACGGGGAGACGGCCGCGGAGCAGTTCGGCGGGTATCGGCGCGTGGTCGGGGAGGGCGGTCTTGCGGGCGATGCGGCATCCAAGCGCCTCCAGTGTGCGGAAGAATGACTCGGGGCGGCCCACACCGCACACCGCGGCGATTTCCTCGCCGCGAAACCGGTCCGTCGCCGCGGGCGGCCCGCCGTCCAGCGGCAGGAAGGCCTCCGGCGCGTGCCGTGTCATGCGGATGGGCGTGTGCGGACAGTGGCGGCGGACGGTGTTCAGGAGTTCCGAAAGGTCCGCCGCTTCGTCGCAGCGCGTGAGCACCACATGGGTCGCACGGGCCATGGCCTCCAGGGGCTCGCGCAGGGTGCCCGCGGGCAGGATGCGTCCGTTCCCGAAGGGGTTGCCCGCGTCCACCAGCAGGATGTTCTCATCGCGCTCCAGCGCGACGGCCTGAAAACCGTCGTCCAGAATCAGCAACGTGCAGCCGTGCGCGACCGCCGCGCGGGCGCCCGCCACCCGGTCGCGCGCGCGGACCACGCAGCATTCGGGGAATCTGGCGGCGATCATCGCCGCCTCGTCGCCCAGCGCGCCGGGGTCCGGCGGCGACGCGGAGTCGGCCCCGCGGAAAACAAGCGGTTCGGACACGCGGCGGCCCCCGTATCCCCGTGTGAGCACGGCCACGCGATGCCCTTGGGCAATTTCGAGGGCGGTCCGCTCGATGACCGCCGGGGTCTTGCCCGTGCCCCCGGCGGTGATGTTGCCGAAACTGACCACCGGTACGTCCACACGGAACCGGGGGCCGCGCAGGCGCAGGCGCATGCCGGCACGCTGCACAAGCGACGCCGCCCGTAGCAGGCCGTCAACCGGTGCGGGCAGGGGGGCTCCGCGGCGGATTTTCTCGGCCAGGCGGTCGGGGGTCATGCGCGTGAGAAGCGCTTGCCGCTGTGCTGGCGGACAAGCCCCTTGAGTTCGAGGATGGTCAGGGCGCTCAGGGTCTCCGAGACGGCCCTCCGGCAGGTCAGCGCGATTTCGTCCACGAAGGCACCCTCGCTGCTGAGGGACGCCAGAATGTCCGTCTCCAATTCGGTGAGGCCGGGGGCCGAAAGCGGGGGAGGGGGGGGCTGGTCCGCCGTGTCCCGGGTATCAGGGGGCGTGTGGGACGAGTCCGGCGCGGGGGCCGCATGGGCCGCCGTGGGGATCCGCAGCTCCACCAGGATGTCCTCGACCGTCTCCACCAGGCGCGCCCCCTCGCGGATCAGGGCGTGGGGTCCCCGGCTGTTGGGGCGTCCCGCCTCGCCCGGCACGGCGAAGACTTCGCGGCCCTGCTCGGCGGCATGTTTCGCGGTGATGAGGGACCCGCTTCCCGGCGGCGCCTCGACAACCACGGTGCCGAGGCTGATGCCGCTGATGATGCGGTTGCGCTGGGGGAAATTGGTCTTGAGCGCGCTCATGCCCATGGGGAAGGGGGAGATGACCGCGCCCTGCGCGATGATCCGGCGCATGAGGTCCGCGTGGGCCGCGGGAAACACCTGGTCCACGCCGGAGCCGACCACGGCGATGGTCCGCCCGCCCGCCTTCAGCGCGCCCTCGTGCGCCGCGGCGTCAATTCCCTCCGCCATGCCGCTGACCACGGTGATGCCGCGCGCGGCGAGGTCCCCGGCGAGCCGTTCGGCCATGGCCGCGCCGTAGTGCGAGGGGCGGCGTGTGCCCACGATGGCCACCGCGTACTGGTCCGTCTCGCAAAGCGCGCCGCGCACGAACAGCATGAGCGGCGGGTCGTAGATTTCCGCCAGCAGCGTCGGATACCCCGGGTCGTCCATCGTGATGACCGCTGCGCCGTGCAGGCGCATCAGCCGCTCCTGGGTTTCCGTGTCCACGGCGTCGCGGTACTGGCGGATGTTTCTGGCCACGCTTTTTCCGACCACCTCGGCCAGCTCCGCCTCGGCCGCGGCCAGCACCTTTGCCGGGCTGCCGAAGCGGGCCATCAGGCGCACGAAACGCGTGCCCCCCACGCCGGGCACCAGTGCCAGCGTCATCCAGTCCCGCTGGCGGCCGCTCATTTCACGCGCCCCTTGGGGGTCTTCGGCCCCGAGGAAGGCCGTGTCGAGGTCTCCGAAGTCCCGCTGGTCCCCGTTTCTGTCGCTTCCCATGGCATTCCTCCCGCCTGCGGCGGCGCGGACGGGGGGGGCTCCAGCAGGAGTTCCCGCGCCCAGGCCTCCGGGTCGGGGCCGTAGTTCAGCCCCGTGATTTCCTTCAGCACCCGCGCCGCAGGCTGGGCCATGGCCTTGTCGGCGCGCATGATGTCAATAAGCGTCGGCACCGCGTCCACCGCGGGCAGCATGCCCAGGAGCCGCACGGCCTCCATGCGTACCCGGGCGGCCTGCCCGGTTCTTCCCGCCGCCGTGTCGGCCACGGTGCGCCAGCCCGGCGGGGTGTTGATTTCCGCCAGCCCGCGCAGGGCCGCCAGGCGCGCCGAGGTTTCCGGGTGCTCCAGCAGCGCGGCAAGGGCATTATACGCCCCCGGCCACCGCAGCATGGCCATCGCGCGCGCGGCGGTGTCCGCAAGCTGCGGGTCGGGCGCCCACGCCAGGCGCGCCAGCGGCTCCGCGGCGGCGGTCACCCCCATGCGCCCAAGGCAGTAGGCGGCGGCCCGCTTGTGCCGGGCGGTTTCCAGTTCGGTGCCAAGCGTCTCCAGCAGCAGCGCATCCGCCAAACCCGCAAGCCGGGGAAGGGCGGCGTCCAGTGTCCGCACGGCCTCCGGGGCGCCCCAGGCCATGGTGCGGATCATGTAGGCGAAAAGATGCGCGGGCGGCGTGTCTGCGGCACACTTGGCGGCGGCATCCCGTATTTCGGGCGAGGCGTCCAGCAGCCCCGCGACGCACCTGCCGATTTCCTGTTCGGCATTTGCCGACAGGGGGAACGCCTCCAGCGCGCGCGCGCGGGCGGAGGGGTCGGCGGAATCTGAGAGGAGTGCGGGGAGACGCCCGGTGTCCGGGGACCCGTCTTGCCCGGTGTCCCCGCCTTGTTCCGACTCCGGAAAGGCGGGGGGAACCTCAAGGGAGGGGGCGGTTTCGGGCGCGGGTGTGGGGATAGCACCCGCGGGGCGACCGGGCACATGGGGGGCGGGAGAGGGGGGAACCCCGGTGGGCGCCCCTGCCGGGAACGCCTCCACCGGCCCCGCGAAGCAGGCCGCGTGCGCGAGCAGGAAGAGCGCGGGCGCGATCGCGGAGAACGGGGCTGTTCTGAACGGGCACATCATGCGGACATTTTCCGCAACGCGGCGGGTGGACGCAACTCTTTGGACGCGTGGGAGGGAAGGGCAGGCCTGCGCAAAACCGGGACGCCGCCGGGATGGTCTATAGTTCTGTTCACCAATCGAATCAGAGGAGGGCACGGCAATGCGGGACATTACGGAATCGGACGGCAGCTTTGTGACGACCACGGCGGGTGACCGGGAGCGGGAGCGCTTTTCCCGCCGGTTCAATCTGGCCGAGGGCCTGCTTGTCATGGCGTTCATCCTTGTGGTGCTGTGGGGATGCGCCTATCCGTTCGGGGTGATGCTGGAGATTCCCGGAGTGCGCCCCGGGTCCACGCTCCTCCTGGTGGCCGGGGCCCTCTACCTGCTTTTTGTGAGTCCCCGTCTCCATGGGGACACCCTTTCCTCGTGGGGGCTGGGGGATCCGTGGGCGTTGTTCAGGTCGCTGCGCACGGCGACGCCCCTCCGCCGCGCGGTGCTGGCCGGGGTGGTTGCGGCGCTGTTCGTGGGGCTCAACGTGCTGAATTACCGCAACTGGGGGGAGGTGTCCGAGTTCTTCAACTTCGACAAGCTTCCCCTACCTCCCCATTTTTTCGAAACCTTTCCAGGGAGCCTGATGGTGGTGCTTTTCGGCAGCCTGCTGGCGTCGGTGATCGTTCTTTTCGGGATTCGTTACGACAACTTTGGAACGGCCTTTGCCACGGCCATGAAAATCGCGCTTCCGCTGCTGGGGCTGATCATGCTGGCGGCCTATGCCCAGCGGGGCACCGCCGCCTTTGCTCACTTCAGTCTGCGCGCTTTCCTCATCGGCGCGTTCGGCTATGTCTTCTGGGGCTTCGTCCAGCAGCTGCTGTTCTCCTCCTACTTTGGCACGCGCCTGCGCAAGGCCTTTGGCCCCTCCAGTGCCCCGGGCAACCGGCGGCCCGCCGCCCGCGTGCCGGAGGCGCTGAAGTTCGCCTTTGCGGCGGCGCTGGTGCTTGGCCCTCTGGCGTGGCTTCCGATCCGGCTGCGCTTCGGCGGGGCGGCGGTGCCCGTGTCCGTGCTCGCGGGGTTTGTCGCGGCCTTTGGGCTGTTCGGCGGGCTGTACGGATGGTTCTACGCGGTGGACCGCCGGCGTCTGCTGGTCGCCACCCTCACCGGGAGCTGCTTCGGCGTCATCCACATCAACTCGTACGGACTGGTGGCGGTGACCTTTCTGCTGGGGATATTCCTGTCCTATGTTTTCATGGAGGAGCGCAACCGGAACCTGGTCGCCCTGGGCTTCATTCACGGGGTGCTGGGCTCCTCCTTCGGCATGTTCTTTTCCAAGGGGCAGTCCGGCGCGCTGAAGGTGGACTATGGCGTGGGTCCGTGGAATGTGGACGACCCGTCGTGGGGGGTGCTGGTGGTGCCCGCCCTTTGCGTGGCGGGCTACCTGTGGGTGGTCTGGTGGTTCCTGCGCCGCGACCGCGCGCTCCAGGGCGGCGTCTGAGCTTCCCGGGCTACCGGATGTGCAGGACGAAGGGCTGGATCCACGCCTTGGCGTCGCCGTGGCCGTAGGCCTCCACGCGGAAGTAGGTGGCCGGGAAGAAGGAGGGCGGTGTGAAGTCGAGGGAGGGGCCGGGAACGCGCGCGACCACGCGCCCGTAGTTGCTGCAGACATGGAACATCTCGGCGTTCGCCGCCTCGATCATCAGGCGGCGCCCGTCGAGGCGGATGCTGTCGATGACAACCCCGGTGGAGACGTAGAAGCCGCCGCGCCTGAGGGCGTCCACAATCCCCCCGACGGAGCGGTCCTGTCCCTGCACCATGACCCAGACCACGCCCCGGTCGACGTCCTGGTGGTTGTCGTCGCCGCCGAACCCCCAGACGATCTTGTCGTTGCTCAGGAGCATGTCCCAGCGGTCGGTGGCCTCCGGATTTCCCTCCACCCGCCGCGTGACACCGTTGTAGATTTCGATGCCGGCATAGCCCTTGAGGGCGTAGAGGACGGACTGCGGGCAGTGGTTGTAGTGGGGCTCCCAGTTAGGGTGGTTCATGATGGCCAGGCCGCCCGCGGCGGTGATCTCGTTGATCACCCGCTGCCGGTCGGGCGCCGGTTTGACCCGCGCCGCCGCGTTGACGTGCAGGATGTGCGGGCCCCCGGCGGTCACCTCGCACCCGGGGATCAGGGTCATGCCCCGGGCGTCCAGCTCCGCCGTGGGGGTGACGGTGTCGTGGTCGGTGAGCATGAGGAAGTCGTAGCCGAGGGCGGCGTAGGCGTCCACGCTCTGCTGGGGGCTGAGGTTCCCGTCGCTGACGGTGGTGTGGGTGTGCAGATTCCCTTTGAGCCACCCGATGTCGTCGGGAGAGTAGGGGTTGTCAAACGCGCGCTGGCGCCTCAGGGTTTTTGTTCTTGCCATAGGGAGATAAACTCCTCGCCGGAGGCGGGCACCAGCAGCTCGGGCCGGTACAGGCGCGTCACGATCGGGTCTGGCACCCGCGTGGTCTCGCCGGTTTCCGGTATGTGCGTGAGCTGCCGGAGCACCTTCTGGCTGTCGTCGCACTCATAGTAGGTCCAGGCGTCCCCCTTGCCCGGAACGAATTGTGACGTCCTGAAATACAGCATTCCCGGTGTCCTCTCGTGTCCTCAGCGTATGGCGACCATGCGGTCGATGGGCGTGCGGGCGCGCCGGATGATGTCCTCGTCGAGATGGACCTGGTGCTCCAGGTTTTCCAGCCCGCGCAACGTGTCCTCCAGCGTGATGGTGTTCATGTGCTTGCAGCGCAGGCTGCACGCCCGCACCATTTCGCGGTGCGGAAACTCGGCCGCCAGGTTGTCGCCCATGGAGCACTCGGTGAACAGCGCGTAGCGGGGCTTGTCCACGTCCCGCACGTAGTCCACCATGAGCTTGG
>Ga0116174_10002612_pt1 | contig 15370 bp, 11 predicted proteins | sample AD_UKC087_MetaG_FD_89801 | JGI IMG/M metagenome (GOLD analysis project Ga0116174, IMG submission 89801) | Active sludge microbial communities of municipal wastewater-treating anaerobic digesters from USA - AD_UKC087_MetaG | ecosystem: Engineered > Bioreactor > Anaerobic > Digestate | place: USA...
TGCTGCCCGCCTACGCGCCGGTCAGGCGCAACTGCGTCCAAAGTCGGTGCGGGAGATCCGGTTCTACGGAGACGCAGGCAGGTATGGGCGTGCGGCCCGCTGGGCCGGCCGCTGGACGGGTGATGCTTCGTGATCCCGCGGGTCACGCCTGATCCCATGGGAACGCGATGACGTCGCGGATGGTGGGGGCGGCGGCGGCGAGCATGACAAGGCGGTCGAAGCCGAGGGCGGTGCCGGAGCAGGGGGGCAGGCCGTCGCGGAGCATGGAGACATAGTGGTCGTCGATGGGGTAGGCGGGGAGGCCCAGGCGGGCGCGTTCGGCCAGGTCCAGGCGGCAGCGTTCAAGGTATTCGTCGGCGTCGGACAGTTCGGAGAAGCCGTTACATAGTTCCAAGCCGCCACAGTACAGTTCGAAGCGCTCGGCGACACGCGGGTCGTCGGGCTTCTTGCGGGCAAGCGACGCCTGGTCGGCGGGATACTCAATCAAAAACTCGGGTTCGTGGGCGCCAAGATGGGCGTCCAGATGGTCCACGGCGATGCGGTCGCGTTCTTCCAGGGACAGGCCGAAGGGCTCGGGCAGGCCGAGCTCGGCGAACGCCTGGCACATGGTGACGCGGCGGAACGGGGCCGAAAGGTCTATGGAACCGCGCGTGCCGTCGATGGCGGGGAATTCCAGGCGGCCGGTGACGCCCCGCGCGATGTGGCGCAGAAGATCCTGACAGTCGTCCATGATCACGTTGTAGTCGCAGTCGCGGCGGTACCATTCGACCATGCTGAATTCCGGGTTGTGGCGGTCGCCGCGCTCGCCGTCGCGAAAGGCGCGCGTGACCTGGAAGATGCGGTCGTGGCCCACGGCCACCAGGCGTTTCATGTGGAATTCGGGGCTGGTCGTCAGGTACATGGTGCGGCGCATGCAGGACACCGGCATTGCGGCAAGTTGAGTCTCGACACCGGGCGACGTGCACACGATGGGGGTCTCGACCTCGATGAAGCCGCGCGCGAAGAAGAATTCGCGCAGAAGGGTCAGGCACCTGGACCTGATCCGGATGTTGTTGAACAGCGCGTGGTTGTTCGCGTGGAAACGGACGTGATCAGACATTGGTGCAGCCTGCGTTTTGAGTGTGTTTGAAGCAACAGCCGCAAGGGCGAATTGTCATTCGCCCCTACGACGAACCGGAAAATCGATCGCCTCGACAGGGAAGGGCGAATTTTCATCCCTGACACGCCGTAGCGGCGAATTACATTCGCCGTCGGGCAAGGGCGAATTGTCATTCGCCCCTACGCGAAGGCGGTTCGTCCCCAGCAGGAGCCGGGGCTTACTTCTTCACGCGCTCGACGTAGGTGCCGTCGCGGGTGTCGATCTTGATGACGTCGCCCTGGTTGATGAACAGGGGGACCTGGATCTCGGCGCCGCTGGCGATCTTGGCAGCCTTGGTGCCGCCGGTGGCCGTGTCGCCCTTCATGCCGGGTTCCGTGTAGGTGATTTCGGCTTCCAGGAACGTGGTGAGTTCGACGTTCATCGGGACGCCTTCAAACACCAGAATGGTGCATTCCATGTTTTCGGCCAGGAACTTCGCCGAGTCGCCAAGCACCTCGGCCGGGATGCTGATCTGCTCGTACGATTCCTGATTCATGAAGAAGTAGTTTTCACCGTCGCTGTACATGTACTGGCCGGTGTGCTCTTCAAGATCGCATTCCTGCAGCTTCTCACCGGTCTTGAAGGTCCTGTCGAGGGCCTGGCCCGTCTTCAGGTTCTTGACGCGGACGCGGGTGAACGCCGTGCCCTTTCCGGGCTTTACAAACTGAAAATCAACGACTTCCCAGGGGTAGCCGTCCATTGTGATCTTGAGTCCCTTGTGGATGTCAGAAGTTTCGTACATGTTCACTCCATGGTTTGAGAGTCCGAAAACGCGCGCTTTTATACACTGATGTTAGCGGTTTGGCAATTAAATTTTGGACTTACATCTCGACAGGCTTCAGATCCAACTAGAAATCCTGCGGGGAAAGACCCATTTCCTTGGGCAGGCAGCACTTCTTGTATTTCTTGCCGCTTCCGCAGGGGCAGGGGTCGTTGCGGCCGGCGCGCGGAGTGAAGCCGGTCGCGGACGTGCGCGGGGCGTCTTCTTCGTCGGGTGATGACGAGGAAGATGCCGCCTTCGGGTCGGCGCCGGCGGCCAGGCCGGGCATGGCGCCGCGACCGTAGTGCATGGCAACGCTGCGGCGCAGGCGGCGGATCGACTCGATGTCCTGGGGACCCTGGATGTCGACGCGGAACATAGTTTCCGCGATGGACTGGTCGATCAGGTCAAGCAACTGCTTGAACAGCTCGAAACCTTCCTTCTTGTAGATGACCTTGGGGTCCTTCTGGGCGTAGGCCTCGAGGTGGACGCCTTCCTTCAGGTGGTCCATCGCGTACAGGTGGTTCTTCCAGTGCTGGTCGATGGTGTTCAGGAAGCGCTCGCGCTCGTACATGTGGAAGCCTTCGCGCATGCGGCGTTCCATCTCGGCGCGGTCGGCCTGCCAGGCCTCGCGGTCGAAGTCCGGGGTGACGAATTCGGGTTCCGGCAGGCGGACCTCGATGGCGCGGGCGATCGACTGGTTCGTCTTGGACTCGTAGGCGCCTTTCAGCAGCGCGACCAGGCGGTTGCCCGCGTTTTCCGGATCCTGCGTCAGATCTGCCGGATCCAGCTTGACGCGCAGGCTGCCGAGCAGGTCGCGGCACAGGGCGTCGAAGTCCCACTCCTCGCTGTTGACGCCTTCCGGACAGTATTTGTCCATGGCGATCCAGGCGACCTGCTCGATCGCGTTCAGGACCATTTCGTGGACCTCGCGGCCGTCCAGGACGCGGTTGCGCAGGCGGTAGATCGTCTGGCGCTGCTGGTTCATCACGTCGTCGTATTCCAGCAGGTTCTTGCGGATGTCGAAGTTGCGACCCTCGACGCGCTTCTGGGCGCTCTCGATCGCCTTCGTGACCCAGCGGTGGACGATTGGCTCGTTATCCGGAACCTGCAGGCGCTCCATGATGTCCTTGAGCTGGTCGCCACCGAAGATGCGCATCAGGTCGTCGTCCAGGGACAGGAAGAAGCGCGAACCGCCCGGGTCGCCCTGACGTCCGGCACGTCCGCGAAGCTGGTTGTCGACGCGGCGTGACTCGTGACGCTCGGTGCCGATGATGAACAGGCCGCCCGCTGCCAGCACCTCGGGGCGCTCGGCTGTGCAGATCGGCTTGTACTGCTCGACAAGTTCTTGATATTTATCGCTTTCGTCGGAATCAACCTGGGTGCGGGCCAGGGCTTCGGGGTTTCCGCCAAGCACGATGTCCGTGCCTCGGCCGGCCATGTTGGTCGAGATCGTGACCGCGAACTTGCGGCCCGCCTGGGCGATGATCTGGGCCTCGAGGCCGTGATTCTTGGCGTTCAGGACGTGGTGCGGGATCTTGTCCCTGGTCAGCAGGCGGCTGACCAGCTCGGATTTCTCGACCGACGTCGTGCCGACCAGAACCGGCTGGCCGCGCGCATAGCATTCCTTGATCTGGTCCAGCACCGCCATGAACTTGGCCCGGTCGTTCTTGTAGACGAAGTCCTCGTGGTCGGTACGGCCGGTCGGGCGGTTCGTGGGCACGACAAGGACGTCCAGGTCGTAGATGCGCGCGAATTCCTCGGCTTCGGTGTCGGCGGTACCGGTCATGCCGGCCAGTTTGTTGTACATGCGGAACAGATTCTGGAATGTGATCGTCGCCAGGGTCTGGTTTTCGTTCTCGATCTTCAGGCCTTCCTTGGCCTCGACCGCCTGATGCAGCCCGTCCGACCAGCGCCGGCCCGGCATCTTGCGGCCCGTGAACTCGTCGACGATGACCACGCCGCCATCCTCGATCACATAGTTCACGTCGCGCTTGAACAGGGTGTGCGCCTTCAACGCCTGGTACACGTGATGAACCAGTTCGACGTTATCGCCGTCGTACAGGTTGCGGACGCTGAGGCGCTTTTCGACCTTGTCGACGCCGGATTCGGTCAGCGTGACCGCGGATGACTTCTCGTCGACGATGAAGTCCTCGTCGCGGCGCAGCGAGGGAACGATGGCGTTGACTGTGTAGTAGACCTCGGAGGATTCCTCGGCCGGACCCGAGATGATCAGGGGGGTACGGGCCTCGTCGATCAGGATGCTGTCGACCTCGTCGACGATGGCGTAGTGCATCGTCTTGACCTGGTCCTTCTTCTTTGGATAGTCGTAGTAGCGGTGGACCATCGAGTCCAGCGAGAACTTCATGTTGTCGCGCAGGTAGTCGAACCCGAATTCGTTATTGGTGCCGTATGTGATGTCCGCACCGTACGCGTCCTGGCGCTGACGGTCGCTGAGCCCGTGCACGATGACGCCGACCGACATGCCGAGCGCGTTGTAGATCTTGCCCATCCACTCGGAGTCGCGCTTTGCCAGGTAGTCGTTGACCGTGACCAGGTGCGCGCCCATGCCGCGTTCCGGGTTGGTCGGGTCGGGTTCAAGGGCGTTCAGGAAAAGGGCGGAGGTGGCGACCAGGGTCTTGCCTTCGCCGGTTTTCATTTCGGCGATCATGCCCCGGTGCAGGGCGATTCCGCCGATCATCTGCACGTCGTAGTGACGCATCCCGGTGGTGCGGACCGATGCCTCGCGGCAGGCGGCGAACGCCTCGGGCAGGATGTCGTCAAGCGTCTCGCCGGCGGCAAGGCGGGCCCGGAACCGGGCGGTGCTGCCGCGCAGTTCGTCGTCGGTCATCGCCTGGAAACTGGGTTCAAGATCGTTGATGGCCTGAATAATCGGGCGCATGGCCTTCAGGTCGCGCTCGTTTTTCGTGCCGAAAATCTTTCTGAAGAATGCTTTCATCAAAACTCCATGAACCGGGAAGCATGAAAAAGGGCGGCCAATTGTATCACAAGGCGGGCTTTCCGGCTTGGAGTAAATGGGGCTTGCGGGGCGGTCTGGCAAGGGGGGCGTTTGATGGCGCGGCGCTTGATGGTATCATTGCGCAATCCGGTTGTCGGTGTTTGCTGGCGGCGCCGTGTGTGCGGCCACGGAGGTGTTTGATGGACGGGTATCACGGCGATGGTGGCGAGGCCCAGGGCGGCGTGCCCGCGGGCGAACAGCCCGAGCAGACCGAGCGTCGGGGCGGCGACGGGATGCTGACCGAACTGGCGCGCAGGGCGGTCGCGACTTCGGTGTCGAAACTGGTCGAGACCGAAGGCTTCATCCGCGAGGTCGTCAAGGCTATGTCGCGGGAACTGGCCGGGTATGTCTCGCGCGAGGTTCATGGGCTGCGTCAGGACATGGTCGAGCAGGTCGGTGATCAGGTCGGCCGGTGGCTGGACCGGGTCGACATGGCGGATGAAATTCGTCGCGGGTTGAACGGCATGACGTTCGACATTCAGGTCAAGGTGAAGGTGACCGACGATGGTCTTAAGCCGGTCGGCAAGCCCGCGGCGAAGAAGCCGGCGGTTAAGAAGCCCGCCAGGAAGTCAGCCCGCAAGCCCGACAGTGATTCGATTTAGGTGTTGTCGGCCCAGATGACCTCGACCGGAACAAGGGACTCGTCTTCATACAGGTAATTGCCCAGTTGTCCAACCGCGTTGCTGCCCCAGCAGCGCAAGCCGCCGCCCTCAAGCGCCGCGCACGCGAAATCGTCGCCGGTCGCGAAACTGCTTGCCGGCTGCCACAATCCCAGCACATGCACGGGATAGGCGCTGTCGAGTATCGACCGGTTTCCGAAGCAGCCGCCTTCGTTCTCGCCCCAGCAGGACACTCCGCCCGCCGCGTTGGTCGAGCAGGTGTGGTTTCCGGCGGCCTCGACCACCACCTGGTTTTCAATCAGGGCTTTCGTGGAAAACGAACGGGTGACGCTCCAGTGACCGTCGCCTCGCTGTCCAAAGCCGGCATCGCCCCAGCACGTGACCATTCCGGAATCCAGAAGCGCGCACGAGTGTGACCTGCCGGCGGCAACCTGGATTGCCCCCGTGATGGAGGAGATCGTAACCGGGGCGGTGACTGTCTGGACGTCGTCCCTTGACGTCTGGCCGAATGCGTTGTCACCCCAGCAGGCGACTGATCCGTCCTGAAGGACCGCACATGTGTGATTGTTGCCGGCGGCGATGTGGATGGCTGTCGGCAATGGAACCTGTGCCGGTGTCGGACTGTGCGTGCTCCCGGTCCCAAGCTGGCCGGCATCGCCGGCGCCCCAGCAGAACACCTGTCCTTCACCGGTCAGCGCGCAGGTGTGGTTGCGGCCGGCCGTGATCTGCTGGAGGGGAACATTGAGGCTGGTCACCTGGATCGGAGCGGTGGTCGAGTTCATGTTGCCGGCGCCGAGCTGGCCCAGAGCGTTGAAGCCCCAGCACCAGGCACCGCCGGCCGCGATGGTCGTGCATGTGTGGAACTCACCCGCGGCGATTTTTCCAGCCGATGCGGGAACAGTCACGAGCGTGGGCGAGGTGGAACCGCTAGGGGTGTCTTCGGAGGGCACTCCACACTGGCTGGTTTCGTTGTTGCCCCAGCAGTAGACGAGACCGTTGACGTCAACCGCGCAGGCGTGACTGGCGCCGGCCGCGATGTCCGCGAAGAGCGGCTGAGCCGGGCAGGGGGTGCCGGCGCAGACGCCCGAGTCACACATGTCGTTTGTCGTTGAATTGAGCCCGTCGTCGCAGGGGTAATCAGCCGGCCAGTTGGTGAGAAGGTATTCCGAGCCTTCGGAATAGCCGGGCTGGCAGACCGCACACTGCTTGTCGGCGGGGCCGGAAACGACCGCATAGCAGACGCCGTCCACGTGACAGTTGTTTCCGCCCTGAACACAGTCCTCGGCATTATCGAACGGGAGACTCTCGACCGAGCGCCCCGTCAGTGCCACGGCATAGGTCCATCCATAGGAAAACGAAACGATGACGGCAGTGAAGAGGTCGGACGGGATGGTGTGGGCCCGATCACTGTCATACGTGAGCCCGAATGTCAGGCACTCGCCGCCGGGGATGGACAGACCTATGAGCCACGAACCGAGCAGAGCCGGGTCGTTGGGCAATGCAAGGGCCTGCCCGTCGGAGTCGGTGACGGACTCGAGCACCAGTGTTCTGCTGTTGCCTGCGACAAAGGAGTCCGAAATCGAGGGCCAGGCGGTAAACGTGCATCTGTTGCACACGCTGATGTCACGACGGCTGCTTTTGCCGCGCACAAGCGTGCCGAAATCGACGATGGTGTCTAACATCGGCGCGCCGTCCACCGAGAATTCCAGGCAGTCGGTCGGGGCCGTGTCCTGGTCATCAAGGGCATCGCCGGCGTCGGCGGCGACGTCGTCAACGGCGTCCGCGTCATCGCCACCGTCGATGGTTCCCGGGTCCTCGTACTCGTCCGTAAAGAACAGGCAGTCCGGCGGCACGTCGGCCAGCGCGTCCGGTTGCACATCGGCCAGCGCGTCCGGCGGCGTGTGCACACCGGGGTCGCCAACGGTCTCGATTGCGCCCTGGTCGGGACGGTCGGTGTCCGGAGCGAATCCGTCCTGGATCGTGTCGGCCTGAACCGTGTCCGCGACGTCGCCGGCGCCGAACTGATCGTCGCCCGGGTCGGTTCCGCCACACGATGCCATTGAGATCGCCAGTGCGGCGATACCCGCGTATGAAAACAGGATGTGTTTCATGATGTGTGTCTTCCGCGCGCCCGATGGAAAGTCAGTAAACGCCGGGTGTGGCCAGGGCCTGAGCCATCCCGGTTATCTCGATATGACCGCATGGTAGACCAAACGGTCCCGGGATGGAACCCCGTATGGCGCGGGGGGAGTGGCTGACATTCGTTTTTATTTGACAGGAATGAATGGATTATTGATGATCCCGGCCGGGGGAAGGGTGGCCTTCCCAGGACAATGTTTTCTTGAATCTCGCGAGGTTTTTGTTATGGCAATGAAGATTACCGATGATTGCTTGGCATGTGGCTCGTGCATTGACGAGTGCGACATCAACCATGCGATTTCCGAAGGCGACATCTACAAGATCGACCCGAACAAGTGCACGGAATGTGCCGAGTCCGGCGGCGAGCCGAAGTGCGCTCCGGTTTGCGCGGCCGACGCGATCGTCAAGGCTTGACAGTTTTCGTGATCGACTGAAGAACCCCGTCCGGCTCGGTGCTGGACGGGGTTTTTTGTATTCGGAAAAAGGGTTTTGAGATATCGTTCGAGCGGCGCCCGGGCGTTTTGTGGCCCGAGTCGTTTCGTCTGCGCGAGGGGTGACCGATGGATGCGAGAGATGCGGTGGTGACGAATGTGACGGCGGGGCAGGGGCAACCCTACCGCGAGCCCGGTTTCTGGGGAATGCTTGCGTATTCGTTCGGCAGCTTTCCGGTGGGCATGCTGTTGCTGGCGATATCGGTCTGGTTGATGCGTCTGTACTGCCCGACCCCGGACGAGATAGCGGCTGGACGGCAGTTGCTGGTGGATCCGGCGGCGTTCGGCCTGATATCGGCCATCGTCATGTTTTTTGGCGCTTTGGCCGACCCGCTGGTCGGTTTCTATTCCGACAGGATGCGCGGAACGAAGGGGCGGCGAATGCCGTTCATCAAGATCGGGTTGCCGTTCCTGCTGGCCGGGTTCCTGTTCGTGTGGTTCTCGCCGTTCGCGTCGATGGACGACACGGCGATGGGCTGGTTGAGCGCGGTCTGGCTGTTCATCAACATGCTGGCTCTCCAGGTGTCGTTCACCGTGGTCGTGAATCCGTACCTGGCGTTGATGCCCGAGGTCTGGGAGTCCGACCGCGGCCGCGTGCGCGTCTCGATATGGATGTCGATCTTCAACGCGCTGGCCCAGATCTTCGTGTTCATCGTGTTCGGTCCGATGATCAGCAATTACATGGACGGCGGCACCTTCCTGGGTATTGCGGTCACGGACGGGTTCAAACTGGCCGCGACCATCGGCACGCTGCTGACATTCCTGACGTTCCTGCCGGTGCTGGCGGTGATCCGCGAGCGGCCGCACAGCGTCGCCAAGGAAGTTCCGTGGGGGCTGTTCAAGGCGTGCTGGGAAACCCTTAAGAATCCCGCGTTCGTCCCGTACATCATAGCGGGCTCGATGATGTACGCCGGCATGTTCCTGGTTCAGGCCGCGCTGCCCTATGTCGTGGCGACCCAGGTCGTGGGCGAGACTTCGTCGATTGGCCCTGTTGCCTGGCTGCTTTCACAGGGCTCCGACACGGTCTCCGGCATCATGCTGCTTGGACTGGTCGTGTTTTCGATTGCGTTCTATCCGTTTGTTGAACTGGCTTCGCGTCGCATAAAGCGTAAGACCCTGTTTTTCTTCACACTTGGGACGTTCCTGCTTGTCATCCCGATGGTCACGCTGTCAGGCATGCTGGGTATGCCGGCGTGGATGCAGCTTGCCGTGTGCTGCCTGTTGATCGCGCCCGGGCTGGCCGTCGGCCTGGTCGTGCCGCGTGCCATCCTGGCCGACATCATGGACCTGGATACCGAGCGCACCGGATACCGGCGCGAGGCGATGTACAACGGCATGGAAGGCCTGCTGCAGAAGATCGCCGGTGGGCTGGCCCTGATGATTCAGGGCTTCCTGTTCTCGCAGTTCGGGTACAGCACCGCCCAGCCGTGGGGCATCGTCCTGACCGGCGCGGTCGCCGCGCTGATGGCCCTGATCGGTATCGTGTCGTTCTATTTCTATCCGATCCGTAAATAGTCCTTCCCGGTTTAGAAATATTGTTCAGCCGCTGGAAATGTCGGATTGTTGTGCATACAATGATTGCATCTCTTCTTCCCGGGGATTGCCATGACGGTACGTTATGCAGCACTGACACTGCTGGTCTGCCTTTTCATGGCGCCCGGATGTTCATCCGGACCGGCCACCCAGGAAGACGTCCGAGGCGTGGATACGCTGGATGCGGTCGGGGATACGGCGGGTTCGGTCAGTGACACGCTGGATTCCGTCGGGGATGCGCCCGTGGACAGTGTCGAGCCGGACGCCGTGCCCGACACCGCGGCCACTCCATGCAATACCTGTCAGAACGACGATGATTGTCGCGGGGATCAGACTTGTGCGACATTCGATACCGGAAAGGCGTGCACCTGCGTGGATGATGGTGATTGCCGCAACGGATTCATGTGTTACGACTTTGGCCTGAGCGGGATAAAGGCATGTCTTCCGACCACTTTCAACTGTCCGGCCTGTGTGGTTGATGGGGGCTGTCAGGACGAAACCTGTTGTGATTTTGAACTGGGCACCTGCCGGGACTGCGCGACTGGCTGTGCGAACTGTCTGCATGATTACGAATGTGTCGAGGGATACAGGTGTTACTCCGCGGTCTCAGGGACCCCTGGCCTGTGCGTTCCTGAATGTGTGGACGGCGGATGTGGGATAGACGTGGTCGGCGCCGGCGCCGCATCGACCGTTTTCACCTGCGTCGACCGCGGGGCCGGGGTCAGCGTCTGCGCGCCGGATGAAGACTATTGCCCAAACTGTCCCGAGATCACGCCCTATAGCCGTGACGGCGAATGCGTCGAGTGTCTGGACAACAGGGATTGCGACAATGACGGCGGTCCGGGCGTGTGCCTGCCGAGCGGGATGTGCGCGTCTTGTCAGGGATTGTGCGGGGGAGGTTTCCCGGTTTGTGCCATCGTTGATGGTGAAGAACAGTGCGTGCAGTGCGTGAAAGACGAGGACTGCGCGCGGTTCGACGAGTCGTGCGTCTGTGTTGGCGAGCCGTTATACACATGCATGGATGGCCAAGGCGCGATCTGCGACCACGGGGGTGATGGTTGCACCGCGCCGTGTGAGGAACAGGGTGATTGCGCCCCGTTGTACGACGGCGCCGTGATGGACTGTGTCGCTGTTCCCGGCCAGGAAACCAGGACGTGCGTCGAGTCCGGTGGACGTTGCGACAACGTCAACGTGTGTTGCGCGCCCGGCGCCCAATGTTACGACCTCGCGGCAATTGCGGAAGAGCTCGTGGGGCCACCCGTGGTTCTACGACTCATTGAACAACCGGATGAACTGCTTATGTTCTGCGGATGCACCGTGGCCGAGGACTGCCTGGCGGGCCAACCGTGCACGGAAATGGCCGTCCTTTGCGACGGCACCCAGGCCAAACTTGGCAACCTTTACGAGATTCTGTGCCCGGAAGGGCAGCTTGACAGCCGCATCCCGCCAAAGCTGTGTGTCGAGTCCCTGTGGCTGCAAGACACTTTCGGGATCCCGCCTGCAAACTGATTTGAGCGTTTGAATCCTGTCGTGAACGAGCGTTTCAGGGGATCAGATCAGCGCGGTGCTGAAGTAGCGTTCGGCGCGGTCGGCCAGGACGGTTACGACGTTGCTGCGGCCGTTGGCGAAGTGCGCCGCGACCCAGACATTGGCGCCGGATGACGTTCCAACCAGGATTCCCTGTTCCTTCGCCAGTCTGCGGGCGGTGTCGATGGCGTCCTCGTCCGAGACGGTCATCACCATGTCGATGTAGCTGCGGTCCACGATCGCCGGGACGAAGCCGTCACCGATACCCTGGATGACATGGAAACCGGGTTCCTTGCTAAGCAGGGCGGTGTTGTTGCGCGGTTCCACGGCGATAATCTGGACCTTGGGATTCTGTTCGCGCAGGTAGCGGCCACAGCCCATCAGGGTGCCACCGCTGCCGACGCCGGCCACGAACACGTCGACCTTCCCGCCCATCTGCCGCCAGATTTCGGGCCCAGTGGTCGTGTAATGCGCGTCGGGATTGTCCGGGTTGGTGAACTGGCCGGGGTTGAAGTGGTCGGGTATCTCGGCCATAAGCTCGGCCGCCCGTTCGTTGCTGCCGTTGATGCTGGCATCGGCCGGGGTCAGGACCAGTTCACCACCGAGGGCGCGGATGATCTTCTTGCGTTCGTCGCTCATGTTTTCCGGCATGACGATGATCACGCGGTATCCCTTCTGGACGCCAACCATCGTTATTCCGATGCCGGTGTTGCCGGAGGTGGCCTCGATGATGGTCATGCCGGGTCTAAGGGCGCCGGATTTTTCGGCCTGTTCGATCATGTGCTTGGCGATGCGATCCTTGACGCTGCCGCCGGCGTTGAGGAATTCGGCCTTCGCGTAAACGTTGCCCAGGGCGAAGCCGGGGATCTCGAGAATCGGCGTATTTCCAATAAGATCAAGTATTCGTTCTGGTTTGTCGTGCATCTGTGTGTCCTTTCACAATCCTGTCGATTCAGCGATGCCGGCGGTCATTTCCGGCGCCGGGAATATGCGCTAAAGCAGACGAAAAATCAAGGGTTTGTGTGGTTCGGCACCGGGCCCTGTTCCACTCCGAGACGACGGCCACCCCAGGGAATCAGTCGCAGCCTGTGGGGGCCGCCATTCACCGTTCGCCAGATGATTACGTCGGATCGGCCCGGAAGCCAGTCGGCGCTTCCGTCCGATATCTCGACCGTCCAGGCGGGAGCGTCGCTGTCGGGAATCGTCCGGTACAGGGTTTTGACCGGCAGCCAGATAGTGGTTTCGGACAAGGAATCCGTCGCCCTTTCGCCGTCGGTGAATTCCAGTGTGAATACGTCTGTTTGACCTGGCCCGGCGGCAACCTCGTCGGCGGATTGCGGCAGGGTCAGCCTGTCGAACGAGAACTTCAGGTTTCTGCCCGCGACTGCCAGGGGAAGTGGACGGGCCAGTTCCCGCGCGAGCGCGAGGATACCGTCCTGCGGCGAGGCTGCCGGGGTTGAGGAACGCGGCATGGTTAAAAGGATGGAACGCCCGCGTCTTTCGGCGGCGTCAAGTCTGGCTATCAGCGCGGCGCCGGGAGTGACGACGGAATGGTCAAGGGTAAACGAGCCGGGGGGCAGATCGTTCAACAGGCCGCGGGAGGAGTCGTCGGCCGAGCCGGGGACGAATTCGGTCAACAGGATATCCAGGCCGGTCACGCCGGAAGCGGGAGCCTCGGTGTCGAGGAAAATGATGGCGGATCTGTCGACCGCCCTGATGTTGTTGGCGAAACGATCGATGAATCCGGTCCATGCCTGGCTGCATTCGGTCGCGTCAAGGCCTTCCGGGCAGGTCATTCCGTCCGCGAGCGCGTAGCCGGCCAATCCGGGGGAGCGTGAAACCAGTTCGGCCAGCTTGGTCCAGGCACGGATCAGGTGGTCCTGAAGGGCCAGGTCATCGGGAGTCCATGAACCCTGAATGAAATCCCTGTAAAAGCGATTGTTTGCAGGCGTCCTGTCGCGTCTTGAAGCAGGGCAGTCGCCATCACTGAAGTTTGTGTCTTCCGACGGCATCCTGAATGCCCATACCGGCGCGTCCGGCAGACCGGCGCAGGCGGGCTGGGACGACAACGGTGTGGTGTTGACGAGGATTACAGCCATTCCCGCCGACGCGGCCCGATCCAGGAAGGCGCGGATGGCCAGAAGGCGCGGCACGGACAATTCCATCGGACCGGGTTCCAGATCCTGCCAGCGGATGGGCAGGGTGATCACATTGATGCCGGCATCGCGCAGCGCGGCGAAGTCGAATGAAGGCGCCCGGGCCCCCGACGAGACTGCCGGTTCCGCCGGGGAGAGGCCCGGTGGAGGCTGGATCGCCAAGCCCCTGAGATACAGGACGCGGTCGGCGTAGTCGAGGAATCCACCCGGGACCGCCGACGCGGGCGCTGTCTTGATGCGTCCGCCGGACGGTTCGAACCGGCCGGGAGGCTCGACCCAGGGAACCTGCCTGTCGGGCGGCAGTGAAGCGTTGTTGGAAAATGTCGGAAGGCCGGGCAGACCTCTGATCAGAAAGGCCGCGGCGATGACGCCCCCGGCCAGCAAAACCGACGTGATTGGCACGATGAGGGATCTTGCGCGCATCGTTTCCCCCGGTTGATCGTGGATCCAGCGACCGTTCGCGGCTAACGATAAGGCATCCGGACGAAAGGCTCAATACACCGGATCGTTGACTGCGGGGCGGATGCCGATACACTTGACGGGAGTGCGGGCGAAAACGGCGGTGATGCGATGGGCGACAAGGACATCGGTTCGGGCGATGGTCTGGTCACTGGCGGATTCGAAGAGGAGGGCATGCGTCTTTACGGGATGCTTGCCCCAGTTGGCTGGTCACGGGCGGAGTGTCGGACGATCGCGCCGATAACGCTGCGGATTCGCAAGCTGGTTCAACAGCAGAATGCAATAATTCTGGGACATTCCTATGTTGCTCCTGAAGTGATCTACGGCGTTGCGGACGTTCGTGGAGACTCGCTGGGTTTGTCGGTGGCGGCAAGGGACGCGACCGCTGACACCATCGTTTTCTGCGGTGTCAGCTTCATGGCGGAGACCGCCGCGGTCCTGTGTCCCGACAAGCGCGTGTTGCTGCCGGCGCCGCTGGCCGGTTGTTCGCTGAGCGAGTCGATCACCGCCGCGGATGTCCGCGCGCTGAGGGCCGAGTACCCGGACGCCGGCGTGGTCTGTTACGTGAACACCTCCGCCTCGGTGAAGGCCGAATGTGATGCCTGCTGCACGTCGGCAAACGTCCTGGCGGTCGTCGAGGGTCTTCCGCAGCAGCGCATCGTGTTCGTGCCGGACGGGAACATGGGGATGAATCTGCGTTCGATGACGACCAAGCAGATCATCGGTTACGACGGCAAGTGCATCGTGCATGACCGCCTTACGGCGGACCATGTTCAGGCTCTGAAGGATGCCGCCGGTCCCGGCGCCTGCGTGATGGTCCACACCGAGTCTCCGCCCGCCGTGGTGGCTCTGGCCGACGTCGCGGGCGGCACCGGCGACATGATGAAGGCGGTCAAGTCCGGGCGATGGGAGTCGTTCGTGGTGGTGACCGAGGACGGGATGGCGGACAGGTTCAGGATAGAGTTCCCGCAGTACAGGTTTTTCGGCATCAACACGTTCTGTCCCCACATGAAGATGACCGGTTTGAGGGATGTCCTTCAGGTGCTGGAGTCGCCGCGACCGGATCAGGTGATCACGGTGCCCGAGCCTGTTCGAACCGGCGCTGCCAGGGCGATTGACAAGATGTTCGAGTTGACCGCGGCCGGCGTGGACGCGACGAAACCGCATTCAAACGCGGGTGACAGATCGTGAGGACGGGCAGGGCGCGGGCGGTCAGGCCTTCTTGAACATCGGCCGGACCTTGCGTTCGATCATCTCTTCCAGCTTGGGGCGGACGATGCCTTCAAGCAGCATGTTCAGATCGATATCCGCCTTCATCACCTTGTCGGAAACCACTATATCGGCGCGGACTCCGGCGCGGGTGAATGTGTAGGAGTTGGCGGCGTTCTCGGTCATCTTCAGATCATAGGCGCTGACCAGCATGTTGGCGAAAGGCTTCAGCTTTTCGATTGCGGTCGCTTCATCCCACTCGTGCTCGATCTCATAACTCTTTTTGGCCATCTTTGGCGCTCCACCATAACGGGTAGAA
>Ga0116174_10002613_pt1 | contig 15369 bp, 11 predicted proteins | sample AD_UKC087_MetaG_FD_89801 | JGI IMG/M metagenome (GOLD analysis project Ga0116174, IMG submission 89801) | Active sludge microbial communities of municipal wastewater-treating anaerobic digesters from USA - AD_UKC087_MetaG | ecosystem: Engineered > Bioreactor > Anaerobic > Digestate | place: USA...
GATCTGGTCGCACATTTTGTCGGGATGACCCTCGGTGACCGATTCAGATGTGAACAGGTACTTGGGTGATTTCATAAAAGTTGTTGTCATTGTTTTAACCTCCTCAGGTTACGAAAAAAATGCCCCTGCAAGTGAGGGGCATTCCGCGTGGTATGCTGTAGCCTCTCATCTTCCAGATTGTCTGCCGGAATTGGCACCATACGCTGGGTTGGTTGCCGAGGTTTCATAGGGCCGGTCCCTCCACCTCTCTGGATAAGAGTGCCGCAAGGGCTATGTAATTGCGTGTGTTATACCACAAGTTTTTCTGGCAAGCAAGTATACCGAGACCGTTCAACGAGACCGTTCAATACTTCCGACCAGTTGACCTGACTTGTCTAGTTCTATCTGGGCGGAGCAGGCACTGGTTCGCGTCCAGTTTTTTTGAACAGGATACCTGTCAGGAGACCAAAAACGAATCCGCCGATATGCGCCCAATACGCAGTGCCAGTCTGATATCCCAATCCAAGTGAGCCAACGCCGCTAAAAAGCTGGAGAATGAACCAAAGAGTCAGCACGACAGCCGCAGGAACCAGCCTGAGGCGGGCAAAAAAACCAATCGGAATAAAGGTGTAGACACGGCTATGGGGGTAGATCACGAGGTAAGCGCCCAATACTGCTGCGACTGCGCCGCTGGCACCAACTGTCGGAACGGTTGAAGATGGATTGGTCATGTAGTGAGCAAAAGCTGCAAAAAATCCACCAACAATGTAAAAGAGCAAATACTTGAAGTGACCAAGCCTGTCTTCAATGTTATCGCCAAAAATCCAGAGATAAAGCATGTTTCCCAAAAGGTGGAACCAACCGGCGTGCATGAACATGCTGGTGAGAATGTTGCGCATATCACCCAGGTCAAGCCCCTGCTTGATCTGGTACGGTATAAGAGCAAATTCAAAGAAGACATCTTCAGGATTCCTGTTGAAAACTAAAGTCAGCAAAAAGACCGCCACATTGGTCAAAATCAGGAGGTAATTTACGACAGGAGTTCGGTGTGTCTTGATTTCATCACGTATGGGGATCATGGTTAATCTCCATCTGGTAAGTTTTCATTCTCTCGAGGTGCGTTCTGTTCAGCCAGCAACTCGTGGAGGCGAGGATGGTCGGCGTAAAATCCGCGGCGATCTTCTGGCAGAAGCATGGCAATGCGGCACATGATTTCGTCAGCAGCCTGCTGCAGCAGGTCTTTTGTGGGTTTCACGTCATGCGTTTGCGGAAGCAGGAAGGGTGTGCCAAAACGCACTTCCACCCGCGCTTTCTTTAAGCGCAAGTTGCTCTGGAAAACGTTCGTGGAACCAAGTACCGCTGCTGGAATAACCGGAACCTGGTTGCGGATCGCGAGCAAAGCAGCGCCTGGCTTGCCTTCCAACAGTTTTTGCGTCCTGGAGCGCGTTCCTTCCGGGGCAATCCCAACAATCCAATTATTCTTCAGGCGAACAGAAGCTTCACGGAACGCACTCAAATCATATCCGGTACGCGAGATCCAGATTACACCAAGTTTATTTAAAAACCATCCAAAGAAAGGCGCCTTTTCATATTCCCGGGCTACCATGGCAATGATATCCTGGCGGTGTGTTGAAAGCATCAGGAATGGCGTATCGAGACGGCTTATATGACTGGTAGCCACAATGTATGGTGTTCCATCCCGCACGTCCCCGGCTCCGGTGACCTTAAGGTCCACAAGGCGATCAGCCAGGAAATGCAGGATTTTCATCATACTTTGACGTTCCATTTTCTAATCTCCCAATCGATTGGGGTAAACAGACAAGTCATCTGCTATCCGCGTTTTTTTGATCAAACGCTTGTAGACCAACAACATCCCTATGAAATGCAGCACGAGAGCAAAATAAGGCCAAACGGCTTGGGGCTGTCCCTCATTAATGAGCGGATTCACTCCTCCAAGGACTGCCAGGGCATTCCAGGCTGCGTGCAGGAGCCAGGCAGCCAGATATGACAGAAATAGCGAGCCAAACTTTCGGTTCTGCCAGTATTTGCCAATTGCCAGCCCAATGATGCCACCGGTAAGAATATGCAGCAGGCTGCCGCCTAACCTGCCCAGGATCAACCCTGCCCATTCGGTATAACCGATCTCGCCCAACTGGAGTGAGCTAAGGCTCAGCAAACCCTCAAACAGCGCAAAACCGCCTCCACATAATAAACCAACCCGAAAGCTTTCTGCAGGATCGGGATTGCGGACCTTCAGCAGCCATACCCCCAGGGTTTTGAAAAGCTCTTCCACCAGCGGCATGATCCCGGAAACCACCAGGAGCAACATGCCCAGCAAGCCTGGCAGATTGAACACAGACTCAAACTCAGAAAACAATCTCGCAGGATCATTTTGCAGTAATTCAGGGTTGCTCAGGATGCTATTAATCAGGTCCATAAACTGTGGGTTACCGATCAACCTGGAGATAATTAAGATGATCAAGAAAACCGCTATCAGCACTTCCACCAGGACGATGTATGGTGTGGAAATTCCAAATGTGAATGTCAGGATGCCGTAATCGCGTTTAACATTAACGGTCTTAGCACCACGCGCACCAATTTTAAGAAGCAAAAAGACAGGTATCACGATCCCAGGGACTGCCAGGACAGCCAACGCTATTGCCTTGACCTTAGAAGAGACCAGCCCTGTAAGCGCTGCCAGACCAAACACCAAAAGTAAAGCTCCAATGGACCAGAGCATCACTATGTTTCCAGACGGTCTGGCGATTTTTGCATTTCCGGTAATCTTCTGGATGGTAGTCACGGTCGAGATGAATGCAATTACCAGGAAAACCAGTCCCGTCAGAATCAGATTGATGGTCACTGAAGGTCCAACGGAAATCGAGGTTCCATAATCGGTCGTGACGTGCCCGAAGGTAGCCAGACCCGCCAGCCCGATCCAGATGATGCTCAGGAAAAAGACCAGGATCGACACTGCCAGTTGGGCGATATCAATCCTGTCGTAGTATTTTTCTCTAACTTGCTGCGCCTGGTTCATTTTTCGTTGATGGTGATGCTGATGATCTCATCCCCCACCGGTGCATCCGGATTCTGATCCGCGTCGCGTTCAGTGATTTTCTCGAAGACATCCACGCCATCCACCAGCTTGCCAAAGATCGTGTAAAGACCATTCAGCGAGGGGTAAGGAACGTAGGTAATGAAGAACTGGCTGCCACTGGTGCCCGATTCCTGTCCGCGGGCAACGCCAACCATGTGGGCTTCATCAAAGGTCAGCTCAGGAACGATTTCTTCACGATACTGATAGCCAGCGCCAGACCAACCCGTGCCGGTAGGATCGCCAGATTGCGCCATGAAAGTATGATAAACGCGGTGGAAAGTAACTCCATCATAGAAACCTTCACGCGCCAGGTAGACAAAAGAGTTGACAGCCAGAGGGGCAGCTTTTGGGTAGAGCTCAAGGGTCATGTCGCCATTCTTGGTCTTGATCGTGGCTGAATAGGTCTTTTCAGTATCAATCACCCAAGGCGGGCAAACTTTCATCAAACTATCTTCAACCTTGACCACTTCAATGATGGGTTTGATGCCAGAGGCATACCAATTGTTAACCGGACGACCATTGATGAGCACAGTTGGGGTGGAACCCAAGCCGATGCTGTTGGCATAGTCGATCCCGTTTTGAATTTTCTTCGCAATTTCTTCGCTAACTGTATCCGTTGAGAATTGCTCCACGTCCAGTCCAAGCGCCTCAGCTTCAGTTGAAAGCCAGGTCAGGAACTCTTCAGCAGTAAGTCCGCTCCAATCACCCTGCTTGGTGAAGAGAGCTGAGTACATCTCCCAGAATTTGCCCTGCAGACCAGCGGCTTCGGCAGCCTGAGCAGCCACCTGGGCGTTGGGATGGATGCCAACAAGAGGAAGTGAACGGTAAACCAGTCGAACATCATCGGGGTACATCTCGACCAGTTTATCCAATTCTGTGTGAGCCATGGCGCAGTAGGGGCATTGGAAGTCAGTGTATTCGATGACGGTAATGATCGCGTCTTCGGGACCCTTAGTCCAGTCATCTTCCGAAACTGGCGGGAATACTGCCAATTGTGCTTCCTGCTCCGGTGTAAGCGCGCCAAAGAGGGGTTCAACGATGGTGCAAACCATATTGCCATCGTCGCCAGTCAGGCGGGTATCAGCAGTTGGCTGAGGGGTCAGGTCTTCTGTGGGTTCAGTCACAACCTCGGTGGCTGTTTCGGTTTCCTGCACCGTTGCAGTCGGCTCCATTGTTGGAGGCGTGACAGTGGCGATTTTACATGCACTTAATGTTAGCGCTGCCACCAGAAAAAACAAAACTATTTTTGAATACTTTTTCATGCTGATGTCCTTTCATCCAAACCTTTTGTAGGTTGGTCGTTCATTTTTGATTTTCAAGCGCCTCCAGAATGATCCGGGTGAGATCTTCCTGGACGGTGTCAATGTCTTGCGAAGCGTCAACAATTCGCCATCGTTCGGGTTCTTCACTGGCTAACTGCAAATAGCCTTTGCGCACTCGTTCGTGGAACATGACCTCATAAGCATCCAGCCTATTCCACTCATCCTCAGCTTTCTTTCGCATCAAACCGGCTTTCACATCCAGGTCCAATAGGATTGTCAGATCAGGCATAAGCCGGTCTGTCGCGAAACCGAGCATCTGACGCAACTTTTCAAGATCCAACCCATGTCCGTAGCCCTGGTAAGCAAGGGTCGAATCGCCATATCGGTCACAAAGTATGATTTTACCATCCTGAAGAGCTGGCTTGATCAATTGTTCAACCAACTGAGCGCGAGCCGCCAGGAAAAGCAGTATCTCTGTACGAGGGTGAAGCTCTTTGTTTTCCATCCGCACCAAAACCTGGCGGATCTGATCGCCGATCGGTGTGCCCCCGGGTTCACGGGTCGTGATGACGGGATAACCCATCGATTCAAGGCGCTTTGCCAGGCGCTTAATTTGGGTGCTCTTGCCACTACCTTCCGGACCTTCGAGTGTGATGAACATGGATCAATCCCTAAAAATTCGCACGAAGCGATTGGGGTCCTTTCCAAAAGATTCTGAAACAAGATGCGCCTGCCGGGCAATTTCGTGCTGCTGACGGCGAACAGAAGCAGGCGCAGGCTGAAGGTCAACATACTTTTGACCTTCCCCGAGCCCTTCGATCGCCTGCATCACTTGACCGATCCCCTCTGAGGAGACGTTTTCCCTGCGGACAGTAACAAGCCCGGGGAAAGAGTCTGCCAAAAACTGCTCGATCTGACCAATCGAATTTGATTTCACGACAAAGATTGGAATTCCTCGATCCTCAGCGTCAACGATCGGTTGAAGGCGGTCTCGGTAGTATCGGCGTTGGGTCACCAACACATCGGCATCCTTAAGGTCTTTCACCACCACCGCCGGCACGCCAAGCTCTCTGATCGACTGAATCAATCGGCTGCGAGGGACGCCGACTGGATAAATGTGCTTCTCATCGGAGCTTGGATTCTCTCCTGACATATCCGGTTCATTGCTGATCTCGCTCATCGTGCTGTAGCGCTGAGCATGCAGCTTGTTTTGGGTCGCTGCCTGCCCCCCATTGCGCTGGAAGGGGGAAGTCTCCATGCTGCCGCTGCGCCGCAGGGATTGCGATACAGTGGGCATGTTTGGTCGGGTCGTCTTGACGATGTGGACCTTTCCGTATTCATCCCGGTAGCGTTCTTCCGGCAGCATGGGATAACCGCGCAGGATCGCGTCCACGGAGCTGGCAACATCGCGATGGATTGCAACGCGCTCACGGTCAATTATTTCGACCATGACTGTGAAGGTCGGAGGAGAACGGCGTTCCAGCACGGTTTTTTGGGTGCCGCGTCGCCGGGCTTCATCATCAGAAAGCGTCACAGATTCAACGCCACCCACCAGGTCTGAAAGGGTCGGGTTGAGCAGCAGGTTCTCGAGCCCATTACCGTGCGCGGTACCGATCAACTGCACGCCGCGTTCAGCAATTGTGCGGGCTGCGAGCGCTTCAAGCTCACGCCCGATCTCATCGATCACAATCACCTCAGGGTTGTGGTTCTCGACTGCTTCAATCATGACCTCGTGCTGCAGGGAGGGCTTTGGCACCTGCATACGCCGCGCCTGCCCCACGGCTGGATGGGGAACGTCTCCATCTCCGCCGATCTCATTCGAAGTATCCACGATCACCACGCGGTGCTTCTGCGCCAAAGTTCGGGCAGCTTCGCGCAGCATGGTGGTCTTGCCCACCCCAGGCTTTCCAAGGATCAGGATGCTCTGACCTGATTCAACCAGGTCTTCGATGATTTCAATCGTGCCGTAAACCGCTCTTCCCACACGGCAGGTGAGACCCACCACTTTGCCTCGGCGGTTGCGAATGGCGGAAATTCGGTGAAGCGTACGCTCCATGCCAGCCCGGTTGTCCGCATCAAATTCACCAATACGGTCAGTGACATATTTCAGATCATCATGTGTCACGGGGTTATCGAGAAGTTCCACTTCGCCGGAGGTAAACCGCGCGCTGGGATTACGCCCAAGGTCAAGGATGACCTCGAGCAGGTTATCAAAATTATCTCTGGATTGGACAGCACTGGCAACTTCCGGAGGGAAGACTGCCAGCATCGCCTCCAGATCGTCAGTAATGCGTTGCGTTGTGGTCATTTTGTTGATAAATCACACTCCATCATAGCGCTGATTCTATCTCATTTTGCTTGATTTTTCTTTTTCGGGGTATGAAAGTTGTATACAAGTTCTGTTAATATCTGACCTTCACGCATTCGAAAAAAGAAGGGGCTGACCCAACTCTTTTTTGGGTCAGCCCTTCTTTTTAAGTCGAGCTTCTATGAAGAACGTTTAGTTGCCGTTGCAGGAACCGTCACGTACGCCCATGCCCTGTCCCATCCCCTGACCGTTGCTTTGTCCAAAGCCCTGGCTCATGCCGCGACCTGTGCCCTGACCTCTATTTTGGCTTTGACCCCGTCCGCCCTGCATGGCACCAGGACCGTACTGCATTCCGGCACCACTGCCATCACGCAGGCGCAGTTGATCCGGAACGCCATCGCCATCCGCATCGCAAGTTCCATCGCATGTTCCATCACCAGGTCCGTAGCCAAAGCCGTTCTGCATGCCAGTGCCAGAGCCATCCTGCAAGCGCATTTGCAGCCGGTCCGGAACGCCATCGCCATCCGCGTCGCAAGTTCCATCGCATGTCCCGTCTCCAGGTCCAAATCCATGCCCGTTACGAGTCACAACTGGAGCAGGTAATTCAGTCACTTCCACATCAGGAGTTTCATCCTGCGCAAATACCGAACCTCCAGCAGTAAATACCAAGGCGCTGAGCACCAATATTGTCAATCCGACACCAAGTAGTTTTTTGTTCATTATTTTTTCCTTATGTTTATTTCACCACATCCATGGTGATGCTGTTAATTTACAGGACGCTGATTGAGTTTTTATCCAATTCTTATTTAGATTTGATTTAGGACAGAGGCAAAAGTAAAATCAAAATCCTTTCGATCCCTATCCTCGCAGCAAGCTACAAGGCATTTCGGGGTCTCACCCTGCGGGACGGATTTTGAGGACAGTTCGTAGCAAGCTACGGGGAAATGCCCTCATTCGTATTATGTCAGCATTGAGAAAGTCAACCCACCATTCCAGGGAGTCAATGGGGAAACAGATTAAAACAATTTGCCTGTCTTGTTGGTGGGTTGGCTATTGCCGGATGTCCATACAGTAGATGATTTATGACGCCAACCCACCCTACGACTTCCACCGGAGGGGGTGACCAGCACGACCCCCTTTTCAGAGGGGGCATCGCGCAGCGAGGGGGTGGATATTCCTGTCCCACCCCCCGGTTGCACCGTCCCCCTCCGCTGGAGGGGGTCACCAACACGCAGAGGCTGACCCAAAAGTCCGAAATATCAGAAATAAGTTCTAAAAGTAGGGGCAAGAATAAGTATTCTCCGTAAATTATTGGTGCAACCCCAATTTAATGGCTAAAAATGCCTGTAAGTGGGGAAGTGAAAATGAAATTAGACTTTTGGGAAGGCATCTTTTTTTGTTTCCCAGAGGATCGGCATTTATGTAGGGTGGGTTGACGTTAAAGGTTTTTTGATTATGCCAGCATTGAGAAAGTCAACCCACCATTCCAAGGAGTCAACAAGAAAACAGATTAAATCAATTTGCCTGTCTTGTTGGTGGGTTGGCTATTGCCGGACGTCTATTCAGTAAATGATTTATGACGCCAACCCACCCTACGACTTCCACCGGAGGGGGTAACTGAGATAAGAGGCTGTTACCACCCTTTTTGGGCAGCCTTTCTCTTGTGAGGACCGTGGTTGCCCGCCCGTGTTGCAAATCCAGGCTTGCCATAATGATCCGGGGAAATCTGTATGCCAGACTAAAATGTAAATGATCACCCTGTACTTAATTTAAACCATCATTGCCAGACACCAAGCCTGCTCCAAGAATAGCCGCTTGTTTCAAGGATTGCCTGCGGCTCAAATAAAGGGCTATGGGTGTGATCTCGGCGTGAGCCTGGAAATTTTCCATCCCTTTTTTATTGAGCAGGCGTATCGATGTAAAGTCCTTGTGCACAGCCGGATATATCATCCAATTGGGGTAGTGTTGATTGGTATAATAGCTCTCATTACAACGTAGGAAGTGGTTGGTTATGCAAAAAATAAGGGTGATGACCCTCAACCTGGGCGGCGGACAAAAGAACTTCGCCGGATCTCTCGAACAAACAGAGAACAAGACTGAAGCGCTCGTGCAGTTAATTGAAGAAATCAAGCCGGACGTTTTCGGCGTCCAGGAGATCGCCCATTACATTGACGCGGATGGCATCACGCATAGCATGGTTGACCGCATCCATACGGATTGCAGCTTCCAACACGCTTTTTACGGCGAGACGCTTTCCATGAAACGCCACATGCAGGTCAAAAAAGACCTGATGGTCAGCGGGTTGTTCAATGACTGGTGGGATTGGTCCAAAGGGAACGCGATTTTTTCAAACTTTGCTTTTTCCCGCCTGAGTGACACCAGCAAAATCGGTGTTCCGCGGAACGTGCCCCTTTTTCAACCAGTAAGGTATGAAGGCTCACGGGATACGGATCCGCGTTATGTGATCCTCACCCGCTTGAAGCAGGCGCCTTACCCCTTCGTTCTCAACGTCCATTTAACCACCCTGACCGGGGAACGAGGTGCAAACGCCTGGAGCGATGTGGTGGACGCCGCAAGGCTTATGCGTTCGCGGCAGATAAGCGGTGTGATCAGCCTGATCGAGAGGCATGTGCTCATTCCGGAATTGCCAATGATCCTGATGGGCGACTTCAACGCGACCGCAGATGAATATACCCTGCACGATATGCTTGAACGGGATCACGGCATTCTGGAGTTAAAACCGCAGGATAACATCGCCACGCACCCTTACGCTGGGGCGGTTGATCATATCTACTTCTTCCCAACCAAACGACTGGTGGATTACACCTGTTACGTCATCAACACGCCACTTTCACGCTCGGTTTCCGACCACCTGCCAGTTGTGGCTGAGATAACCATTCAGTAAAGGAGCCTTTTATGGCAAGCAATCAATATTTTGGCACGGATGGCATTCGCGGCACAGCGGGTATATCGCCTATGACGCCCGAATTTGTTTATCGCCTGGGAGTTGCGGTGGGGCACGTGCTCAGCCTGGAAACTCCCGGCCCGGATCTGTTTGTAATCGGGCGCGACACACGCGTCTCAGGTCCGTTGCTGCAAGAGGCCTTGACGCGAGGCTTGCTCACCAGCGGCGCGCGTGTTATGGACCTCGGAATCCTGCCAACGCCAGGTATAGCCTGGCTGACTCGCGAGGTTGGTGCGACTGCAGGCGCGGTCATTTCCGCGTCCCACAACCCGGCAGCCGAAAATGGCATCAAATTCCTGAACTCCCAGGGAATGAAGCTGTCTGAAAGCCAGGAAGCCGCCATTGAAGCCTATTTTGCCAGCCTTCCCGAAGGGGAACTGCATCTCGCAGAAACCGGGCTCCGAGTGGATGGCACACATTTTTATGATCTCTATTTGAAGGATTTGCTCGACACCCAGGAAGGATTGGACCTGAGCGGGTTGAAAATCCTCCTGGATTGCGCAAATGGCGCAGCGTTTCGTGTTGGACCGGAATTATTCAGGAGTTTGGGCGCGGAAGTCGTCGCGCTCAACACCGAGTCAGACGGGGTCAACATCAACGTGCACGCCGGTTCGGAATATGCCCGCTCCAAACCCGAAGCGCTGGCAGCCTTGCTTGCTGAGCATCAAGCCGACCTCGCCATCACATTTGACGGCGATGCAGATCGCGTGATCCTGATGGATGAGACCGGTCAGTTGATTGACGGCGATCACATGCTGGCAATCCTGGCAGACTCACTGCATCAAAAGCACAAATTACTGGCAAACACGCTTGTGACAACCGTGATGGCTAATGGTTCTCTGCACCAATATGCCGCGGAACACAACTTTGAGTTGATCCAGACCCCCGTTGGAGATAAATATGTGACCGAGGCGCTGCTTGGTCTGACGGCTGAGAACAACCCCAAAGGGGAATTTGGCTTGGGCGGTGAACAATCAGGGCATATCATTTTATTGGATTCAAGTCATCATACGGGCGACGGTTTACGTACGGCACTGTTCATGCTGCTGATTCTGCTTGAGCAGGAACAACCTTCCCTGGCTGCGTTGGCTTCCAGGATCCAAAAATATCCCCAACTGGTTGCTTCCTGCAACGTCGCCAACAAACCGGACCTAAAGACCATGGCACCGCTGCAGGCGATGCTGGATGAGATCAAACACCGCTTGCCAGGCTTGGTGCAGCTAAACTCGCGCTATTCGGGCACCGAGCCCAAATACCGACTGATGCTTGAGACCGACACCCGCCATACCACCCGGGAATTGGCAGTGATCTGCTGGGAAGTCTGCGATCTGATCCAACGCGAAACAGGCACGCCGCCTGGCGCCAAAATCGAAGTCCTCAACGTTTCTGCCGGGGGCTTGGTTCCCCGTCCTGAAATCGACCACTAATCAAGGAGCATTTATGCAAGCTATGACCGGAACCTTAAAATTCAGTGCTGGATTGGCGACCGAATTCAACCGCTTGAATCGCGCTATCCTCGTTGCAGACAAGCCTGAGAGCTGGCAGCCTGCCATCGCGGAAATGAACGGTTTCCTTGAACGCTTGAAATCATGGGTTGATGCAAACCCGACCGTGATTGGGGAAGATATCGTCACCTCCTCGCGCATTATCAGTCTTCTTCTTACCCTGGCAGCCACAGGCACCCAAGGTCGGCTGGAACTCTACCAGGCAAAAGACGAGGCAAGCAAAGTAATGCGCGCGCGGATCGATGAGGATTACTTGCCCAGTTCAGGAGACATGCGCCGCAAGGCGATCGCGATTGCTAGGGAATACTTTCAGAATCCTGCCTTTGCCAGTCTTTCCGAAGCGATCCAGTTTGAAATCCTTCCCCTGCTTGAGAGTCTGGACGATAACCAGGACCCGGACCGCTTCATGGCATATCGCGTGATCCAGATCGGCAACATCTTCGAACGTCTCTACGCTTTGCGATTACGCACCGGCGATCCTGTCTTGCTGGGACTGGCAGGAAAAAAAGGACTGCTGCGGGAGATCTATGACCGCAAGTATCTGCGTTTCGGCACGTCCGGTGTGCGAGGACGGTGGGGATATGATTTCACTGAAACCCGCGCCCGCCAGGTAGTACAGGCTGTTTGTGACTTCCTTAATAATGACAACGTGCCTGCTTTTGTGGGGGCTGAAGATCTTTCGGGCAAGGTGATTGTCCTTGGGCATGATACCCGCCGAAACTCAGAAGTGGTCACTCAATGGACTGCAGAAACCTGCCTTGCCAATGGCTTCAGCATCCACATTGGCACGCGCGATGTGCCCACTCCAGCCCTGGCGTTCTATGAGACCGAAGTGCTCCCAAAAGAAGACGTGGCGGGGCTGCTCATCGCGACCGCCAGCCACAACCCTCCGGAGTGGCAGGGCATCAAGTTCAATCCTCGACTGGGCTATCCCGCGCCAACCAACGTGACCGACTTTATCGCCTTCCGCATCAACGAACTTCAACTGATCGACCACACCGGCGGGCAAAGCGATGTCGAGAACGCTCGCGCCCGTGGGCTGGTGCAGGGGTTTGATCCTCTTGACAACTACGTTAAGTGGATCAAAAACAACGGTAATGGAAACGCTCGTATCCCGATCGATTTTGATCGGATTCGGCGCTACTTTGCTGACAAATTGGTGGTCGTGGATGAGATGCACGGTTCAGGTCGGGGTTACCTCACCCGCCTTCTCGGCGAAGCGGGCGTCCGCTTCACGGTGATCCACGCCAATGTTGACCCTGATCTCGGCGGGCAGGATTACGCCAACCCCGAGGAGCCTTTCAACCAGCTTCTCAAAGAAACAGTCGCTCAAACCGGCGCGCAGATCGGCATGGGCATGGACACCGACGCTGACCGCTTTGGGATCGTGGACAAGGGCGGTGTTTACTTCCGACCCAACCAGATCCTGCCAATGCTGCTGCGCTATTTGGGCGTGGACCGCGGAATCACAGGGCGCGTCATTGCCACCCAGACAGGCTCTCCTCTGCTGGAAGTACTCGCAGGCATGATCCCGAATAATGATGCCAATAAACCCGCAAAGGGTGCGCTGCCCGGATACGTGGGGCAGAGAATTTACAAATGCCGCGTTGGGGAGATCGCCTCACGCACGCTTAGCAACGCTTTTGCTGTCCCGGTTGGCATCAAGTACATCGAGGAGATCCGCCGTACAGACGCTTCGTACAACAACCTCAAGGTTCTGCCGGAAGACTGGCGAGACCGCATCCTGATCGGCGGCGAGGAGTCCTCCGGTCTGACCACGCGCGGTCATATCACCGATAAGGACGGTCCCTGGGCTAACATCCTGATCCTGGATATGCTCGCCTATTATGGCACCCGCTCAGAGAAACCATTGGGCACCCTGCAGGAGATCTGGGATGAACTGGTAACCTTGCCGGGCTTGTGGGAATCGTTTGGCACATCCTCTGATCCAAAATCGCATGCTGGTCGCTCAGATGTTGACGCGCCGCTCGAGGCGAAAGAAGCCTTCATCGATCACTATCTCGACTTCCCCAAGCATACCGGAACAGACGGACTGAAAATCGCTGGGTTGAACATTGACTACCTCGGCGGAATCCGATATGAACTGGTGGAAATGCAGCTCAGCGACCAGGCTGGAAATGATCACTACTACCTGCGCATGCGCGCCTCCGGTACCGAACCGATCAACCGCGTGTATATCGAAGCGGCAAACTTGCAGGTAGGTCAGCGCATGATGGCGGAAGTTCTCAAAAAATTGGAAGACCTCACCGCCGACACGCTGCGCAAGGCGCATTCCTCCTGGCACCTGGTGGACATGCTGTGCCAGTCCCGTTTGAGTGAGCACACCAAGTCTGCAGTAAAAGAAGTTATCGCCAGACAGGGTTGGGACCTGGCAGATATCCTGGCAAAAATCGATCTGATGACCCAAACCCTCGAGAAGCGCAATCGCAAAGTGATACGCGCATGGCATGAAGCCTTAAACGTATAAATAACCGACAAACTGACAGCCCTGGGATTGTACCGGGGCTGTCTTTATCAGGCAACGTAACTTGAATTAAAAGGTTGATGCAGTTTTCCAAGTATTGTGTTTTTACGGATATAATAGAAGGTATAGGCGGCTGATTGTCCGGCTTTTTTTTACCGGTAAATACCTCTTCAGCTGTCCAACCTACAATAGAGGTGAAGATGAAAATAGTTGCAGACAGCGGTGCCGACATCTCATATGAAGAATGCGAATCACTCGGTATCACGATGATTCCGTTGAAAGTAGAAGTCAATGGCATATCTTACCAATCCGGGGTAGATATTGATCCGGATGAATTTTATGATCTGATGGACGCTAGTCCAACCATGCCGATAACCTCCACCCCGTCTGTGGGCGAGTTCGTTGAGGTCTACAAGCGCCTTGCCCAGGAAGATCCGGAAATTCTCTCGGTGCACCTTTCTTCTGGTCTGAGCGGCACTTATAATGCTGCAGTTCAAGCAGCGGCGATGGTGCCTGATGCGAAGATAATCCTGATCGACACCCTTACACTTTCCGCAGGAACTGCCTGGCAATTGCGCGCTGCCTCAATAATGATGAAGGCGGGTAATAAATTGGACGAAGTCGTCAGGATATTGCGCCAGATCCAGGAAGCGTCCGCGACTTTCTTTACATTGCCCGATCTGAAATATCTGATTGCTGGCGGTCGCATCAGCCATCTGCGAGGCTTATTGGCTTCTCTGCTGGGCATCAAACCTGTGATCGAAGTCAGCAAAGTTGACGGGAAGTACTACGACAAGGTCAAGAGACGTTCCTTCCAACAGGCAATTGATGGGATCACCGAACTGGTAAAGAAGATCCACCCTGCCGGAACTGAACTTGAGGCACAGATTGTCACAGCAGCCAACCCCTCCGGCGCGGAGCAGTTAAAGGCATCGATGGAAAAAGTGTTCAAGTGTAATTGGAAGCCCAATGTAACCCTCGGTACAGCCCTTGGCGCCCATACGGGGCGAGGATTAGTGGGAATTATCTGCGCTGCCAAATCAGCCTTGCCTGCAATAAATTAAGAAATCCGGATATTATTGAAGATGAGGCTGCCCTTTTGGGACAGCCTCTTTGCTTTTGAAGAATAATAAAAAAAGTTGCTATCCAGCTGCAACCTTGGCAATATTATGAGTTATGCTCAGAATTCCCCACTCTGTATGATTACTTTCAGCAGCATCTGCGGATCATTTCACTTACTATCCGAACCATATGCCCTTCCGGTATCATCTCACTGATATAGGGTGGGAACAGCCGGCTCTGTTTTTGTTGATATTCTTTGAATACTTGTCTTTTCATTCCCCTGTTATATTAAAGTTTTGAGGTTGTCACTAACCTTTTGGGTCAGTCTCGCTTTAGCAAAGCGGATGTTGGTTGTAGGGAACGGCCTTGCGCCGTTCCGCCATGAACGTGTTGCGGAAGGGGTCAAGCCCCTTCCCTACAAGAGTTCTGCCATGAACATATTGCGAGGCTGTCCCAAAAGTCCAAATTTTCAAAAAGTTGGTCTAAAAGTGTGGGAAACTATCAATTTGCCCATGATATGATGATGCAACCCCATTTTTATGGCTAAAAATGCCTGTAAGAGGGAAAGTTAAAAATGAAGTTTAGACTTTTGGGCGAGCTTCTTTTTTTGTTTCTCAGAGGATCGGCATTTATGTAGGGTGGGTTGACGTTAAAGGTTTTTTGATTACGCCAGCATTGAGAAAGTCAACCCACCATTCCAAAGAGC
>Ga0116174_10002616_pt1 | contig 15360 bp, 11 predicted proteins | sample AD_UKC087_MetaG_FD_89801 | JGI IMG/M metagenome (GOLD analysis project Ga0116174, IMG submission 89801) | Active sludge microbial communities of municipal wastewater-treating anaerobic digesters from USA - AD_UKC087_MetaG | ecosystem: Engineered > Bioreactor > Anaerobic > Digestate | place: USA...
GGTATATGGATGAGGGACATGTCGATGGTATTCTTACCGATGACCATCTGACAGCTTAGATCTGACCAGACAGAACTTCAGAAAGGGGACCAACTGTCAGATCGAGTCTTAGCTACTACAAGTATTCTCATTCATGTGTTGTTTCAGTGAAATTCTCCAGCAAAATCAAATTTGGGTTTTATAATAACTTTACCAAGCTTATTAATATATCCAACTTTACCATTATCACCAGCAAGCTTTACAGGAACAACACCTTGATGGAAAGTTCCACACCTTACAGAAAAAAATGAACCTTCGTACATAGGATTTATAATATACTTTCCTGACTTATCGATAAAACCCATTTTCCCTTCTTTACAACCGATATTAACCGCAACAAGACCTTCTGATAATGAACCGACATAGCAGAACTGGGGATTGATAGCGAATTTCCCTGACCTATCGATGAAACCATATTTCCAAGTTTCATTTTCGATCCCAACAGCAGCAAGACCTTCTGAAAACGGATATACAGCATCGAACCGGGGATCAATAACATACTTCCCTTCCTTGTCAATAAACCCGTACTTCCCTATCACTCCTTCTCCATTGTTAACCTCAACAGCAGCAAGACCTTCTGAAAACGGATATACAGCATCGAACCGGGGATCTATAACGTACTTCCCTGACTTGTTTATGAAACCCCACTTCCCTTTCTCTGCCCCCACCTTGACAGCAGCAAGATCTTCTGAAAACGAATCTGCTGAATCGAATTGGGGGGCAATAACGTACTTCCCTGACTTGTTTATGAAACCCCATTTCCCTTCTTTGCCACCTACTTTGACACATGCAAGCCCCTGAGAAAAAGAAGGTTCATACATGGTAGCAGGATCAAATTGTGGGTCGATAACATACTTCCCGTTCTTATCAATGAAGCCCCACTTCCCTTCCCCTGCACCAACCCTGACAGCTGCAAGCCCTTCTGAAAAGTCTGCTGCCTGATCGAATTGAGGATTTATTACGTATTTGCCTTTCCTATCAATATAACCTTCTTTTCCCATCTTCCCTCCAATCCTTACAACTGCAAGATCTTCTGAAAATGGGCTGGCTTCATCGAACTGAAGATTGATAACATATGTCCCTTTATTATTTATAAAGCCCCATTTGTCTCCTACTTGAACAGCTGCCAATAAAGAATTGGCTTCATTCATATTTATTTTTTGGGATCTTAGCTTATTGGAATGACCTGGTAGGTTTTGATTCTTATCAGAAGACAAGGCAATACAGGAATAAACCAGAACTATGCATGCTACACAGCCAGTTATCGAAAAATGTTTTGTCATCATGATCACCCCTTGGCTTCTTTTTGCTCTTCAATCTTTCTGCGTACTCCAATCGACCATAATCCTACAGTCTGTGTGTCCGTAAAGACTACTCAGAGCAAGCTCCATATGGAACAGGGACTCAGTTGGAAGGCACATCTCGATATGGTAGTCATCGATCTCGTTACTATCAGGAATCCTGTACTCCTGAACAGAGGTCAAGTAATCTCGGACTTCTTGCAGTATTTCCTTGTCAGGAAACGCAACTGTTACAGTCTTTGTCGGCTCGTCATAAATGACTATGCCTGTGAGATCATCTTTCCTTATGTCAACCTGCATACTTCCTGCTCTATCATTTACAAAACCGTACTTACGGTAATGATCATATCACTTTGGGATATTATCCCGAACTGCCCCAATCCTTGGAGAACACTTTCCTGAAGGTAGCTGCTACATCTACCAGCCACTTAAAAGCTTCCTCCCAGGTACTTGAATCAGAGAAAGTAAAGCCGTGATTCACTCTTATACGACTGGCTTTCTTGTCAGGAAGCTCCTGCCATTCGATGTGATCAGGAATACCTAGCTCCTTCTCAATCTTCGTCTTGTTCTCAAGGAGGGTTTTGTAGAGGGACTTGGAATCGGGGATATACAACTCACACCGCACCTCGTCCTCCAGAGAATCCACCGAGAGGGAGATAAATGATCCAGAGGTACCTATAGACACGTGATACCAATGCCGGGGTCTTGGTGTCCGAAGCTTCAGCTCAGCCTTGTTGGTGGAAGCATACTCTTTGAACTGCTGCCAGAACTCCAGCTGCCTGGTCTTCGTATCTGACAAGCCACCTTCATTCGTACCTGTACGTACAGACCTTCTCCACTCATTGGGACGGGAGATCACGGTAAACTTTGGGGCAGGAGGGGACTCTCCAATTTGCCACAACTCGATGATGACGATGAAGAAGTTGATCCCTTCATCTGTGTGTTCATTCAGCCAGTCAACAGCCTGCTGATGCTCTTCTCTGACATCACGGACAATCCAGATTACGTACTCAGCTTCAATACCAGCAGCATACGTGATCAGCTGTCCCAGGTGGGTATGGTCTGTCTTCTCCAATTGGTTCTCGATGATGATCTTCCGTCCAGTGTTCTCTTCCTCAGCCAGGATGTCCACGTTGAACTTCCCAACACTGGCTTCAGTCTGAGTTACTTGAATCTCGATCCCGATTTCATCTGCGAGAAGCCCAATGTTATCAGGATCAGACAGCCAGTTGGTAAAGTCGTGAGCTTCATGCTTCCAGTATCCACGAAGATCCACCTTCTTTAACTTACCAAGCTTCATGATGCCCCCTCATAATGTGGCCTCTACCTTCCTATCCTGGAAGCTATCTCCAAGTACCGCTTCACGATATGAGCTTCGTTCTCAATCGCCTGGATTATCGCCTCAATTGTCTCCTGTCGCTCTTCATCACTCAGCCCATCAGATACAGAGCCGATTTCGCCTAATGGCTCATCTCCAATAATCCTACAAACATCCCTTGTCCGGGAAAATATGGCTTCTGCCCATCCAGCCTCGTTGTATCTACCAAGGAGGTATGCAATCGTTGTTATGAATTGCTTCCCATTAGGCCATGCAAGATTAACAAGGGCTGATACCTGATGGATTGAAAATCCTGAGACAATGTTCATGAATACAGCCACTACTTCTTCCCACTCTTCGTCATCGTATTCATCAAGCAATCTCAAAGGAATATCGTTCTCATGAAAGAGTGCTCTCACCTCTGACTGCTGATCTTCTTGGTACTGCAACACGACAAGATGCCCTGACGTGGGAGAGAAGACGATATCAGATTCCAACCAACCTGGGAGGGACCCAAGAAATCCATCGATGTCTGGGAAGTCAATTGCAGTTGAAGCCAATACATATGCACTTATACAACGGGGATGTTCCAGAATACCGTCTTCGACTACAATCTCATCCTGTCCCGATAGGTCGCTGATAATTGCCTCCAACAGGTCAGGTGTTCTTGTCTCGATTACAGTCCCCTTGGGTGTTCTCAGGAACTCATCTCCTGCCTTAAGACGGTATACTTCGCCGTTGTGGACGATCTTCAGTTGGGTTGACTGAGTGCCCTTCTTACCCTCCAGTTCGTTGATAGCCTTCTGGAGGTTAATGTGAGCAGTCTCAAACTGAGGATCAACCTGCAAAGCTCTCCTGAAACAACCCATCGCCTCCACCAGCAGCCCCTTCCTCGCAAGCACTCCTCCCTTGTTCACCAATGCATGTTTGTGTTTCGGATTATAAACAAGTGCCTTGTTGTAGCACTTCAGAGCCGTATCTTCATCGTTGAGGCTGTCATAGCAGACTCCCAGATTGGCCCATGCGATGGGATTATCCTCATGGCATTCCAGAGCCTTCCCATAGCAGATCTTGGCTTTCTCCCAGTTCTCGTCCTGTAGGAATTCGATCGCATCTCTGAGGTGCTTCTCACAGCCACAATGATCGTCATGCATACATGCCCCACCTGTATCACCTTGCTCTGCTGTCCGACCGACATACACTTCTTCCCCTGTGGCAATATTGAGATAGACATCGAGACCATTCTCATGCCTCAGGTATTTCAAGTCTTTCTCCACAGACTCATTGTGAGCAAAGCCGCAACTTCGACTTATAGAGCTTTCATACTTCCATCCAGGTGGTGTAACCACTTGGTTGACCTTACTCCCCATCAAGCGACATGCAGCAACAATAGACCCATTGCTACCCATATCCACATGTCCAAACTCAAGCCAGCTACACGCTGTTGTCAGTCCATGCTGTTGGTCAGCCACTGCAATATCGATTGCCTTACCAGATCGTAAGAACTCCAAGCCGTTACTCTGAAGCTGCGTTACAAAGGTTTCGACATCCGCAGGAGACATGAAACCTATCCGAACTACTTCATTATCCGCACACAACGATTGGTTCGGTACGATAGCTTTGAACCTTTCCCAGCTTCCTGGGAATTTGTTCACTATTGCATCAACTCGAACGACAACTGAAATACCTTCAATAAGAACTGCCATCTTACCTACTTTCTCAATTCACCATAATATTTTTCAAGATAGCATCTTCGTGCAGAATGAATTTTTTCCCATAGAGATACTTTGTCATTAATATCAAGAGCTGGGAACTGCCCTATTAACCTTTCAGCTCTGGAAAAATATCCGATGTGTATCATGACGCCATCATGAAAAGTATGAACAAGCTTTGAGTATTTTTGACTAAAATTACGGTCCTCTTTCGTTGAATTCTTGGGTTTTTTAGAAAGTAGTGAATGCATCTCTGAGGCTAAATCAACACCTTGTTTCGTAGCAACAAACTGGGCACTTATTTTTTTAAGGTGTTTATATTGATCGAACACTTTATTAAGTAGGTCGATCTGTTTTTCATTGAGAATATCATTCGTCAAAGCATATTTGTAGGTCTTATCAATGGAAAACCAACCAAGTGGTCCATCTTTTTCAAATAAAGACTGTCCCTCTAGGTCATTCACCATCAGCATAAGCTTTGACAATGCATTCTCGATTTCTTTTGTCATAAGAATCTCCATTTAATTACTGAATCACTTGGCTATCCCTATGCTGTTACCTCTCAAAATGAATACGCAATATATTCCTTCAAGCAGCTTGCGCCCATTCATGGGACAGTGCCTCAGCCTGCTCCAGTACAGTCTGGGTAGCCTTCTCCTGCTTATCCGGTGGGTAGCCATACTTCCTGAGGATACGTCTCACGATCACCCTGATCTTGGCTCGAACGCTTTCCCGAACGGTCCAATCGATGGAGATGTTTGCTCTCACTGAAGTTACTAACTCCCTGGCGATACTCCTGAGAGTTTCATCTCCCATCACCTTCACTGCACTGTCATTCGTCTCAAGGGCATCGTAGAATGCCAACTCGTCTTCCTTCATACCCATGCTTTCTCCACGCTTCTCGGCTTCCCTCATCTCCTTAGCCAGGGCAATCAACTCCTCGATGACCTGAGCAGCTTCGATAGCCCTGTTCTGGTATCTCCTGATCGCCTGCTCCAGCATCTCTGCAAAGGAACGTGCCCTGACTACGTTCTTGCTGTGCCTTGTCTTTATCTCCCCTGACAGGAGCTTCCTGAGGAGTTCGATGGCAAGGTTACGTTGTGGCATTCCCCGTACATCTGCCAAGAATTCATCTGAAAGGATTGAGATGTCGGGTTTCTGTAGCCCTGCCGCTGCGAAGATATCCACCATTCCATCAGGTGTAACAGCCTTGGAAATAATCTGACGTATAGCTTGATCCATATCCTCCTCAGATGTACCACCGTTGAGGGATTTCTTTGCAAGGGCAGCACGAACAGCCTGGAAGAAGGACACATCATCACGGATACGGAGAGCCTCCTCGTTGGGAACCGATAAAGCAAAGGCTTGAGAAAGCTCCTGTACGGCTCGTAGAAGCCTCTCCTTACCCTCATCCTGTGCCAGAATATGTTCTTGTGCCTGAGGCAGCAAGGTAAGCCTCTCAGGAGCAGTACCTGTGCTCCATTTCGACCAGTCGAACCCATGGAAGAGTCCACAGCAAACTTCGTACTTCTCCATCATGAGTGCCACTGCCTCTGCCTGGTCGATGGCTGTCTTGCCTGTACCTCCGCTTTGTGTGTACGTAGCGAGAGCTTCCTTCAGTTCCTGACCAAGTCCGAGGTAGTCAACCACCAGTCCACCAGGTTTATCCCGGAATACTCGATTCACCCTTGCTATGGCCTGCATGAGACCGTGCCCTTTCATGGGCTTGTCGAGGTACATGGTGTGGAGGCTTGGTGCATCGAATCCCGTAAGCCACATGTCCCTGACAATAACGATCTTGAAGTGATCTCCAGGATTGCGGAATCTCAAGGCAAGGGCTTCCCTTCGGGGCTTGTTACGGATATGGGGTTGCCATTCGAGAGGATCTGAAGCTGAGCCAGTCATCACCACCTTGATCATTCCCTGCTCATCTTCACCATTGTGCCATTCAGGACGGAGAGCTACGATCTGCTGGTAAAGGTCAATACAGATCCTTCGGCTCATGCAGACGATCATGGCTTTCCCATCGATGGCTTCAGTCCGCTTGTCGAAGTGATCCACGATATCCTGAGCTATGAGCTTCAGTCGTTTTTCTGAGCCAACGATGGCTTCCAGCTGAGCCCACTTGGTCTTGAGTTTCTCCTTGCTGTCAACCTCTTCACCTTCCGTTACTTCTTCAAATTCTGGATCAATGTTGGGTTTCTCTGATTCATCCAGTTCCAGCTTCGCAAGTCTACTTTCGTAGTATATCGGGACCGTGGCCTTGTCCTCGACTGCACGCTGTATATCGTAGATGCTGATGTAGTTGCCGAATACAGCTCTGGTATTCTTGTCAGACATCTCAATAGGAGTACCTGTGAAGCCAATGAACGATGCATTCGGTAAAGCATCACGTATGTGTACGGCGAACCCATCGATGAAGTCATACTGACTGCGATGAGCTTCATCGGCAATGACAACGATATTCCTTCGATTGGAAAGCAGGGGATGCTTATCTCCCTTTTCCTCAGGCATGAACTTCTGGATGGTGGTGAAGACAATACCACCAGCATCTACACTGAGTTTCTTGCGGAGGTCTGCTCGATTCTCTGCCTGAACAGGAGGCTGACGGAGCAGATCACGGCAACGAGCAAAGGTACCGAAGAGCTGATCATCGAGATCATTACGATCAGTAAGCACGACAACGGTGGGATTCTCCATTGCTGACTCTCTGATGATACGTCCTGCATAGAATGCCATGGTCAGGCTCTTTCCAGAGCCCTGTGTGTGCCATACAACACCGATCCTGGTATCTCCTGGGTCCCCACCTGGTTCTTTACCTGTCTCATACCTACCTGAATCGTGGGCAAAAAGGATTGCCCCCCTGGCCTTTGCAGCACGCAGAGTCTCACGGAGTGCCACATTCACTGCATGGAACTGATGGTAGCCAGCCATCTTCTTGATGAGTGAGCCACCATCCGACTCCTCGAACACGAGGAAGTAGTTGACCATATCCAGCAAGCGTTGCTTCTCGAAGACACCCCTGATCATGACCTCAAGCTGTGGAAGTAGGGATGGTGCCACATCATCGCCTTCGATAGTTCTCCAGGGCTTGAACCATTCCTTTCCAGCAGTAGCAGTTCCCACACATGCTGTAAGGCCATCAGAAATGACAAGGAGAGCGTTGTAAGTGAACAGCGTAGGCAGCTCTGCCTTGTATGTCTGAAACTGCTGGTATGCCGTCCAGATGGTGGCACTCTCATCTGCTGCGTTCTTCAACTCTACCAGGACAAGAGGTATGCCGTTTACGAAGAGGACGATATCTGGTCTGCGATTGTACTTGTTCTCTGTAACGGTGAACTGATTCACTGCCAGCCAGTCATTGTTGCCAGGCTTTTCAAAGTCAATGACGCTCACCTGGGCTCCTGCTATCGAGTTGTCAGATCTTCGATATTCAACAGTCACCCCGTTTATCAGCATCCTGTGTACAGCCTGATTACGAGTCTCAAGAGTAGGTCCCTCTGGCCTGGTGAGTTTACGGAGGGCATCATCGATAGCATCAGGGGGTATGTCGGGATTGAGTTGTAGAAGAGATTGACGAAGACGATCCTCAAGGAGGACCTGATCATAGGTCAGTCGTTCAGCTGCCGACTCACCAGGGGCAATGTCCTGACCATTCCTAATGGTGTAACCGACCTCTTGTAGCCATGTGAGTGCAGCTTCTTCTATGATGGATTCTGAGAAGTTAATCTTCATGAGAGAGCCCACTTTCGACCAGTTATTCGAGACAGATGATAATCCAACCCTTCCCCGTAATCCCTTGGCTTATTTCCGTTGAAACCAAAACAATCATGCACCTGACTGTTAGTGCTGAAAGCATGAACCAGCTTTTCAGCTTGGTCATCTGTCATACTTTCAATATGTGGCAGTATCTCAGCTAGGATGTTACCGTTATTAAAGCTTGAGCATCTCATTGCAGCATCGATATACGAGTCCACCATTCGTGGCTGTTTTATAAGAAGTTTGACTATTTCACTGGCAGCATCCTTCCAATCACAAGTCAGAGCCTGGAACTTGCCAATGAAACCATATGGATCTTTACCAAGCCTTACAGCGATAATCGGCACGCCCTGACAGAGGGCAAATCCCACCTCCTGATCAGTCCAAAGGCTGTCGTGAAAGCCCACAGTCATAAGAGCCACGAAGGCATCCATTGAATTCAGAGCATTCTCGATTTCATCCTGCCAGGTTCTTGTGGGGTGGATATCTTCATGAGCTACAAAACAGGTAACACCGTATACAGAGAGACGTGACTTCAGCTCTGCCGTCTCTTTCTTCACTTCCACTTTATGGCTCAGGAAGACACGATATCCGTGATCCCCCCAGATCCTTGTGCTTGTCTCAGGGGGAGTGAAGCGTTTTTTCGATATAAGTAGCCCAGATTCTCTCCTCCAATCCTGTTCTTCCAACTGCTGCATTTCAAAAAAGACCTCTTCGATAAACTCATTCTGTACGTTGTGGATCTTGTTGAGGTCATTTTTGATCTCTCTCTGGAGAGCATCTTTCTGCCTTACCATGGAAAGGTACAGACTTTCAGGAAGGATGAGATATAGCGCATGTCCATAGGTCCCACCATTCCAGTTATCATGGCTCCATACTTCATGTACTGAGACCTGGGCATTAACTATTATCTCTTGCTTCAGCCTCTTATCTTCTTGGGCATAGAGCTTTGATAAAGCTGCCAGGTAGTGCTCAATGTTCCGAGGGAGTTCGTATGGTGAACCATCAAGCGTCATACCTCTTCCTTCATGAGTAGAGTTAGGTTCTGAACACCAATCTCACCGGAGATGAGTTTGGGAAGAAGTGTATCTCTCAATGATGCTAGGGTACGTGACTCATGAATAGCGTTAACCATGCGGTCAACGGCTGGTTGAACAATTTGATTATATGCTTTTGCGATACGCTTATCTGGGAGGGCAATCTGATACTTCGATATGTCGTTCCAGTTTGTTCGAGGCATCTTTGTGCCAGTTGATGCTGCATCTGTATAGTTAACTAGCTCTTTACTGGAAGCATGACCGAGTACAAAGCCGAACCATTCTGGTGACTTTGGCTTGATAACTAGTATATCTGTTGAGCAGATACCAGTCACTGGTGCTACCCCCACTTTATGGAAATATGGTCGTAGTTTCCCGAAGAGGATATCACCCTGCTCAAATACATGCTTATTGCTCTCCAGTTCATCTGACTGCCCCCACTCTGCGAGAGCAATACATCGTCTGGGCATGTGCTCTAAGCCAAAATATGGAGTCCCATCAACGATGTCCTCAGCCCGAATGCCTAAACGAGAATTATTGGCAACCTCCCCGAATACTCCAGTTCCCCATCCTTCCGGAATTTTTCCCAATTCGGAATCCACCAAGGTATCCGGAAAAAGCTCAGCGATGTGTTTTGGGAAATTAGTACCCCTGCCTGCAGCCTTGTCACGGACAGGGTCGAAATCCACAAACCATGACTTGAAAAGTATCCTTGCCATAGCCTCCAGGGTCTCGTTCATTCTTCGGTTCAGCTCGATCTTGTTATCAAGGGTGTAAAGGATATGGGCTATGGCTTGTTGTATTGAAATGGGTGGTAGTTTGAACTTGAACTGTTTAATACGAGATGGAGATGTATGCTTAACGGTGGTTCCTGTAGCACTTGAAAGAACCTCGTTTCTATACTCACGAGTGCAAAACAAGTAGTAAAGGAATTTCTGAGTGATTGGGGCAGAGGGTTTAATCACAACCTTTCCCAGACGCTGATTATGAAGATATTTACATGTTGAAAGAGGCTGGGGAACAAAAGCAGGGAAACCTAAGGTGTCTGCAGCTTTGCTCAGATCAGTCATTGTTACAAGAAGATCTCCCTTTGCAAGGATGAACTCTTCTGGAACAGGTCCATTGTAGAATTTATATTTATCACTCTTGAACCCACCCCCAATAGCAAAGTTCCCAGGAGTTAAGAGCATATCTCCTGGTGGTTCATCACGGAAGTATTCACCTTGAAATGCAAATCCATGCTTAATATCAATCAAGTCCTCAAGCTTGCAATCAATCCACTCATCTGCCATATCCCAACCCCTTCAAGTTAGCCTCAATGGCAGCATCCAGCTTTCGACTCTGATCCATCTGCTCCAGGAGTTCAACGGAGAGGTTCTTCATCTTCTCATCGAAAGGTTCATCATTATCTTCCAATTCTTCAGCACCCACATATCGTCCAGGTGTCAGTACATGCTCATACGTTCGGATTTCTTCCAGCGATGAGGACTTGCAGAACCCAGCAATGTCTGAGTATCGCCCTGCATTCTTCTCCCCTCTCCAGGCATGGTATGTGGAGGCAATACGAGTGATCTCTTCAGGAGTAAGCTCACGATGCGTACGGTCTACCAGCACTCCCATCTTCCTGGCATCGATGAAGAGCACTTCCCCATGGCGATCACGTAGACGACCGTTCTTCTTATCCCTTGCAAGGAACCAGAGGCATACTGGTATTGGTGTTGAGTAGAAGAGTTGTCCAGGCATGGCGATCATACAGTCCACAAGATCAGCTTCAACGATGTTCCTCCGAATCTCGCCTTCACCTGACTGGTTGGATGACATGGAGCCATTTGCAAGGACGAACCCAGCTAATCCTGTTGGCTTCAAGTGGTAAATCATGTGCTGCACCCAGGCAAAGTTGGCATTACCAGCAGGGGGTACTCCATACTTCCATCGCTTGTCATCCTTGAGCCTGTCTCCACCCCAATCGGAGATGTTGAAGGGTGGGTTGGCAAGAATGAAGTCAGCTTTCAGGTCAGGGTGCAGATCATTGTGGAACGTATCTCCGTGGGAGATCTTTCCATCTATTCCACGGAGAGCAAGATTCATTTTCGCAAGTCTCCATGTCGTGTAATTGGATTCCTGTCCGTAAATACTGAGATCGTCCACCTTCCCACCATGTGCTGCGATGAACTCTTCTGACTGTACGAACATACCCGATGAACCGCAGCAGGGATCGTAGATCTGCCCCTTATAAGGTTCGATCATCTCTACGAGGACCCTTACTACGCACCGGGGCGTGTAGAACTCTCCACCCTTCTTTCCTTCTGCACTGGCAAACTGAGAGAGGAAGTATTCGTACACTCTACCAAGGACATCCTTGGACCTGCTGTCTGCATCACCAACCTTGATGTTGGTGACAAGGTCGATGAGCTGCCCCAAACGTTGCTTGTCCAGTGCTGGACGTGCATAGTCCTTTGGGAGTACTCCCTTGAGGGAAGGATTTACCTTTTCGATGCTGTCCATGGCATCATCTACGAGCTTCCCTATCGTGGGTTGCTTGGCAGCATTCTTGAGAACTGACCAACGAGCCTCAGCAGGTACCCAGAAGACATTCAGTGCCTTGTACTCATCGGGATCTTCGGGATCAGCACCTTGGCTTCTCTGATCTTCAAGCTTTGCATGCAGCTCCTCGAAAGCATCCGAGATGTATTTGAGAAAGAGCAACCCCAGGGCTACGTGCTTGTACTCGGCAGCATCCATGCTTCCACGGAGTGCGTCAGCAGCCTGCCAGAGCTGTGCTTCAAAACCGATGTTGGCAGCAGTACCATTGGCCTTAGCCGCTTTACTCCCCTTCACCTTGGACATACGGTACCTCGCTGTGGATCATGATTGTGCGGATGGTTTGATCCTCTCTTTGACATCCCACCAACCACCCCGCAACGCCTGGTGGGTCATAAAGCACTCCAACACAACATGCTAATATCAATATAGCTTTATCATGTCAAATGATGGTGCCCTTTTTATGATCTCCAGAGGAGAATGTATTATAGTTATACGACCAATAATGTCTGTTATGTACCATATTCCTGATCCTGATGCAAAGACAGGCCAGGATTTTTCTCACAGTTTTTCAATATATACTATAGTTGGTCCCCCATATGATGTCCTACCAGAATGATTTCTATTCCACAGGGTATGAGTCAATAGGCTAGGTGGTCCTCACCCTCTTTTACAGATAGCCATCCTGTCCTGTAGGATGATTATTGGGCGATCCCCAGGCATAGGACTATACCTGAGGTCATTCCAACCTCGTGATGTTCCTAGTGAGGGTCTGACGAAGATTTTCTCATATGATGTCCTATCATTTGCCATTTAATTTTTTAGGGGTGATTACCCCAGTAATTACTGGTAAAAGTCACCCTGAAAGTGGAATTACCCCAGTAATTACTGGCAAAACTATCTCATAACATGTTGATCTTACTATTTATTATCCGTTGACAGTATTAATTAATTATATTATACCTGCAGGGATATGAGGACCTGTAGACTGACAAACGATGTGATCTTCTTGCCCATCATCCCATCTAAGGGCAAGATCACCCATCATAACCAGGATGGAGTGATTGTTCTCACTGCACCCGAACTTGCCAAGATCATGAGGAAGAGTACGTCCTGGGTGTACAATCATGCTAAAGAGCTAGGGGCTTCATGGATTGGACGCTCCCCGATATTTACCATGGAGGGATTGAAGGATGCCTTATCAAGAACCAGAAGGAACATGGAGGGGAGTTGTAAAGATCGGGAAAAAGAGAGAAGCCCAAAAGAGAGGCTTCACCTCATCCAGAGCAGCTCATCGATGGGAAGTATTAGAAAGAAAGAAGCTTCTAAAGCAGCAAGAGCAAAAGAGCTTGGAATTATCCTCCCTGACCATTGATTACATGGACTTCGCCCGTCGTTATACCAAAGGCACCTACAAGGAAAAACTGGCCTTGACGAACCGTATCCTCGCCAAATGGGGAGGGCTTACACCAGTACACATGATCACTCCGAAGATGGGGCTCGACTACCTCACCGAGAGGATGGAGGAAGAAATACGGCAAGCGAAAGATCAGAAAGACAAGGGGATCGAGGAAAACTCTGACAAGAAGAAAAAGAAGAAGCCTCCGAGAATGAAACCGAATGCAGCCAACAGGGACCGAAAGAACCTCATCGCCATGTGGAACTGGGGAAAAGTTTTTATGGGAGTTGAGCAGAATCCTTTCATTAAGATTCCCAAGTTTATACATGACCGCTCCCCACAGTATGTGCCTCCAAGAGTAGATGTGCTGAAGCTCAAGGCTGCATGTTCTCCTGAAGAGTATGCCTATCTCGGAACACTGCTCCAGACCGGGGGCAGGAGGTCAGAGATTAATAGGCTCTGTGTTGAGGATGTGGACTTCCAGAACAGGAAGATCCGGCTGAAGAACAGGAAGTCCAAGGATGGCAGCCTTCAAGAACGGTGGATCGATATGTCGGATGAGTTGATCGCTGTGCTCCAGCAGTGGCTCAAGGTCCGACCGATCAAAGATACTGTATGGCTGTTCTATGTAACTGACACAAGGTCACGCCATTATGGGATGCCTTATACAACAAGAAGGAGATTCCTCCGTGGATTGTGCAAGAGGGCAGGTGTTAAGGAGATGGGTTACCACGCACTCAGGAGGCACGTAGCTTCTTTCCTTGCGGCAAAGGGGGCTCCTTTGAAGTTCATTCAGGATGTCCTTGGACACGCCAGTATCAGGACAACGGACAAGTACATCTACAACATCATCGATGATCAGCGTGAGTATATGAACATGCTGAGCACCGAGGAAGGTGAAGCGCAGAGCAGCCAGGCAAAGGGGGCTTAGTGGGGTACATCCCTATGGACCTATGTAAGCGGCATCATCTTCAAGTTCTTATCTGAATGAAGGAAAGAGTAAATAAACTTTCTACTGGGTTACAGCTGGACCATTAGGGCTCTTCTTTATCGCATCAACAGCGAGGTTTATACTATACCCCACTACTAAGCCAGAATTAGTTTCAACTACCAGCTTTGTGTCGGTCTTCTTATCAACCTTATACTTCTTCCCCGTCTTGGGGTCAGGTTGCTTCAAAGGAATTTTCCGGTACACCTGATCGTCTTGTGGTAGATAACCAGCTATGACTCCACAGACCTTAAGCTTGTTTGATTCAATGTCTTTATACACTATAGGCCCACCAGAGAAACCTTCGTTGTTCAAGCCATCCAGAACAAGAATATAATACAGGTCTGGCTTTTCAACAACCGACATGGCAGACAGGAGGCCACTCTTGATGAGCGGTAAGGGGTATCCGTTGTTGAGGCTTAATATTTTGACCTCATTCATACTAATCCCATATGGAAAACCCAGGAAGTACATCTGCTGCCCCAGGATCATGTTCCCTATGGAAGGCTCAAGTTCATGGGAAGGGGTTAATTGTCCATCCGCAACGAGCACAATAATATCAACTTCATCAGGAGTCACTTTAATTGTTTTGACAGGAATAGCCTGCCATCGTTGACCATTCATGATGCTAATGCTCTGGTTATCCTTTATCCCCTTAACCACATGCTTGGCTGTGACTATGTACTGCTTCTTATCCACATCGATTGTGAAGCATGTACCCAATGATTCCCCATACTTTATAAGGAGCACTCTCTGAAGTATATTAGTTGTAATGTCAGCAGCAAAACACGTAGATGTGAGTACAAGCAATGTTACTGTTATGCAGATGACTTTTTTCAAATTCCCCTCCGCTTGGATTATGGTACCACCAAAATGTACCATATAATAGTAATATACCGTATTACTGATTTACAATAACCACCCTACTCCCATAATGCTCACATGGAAATGTAAACATGATTATTGAGGTGAGAGAAGCAGGTCTTTCTAGGTGCTCAGTGGGGTACCTTTTGGGGTACTTTTATCTGGACCACAGTGGAATATATGGAAAATCTGCCACAATATGGAAAACCCAGGAAACCGTAAGTCCCCGAAATCGCTCTATCAGCCGCTTCCCAGAGGGGGATCAAAGCACTATCCTTCGCCTCTCACGCCGGAGACAGGGGTTCGACTCCCCTTGGGACTACCAAGACTTACAGAATTTCATACGGAGTTTGGGGTACCTCAAGCTTTTATTTTGCCTATGAGAGTATCCCTCGAAGACGA
>Ga0116174_10002620_pt1 | contig 15336 bp, 8 predicted proteins | sample AD_UKC087_MetaG_FD_89801 | JGI IMG/M metagenome (GOLD analysis project Ga0116174, IMG submission 89801) | Active sludge microbial communities of municipal wastewater-treating anaerobic digesters from USA - AD_UKC087_MetaG | ecosystem: Engineered > Bioreactor > Anaerobic > Digestate | place: USA...
AGGACATCGAGACGATGCGGGGCGTGGTGGAGGCGCTGGGCGCCCATGTGATCATGGAGGGCAACGTCCTGACCGTCGATTCCACCGCCCTCGACGGCAACGAACCGCCTTATGAGATGGTCAGGGCCATGAGGGCGTCGTTTCTCGTCATGGGGCCCCTGCTTGCCAGGTTGGGCAGCGCGCATATCTACCAGCCGGGCGGCTGCGCCATAGGCGCAAGGCCGATCGACTTGCACCTCAAGGGCTTCGCGGCGCTGGGGGCGAAGATCGACATGAGCGGCGGCGTCGTAAAGGCCAGCGTCGACGGAAGGCTCAAGGGCGACAGGGTATACTTGGACTTCCCGAGCGTAGGGGCGACAGAGAACATAATGATGGCCGCAGCCACGGCCGAAGGAAGGACTATCATAGAGAACGCTGCGAGGGAGCCTGAGATAGTTGACCTTGCGAACTTCCTCAACAAGATGGGAGCCAAGGTAAGAGGCGCCGGCACGCCTGTGCTCAGGATCGACGGCACCGAGCAGCTGGGGGCATCTTCCCATACCGTGATACCCGACAGGATAGAGGCTGGGACCTTCATGATAATCGCGGCGGCGACCGGAGGGTCTCTCTTCATCGACAACGTCGTGGTAGAACACGTAAAGCCGCTGGAGGCGAAGCTGTCCGAGGCCGGGGCCAGCATAGAGGCTTTCGAGGGGGCGATAAAGGTCAGCGCTGAAAGGCGCCTCAAGGCGGTCGATGTCACCACGATGCCCTACCCAGGCTTCCCGACCGACATGCAGGCCCAGCTCATGTCCGCGCTCTGTACGGCAGAGGGCACTTCGCAGGTTACGGAGAACGTATTCGAGAACAGGTTCATGCACGCGCCGGAGCTTGCCAGGATGGGGGCCGACGTGAAGATCAGCGGCAGGACCGCCATCATCGAAGGGGTGCCCAGGCTCACCGGAGCGCATGTCAACGCCACGGACCTCAGGGCGTCGGCGGCCCTCGTGACGGCTGCGCTTTCCGCCGAAGGTGAGACCCACATCCACAACGTTTCCCATCTTGACAGGGGTTATGAGAACTTCGAGGGGCGCCTTTCCAGGTGCGGCGCCAGGATGAGAAGGGAGTAGGCCATGCAAAGAAGACGCGCCATCCCATGGATTGCGGCATCGGCGCTGCTGTCAATCGCCTTCCTTGCAGCCGCGGCCCTTGGCGCCCCGATCTATCTGGAACCGAAGGATATCAAGCCGGGCGTGTCGGGATACGGTCTCACCGTGTTCGCGGGCAGCGAGCCTTCCAGCTTCGATTTCAAGGTGCTGGCAGTAACGAAGGGCGAAGACAGCTCAGACTACCTCATAATAGCCAGGGTGTCCGGCCCCAGCATAGACGAGATAGGCGGCATAGCTGCGGGCATGAGCGGAAGCCCCTGCTATCTTTCAGGCAAGCTGATCGGCGCGCTCTCGCATGTGCTAGAAGGTCCCGACCCGTTTATCGGCATAATAACGCCGATGAGCGCGATGGTCAGGCTACTTGAGGCAGGAAAGCTGGCATCTGCCGGAGACAGGATCGAAATCGACGGATGGGGGTGCTTCAAGCCAGCCTCGACGCCAGTATGGGTGAGCGGCCTTGCCGGAAGGGCCCTTGACGAGCTGAAGGAGGGCTTCAGGTCGAAGGGTTACAAGGTCAGCCCGGTCATGGCGATAGGGGCATCTTCAAGCGACGAGGACAGGGACGGAGGCTACGTGGCAGGCTCGTCGATCGCAGTCCAGATGTGCAACGGGGACGTCGAGGCCGGCGCCATAGGAACACTCACATGGACCGACGGCAGGAGCTTCCTCGCCTTCGGGCATCCGATGCTGAACATAGGCTCCGTGGAGCTTCCCATGTCGAAGTCTACGGTGCTTGCAGTGCTGCCCTCAGATTCCTTCCCGTTCAAGCTCGGCACTTTCGAAGCCCCGTCGGCCGTGGTGACGCAGGACCGGTCGTATGGGCTGGCCGGCACGATAGGCACTACAGCTTCCATGGCTGACGTTTCCGTCAGGGCGAACGACATGCAAACGGGCAGGAGGAAATCGTCCAGCCTGAAATGCGTGCGGGATGAAAGGCTGATGGAGGACCTCGTAGCCTCGGCCGTGCTGTCCACCATAGACGGCTCGATAATGAGGGTCGGGGAAGGCACCGCCTACATATCGGTGCTCATAAAGACAGGCTCCGGGCAGCTAATAAGGGAGGACATGGTCTGGTCGGGCAACGACATAGGGACATCGGTGACGGGGGAAGTCTCCGACATCATCGCCCTGATACTCGGAAACGACGTTGAAGAGGCGGCAGTATCCGGCATTCAAGTGACCGTCGACATCGCCCCAGTAAGGCTGACATCCGTAATCACTGGCATAGAGCTTCCGGAGGGGGGCTTCGTGCCGGGGACTCCGCAGTCTGTCGGCGTGAGGATAAGGCCTTTCAGGGGCGAGGAGTACACAAAGCAGATCGAGGTCATGCTTCCCGCAGGTACGGACCCGGGAACGGTGTCGGTATCAGCCTTCGGCGGCGCCTCCGAGGACGAGGACGAAGCCTACACAATCGGAGACAAGGTCGGGGACACTGGCGGAAGGTCCGTTTCCGAATTGCTCGAAGACATAGGGTCCGCCGACCAGAACAACGAAGTCGTGCTCGAGATCTACTATGAGCGCGAAGGGGCCCAGGATGAGGCCCTTCCGTACGATCAGGGGGCCGAAGGCGAGCCATATGACGGAGAGCCCTTGTATAGGACCAGCGTAATAATACAGAGCGTCGTGAAAGGTTTCGTTTCCGAAGAGTCGGAAGTGAAGTAAAATATATAAAGTAGGCGCGGGAACGTGTTCTGCGGGCAGTGCGTTAGATAATAACAGCAGTGCGGACATTCTGGCGCAGACAGGGGCGTACACCCCACGAAGCTCGACCATCAGGAGGTACTTCGATGTTTAAAAGCCGCAAGGGCAGGACGTTGGCCCTGCTGACACTAGGATTGGCACTGGCACTGGCGCTGGCCCTGCCGGCTGCTGCAGCTGAGCAGTCTTACGGCAGGCTTGCCGGCATAGAGATAGAGGGGAACAAGAAGCTGGATTCAGCCTACATAAAGGGCCTCGTGCCGCTGACCATCGGTATGGAACTGACCCAGCAGGACCTCGACAAGGCGTTCGCCGCTCTTCAGGCAAGCGGGCACTTCGCGGACCTGGGGGCCCGCTCCCAGGTATTCCTGGGCGGGATAAAGCTCATCATAACGGTGCTCGAGTTCCCCGACCTGAAAAGCATAGAGGTTACCGGCAACACCCTTATGAGCACGGACGAACTTCTCTCAAGGATGAAATCCGTGGTCGGAAAGATGATCAATGCAAACACATTGAGGGCTGACCTCGACGGGATAGTAGGGCTGTATAAGGAAAAGGGATACATAGCGAGCCTTGAGCCGGAGATCAGCATGGACGGCTCCGTCGTCGTCAAAGTCTTGGAGTGGAAGGTCGGCTCTGTAGTGATCTCAGGGAACTCAAAGACGAAGGAAGAGATCATAAGGAGGAACATCAGGCTCACAGAGGGCGAGTTCATAAACATGGGCGTCATCTCGGACGACAGCAGGAGGATCTACAACACAGGCATATTCGACGAGGTCGGAGTGGAGCTCAAACCCGTGGAAGAGGGGCCATACGCCGACGTCGTATTCGTGGTGAAGGAGAGCCAGACAGGCCTATTCAACGTGGGGGCCACATATAACTCGTCCGAAGGCCTCATAGGCTACGTCGAGATCTCCGACAAGAACATATTCGGCTACGGTATAAAAGTGTCAGGAAGGCTCGAGGCAGGCGGCAAGGAGAAGCTCGTCACGGGGGAGTTCAGCGTATCTACGCCCTACCTTTTCACCGACAAGCTGGAAGCCGGCCTGGACATATACCGTAGGATGGCCAACAAGACCATCGAGTATGACCCTGAAGGCCCTGAGGGCGACCTGACATACAAGCAGTATCGCACCGGCGGCAACGCATGGATCGGCTACTATTTCGACCTGTACACTAAGGCCAACGCATCCTTCAGGCTCGATTTCATAAGCAACGACACCGAAGTGCCCGACCCTGCGGTTCCACAGGACTCCTCCACCAGGAGCTTTACCCTGTCGTTGACGCGCGACACGAGGGACGATTTCATAAGCCCCACCAAAGGTTACACAGTATTCGCGTCGACCGAGTTCGCAGGCGGGATACTCGGGGGCGACGACAACTTCACGAAGCTCTATGCGCAGACCACCGGGTACTATGAGTTCAAGGACGGGCACGTAATAGCGGGCAGGATAGGCATCGGCGGCGGTTTCCCTACGCTTCCAGAGCATGCGGCCTTCCTTCTCGGAGGCGGCACCAACCTAAGGGGGCTCAAAGTGCCTTTAAGCGGAGACTACATTGCGTTCGCCAACGCGGAGTACAGGTTCAGGATCTATGAGGACGTGATCGGAGGCGTCGTGTTCTTCGACCTCGGGGAGACCTGGAGCAAGGGCGATAAGTTCACATGGGACAACCTGAAGTACGGTGTGGGCATAGGCGCGAGGGTGAACATACCGATACTCGGGATGGTGAGGCTGGACTACGGAGTGTCCAACGGAGAGGGCCGGGTGTATTTCGGCTTCGGGCATACGTTCTAATATGTGAATGACAATAGGGGCCCTAAGTTCTATAATAAAATTTGTTGTATGAAATTAACTAATGAGAGGCAGGTCAAACCCGAATGAAGAACCTTTTCAGGAACACCACGGCGATTGTCATGGCCATTGCCCTGGTCGCCATAGCCGCCACGATCAGCAACGTAACCACCGGAAAGGCAGGCGCGGCCCCGGAATATGCAGTCATCGGCCATATCGATACCGACAAGCTCAACTCGGAGTTCCCGGCCCTGAAGACGGCATGGGCGGCGGTCGCCAGCAAGAAGGCGGCCCTTGAGACGGAGTTGAACAAGAAGGCGGAGGGCCAGGACGCCGACACCAAGAACAAGCTCGTAGAGCAGTACAACGCCAGCTACAACGACTATGCAAAGAAGACCCTCGATCCGGCATACGCAAAGCTGGAAGAGGCAGTCAAGGCAGTCGCAAAGGAAATGGGCGTCACTGTGATACTCAACAGCTCGATAGTCATCGAAGGCGGAATGGACATGACCGCAGCCGTCCTCGCCAAGGGTGCAACGAAGTAGCAGGCTGCAGTTTCCTTTGAAGAGGGGCGCAATTGACTGCGCCCCTCTATTCACATAATCGAAAGGCAGTTCAGCCATGAGGAAGCTTGACCGTTATGTAACGCGGGAGTTCCTCGGCCCCTTCCTGGCGGCGATAACCGCGTTCATAGTCATATCCCTCAGCGTCCAGCTATACTGGCTGGCAGAGATGGTCGTGGTCAAGCGAACGCCCATCGGGACTGTCATGAAGCTCGTCATCTACAACATGCCTGCGGCAATCGTTCAGGTGCTTCCCTTTGCCACCCTCTTCGGCGTACTGCTCAGCCTGGGCAGGTTATCCAAGGACAGCGAACTTTCGATCATGAGGGCGGCGGGCCTCAGGTTGTCGAGGATCGCCCTTCCCCTTATAATCCTTTCGGCGGCAATCAGCCTCTTCGGCTTCTACATGGGAGACCAGGTGGCGCCGAAGGCCAACCTCGAATCCAGGAACATCGTCAACAGGATGATCCTGGGCGACAGCATCCCAAGCATAGAAAACAACGTCTTCTTCAGGGGGCCGGACAACAAGTTCTTCTACATCGGCCGGATAAGCGATGACCGGGCCACGGTCCAGGACGTGATGATATACGACATCGGCTACGGAAGGTATCCCCAGCTGATCACCGCAGCCAAGGGCAAGGCCGATTCCGGCGTCTGGGCCTTCGAGAACGGCAACATCCACGAATGCGGCCAGGACGGAAGGGTCGTATCGACGGCGCACTTCGACGTTCTGGAAATCAGGATGGAAAGGGCCGTCACCGAGTATACGAACTCGGGAAGGACTACGTCCGAGATGTCCATGAAGGACCTCAGGGAGAGCATAGCCCTATTCACAAAGAGCGGTATCAAGGCCAAGAACCTGATGATAGACTATTACCTCAAGCTCGCACAGCCGCTCTCATCGCTCATCTTCGCGGTGCTTGCCGTGCCACTTGCGCTGAGGAGTCCGAGAAGAGGTGGAGCCGTCTACAGCATAGGAGCCGGGCTTGTAATAGTGACGCTGTACTTCGTGTTCGAATCGGTGGTCAGGTCCTACGGAATGCTGCAGGCGACCAGGATCCAGCCCTGGCTGGCGGCCTGGTCGGCGGACATCGCGTTCGCCCTCGCAGCCGTAATCCTGTTGATAAGGGCTGATTCAAGGAGGATGGGCCGTAAGCCCAGGTTCAAGCCCAGGCTGCCGGCCTTGGCGTTGTTGCTCTCAGCGGCGCTTGTCCTTTCAGCCCCATGGGGGGCGTCCGCCGCAGGGACCAACGTCAAAGTCAGCGCCAGAAGGATTTACTACGACGGAGGGGACGTCTGGAGGGCGGAGGGAGACGTCGTCATCTCCTTCGAGGGCTATCTCATCAAGGCAGGGAGCGCGCAGATAGATGTCACGACAGGCATGGCCGAGCTCAAAGGGATAGTCACCGTAGAGACGGGGGACAGCGTCGTATCCTCCGAAAAGGCGTACGTCGACATAAGGACAGGAGAGGTCTCTTTCGAGAACTTCGAGGGCAGGATCAGCGACGACAGGGTCAAAGGATACATATACCTCAACGGCGCGGAGTTCACCCAGAAGGACGGGTCGTACAAGCTGGGTGAAGGGTATCTCACGACCTGCGAACTACCTCAGCCCCACTACCGGATAGAGGCTGAGAGCATAGAGTTCGTGGAGGGCGACTACATCATCGCCAGGAACGTGTCCTATTTCGAGGCGAACATGAGGCTGCTGAAGCTGCCCGTGCTCACCATACCCCTGAAGGAGCAGGAGAGGATCACGCTCCCCGAATTCGGCTGGAGCAGCGCCGACGGCGTTTACGTGAAGAACACCTTCAGAAGGCCTCTGGATGACGCCGGCAAGCTTACGATCAGGCTCGACTTCTTCCAGATAAGCGGCATAGGCGCCGGATTGCGGCATGATTACACGATAGAGGGGAAAGGCGACGGATACTACAGCCTTTATGGTCTCAAGAGCCTGACTTCCACTGCAGCAAGCTGGAACGCCGAGATCTCCCAGGCCGTCAGGCTACCCTTGGGCATAACCGCATCGGTCAAGTATTCCATCAAGGGGTCCTCCGACGGCGCCGGGATTCTCACAGACGAGCAATACGCTGAGCTGAAGCTCGACAGGAGCGCTGCCAAGGACAGGACTTCGGCGCAGTTTTCGTACAGGTTCAGGGATGCGGCGCAGGACACATCCACGCTGAGCATCTCGGCGAACCACAGCTCCGACCTGGCAGAGGGCCTTAAGCTGAGCGGGAATGTCAGCTACCGCCTGACCGGGATAGACGGGGCGAAGAGCATGGAGAGCATCAACTACAAGGCAAGCCTCGTCCATTCGCAGAAGTCGGGGAGGCTGACCTTGAACCTGCAGTCCGCCGAGACGATGGACGAGAAGCAGACTGTGGTGCTCTCATCGCTGAAAAGGCTTCCGGAGCTGCAGATGGAGATGTTCAGGACGCAACTGGGCTCGCTGCCTGCAGGGATCGCTGTCAAGGTGACGGCCGGCAGGTACGTCGAAAGGATATTGAACACCGATCCGGTAGAGTTCCTTGACGCAGGCGAGGGCGAGGCCGACATCTCGCTGTCCCTGGACCGGATGAACCTCTGGGGATATGGATTCTTCGACCTGTCCGGGTCATTCCTTGGCAGCCTGTACACAACGGGAAACGCCAGGACCAGGCTGGGAGTTTCCACATCGTTGACAGTCAAACCCGTGAAGGGCTGGGACATAAAGCTGTCCTACGACTATGCGAAAGGGTTTGGGAGCACGCCTTTCAGGTTCGACAGCGCCGGAGACAGGAACAAGATAACAGGCTCGACTTCAGCCACTTTCTACGGAGTGACGCTGGCCGCTTCCACAGGCTATGATTTCCTGAAGTCCACGTACGACAGCTTCGCAGCTTCGGTAGGTTACAAGTATGAGGACAAGTACCAGGCCGATGTGACGACCAGGTTCTCGCTTCCGTTGTTCAGACTGTCGACTCTCACCGCGCGCCTTACCCTGAAGCCTGTGCCGGAGGTGGCATTGAAGTTCGGGGCCGAATACAACGGGTCGACAGGGAAGATAAGCAAGGTGGAGACCAGCGGGGACCTCAAGTTCCTTGAGGAATGGCGCCTGGTATGGGCGCTCATCTACGACGTTGCGCGGGAAGGGCTTAGGAAGGCGGACTTCGCCATAACCAAGGACTTGCACTGCAGGGAGATAACGGCAGGATACCAGGCAGTGGAGCAGAGGTTCTTCGTAAACCTCAAGATCAAGGCTTTCCCCGATGTCCCTCTCGGCATAGGCACCGGGGACTGGACGCTGTTCAACTGACGCAGGCAGGAGGCAAGGTGAACCTTGAACCTTAAGGCGGGCATCGCGGCATTCGCAGTTCTGGCCGTAGCGTTTGCGGCCATGTATTACTACGGCTTCGTGAGGGAATCGACAGACCCCCTGCAGGCCACAGAAGCGCCGCCCGGGCAGGAAGGGATGCCCGAGGTCCTCATCAAGGGCCTTTCGATGTCCAGCTGGGCCGACGGCGAGAAGGTCTGGGAGATGGAGGTCGAAAGCATGGAGCTTCCGAGGTTCGGAAGGAACGCCGTGCTGAACAATATCACAAAAGGGGTAATCTACAGGCAGCAGGGCCCCTACCTAGGTTTCAAGGCAGGCAGGGCCAGCGTGGACGGAAGGAACCGCATGCAGTTTACCGAAGGGGTGGTCGTCTCATCCGAAGGGAAAACTCTCATGACCACAGAATCCATGTCATGGGACCCTGCCACCCAGAAGGTGCACATCCCCGGCTATGCGGAAGTGACTGCCGACGGCGGCACCGTCAAGGCGAAGGACCTGGTCGTGGACCTTAACGACGAATACATATATACGACGGCGGACATCATAGCAAAGCAGGGCGACAATGTCAGCATAACGGCAGGGAACATGAGGTATTCGGTAACAAGGCGCGAGATGGAGATCATCGGACCCTTGAGGATTGTCATCGACCTCTAGAAAGGGGCAGTGAAATGTATAGGACGAAGACCGGGACAATGATATTGGCAGCTATACTAGTGCTTGTTGTCGCGTCAGGGGCTCTGGCGGCCAAACAGGTCATCATAACCGCGACCAAGAAGCTGAACTACCAGGGCCAGAAGGGCGATGCCATGGTCGAGGGCAACGTCAAGATCGAATACGGGACCACGTTCATCTATGCGGAGAAGCTCCTTTTCAACAGCGACACCAAGATTGCGAAGATAGACACAGGGGTCAGGATCGTCCAGGACGACATCGTAATCACGGCAAACGTGATGACCGCCGACTTCAAGACGGAGAAGATGACCGTCACAGGCAATGTGAAGCTAGAGCTGACAGAGGAGCTGGCCGAAAAGGACGCGGCAGGCAAACCCCTCAAAGACGTCATCGTACTGCTTACGCAGAGGATGGAGATAGACATCAACACCAACGACTTCACGGCGACCGGTGGCGTCACAATTACGAAGGACAAGCAGAAAGCTCAGGCCGCAGAAGCCAGGTACATCGATGCGGAGAGCAAGATGACCTTGACGAAGGGCGTAGTAATCACCACAGTGGACGGAGACACTGTGAAGTCTGACAGCGCGATTATCTACACCGACAAGGAGACCTTCGAGGCAGAAGGCGAGAAGATAGAGATCAACTTCACTGTATAGGAACCATGCGGAGGTAGGCGATGGGCATCTCGGCATCCGGTCTGACCAAGTCGTTCTCAGGCCGCAAGGTGGTGGACGGCGTGGATTTCAAGCTGGAAAAGGGGGAGGTAGTCGGCCTGTTCGGCCCGAACGGGGCAGGCAAGACCACAACCTTCTATATGCTCCTGGGGCTGGAGCCGCCGGATTCCGGCAGGATCGAGGTGGACGGCAGGGATGCGACAAATATGCCGGTGCACATGAGAGCCCAGCTGGGCATAGGTTACCTCGCCCAGGAGCCGTCAATATTCAGGCGCATGAGCGTCGAGGCGAACATCCTCGCCATCCTGGAGACCATGAAGCTGCCGAGGCAGAGCATCAAGGAGAGGGCCGACAACCTTATGCAGTCGTTCAACCTGGGAAAAGTCGCAAGGCAGATGGGATATACGCTCTCAGGCGGCGAGCGCAGGAGGGTAGAGATAGCCAGGGCCGTTGCCACGTCTCCGTCTTACCTGCTTTTAGACGAGCCTTTCACCGGTGTCGACCCCCTGGCAGTGCTGGAGATACAGGGCATAGTGAGGAAGCTGAAGGCCGCGGGCCTGGGAGTGCTGATAACCGACCACAACGTCCGCGACACGATGGCGATAACCGACAGAGGGTATATAATGTATTCAGGGAAAATACTCGTATCGGGCTCACCTGAGCAGCTGGCTGCGGACCCGCTGGCCAGGAGGTTCTATCTGGGCGAGGAGTTCGACCTGTAACGGAGGCACATTTGAACGGTGCGTTGCTGATAGTGTTCCTGGGGATATTAGGTGGAGTGCTCGCCATAGTGGGCGACCGCATCGGCATGCGCATCGGCAGGAAGAAGATAACGCTTTTCGGACTGAGGCCCAAGTACACTTCCATAGTGATTACCTTCATAACCGGGGTGCTGGTCGTCGCACTGACTGTCGGCGCCCTGTCGCTCATCTCCGAGAACGTGCGCATAGCGCTCTTCAGGATAGAGCAGCTGAGACAGGACCTGAAACAGACCGGGGAGGCCCTCGAGGCCACGAAGTCCGAGCTGACAGCCAAGATGCGCGAGGCAGACGAGCTAACCGCAAGGGTGGCGACCATCGGAGGGCAATACGAAGAGCTGAAATCCGACTACAGCGCGATTTCGGCGGAACTCAGCAAGGTGAACTCCGAGAAGACAGTGACCGCAAGGCAGCTCGACGAGCTCAAGAAAGGCCTCCAGGACATCCAGAGGAAGCTTTCCGAAACGGAAAGAGAGCTAACCGACGCGAGCAGGGAAGTGCAGAAATCCGGCATACTGCTCAAAGAGCAGCAGGGCGAGATAACCACCCTCTCAGAGGAGAGGAAGGACCTCGAGCGCAACATTTCTGAGCTCCAGGGGACGAGGAACGCGCTGACAGAAGAGGTCGCCTCCCTCGAAAAGCGGCTTGATAACCTGATACAGACCAGCATGCTGCTGATAGAGAGCAAGGAGGCGTCGATGACGACGCAGGTGATATTCTACGCCGACCAGATAATCCTGGGCTCGGTGATAGACTGCTCTCAGCCGGTAGGAGGCATACACCAGCAGATAAACGACTTCCTGATCAAGGTGAACGAAATAGCGAAGGCCAAAGGGGCGGGCGAGGTCGCCGGCAGGCAGGACGGATCGGCTTTGAACTTCGACGAGGACAACGTGCTGGCGGCATTCCAGAAGCTGTATTCTTCCCAGGGCAAGCTGGTTATCATGAGGGCTGTGTCGCCGGTTAACAGCTGGCCGGGAGAACCCTTGTGGATCTCTCTGCATACCTTCGAGGACGAGATAGTCTTCTTCAAGGGCCAGGTGGTCTCTTCGAGGGTCGTCGACGGAGCGCTTTCCCCGGACAAGGTGCAGTATGAGATACTCAGGCTCATCGAGGACGTCAACACAATCGGCCTTGCCAAGGGCATGGTCAGCGACGAAGAAGGAAGGATCGGCACCTTCATTAAGGCGCTGCAGTTCACAGAGGCCATAATCGACGTGCTCCAGACCGGCAGGAAGGTCAACGTGCAGGTAATCGCCGATACGGACATCCGAAGGAGCGAAGGGCAGCCCAGCATGTCCCTTGTGGTGGTGCCGTAATATCGGGGAAATTGTCGGCAATCTTGCTAAATAACCGCAATAAGATGTATAAATGAAGAAGGATTACCGCACTTATTATCGAAGTTATAAAGGAAGAACCAGCAAGGTAACCGAGCCCTTATGCACATACATCGCAAAAACGGTGCGTAGGGGCGTAAAACCCGATGTTTGTGAAGGAAACTAGGCCACTTCACGGGCTTGAGGGTTTTAGGTTGAGAATTATCAACAAAGCCAAGGGGGGTAAGAACACATGAAGAGAACCGTAGCCATGCTAATTGCGGTTCTGCTTGCCATGGCGGTAGCGATGCCGGCGATGGCGAGCCCTTATCCGGACGTCCCGGACTACCACTGGGCGACCGAATCGATTAAGGAGCTGACCGCACTGGGAATCTTCGAAGGGTACCCTGACGGAACCTTCAAAGGCCCGCAAGCCACCACCAGGTACGAATTGGCAGTCGTAATAGCCAGGCTGCTGAAATGGCTGGACGAGCGCATCGTGGCCCATGTGGCAGCGGCCACACCCGTCACCGTTACGACGACGCCCGTACCGACACCTGCGCCGGTGACCACGGTGGTCAAGGTCGAACCTGACCAGACCATCCTCGAGCAGATCATCAAGGAGAAGATAGAGGCCCAAGTAGGACCGAAGCTCGAGGACATAGACGCAAGGATAGCCGAGCTCTATGCCATGATCCAGGACCTCAGGACCGAGTTCTCCCGCGAGCTTTCTATACTCGGCGTCCGCGTAGACGCCCTTGACGAGCAGTTCAAGAAGCTGGAAGCCAGGGTTGCCAAGAACGAGGCCGACATCGCAGCGCTCAAGCTGCAGCTCGGTTCCATGAACAACGACGCGCTGGCCTCCAAGCTGAACGCTGTCGAATCAAAGGTCAACACAGTAGACAACAGGGTCGGCGTGCTGGAGCTCAAGGCCAGCGAGACCGACGCCAAGTTGGGCACCTTGGACTGGCAGGTCGGCCAGAACACCGCCGATCTGGACGCCATGAAGAAGCAGGTCGGCCAGAACACCGCCGACATCGTGGACCTCTACAGCCTCAACTATAAGAACGCGGACGACATCAACGCCCTCAAGGCAGAGATGGCAGCCAAGTTCGCAGCCATTGAGGCCACCATCAAGGCTCTGCCAGCGCCCGCAGCGACGGCATCTTCTACACCGGCACCGGTCGTAGTGCCCGGCACCGATGTGACCAAGGAAGAAATCGCCCTTCTAAGGCTCGACCTTCTGGAGGCCCAGGATAACATCACGAAGCTCAAGGCGCTCTACGACCAGGTCAACTACCTGTACGAGTGCTGCGAAGCTGCAAACGCCAAGATGGCGCTCCTGGACGAGAAGATAGCCCTCCTCAACCTTGACCTGGCCTCGCTTGAAAGCGGCAAGGTCGACAACGCTCTAATGAGAATAGGGCTCCTCGAGCAGCAGGCAGCCAACCTTGGGTTGCTCGGACCTCTTCAGGACCAGATAACCCAGAACGCGAACGACATCAACGACCTGTACATCCAGCAGAACCATGACACGAACCTGCTGAAGAACCTGGCAGCGGCGGATGCGGCCCTCAATGAGAGGATTGCAGCTCTCGAAGCCAGCAACAAAATCAGCGCAGACGCCCTCAGCGCAAAGGTCGCAAGCCTCGAAGGCGCGGCCGGGACCAGCGCTGCTGACGTGCTGAGCCTCAAGAGCGGGCTCATGGGCCTGACAGACAAGCTGGCCAGCCTATGGGTCAACAAGTTCCTGCTCTCAGGCACATTCGCGGTTGAGTTCAAGGATACGGAGGTCAAGTTCGGACCTGCCTACAAGGATCCGTACAACAGCGCCAAGGGAACGATCGATCCCAGCAACCTCTACAAAGCGTCGCTCACCCTCAACGGCACAATCAAGCCCGAGCCCGGAGTGGAGATCAACGTCGGCCTGACGGGCGGCGTAGACACCTACGGGATTGCGGACGTAGCGGCATACGTATTCAACGGCGACCTCGACGTCAAGGTGACCGGACCCAACGGCTCCGGCCAGATCCTCGGCGGGGAGCAGTCGAGGCCCAAGTACATCAGCAAGTACGTAATGTCGGACAAGAAGTTCACCGCAGCCGGCTATGAGGGCCTCAGCGGATGGATGAAGTACACCCCGACGCTGGTCGAGGACATGACCCTCGGCGCATCGGCCATACTTGCGAAGCTCGGCTCGACTACCGACTTCAATTACGTTTGGGGACTCGCGGGCAATGCCAACTACGCCGAAATAGTTGACCTCACCCTGCATTACCTGGCGGTAGACGACAGGCTCTTCTCCGGAGACACGACGGTGTCCACCAAGGAGAAGAACATCGGAGTTAACCTCGACCTGACGCTGAACGAGAACTGGAGCGCGGGCGGGTTCGCAAACCTCGTATTCCAGGCGGCCCCGATGCCTGAGCAGGCCATAACGGCATACCTGGACGGCAAGGTAGGCATCTGGAGCACCGGCATGTCGTTCGAGCGCGTAAGCGCCGGCTACGCCCCTCAGTTCGCCGAATTCGCCGACGGCACGGATCCTGACATCATATCCAGCGACGTCATGAACGTAGATATCTACAACAAGTTCCAAGTGCTTCCGAACCTGGAGTTCGGCCTTCTGACCGGCTTCTACGGCGATGCGGCATGGGCCAACATGACCCATACCAACGAGATCTATGCCAAGTACTCCTTCGAAGTGGCAGGCCTGACCAAGGGCTCGCTGAAGCTTTACGGCGGCAGGCAAGCCGACACCATCATCGGTGGCACATGGCAGGCTCCCGCTTCCGTGGCTGACGCGTTCTGCTACGCAGGAGCCGACCTTAAGCTGAAGCTCTATATCTTCGACGCAGGCTTCAGCTACTACGGAGAGACGGAAAAGGCGCCCGGAATGGCACTCAGGAACACCTACCTGGCATTCCTGAAGCTCGAGAAGCTGCAGCTCATCCAGGATGTACTCTGGGCCAACGCCGGTTGGGAGGGCAGGTTCGGAGATACGTTCACGAGCGAGAGGCTCGGCAGCATAGCTCCTTACCAGATGATATACGGAGACCTGCATCTTAACACCAGCTTCTTCCTGAAGTGGAACCTGGCCGCCAACCTCGGCGCGTACTTCAAGAGCATCGAGATGCTCAAGGTGTTCGCCGACATGAAGCTGACCTACAACATAACCGAGAAGGCCAGCCTCTATGCGATGGGCGGAGTCGAGTACAGGAACTACGTGGACGGAACCAAGCCTGACGGATTCGTACTTAGCGCAGGTGTGGGATACAACCAGAAGATATTCAACAACACCAGCCTGGTAGCGGACTTCACGACCAGGTACGCGAAGTACACCAACGCTGTCTACCCGGACAGCCTGGTCAATACACTGGGCGTAAAGCTGAGCA
>Ga0116174_10002623_pt1 | contig 15328 bp, 18 predicted proteins | sample AD_UKC087_MetaG_FD_89801 | JGI IMG/M metagenome (GOLD analysis project Ga0116174, IMG submission 89801) | Active sludge microbial communities of municipal wastewater-treating anaerobic digesters from USA - AD_UKC087_MetaG | ecosystem: Engineered > Bioreactor > Anaerobic > Digestate | place: USA...
CCGTCTACAAGTAAGTAATTATCCTGTTCAACAAGATGATAATCGTTTCTTGTTCCGTGTACCTTTTCAGTTTTTCTCCGTCCATAAGCAATTTTTCCGCAATAAACAGGATTTTTAAGAATAATCCTTATTAGATGTGCGTCAAAGAGTGGATTTTTACCGTTTTGTCGCTGTATTTTACGAATGCCGTGGTCTTCCAAATATTTCGATATTCCATTTGCACCTATGTCAGTGGTAACATATTGATTGAAAATAACTCGTATTGCTTCCGCTTCTTCTTCATTAATCTCAAGTTCACCGTTTGTTAACTTATAGCCATAAGGAGCGAAGCCACCATTCCAACGTCCCTCTCTGGCTTTCTGAATACGTCCTTCCATTGTCTGAACACGAATATTTTCACGCTCTATTTCAGCTACAGCGGATAATACGGAAATCATCAGCTTGCCAGCGTCCTTTGATGAGTCAATTCCGTCCTCAACGCAAATCAGATTTACTCCGAAATCCTGCATTACCTGTAAAGTTGACAACACATCGGCGGCATTTCTGCCAAAACGGGACAGCTTGAAAACAAGCACAAAAGATACGCCATCTTTTCCCGACTTTATGTCGTCCATCATTTGGCTGAATTGAAGCCGTCCTTCAATTGATTTTCCAGATTTCCCAGCGTCCTCATATTCGCACACTATCTCATAATCATTGTAGTCAGCAAAGGCTTTCATTCTTGCTTTTTGAGCATCAAGAGAATATCCGTCAATCTGCATTGCGGTTGATACCCTGGTATATGTGTAAACTCTCTTTCTTTTTTCTTTCATAATATCATCCTCATTCCTATGTATCTTTCTTCTCGCTTATCTGCGGGAAGAAAGTTTGGACGCTGCTTTCACGTCTTAATTATATCACGCCGCTTGTCCTGTGTCAACAGAACTTTGTGCATTATTATTTTTCGCTGTGTTAATTCTATAAGGGTCTGGTAATTCATCAAGATTTATTTCTGAAATATGTTTTTCAATTATCTCTGCCAATAAATAAGCAAGACCGCTCCATTCGTCAATCATAGGCAATAATCCTTTCATATTGTATTTTCGTTTTATATCATTCCAACTCTCCGCTGCGCTTTCTCTGCTGTTCCCTGAATAGAGCTTTGGGAGCAACCGCCTCAAGATTTTTCTTCACGTCCCTGAATTCTTTCAGCGTGTCCTTTCGGGTGAAATAATCTATGCTCAATTCCTGTTTCTCTTCGTCAAGCCTGTCATATTCTTTTTTCAGAGAAGCCATACTTGGCAGCTTGTTATCGTGAATATACGGCTGTAATTCTTTCAGCGCCGCCTTGTATAAAACTTTTTGTGCGTCGTTCTTGCGTTCCTTGTTTTCACGGAAAATCTGAATGTTCTCCATAATGCCATCAAGCTCTTTCAGCCTTGCTTCAACTGGTTTCAGCTTGTCCCTTGCCGATGTCATTTCCGAAAGAAATTTCTGCTCAATACCGTCCAAATCGGATAGCGTTCTTATATTGTTTTCGGTAAGAAAATTCATCATTGCCGCCATTGCTTTCAGATTGTGAATTTGACACCACTGCGTGTAACCTCTGCTCTGACCGCACTTGATATTATTCTGAATGTCAATGATGACGTTCGCCTTGTATGGCTTGTATAGTCCCTGTATGCGAAGCTTCAATGCCTCAACGGAATAATCTTCGCCGAGCGTTTTGGAGCGAATAAATTTCTCCTGCCCCTCGCCGCAGAAAGAAAGGTACTTGCCCTCCTTGATACGATAATTCTGATTTCCCATTCTTTTCAGAAAATCGTCATAGCTTTGAGCATATAATAGTTGTTCGTCAATCGTCCTGCGAAGCTTTGTTTTCCACGAAATACCCTTGCTATCGGCAGTGTATTCAAAATAACTTTTTCCTTTATCCTTACTTGGTGAAATAACGGACAAACCGAAATCATTGCAAAGAATATCGCTGGTGCGGCGAATAAAGAAGTAGCTCTGCGGGGTGCTGTTGTATTTCATATTGTCTATGAAACTGACGGAATTGAAAATGATGTGATTATGAATATGCCCTTTGTCAATGTGCGTGCTGATGACATATTCATATTTGCCTTTGAGAAATTTCTCGCAGAGCTTTTCACCGATTTCGTGCGCTGTCTTAAAATCCGTTTCGCTCGGTGCAAACGACTGTATCAGATGATAAGCAAGAATGCCGTTTTCCTTGCAGGCCTTCTTTTTCGTAAATCCGAACTCCATATCAGCAAATTCCGGCGAACAGCCGAAAGACGAAACCGTCAGCCCGTCAAGCGTTTTCTTGGGATTGACGATATAGGCGAGTGCTTTTTTCAGCGTAGATTTGATAGGATGGATTTTTGTAACTGCCATATTTCCTCCTGCTTTTTCTTGATTTCCGCAATATCATCGGCATAGATAATTCCTGTTGAATTCGCTCTTGCGGCTATCTGATTGATGTTTCTGCCGATTGCGGAAAGCTCGGCGTTCATTTCTTTTATATAAGTGTAATCTGCATTTATCAGATACCCGTCCATCGAGATTTTACGGAGATATGTGGACATATTCGTAAGCCCCACAAGCTCCATTCGCTTTTGAATAACCGCCTTTTCGTCGGCGGTAACAAAAAATCGTATCAGTATATCACGGTCACGTTTTGCCATACACGTTCTCCTTTCAGAATTTCACGGCAGTATTGCCGTTTTGTATAAGGGTCTGGGATATCCCAGCAAGCTGATTTTGTGGCATTGTAGCCACAAATCATATGCTTGCTATTCTTCCGACCTTACCCCGCAGGATTTGAACTGATTATTCAAGCTATGACGATTCTTTTCCTCGCTTTGAAGCGTATTTTCTGCATTCAATAACGACAGCTCGATAACTCTGTTTGCATTCTTCTCTGCAATGGCGACAAAGAACATTGTAATTTTTACGCCCATTTTCAGAGAGAAAGAAGCTCCATTCGAGCTTGTTTCGCTTGCTCATTCTCGTCATATTTTTTTCCTTTCCCGTTGATGTGACACGTGACAAGTGTGACTGGCGTGACATCTGTGACAGCCGCCCGTCACGTTTGTCACGTCTGTCACGTGTCACGCTGACCTTTTCTCTGACGGCGACAGCGGATTAATTTCATACGCAATACCGTTGCTGTCCTTAATCTGACGGATATAACCATTGTCAGTGAGTAATCGCAACGGCTCTGACATCTGCTCAGTTTTTCCAAATTTTCTGCACATTCGTAAAAGCTCTCGGTTGTTAATTTTCTCATAGCTGTTGGCTTTAAGCTTATTCAGAATATACTCAGCGTCATCTGTAACGCTGTCAGCTCCCATAACCCCATACGCATAACGGGCTTGCTGTTTGTAATAGTCGGCAATATCAATCGCCTGTCCGAGCGTAATCAGTTCTACCTCTCTGTTCTCCGGTAGAAAATTCTCCTGAACGGATTTGATACAATGAAGCAGACCGCATAAACGTAAAATCAATCCGTGATATTTTCCGCCCCAGTCCTGACATTCGGCAAAGTCGATAAGCAGTTTCGGTTCAATGGCAATATCATAATATCTTGCGAATTCCGTCTTTGCCTCTGACGTGAAATGCAAAATTATTTCTTCGTCGCTCTGCCTGTTGTACTTGTAATTCAAAGCGGAATATACAAGCTTTTTATAGCTCTCTGTGATTTTTTCATCCACGGTTCTCGTATCATATTTTCGCTTGCCGATATTTGAAACGGGAAAGGCATACACAAACCTTGCAATCAAACCACTTGAACGGAACGAACGGTTTTCAAAAAGTTCTCCGAGAATATACGGCTGACCGCAAAGGCATATCGACAAATACGGGTGTTTCAGATAAATAGGTGAAGCGTTGCAACGGTCTTTCTGATAGCTCTCTCCGCCCCAACATTTCAGCATAAGGTCAAGGTTTGGTACGCCGTTGCTGTATCGTCCGCCGAAATTTTTGAATACGCCTGCTTCTGCCGAAATCATCAGCATTGACTTGTTATCCTGCAAAAGTCCGACAAGAGCTTCGGGCGTAACGTCGTCGATGCAGACTCTTTTGAAGCAATTACAAGGCGTTTCATCAAGTTCGGCTTTCTTTTTTGCAATTTCCTCTGCTGATATATTCTCGCTTTTCTCCATTCGCTCTATCTCTGCCGACAGCTTGTTACGTTCCTCTTGCGATAAATATATCTGCTCTCGGTTGGCGTTGTTATAGTCATTGGCAAACGTAACAAACGGTTCTTTTATCGGTTTCAGAACTGGTGATTTTCGTTCTGACGGCTCTGCGAGGATAAGAGTGTACAGCGTTATCGGCTCTGTATGGTCGGGCTTTCCCTCCATTTGATACACGCCTGAAAAACAATGCGACATAGCAGAGAGAATAGCGGTTGCCGCCATTGCAACATCGGTTGATGTTGACTCCGCAATTCCCACTGCCAAAGACTTTGGCACAATCGGCAGGCAGCTTATTGGAAACGGCGGCAGACTTGACTTATCATTACGCAATGGTTTCGGCACGTTCCAAGTGATTGCTGAGTTTTCGTTTGAGTTCATTGAGAAAATCACTCCTTTCTTTCATAAATTCCGTCCTTTCCTCTTTACTACCCGCAATGAAAATATCACAATAATATTCGTATTCGGTAAGGTGTTGCAGGCTCTCGGCGAACAACGGATGAAACGGCTCTTTCTCTGATTTCGGCGCAAGCTCTGTTCGGGCGGAACGCAACAGGTGGCAGTAATCACAGAGAACACGGAATGCTTTCTGTTCTCTCTGACGTTCCCCGATAACGGTGAGCTTTGTTTTGATTGACGGATTTGAAACGGCACTTGATGTAGCTATGCCAAAATCGACAGCAAGCTTCTGTGCGGCTTCCGCCTGTGATATTCCGAACAGCCTTGCCGTGAATGCGGTCACATCGCCGCAGGCACTGCAACCAAAGCAGTAGTAATGGTCGGCATACAGCTTCATTGACGGACTACGGTCATCGTGAAAAATGCAAGCAGTCATTCCGTTTCTGCTGTCAATACCGTAATGCTCGGCAACGATACGCAGGTCAAGCTGTTCCTTGACGGTTTCGTAAATATTCAAGCTGCATTACCTCCTCCGAAAATAACGGCGTAAAGAGCCTCCTCGGAAATGAGATACTTTTTTCCTGCCATAAAGCACGGGAGCTGTCCCGACTTGCACATCTGACGGATACGGTATTCGGTAAGACCTTCGATGAGCTGTGCCGCTTCTTTAATTGTCAGAATCTTTTTCTTTTCTGTCATAGTTATGACCTCCTAAAATGAAATTCGGCATTTCTGCCGACATCCGCCGAGGCGGTATGTATGGAAGCAGCACGGATTATTCAATTGTCAAGGTGCTAAAGATGCTCTCTATTTTTAAGGTGAAAAACAATGGGGGTAGGCGAAAAAACTTCTCACTTTTAAAGCCGAAAAAAAGAGGTGGTGGTAACCATAAATCTAATTTTTTAATGAAAATTCTCCTTTTTTCACAAAACACTTCATCAGAAATTAGGCAAGAACACCAATGTAAATTGCTCCCTACTTTTATAAGACAAAAAAGTGGCACTTTGACCAAAAAACCTCTCACTTTTAAAGCCGAAAATATTGGTGGGTGGGCGAAAAAGCTTTTAGAATTGAAAAAGCCGCCTGATTTCTCAGACGGCTTACAGATGGATATTCGATTTTGTGTTACTTTTCGGGGCATTTTTTGCAAAAAATGCCCCAACGCATTGGGTGTCGGAGCTATTGCGCTGTCATAGGTAGGGTAACTATACCCCCTACGGCTAAAACGGTGAAATGTGTAGTTTCAGTATCACATCGGCAATACCTCCTTTCAGGCATAAAAATAAGGCAAATCATGAATTTCACGACTTGCCCGAAAAACTATGAATTCTGTTGTAAATTGACAAAAAGTATGGTATACTAATATTTGATTTATAACTGTTTTGCGGGCGGCACACATATTAATGCCGCCGATTGGTGTGCTATATGCAGCCTGTGCAGGAAATAATTCTTCAATATTTGACTTTTAGGAGGGTGACTATGGATAAGCTTACAGAGGAAGATGTTAAAAACAGACTCATTACTCCTGCAATAGAAAATGCGGGGTGGCGTAAATCTCAAATGTGGATGGAAAAGTTTTTTACTGATGGGAAAGTTATTATAAAGGGTAAAACTGCCAAAAGAGGAAGTAGGAAAAAAGCGGATTATTTGCTACTTCATCATTCTAATTTTCCAATAGCAATCGTTGAAGCAAAAGATGAAGTACATTCTATTGAAGATGGAATTCAACAAGCTATTGATTATGCACATGTTTTAGATGTTCCTTTTGCTTTTTCGAGTAACGGACATGGTTTCGTAGAACACGATATGTTAACTGGTAAAGAAAGAAATCTACCTATCGACAAATTTCCATCACAAGATGAATTATGGCAACGTTATACTGCGTTTTATAATATAAGTGATGATATTCTATCTGTGATTCAGCAACCATATTATTTCGCAGAGAATAGTAAAACTCCAAGATACTATCAAAGAATTGCAATTAATCGTACAGTTGAAGCAGTTGCAAAAAATCAAAAGCGAATAATGATTGTAATGGCTACTGGAACTGGAAAAACATATACTGCATTTCAAATAGTTCATAGATTATATAGTGCAAAAAAAGTTAAGAAAATACTCTATCTTGCAGATAGAAATATACTTATTGACCAGACACTTCTTAACGATTTTGCTCCTTTTTTAAATAAGAATGTAATAACAAAGGTGTCAAAAAAGACTCTGGATAGTGCTTATGATATTTTTATGTCACTATATCATCAGCTTAGTGGCGATGAAGACATGGAAACATTTTTACAATTTAAGCCTGACTTCTTTGATTTAATAATTATTGATGAATGCCATAGAGGGAGTGCAAAAGACAATAGCAGATGGCGTAAAATACTTGATTATTTCTCAGGTGCAATTCATATTGGTATGACCGCAACTCCTAAAGAAGAAGGAGATGTTCATAATAGCGACTATTTTGGAGAAGCAATCTATACCTATTCATTAAAGGAAGGTATAGATGATGGATTTTTAGCACCGTATAGAGTTCTCAGAATTGGTATTGACAAGGATTTAGAAGGCTATGAACCCGAGTATGGGAAAATAGATGTATATGGTCAAGAAATTGAATCTAGGGTTTATACCTCAAAAGATTTTGACCGCAAAATTATTATCGATGAAAGAACAAAAATAGTAGCTAAAAGAGTTACAGAATATCTCAAACAAACAGATAGATACAATAAAACTATTGTTTTTTGTGTTGATGAAGATCATGCTGGTCGTATGCGTCAAGCACTAGTTAATGAAAATTCAGATTTATGTGCAATTGATAATAGATATGTAATGCGTATTACTGGACAAGACGATGATGGGAAAAAGCAGCTTGAAAATTTCATAGATAATAATTCTAAGTATCCAACAATTGTTACAACCGCAGAATTACTTTCTACAGGGGTTGATTGCAAGATGTGCAAAGTGATAGCTCTTGATTGTGTAATTGGCTCAATGACAAAATTTAAACAAATTATAGGTCGAGGAACTCGTTTAGTTTGGGACAGAGATAAGCGTTATTTTACTATTCTTGACTTTAGAAAAGCAACAATGAAGTTTTCAGATCCAGAATTTGATGGACCAGCTTCATCTGTTTATGATGTAGAAGAAAGCAAACCGCTTCCAACAGAACCTGATGATATTGATACAGACACTAATGATGATAATGATGAAGAAATTAAAAGAAAATATCGTGTATCTGATGTTGATGCTAAGATTATTAGTGAAGTTGAGCTATTATATAGTGAGGATGGTAAGCTCATAGTTAATCATAAAGATGCTTTTAAAAAAATCATTGTAGAAAAGTACCCGACAGAAACTGACTTTCACGATGCATGGGTCAATTTTAGTAAAATAGAAATCAATAATTATTTTGAAGAACGAGGGATTGATTTTTCAAAATTTTTTGAAACAGTCGGAAAAGATGTAGATATTTACGACATTATATGTATGGTAGCTTATGGAACAGATGCAAAATTAAAAATTGAACGTACTGAAATAGCCAAACAATCAACTGCTTATGAATCACTATCTACAATTGTAAAAAAGATTGTCGATGAGTTGCTTTTAGTGTATATTAATGGCGATATATTTGCTATTGAACGAAAAGATGTTTTAAAATTACCAAACTTTAATCAATTCGGAGGCTTGACAAAATCAGTACGATTGTTAGGTGGAAAAGTCAAGTGTCAAGAAATAGTATCTAATATAATTAAAGAGCTTTATTCTCGGGAGGAAATGTAAATGTCATTTGAAACACTTATAAAGAGATTAGAAAATATTATGAGAGGAGATGACCTCTCGGGGAAAGTACAGTATCTACGCCAAATAGTCTGGATGATTTTTCTTAAAATATACGATGCTAAGGAAGAGGAGTGGGAATATACCGAGTATTATTCATCAATTATACCTAATAATCTTAAATGGAGAAATTGGGCAGAAGACCATCAAGATGGCACTGCACTTACAGGTGATGATTTAATTTGCTTTGTCAATAATGTTCTTTTTAGAACACTAAAGGAACTTCCTATTGATGAAAATACCCCTAAAAAGCAACGCATAGTAAAATACATATTTGAAGATGCTGCAAACTATATGAAAGACGGTACAAAACTCCGTCAGATGATTAACGCTTTTAACGAAGTAGATTTCACTGATTACACTGAGGCTCACGAATTTGGAGATATGTACGAGGGAATGCTCAAAGATTTACAAGACAGTAAACGTGATGGCGGTGAGTTTTACACTCCGAGAGCATTAACAGATTTTATTGTTGAAATAGTAAATCCAGATTTAGGACAAAGCATTGGCGAGAAAGCAGTAGCGTGATTGATACAAGATAACCATTGGGTGCAAGTGTGAAAATCCCATAGAATAAGGCTTTTTGAGAACGACCCATGAGAGAGGGTCTTATTTTTTTGCCCGGAAACAGAAAAATGGCAGCATCGGTAGCATTGAAAACAGGCGGATTTTGCATACGGTATTAACGATAGCAAAGAGCTATCGTTGCAAGGTTTAATGTTGTAACGATTGTAATTTGTGTAGACCTACCAGTCTTTGCACATACCCCTTGACTTTTCTGCCTTTCAGAGTGATGTATGTTACAAACTCGGAATAGGAGGTCTTTTCAATGCTTGAAAATGAAGTTGATTACCGTTTGGCAAAGATGCTGCTTGGCTGTCTTTACCACGATGGCTTACTTACAGAAAAACAAATGCAGAAGGTCTGGGATAAATTACTGGAATACTACCACCCGCCGTTTCAGTCGGTTGAGGTCAGAAAAGAAATCGGAGATGGGGTGACGGTCGGTGAGCGATAAAATTGTCAAGAAGGTGGAGAACCTGCCACAGCTTACGGCTGTTAAAAGAACGGATAAACTCATCCAGCGAGTTGCTGCCTATGCTCGTGTTTCTACGGGCAAGGAAGAACAGCAGACCAGTATTGTGGCACAGAAGGAATATTACACAGATTACATCAAGAGCCATGCCAAGCGTGGCGGTGGTCGTGTATCCGGCAAGCCGCACATTGCTCCTGCAGAAGAAAACGGTGTGCAGTTGTTAGAACATTTGATCGTGGAGGCGTTGTCATGACTTACGAACAAATCAATGAGATGATGCAGGAGATGGGGCTGCCTTTCGCCTACCATCATTTTGCCGAAGGCGAAAGTCCTGAACCGCCTTTTCTGCTGTTTTTATCCCCCGGAGAAAATACATTTTCGGCGGATAACTCCATGTATTTCAGCTTTAAAATGCTGGATATTGAACTCTATACAGATGTGAAGAATCCTGAACTGGAAAAGCAAGTTGAACAGGTTCTGAAACGTCATAAAATCTATTACACAAAATCGGAAGTATGGATAGAGTCCGAAAAACTCTATGAAGTACTGTATGAAACGGAGGTATAACCAATGGCGAACAAGAAAAACAAGGTTAAATTCGGTTTGCAGAATGTCTACTGGGCAAAAATCAATGAATGGGGTGAAGATCCTGACGGCAACAAAACTGTCCCTGCATACGGTCCGTCAAAACATCTCCCCGGTGCTGTATCGCTTTCTATTGAAGCAAACGGCGAGGCAGAAAATTTTTATGCGGACAATGGCGTTTATTATGTCATCAACAACAATGCAGGATATACAGGTGACCTTGAAATTGCTCTTATTACGACAGAATTTGCAACTGAGATCTTAGGCGAAATTTTGGATAGCAACGGCGTTCTGGTGGAAAAGAATGATACGGAACTTGCTCAGTTTGCACTGATGTTTGAGTTCTTAGGCGATAAGCATCATATTCGACACGTGATGTATTGCTGTTCTGCTTCTCGACCTGCAACGGAATCTGCAACAACAGAGGAAAGCACGGAAGTCAAGACGGAAAAGCTGTCGCTGAAGGCTACCCCTTTGCCGACAGGTCTTGTGAAATCCAAGACAACAGAAAGTACTACAGAAGCGGTTTACAACAACTGGTTCAAGATGCCGTATAACCCTGATACGGTCGTGAAATCTTCCGCCAAAACATCTTAAGGAGGTAAAGCATGGCTATTAAAAAGAATATTACAATCGATGGTATTGAAGTTCCTTTCAAGGCAAGTGCGGCAGTTCCACGTTTGTATCGTCTGAAATTCAGACGTGATATTTATAAGGACTTTGCATCACTGAAAACTGAAGTCACTGAGGGCGATGAAAACAAAAGCGAAATCGGAATTGAAAGTCTTGAAGTCTTTGAAAATATCGCATATATCATGGCAAAACACGCTGATTCCAATGTTCCCGACAACCCTGATGATTTTTTGGAACAGTTCAACACATTCAGCATTTATGAAATTCTTCCTCAGCTTATTGAATTGTGGGGACTGAACACAGCAACGCAAGTAGAATCTAAAAAAAACATCGCCAGACTGACCGCCCGATGACAACCCCTCTTTTTCTCCTGAGATGCAAACAGCTCGGTCTTTCTATGACCGAGCTGGATTTGCTTACGATTGGATTAATAAACGACATGTTCACGGAACGTGAGAATGATGAATATTCAGGGTGGAATGAGGTCGCTGGACAGGCGGATTTTGATGCGTTTTGAATCAACAAATGTGTGCTTGTAACCAAGCTAATAACTGTTCAGAAGATATTTCTCCGGCAGCTACACCAAGAATCAACCGTGTTAATTCTTCACCTTCATAATCAACATCAATTCCATTTAACATTAGAAAAATAAGCATTACATGAGTTCCGATTCTCTTGTTTCCATCAACAAATGCGTGATTTTTAATTAAACTGTATCCTAACTGTGCTGCCTTATCCATTATTGTAGGATACTATTCTATTCCTGCAAATGTTTGAAACGGAGCATTCAAAGCCGATTCCAGTAAACCTTCATCACGTATTTCAGGTGAACCTCCTGACTGAGCAATGACATCTCTATGAAGCAGTATAACTTGTTGTTTTGTCAGACGAATCATTTCGCAAGCTCCTTATATACAGCAGCATTTCGTTTTAATAACTTTTTGGAAATTTCAAGAACATCTTCATCAGATGCAGTTTCATCTGTTTCGGTATCATCAAATACCCGTATTTCATAGCGTGGCTTATTGTTCTTAAAGATGATTGCTGTTCCATATTGGTCAACCGTTCTGGCAACCATAGAAAAATTCTGGTTTGCTTCGGTCATAGAAAAAATTGTGTTTGTATCAATGTTCATACGAACACCCCCTTTTTATTTATTATATCATAAAGTTAGGATAAATTCAACCTATTTTTCAAAAAAAGTGAGGTGAAACCACAGTGGCAAACAGAATCAAGGGCATCACCGTTGAGATCGGCGGTGATACGACCAAGCTGTCCAAAGCATTAGAGGGTGTAAACAAGAATATTAAAAACACCCAATCACAGCTAAAAGACGTAGAGAAACTCCTGAAACTTGACCCCAAGAACACAGAACTGCTCTCACAGAAACAAAAACTTCTCGCTGACAGCATTTCTGCTACAAAGGATAAACTTGCAACGCTGAAAGCAGCGGCTGAACAAGCAAATACTGCTCTTGCAAATGGCGACATCTCACAACAGCAGTATGATGCCTTACAGCGTGAAATTGTCGAAACAGAAAATGAACTGAAAAGACTTGAAGCAGAAGCCAAAAATGCAAATTCTGAACTTGCTAAAATCGGTGAGGCAGGACAAGTCCTCCGAAATGCAGGCGATAAAATTTCAGGTGCAGGTGAAAAACTTCTTCCTGTTACCGCAGGTGTGACGGCTCTTGGAACTGCTGCTGTGAAAACCGCCTCTGACTTTGATTCTGCAATGTCAAAGGTTGCTGCTGTATCAGGTGCAACGGGTGATGATTTGCAGGCTTTGCGTGACAAAGCAAGAGAAATGGGTGCAAAAACAAAGTTTTCAGCGTCAGAAGCTGCCGAAGCTATGAACTATATGGCAATGGCAGGCTGGAAAACAAATGATATGCTGTCAGGTATTGACGGCATCATGAATCTTGCAGCAGCCAGTGGTGAAGACTTAGCGACAACATCAGATATTGTAACAGATGCACTTACAGCATTTGGTCTGACAGCACAGGATAGCGGTCATTTTGCTGATGTGCTTGCTGCTGCAAGTTCTAACGCAAATACAAATGTATCTATGCTTGGCGAGTCGTTCAAATACTGTGCTCCGATTGCGGGTGCTTTAGGTTTTTCTTGCGAAGATACAGCCGAAGCACTTGGCTTAATGGCAAACGCCGGTATCAAGTCTACACAGTCCGGCACTTCCATGCGTTCCATTATGACTGCACTTTCAGGTGAAGTCAAATTCTGCTCTGAATCCTTTGGAGAAATGGAAATCGCAACCACCAATTCAGACGGTTCTATGCGTAGCCTTTCTGATATTTTAGCGGATTGCAGAGTAGCATTTGACCAGATGTCCGAATCCGAAAAAGCAAGTACCGCACAATCCCTTGTTGGCAAAAATGCAATGTCAGGTTTTCTTGCTTTGATGAATGCTGCTCCTGCGGATATTGAAAAGCTGTCAGGAGCAATTGCAAACTGTGACGGCACATCTTTACAAATGGCAGAAACCATGCAGGATAATCTTGCAGGACAGCTTACCATTTTGAAGTCACAGCTTGAAGAACTGGCTATCTCTTTTGGCGAAATTCTGATGCCTGTTATCCGTGACATCATCACCAAAATACAGGGATTTGTGGACAAACTGAATGCCCTTGACCCTGCAACAAAACAGACCATTATCAAAATTGGATTGATGGCTGCGGCTTTAGGTCCGCTTTTGATTGTGGTGGGTAAAACGCTTTCTTCTATCGGAAGTATGATGACATTCATTTCAAAAATTCCGACAATGATTGCGGGTGCTAAGACTGCATTTTCAACGCTTGGTGCTGCAATTGGCGGTATTTCTGCACCCGTGGTGGCTGTCGTTGCAGTTATAGCTGTACTTATTGCAGCATTTGTAAATCTATGGAACACCAATGAGGACTTCAAAAACAGCATTCTTTCCATCTGGGAACAGATAAAGTCTACCTTTGAACGTCTGACATCAGGCATTGTTGACCGAATCAACGCTCTCGGATTTGATTTTGAGAGTTTTGGTGAACTGCTGAAAGCGATGTGGAATGGATTATGCAGTGTGCTTGCTCCTGTGTTTGAGGGCGTATTTCAGCATATTTCGGATATTTTCACCTTTGTGACGGATACCATTCTGAGCGTGCTTGATGTATTTATCGGTTTGTTTTCAGGAAACTGGGAACAGTGCTGGAGAGGTATCAAGGGCATTTTTACAGGTATCTGGGATTTTGTAGTCAACCAGTTCAGCAATATAATGAACACGCTGAGAGGTGTAGCAGATGTATTTCTCGGTTGGTTCGGAACATCATGGAATGAAGTGTGGACATCAATTAAGGACTTCTTTGTTGGAATATGGGACAGCATCTGTTCCGCTTTTCAAGCTGTTGCTGACTTTTTCACAAACATCTGGAATGCAATATCAGCGTTCTTTACAACGATAGCGACTGCGATCTATACCACAGCAGTCACGATTTTTACTTCAGTATATGATTTCTTCGCAGGAATCCTGACCAGTATTCACGACTTTTTTGCCAACATTTTCAATGCAATATGGACGGTTATTTCAACTGTCTGCACCACTATTTACGACACGATTTCAAGTATCTGGAATGCGATTTACAGCTTCATTTCTCCGCTTTTAGAGGCGTTCCAATATCTGTTTGAAACCATTTTTCAGGCAATCCATATCATTATCAGCAATGTAATGGATTGGATCTTGGAAAAGATACAGACTATATGGAATGCAATTATTGCATTTCTCACGCCTCTGCTTGATGGAATTAAAATGTTTTTTGAAACAATATGGAATGCTATTTATACAGCAATTTCAACGACATTAAGCACCATTTCAAGCGTGATTTCTACCGTCTGGACTGCAATTTCAGGTTTCATTTCCAGTGCAATGAACACGATTCATTCTATTATTTCGAGTGTGTGGAACACCATCAGCGGTGCTGTTTCAAGCGTGGTAAACGCTATCCGAAATACTGTATCTTCCGTCTGGAACAGCATTTCTTCCACAATTTCATCGGTGATGAATACAATTCATTCGACTGTGACAAACATCTGGAACAATGTGAAATCTTCTGTTGCAAGTGTCATCAGCGGCATTTACTCCACGATTAAAGGCGGATTTGACAATGCGGTGAACTATGTCAAAGGGCTTGCATCAGATGCGTGGAACTGGGGACGGGATATTGTTTCCAACATCATTGATGGCTTGAGAAGTATGATCGGCAGTCTTGCTGACAGCGTATCAAATATTGCCGATACGATCCGCAGTTATCTGCATTTTTCTGTCCCTGACGTAGGACCGCTGACAGATTTTGAAAGCTGGATGCCGGACTTCATGAACGGCTTGGCAGACGGCATCAATAAAAGCAAAAAGGTCGTAGCAAAGGCGGTTTCGGGCGTTGCGGATACCATGAAACTTTCGCTCAATTCCGAGCAAAACTACAACCTTGACGGCATGACGGGGGCAATGATGAACGGCACTTCTGAAAATTCGGTGGTCAACAATTACTATCAAAACGACAACAGCCGCACAGTGAATCAGACCAACAATAGCCCGAAATCACTGTCACGGCTGGAGATTTATAGACTTACGAAGAATGCGGTGAAACAGTAATGGGGCGGAGTTTCTGCCCTGCAAACTGGAA
>Ga0116174_10002624_pt1 | contig 15327 bp, 10 predicted proteins | sample AD_UKC087_MetaG_FD_89801 | JGI IMG/M metagenome (GOLD analysis project Ga0116174, IMG submission 89801) | Active sludge microbial communities of municipal wastewater-treating anaerobic digesters from USA - AD_UKC087_MetaG | ecosystem: Engineered > Bioreactor > Anaerobic > Digestate | place: USA...
GCGAAGGCAAAAACGCCGACGAAGAGCATCCACATCACGATACCAATGCCTGTGCCGAGTCTGACCATACCGTTCTCCTTTTTATTTATGGCATTCACTACGCTGTCCTCTTGCACGGTCTCCACCCTCGACCCCTCGGGTCCTTATCCACGAAGTAGCGTCGCCCCCTCTCCCTCAGGTCATGCCGGGGCCTGGCATCGTCCCTGGCCACGTAGGCCTCGTAGAGCGACGGCGCGATCTTCACGAAGGCATCCAGGACCCCGGGATCGAAGTGGGTGCCTCTCCCTCGAGCGAGTATCGCCATGGTCTCTCCGAAACCCAGGGCCTCCTTGTAGGGGCGCTTCGAGGTCAGCGCATCGAAGACGTCCGCCACTGCAAAGACGCGGGCCACCTTCGGGATGTCGCTGCCCCTGCGGCCTTCGATGTACCCGGACCCGTCATAGCGCTCGTGGTGGCCGACCACCACCGGGGCGGCATCGCTCAGCCACGAGGAGCGGCCCACGATGTCACGCCCGTGCCGGACGTGCTGCTTCATCTCCTCGAACTCCTCCTCCGTGAGGTTGCCGGGCTTGAGCAGGATGCTGTCCCTGATGCCGATCTTGCCCACATCGTGGAGGAACGCACCCTTGATGAGCGCGCGCATCTCGTCGTCGGAGAGGCCCGTCTCCTGACCGAGACGGATGGCATAGATGGTGACCCGGTAGTTGTGGATGTCCGTGTCGCTGTCCCTCTTGGCTATGGCGCTGCCGAGCACGTTGAGGATCTCCATGTTGGCGTGCAGGAGGTCGTCGGTGAGACCCGAGACCCTCCTCAGGAGGCGGGTGATCACCGGGTAGAGCAGCAGGGCGGTGAGCAGCACGATGAGCGCCGCGACGAGCGCGACCACGGCCGCCTGGAGGCGCGCCCGTGCCAGGACCGCGGGGCTGACGGCGTACACCCCCTCCGCGTAGCCCACGTGCTCACCACGGCTGTTCTCGAGGGCGCTGGCCAGGTGGATGATGGCGGAGCCGTCCACCCGCGAGACCTTCTCCCAGGTCCCGCGTTCCTGCAGCGCTGAACGGTCCATGCCGGCGGCCACGCATGCCTTTGCGGCGCCGAAGTGTTCATAGGACGGGTCGCTGGCCGCTGCCGCCTCGGCATAGTCCGTGTCGAGAATGCGCACCAGCACGAAGAGCCCCCCCGGCGGCCGTGCCTTGACGGACAGGGGTTTCTCCAGGGTGCGCCGTATCCGGTCGTGATCGCCGAGGCCCGGTGCGTCGAGGTCCTCCATGATGGCCCAGCGCAGGCGTTGCGCCGCAGCGGCGGCCTGGTTCTTCACGACCGCGTCGATGTTCCTCATCTCCACCCACAGGACAAGGGCCATGACGAGCGCGGCGATGCAGAGCGCCGCGAAGACGAGGCGGACGACGAGGGTGCGGTGGATCGAGGGTCTCTGTGCCATGCTCACCCCTGCGTGCCGTTTTCGGGAACAACGGCGACGTGTCGGCTCAGTCGGGCCCCTTTCGGCCGTCGCGCCCGTCCTGGTCGACCATGAGCCTGTCCGCCCGGTCCACCCACCCCCCGCCCATGGACTTGTAGAGGTTCACGAGGTCCATGAAGAGCATGGCCTGGGTCCGGGAGTGGGAAAGCTCGGCCTCGAACAGACTGCTCTCCGCATCGAGCACCTCGATGTAGCTCGTGTACCCGTTGTCGAACCGCGTCCTGGCGATGTGCGCATAATCCCTCAGCGCGTCGACCTGCATCTTCTGGGCCTCGAGCTGCGCCCGGGAAAACTTCTGGCTCATGAGCGAGTCGTTCACCTCGCGGAAGGCGTTCTGAACGGACTTCAGGTAGGCGAGAAGGACCTCCTGCCGCACGGCCTCGGCCACCCTGTTCTGCCCCCTGATGGCGCCTCCCTCGAAGATCGGGGCCGTGATGCCTCCCCCCCAGCTCCAGACGCGCGCGGGCGTCTTGAGGAGGTCGGACAGGTGGGTACTGGACCACCCGTAGGCCCCGGTGAGCGAGATGCTCGGGAAGTACAGGGACCTGGCCTCGCCGATGCGTGCATTGGCCGCGACGAGACTCTGCTCGGCCTGACGGATGTCGGGCCTGCGCTCCAGGAGATCGGAGGGCAGGCCCTGCGGGACGGGCGGGAGCGCGAGCCCGTCGATGGTCTTCCCCCTGGCTATGGGGCCGGGGTTCCTCCCGAGGAGAAAGGACAGCGCGTTCTCCTGCAGGGCTATGAGCTTCTCGATGGCGGGTATCCTCGTCAGGGTCAGCGCGTACTGGGACTTGACCTGGCTTATCTCCAGGTCCGAGACGACCCCGCCCTTCGAACGGACCTCGAAGAGGTCGACGGTCTTCTTCGTGTTCTCGGCCGTGCGCCTCGCTATGAGGAGCTGGTTGTCCAGGTCGAGGAGATTGACGTACCCCGTGGCCACCGACGCGCAGAGGGAGAGGATCACCCCTCTCCTCGTCTCCTCGGCGGCCAGGAGGTCCGCCAGCGCGGCCTCGTCGGCCCTGCGGTACCTGCCCCAGATGTCGAGCTCCCACGAGGCACCGAAGCCGGCCTGGTACTGGTGGAAGGGGTTGGCAACGACCGACGAGAGCCGGCTGGAGCCGTGCTCGGAGATGCGGCTCTTGCCGGCCTGGTACGAGGCATCCACCGAGGGGAGGAGGTCGGCGCGGGTCACCATGAGGCGGCCCTCGTACTCGCTCACCCGGGCGGCCGCGATCCCGAGGTCCCTGTTCTCGTTGAGCGCAGCCGCTATGAGTCCGTCGAGCGCCGGGTCGCCGAACCGCTCCCACCACAGGGTGTCGGCCACATCCTGGGCGTCTTGTGCCTCGACCCTCCATGCCGGGGGGGCCTCCACGTCGGGCCTTCTGTAGTCGGGGCCCAGGGCGCACCCGGCACAGATCACGGCAACGACCGGCACGAGCAGGAGCTTACGCATGGGGGCTTACCTCCTTGTTCTCGGAAGGGCGGTCCCCCTCGTGGCGGTGGGCGAGCCGCTGGATCACGGTGAAGAAGACCGGGATGAGGAAGATGGCGATGCCCGTCGCGGCCAGCATGCCGCCGATGACCGCGATGCCCATGACCCTCCGGGCGATGGCGCCCGCCCCCATGGCGGCGGCGAGCGGCACGCAGCCCAGGATGAAGGCGAAGCTCGTCATGAGGATGGGCCTCAGGCGCAGCCGGGCGCCTGCCAGGGCCGCCTCGGCGACGGGTCTGCCCTTGTCGTACTCCATCTTGGCGAACTCCACGATGAGGATGGCGTTCTTGGCGGCCAGGCCGATGAGCATGACGAGCCCGATCTGGGCATAGATGTTGTTCTCCTGCCTGAGCACCCACAGGGCCCCGTACGCGCCCATGACGGCGACGGGCGTGCCGAGGAGCACGGCCAGGGGCAGGGCCCAGCTCTCGTACTGGGCCGCCAGGATGAGGAACACGCACAGCAGGGAGAAGCCGAAGATCACGAAGGGCGAGACGCCCTCGGCGGCCGTCTTCTCCTGGTAGCTCATGCCGAGGTAGTCGTATCCCATCTCCCGGGGCATGGTCTGGCTGAAGACCTCTTCCAGGGCCGCCATGGCCTGGAGCGTGGTGTACCCGGAGGCCGCGGTGGCGTTGAACTGGGCGCTGCGGTACTGGTTGTAGCGTATGGTGAACTCCGGGCCGGCGATGGACCGCACCGAGGTGAGCGCCGACAGGGGCACCATGTCGCCCTGGGCGTTGCGCACCGAGAACAGGGCCAGCTTGTCCGGGCTGGTCCGGAACTCGCCCTCGGCCTGGAGGAAGATCTGCCACTGGGGGCCGAAGCGGTTGAAGTAGTTCACGAACACCCCTCCCATGAAGCACTGGAGCGTCTTGTAGACGTCAGAGACGTTCACCCCCTGCGTGAGGACCTTGTCCCGGTCGACGTCCACGAAGACCTGCGGCACGGATGCCTTGTAGGTGGTGGTGACGTTCGCGATCTCCGGCCTCTTCTTGGCCGCCTCCAGGAACCTGTCCACGTTCGCGGTGAGGAAGGGGATGTCCTTGCCGGCCCGGTCCTCCAGGATGAAGGTGATGCCGCCCGAGGTGCCGATGCCGGGTATGGCCGGCGGCGAGAAGGCCATGCCCAGGGCCTCGGACATGCCCAGAAGCTCAAGCGTGATCCTGCCCTTGATGAACCGGTACCACTCCTCGATCCTCTTCCGCTCGGACCAGTCCTTGAGCGTGACGAAGAAGAAGGCGCTGTACGTGTTCGCCACCCCGCTCACCAGGTTGTACCCCGCCACCGCGGTGCAGTACTCCACGCCCGGGGTCTTCAGGATGAGGTCCTCGGCCTTCTTCATGGCCGCGTCGGTGCGCTGGAGCGAGGCCGCGTCCGGCAGCTGCATGGCCGCATACACGTAGCCCTGGTCCTCCTCGGGCAGGAAGGTGGCGGGCAGGCGCATGCCCAGGAGACCCGCCAGCACGACCATGGCCGCGAGCAGGCCCAGGCTCAGCACCGTCTTGCGGACGAGCGAGCCGCACACGCCCACGTACCGGTCCGTGGCCCTGCCGAAGACGGCGTTGAACCAGGCGAAGAACCTGCCCAGCGGCCCCCGGGCCTCCTTCTTCGGCCTCAGGAGGAGGGACGCCAGGGCCGGCGAGAGGGACAGCGCGTTGAAGGCCGAGATGATGACCGATACCGCGATGGTCACGGCGAACTGCTGGTAGAGCCTGCCCGTGATGCCCGGGATGAAGGCCGTGGGGATGAACACGGCGGCCAGGATGAGCGCTATGGCCACCACGGGCCCGGACACCTCCTCCATGGCCTTCAGCGTGGCGTCCCTGGGCTTCATGCCGTTCTCGATGTGGTGCTCCACCGCCTCGACCACCACGATGGCGTCGTCCACCACGAGCCCGATGGCGAGCACGAGCCCGAAGAGCGAGAGCGTGTTGATGGAGAAGCCGAACAGCGGGAAGAACATGAAGGTGCCCACCAGGGAGACCGGCACTGCCAGGAGCGGTATGAGCGTGGCGCGCCACCCCTGGAGGAAGACGAAGACCACGACGATGACGAGCGCCAGGGCGATCCACAGCGTGACGAAGATCTCGTGGATGCCCTCGGTGACCGCCAGGGTGGTGTCCAGGGCCACCGCGTAGTCGAGGTCGGCCGGGAAGTGCTGCTTGAGCTCCGCCATGAGTTCCTTGGCGCCGTCGGCGGCCTCGATGGCGTTGGACCCCGGCATCTGGTAGACCGCCAGGACCGCCGAGGGCTTGCCGTTCAGGCGGCTCATCATGCTGTACGTCTGGGCGCCCAGCTCGACCCTGGCCACGTCGCTGAGGCGGACCATGGACCCGTCGGGGTTCGCCCGGATCACGATGTTCGCGAACTCCCCCTCGCTCTCGAGCCTGCCCTGCGCCCTGACCGCGTAGGTGAAGTCCTGGCCCCGGGGCACCGGCTCGGCGCCGATCTTTCCCGCGGGATTCACCGTGTTCTGGGCATTGACCGCGTTCACCACCTCGGGGACCGTGATGTTGAGCTTGGCGAGGCGGTCGGGGTCGATCCACAGGCGCATGGCGTAGCGGCCCGCGCCGAAGACCGTGACGCTCGCGATGCCCTTGACCCGTGTCATCTGGTCGTTGATGTTGATGTAGGCGTAGTTGGCCAGGAACACGTTGTCGTAGGTCCCCCCGGGGGAGTACAGGGCGAAGACGACCAGCGGCGCCGAGAGCGACTTCTGGACCGTGACCCCGTAGTTGCGGACGTCCGCGGGCAGCTGGGACTCGGCCTGGCTCTGGCGCATCTGGGTGAGGACCTGGTCGGTGTTGGCGTCGGTCCTGATGTCGAAGTTGGCCGTGATGGTGCAGTCGCCGTTGTTCGTGTTGACCGAGTACATGTAGTTCAGGTTGTCCACGCCCGAGAGCTGCTGCTCGATGGGCGTTGCCACTGACTGCTCCACGGTCAGGGCGTCGGCGCCCGTGTAGCTGGCGGTGATCCTGATCTCGGGCGGCACGATGTTCGGGAACTGGGCGATGGGCAGGCCGGACATCGATACCAGGCCGACGATGACCATGAGGATGGCGATGACCATGGCCACGATGGGGCGGTTGATGAAGAACCGCGACATGGCGGCCTACTCCTTCCCGGTCTCGCCGGGAGGTCCAACGTCTGGGGCCGCTGGCTCGGCATAGGGCTTCACGACCACGGTGCCGCCCTGCTTGAGCCGCTGGGTCCCCTCCACGACCACGTTCTCGCCGGCCCTGAGCCCCTCCTCGACGATCACCTGGCCGTCGGTCTTCTGGCCGGTCCTGACGGTCCGTATGTCCACCGTGTTGTCAGGCCCCACCACGGCGACCTGCTGCTGGCCCTGGAGCTCGGTGAGGCAGCGCTCCGGGACGAGCAGGGCATCCTTCCTGAGCGTGAGCATGGCCCTGACCTTGGCGAACTGGCCCGGCCTGAGCACGTTGCCCGGGTTCGGGAACCGGGCCTCCATCTTGAGCGTGCCGGTCTTCACGTCCACCTGGCGGTCCGCAGCGGAGAAGACCCCCGCGTGGGGATGGACCGAGCCGTCGGAAAGGATCAGCTCCAGCTGTGCCTCCCTGCCCTGTCCCTGCAGGTTCTTCACCGCAGCGAGGTACTGCTGCTCGCTGATGGAGATGATGACCTTGATGGGGTCCACCTGGGACACGGTGGTGAGCTCCTCGGTTGACTGGGGGCTGACGAGGTTGCCGATCTGGGCCTTGGCGATGCCCGCGATGCCGTCGATGGGCGAGGCGATCCTGGTGAACTCGAGGTTGAGCCGCGCCTTCTCGAGCTCGGCCCGTGCCATGTCCAGGGAGGCGCGGGCCGACTTCTCGGCGGCCACGGCGTCGTCCAGGTCCTTCTGGCTGAGCGCCCTCTGCTCGGTCATCGGCTTGACCCTCGCGAGGGTCGATCTGGCCTGGTCCAGCTTGGCCGCATTGAATGCCACCTGGCCCCTGGCCTCGTCATGGGCCGCCTGGAAGGTGCGGGGGTCGATCTCGAAGAGGACCTGGCCCTTTTTCACGACATCCCCTTCCTGGTAGAGCTGCTTCACCAGGTATCCCTGGACCTGGGCCCGGATCGTGGCGTTCACGGCGCCGTCTAAGGTGCCAACCCATTCGGAGTACACCGGCACATCCCTCCGGGCCACGGCGACCACCTCCACGGTCGGGGGCGGCAGCTCGGGCGTCCTGCCCTTGCCGCACCCGGCAAGGACCAGGGGGACCAGGACAACACATGCGGTGACGAGAACACCACGGGGAGAAAACGCGCAGACACCACCTCGATTCATGACCAAACCCCCTGGAACAGATCATGTACATGCATGGAAACGACAACTAGCCCTAGAAAATAACTTGGGAAATACGTTTAGTCAAGGCCTCCGGAAGGGAGAATTTCACGCCCATCGACGTCCCTTTCTCCGGACGCATCGTTGAGATTGACCGCAGGCACGTTTCCCGTGTCACCTTCCCGTTTACCTATGGTATAACACTATCAAGGTACTTCTGAAGAATCCTGTTGCCGGGGATACGCGGGAGACGTTCTCGATGGGCAGGAAGGTCAAGGGACAGCCGTCAGGCAGCCGGAACCGCACGACCATGGCGTTCGAGGATTTCCTTGCCGGCCTGTCAACCCGAGTCGTCGCCCTGGAGCCTGAACAGGTCGAGGGGGAAATACAGAGCGCCTTGAAGGAATGCCTGAGCCTCTTCGGTACCGACCGGATCAATCTCATGCGACTCCAGCCGTGCAGGACGCAGTTCATGGTCACCCACAATGCCGATGTGTCAGGCACTCCTCCCTACCCAGTGGGCACCCCCCTCCCGGTGTCCCTCTTCCCCTGGATCGCCCGTAAGCTGATCGAACGCGTTGTCGTTTCCTTGCCCGGCCCGAGGATCTCCCGGCCGAGGCCGCGCTCGACAGGCGCTCACTGGACATGTTCCAGACGCGATCCAGCACGTACATCCCCATCGCCGCCCTGCGGTCCTCGGAGTACAGCATCGGCATCAGCTCGAGTGCAGATGGTATCGACCGGCCGGAAGACCTTCTCCCGAAGCTGCGCCTGCTGGGAGAGCTCATCGTGAACACCCTGGAGCGCAGCAAGGCCGAGCTCGAACTCAGGGAGCGCCTGGAGGAGATCGAGCGCCTGAAGTCCCGGCTGGAGCAGGAGAACATTGTCCTCCGGGACGAGATCAAGGCCGGAAAGGGCATGATCATCGGGGACAGCGACGCGCTCAACTACGTGCTCTTCCGGCTCAAGCAGGTCGCCCCGACGGATGCAACGGTCCTCATTCTGGGCGAAACCGGCACGGGCAAGAGCATGGTGGCCCATGCGCTGCACGACATGAGCACACGCCGAGACCGGCCCATGATCACGGTCAACTGTGCCGCCCTGCCCTTGAACCTGATCGAGAGCGAGCTCTTCGGAAGGGAGAAGGGGGCCTTCACGGGAGCGCATGCGAGACAGGTCGGCCGTTTCGAGATCGCAAACAACGGGACGATCTTCCTGGACGAGATCGGCGAGATGCCCCTGGAGCTCCAGGCCAAGCTCCTGCGGGTGCTGCAGGACGGGGAGTTCGAACGGCTCGGCAGCCCCCGCACGATCAGGGTGGATGTGCGCGTCATCGCCTCGACCTGCCGCGACCTGAAGGAGGAGGTCAGGAACAGGCGTTTCCGGGAGGACCTCTACTACCGTCTCAACGTCTTCCCCGTCTCGATCCCGCCCCTGGCCAAGCGCACCGGGGACATCCCGCTGCTCGTGGAGCATTTCGTCGCCAAGCATGCCCGCAAACTGGGAAAGACCTTCGCGTCCATCCCGAAGGGCACCATGTGGGCCCTGCAGGAATACCCCTGGCCGGGCAACGTGCGCGAGCTCGAGCACCTGATCGAGCAGGCCGTCATCATGAGCCCGGGCCCGGTGCTGCTCCTCTTCGACCAGCTCGACCGGGAGGCCTGCCCGGTGGAACCCGACGGGTCGAAGACACTCGAGGCCGTGGAGCGCGAGCATATCCTCAGGGTGCTCCACGAGACCCGCTGGCGGATCGAAGGCCAGCGAGGGGCCGCGGCCGTCCTCGGGCTCAATCCGAGCACACTGCGGTTCCGGATCAGGCGCCTGGGCATCAAGAGGCCCTGAACGCATCGGAACCCGCAACATAGTGCGGGTTCCGCACTATGTTGCGGGACTTCTCACGCGCACCCTGAACCCTGTCTCTCAACCTCCCTCATATATCCGGACACTTTGAGGTCTTTGCCCCTGGATCCACCCCCTGGAACGATTCTTGGATTCCCCTGGTGACAGTCAAACGATACCGGCGTGTGTCACTGCGTGCTTCATGAGGATTCCGACCGGGATAAGGTGCGCCGGAGAAAAGGGACAGGGTATCGATGGAACTCATGATCGAGCTGAAGGCCGGCCAGGGCAAGATCCAGGAACTGTATCAGACGCTGCAGGCACTCCTCCCCACGCTCCGCAAGGCCCAGGGGTGCCGGGACTGCCGCATCTGCCGGGACGTGGAGGACGGGGAGACCTTCGTCCTGAAGATGGACTGGGACACGCGGGCCAGTCTCGAGCATTATCTGCATTCCAGCAGCGGCAGCGCGCTCTTCGGCGCCGTCGATCTGTTGAGCGAGCATACACAGGTCAGGTTCGGCCAGGAAGGTCCCTGGGAGGGAATCGACAGCCTCAAGAAACTGCGAAAGGAGCACTAGGCACTGCATCCTTGAATGCACGGGCGACCGCAGGGCCATTGCAGTGAATACAAGGGAAAGGAGAACCATGATGAAGGCAAGAAAAGTATCTGCACGGAGTACCACCGGCGTCTGCGCCGCACTCGGCACGGCACTGGCAGGGGGGGCGCTGATAAGCAGCGCCGCCGCCCAGGACGTCCTTCCGGCCCCGCCGGCTCCGTTTACGGGGCAAATCGGCCTCTCCGTGAAGGACTCGAGGTCCGATTTTCCGCAGCCCGTCAAGGCCCCCAAAGGGGCTCCCAACGTCGTCATCATCCTCCTCGACGACGTGGGCTACGGCGCGTCGAGCACCTTCGGGGGACCGTGCGACACCCCGACCCTGGACAGGCTGGCCGCCAACGGGCTGCGCTACACGCAGTTCCACACCACGGCCATCTCGTCGCCCACGCGGGCCTCGCTGCTCACGGGCCGCAACCACCACACCGTGCACACGGGCAACATCATGGAATTCGCCACCGGCTTCCCGGGCTACGACAGCGTGATGGGCAAGGACACCGCCACCGTGGCGGAGGTCCTCAGGCAGAAGGGCTTCAACACCGCCTGGTTCGGCAAGAACCACAACGTGCCCGACTGGCACAACAGCCTTGGCGGCCCGTTCGACCTCTGGCCCACCGGGCTGGGCTTCGAGAAGTTCTACGGGTTCATCGGCGCCGAAACCGACCAGTGGCGGCCCGCGCTCTTCGACGGGACCAATCCCGTGGAGCCCTACCTGGGCAACCCGGACTACCACTTCGACGACGACCTCGCCGAGAAGGCCATCGAGTGGGTCCGCGCCCAGAACGCCGTGGCCCCGGACAAGCCGTTCTTCCTCTACTATGCACCTGGCGCCACCCACTCGCCGCACCACCCGAGAAAGGAGTGGATCACGAAATACAAGGGCAGGTTTGACCAGGGATGGGACAAGGTGCGCGAGGAAACCCTGGCGCGGCAGAAGAAGCTGGGCATCGTGCCTGCCAACACGAAGCTCACCGAGCGCAGCCACGGCCTGCCGGCCTGGGATTCTCTGGGCGCCGAGCAGAAGCGGCTCTATGCCTACATGATGGAGGTGTACGCCGGATTCCTCTCGCAGACGGACTACAATGCCGGCCGGGTCCTCGATGCCATCGACAGGATGGGCCAGCTGGACAACACGCTCGTCATCTACATCTGCGGCGACAACGGCGCCAGCAGCGAGGCAGGCTCCAGGGCTTCTACAACGAGCTGGCCATGCTCAACATGATCCCCGAAGACTACAAGGATATCCTCAAGCAGAAGGACAACCTGGGCACGTGGAAGACGCACAACCACTACCCGGCGGCCTGGGCGCACGCCATGAACGCCCCGTTCCAGTGGGTCAAGACCAACGCCTCGCACTACGGCGGCACGGCCAACGGCATGGTGATCTCCTGGCCCGCACGCATCAGGGACAGGGGCGGCATCCGGACGCAGTGGCACCATGTCATCGACATCGTGCCCACGATCTATGAGGCAACCGGCATCGAGCAGCCCTCCATGGTGAACGGGGTGACGCAGAAGCCCATCGAGGGCGTGAGCATGGCCTACTCATTCGACAGCCCCAAGGCACCGTCTACGCGCCACACCCAGTATTTCGAGGTCTTCGGCCACCGCGCCATCTATCACGACGGATGGCTCGCCTGCACCACCCCGCCATACGGCGGACCCTGGGTGGACCAGACCAGGATCGAGCGGGTCGACGTGATCGACGGCTACCAGTGGGAGCTCTACCACGTGGACAACGACTTCAGCGAGGCCGACAACCTGGCGGGCACGTACCCTGACAGGCTGCACGACCTCCAGCTGCTGTTCTTTGCCGAGGCGGCCAAGTACAACGTGCTGCCCCTGGACGACAGCGGTACTGAGCGGATGGCCCCGGGCATCCGGCCCAGCATTACGGCCGGGCGCACCGAGTTCGTCTACACCGGGCCCGTGAAGCGCATACACGAAGGTTCGGCACCCGACATCAAGAACAGGTCGTTTCGCATCACCGCGGACGTGGTGCTCCCCACGGGGGGCGAGCAGGGCGTGCTCGTCACGCAGGGCGGCCTGTCCGGCGGCTTTGCGCTGGTACTCGAAAAGGGCAAGCCTGCGTTCTATTACAACATGGCGAACGTGTCCCACTACAGCGTCGCCTCCGAGCAGGCCCTCAAGCCGGGCAAGCACACCGTGGTCTTTGATTTTCTCTACGACGGCGGCGGCATCGGCAAAGGGGGCACCGGCACGCTCAGCGTGGACGGCAAGCAGGTGGTCCAGGGCCGGATAGGGAATACCGTTCCCTTCCGCTTCTCGATGGACGAGACCTTCGATGTGGGCGAGGACACGGGCACGCCGGTGGACCTCGCTTACGACGTGCCGTTCAGGTTCACGGGCACCATCGACAAGCTGGTCGTCACGTACACCGGCGACGGCACGCTCACCGCGGTAGATCAGCGGAAGGTGAACGCCGTGGAGGCAAAGATCACGGCTGATTGAGATCCATTTTCTCTTCCTGATGAACCCCACCCCCTTGGCGGGGGTGGGGTTCGAGCCCTGGTCATGGAGGTCGTCAATGGAACATGCTGCGGAGGCACACCGTGAGCCTGCTGAACGGGTCGGCTGAAACGCCTGTGGTCATGCCGGGCATCCACGTGGAGGCCAAGCCCATGGGACCGGTGTGCAACCTTGCCTGCGAGTACTGCTTCTACCTCGAGAAGAAGGCTTTGTTCGGTGAGGGCGAGAACTTCCGGATGCCGGATACTATCCTTTCCGCCTTTATACAAGATTACATCGTATCACAGCCCACACCGGTGGTTGAATTCGTCTGGCATGGCGGCGAACCCACCCTGGCCGGGCTCGATTTCTTCAGGAAGGTCGTGCGGGAGCAGAAACCATATGCCGCGGAGAAGACCATCCGGAACTCCCTGCAGACCAACGGCACACTGCTGACAGACGAGTGGTGCGCCTTCCTGAAGAAGAACAATTTCATGGTGGGCATCAGCCTTGACGGGCCTCGAGAGATCCACGACGCCTACCGCCGCACCCGGGCCGGCAAGGGCACGTTCGCCGACGTCATGCGCGGCCTGAAGCTGCTGCAGAATCACGGGGTGGACTACAATGTGCTGGCCTGCGTGGCAAGGGACACGGCCAAGAAGCCCCTGGAGGTGTATTCCTTCATGAAAAGCGAAGGGATCGAATATATCCAGTTCACCCCGGTGATCGAGCGGATGTCCGACGAGGCGGGGCAGCAGAGAGGGCTCAGTCTGGCCGGGCCCGCTGCCCTTGACAGGGAAGAAAAGCAGGTCCAGGTGACCCCCTGGACCGTGGTGCCCGAGGAGTATGGAGATTTCCTCATCGCCATTTGTGAAGACTGGGTCCGCCACGACGTGGGCAAGGTCTTCGTCATGAACTTCGAGTGGGCGCTCAACACCTGGATCGGCAATCCCTCGCCCGTGTGCATCCATGCGGAGCAGTGCGGCCGCGCCGTGGTCATCGAGCACAACGGCGACGTGTATGCATGCGATCACTGCGTGTTTCCGGAATACAAACTCGGGAATATCGCCCACAAGACGCTGGCTGACATGGTGGAGAAGTCTCTGGACAAAGGATTCGGCATCACGAAGGAGACGGCGCTTCCCGGGTGGTGCAGGGACTGCCCGGTGCTGAGGGCCTGCCGGGGAGGGTGTCCCAAGCACCGCTTCATCAAGGCCCCATCCGGAGAGCCTGGATTGCACTACCTGTGCGAGGGGTACCGGAAGTTCTTCCTCCACATCGGCAGGTACCTGAAGGCCATCACCACGCTGCTGGAGAACGGGCTGCCAGCCTCCCGCGTGATGGACGCCATCGATGCCCCACTGCTGATTCGGAGGTGAGAAAATAATGAAATGGAAACACCAAAAGGAGACGAGCATGAAACACTGTATTCTGAGGGGAGTGAAACACACTGTCATGGGGACCCTGCTGTGCCTGGTCGTCCTTCTTTCCATGCAGGCCCCGGCGCACGCATCGGAAGGCGGGTCGAGCTATTTCTTCCCGGGCGCCTTCGCATCCTTTGCCGTGGCAATACCCCCTGACCCGGGGTTCCAGTACGTCAACCAGACCCTCTATTACCACGCCAAGGTCGACAAGGCGCCCCTGGTGGGTCTGGTGATGTAGCTCGAGGCGACCGCCGTGTACAACTACTTCGGGGCCTCCTATGCCTTCGACGAGGATGTCCTGGGCGGCAGGCTCCAGCTCTTTGCCGCGGTCCCGGTCGGGTATGTGGACACGAAGGCGGGCGTGCGCATGGACATACCCGAACACCTCACCCTGTCCCGGGACGAGGACGACAGTGCCTTCGACATCGGCGACTCGATGATCTCGGGCGCTCTCGCGTGGAAGGCGGGTGACTTCGGCTTCAAGATCACCGGGATGGTGTTCGTGCCCACCGGCGCCTACAGCACCGGTGACCTCGCGAACGTGGGGAGAAACTACTGGGGCTTCGACACCTCCCTGGCCGCGACCTGGCTCTCCACCAAGACAGGCACCGAGATCTCGGCCATGCCCGGCATCCTCTTCAATACGGAAAACGATGCCACCGAATACAAGACGGGCAATGAATTCCACGTGGATTTCATGGTAAACCAGTTCCTGGCGAAGAACTTCGCCCTGGGCGCCCAGGGATACTGGTACAAGCAGGTGACCGGTGACAGCGGCGATGGCAAGCCAGACTTCCTCGGCGACTTCAAGGGGGAGTCCTACGGCTTCGGACCGGCCCTGCTCTGGATACCGGCGTGCGGTGGCGGGAAGCTCAGCGTCATCGGCAAGTGGCTCTTCGACTCCCACCGGGAAAACCGTATGAAGGGTGACTACGGGCAGCTGGTGCTCTGCAAAAAATTCTAGAGGGGTGAAACGCTATGGTACGATCAGTTAAATACGCACTGATGGCAGTGGTGAGCATGGCCCTGGCAGTGTCGGTCACGGCGTGTGCCACGACCAGGGCCCCGTCCGGGTTCCTCGGGGAGTATGCCAGAAACCTGCAGCCGGGCCCGGAGGGCGGGGTCAAGATGCGCTGGGTGAAGCCGGGCGTGGATTTCTCGCGCTACGACAAGGTGATGCTGGACACCGTCGTCTTCTACTTCGCCCCCGACTCCCAGGACAAGGGCATCGACCCCGAGGTGATGAAGGAGCTCTCCGACGCCTTCCACCAGGAGCTCGTCAATGCCGTGAAGGACAAGTACCCCATCGTTGCCGAGCCCGGACCCGGCGTGGTGCGTTTCAAGTTCGCCCTGACAGGGATCAGGCAGAGCAGGCCCGTCCTCAGCGGCGTCTCCTCGATCATCCCCATCGGCCTGGCCGCCAGCGCCGTGAAGAAAGGGGCCACCGGCGAGTGGACCGGCTCGGGCGCGACGGGCATGGAGGTGCTGGTGATCGACAGCGCCAGCAACGAGGTGCTCGGCGCGGGCCAGGACGAACAGGTTGCAGGGTTCACGGAGCGGTTCTCCAGGTACGGTTCAGCCAGAGATGCATTCACGTTCTGGGCGGGCAGATTGAGGATGCTCATGGACGCGTTCCACGAGGCGAAGTAGCCTCGTGGTGCACGCTGGTGCGAGAGAAGGGACTCGAACCCCCACGGATCGCTCCACTGGATCCTAAATCC
>Ga0116174_10002628_pt1 | contig 15304 bp, 17 predicted proteins | sample AD_UKC087_MetaG_FD_89801 | JGI IMG/M metagenome (GOLD analysis project Ga0116174, IMG submission 89801) | Active sludge microbial communities of municipal wastewater-treating anaerobic digesters from USA - AD_UKC087_MetaG | ecosystem: Engineered > Bioreactor > Anaerobic > Digestate | place: USA...
ATCTCGATTTAAAAAACTAACTGCAAACGACGAACGTTTCGCACTCGCTGCTTAATTGCCAGTGAGCCTTGCAACAGTTGGCCGATGGGCTGGGCAAGGGGGTTCTGAGCAATCAGCGCCTCCAGGCTGCAAGGATAATTACATGGGCTGGCCTTGATCCGGGTACCTTGGGTCGGGGTGAGAAAATAGGGTGCTGGCGGCCGGTGTAGCGTGCGACTGCGCGACAACGGTGGCGAGACTTAAATCAGATCGCTAAACATGTAGATCTGCCCGGTGAAGGCTTGCGGACGCGGGTTCAATTCCCGCCAGCTCCACCATAATGTGAAATCCCAACCCTTATCCGGTTGGGATTTTTTTTGCCTTTTTCTCAGTGTTGGCGCGGCATCAAGCCTTGGCCTCTTGAGCACGGCCTTCCGTAAGTCGTCGTTACGGCCACGCATTCCGCCGATTTCCTCTCTCTCTGTTATTTACTCCCTCTTGAGTATTCAAGGCACGAAGTCGTTTGTTGCCATCAGCGCCTGACGCTCCACCTCTCAGGACGTTGACCATTCGCTGCGCAGTGAACTGTCCCCTTGAATGACGGGGCACGGTTTATCGCTCAGGCGTCAGATTGGCGCAGCCTTGGCGTCGTAGGTGAACAGCCAGTCGTAGCGGTCGCTGATGGCGGCGGACTGCCACTCGCGTGAGATGAACGCCTGCGCGCCTTGCGGGTCGGAAAGTGCCGGGTTGTGGAAGCGGGAGGTGTTGTCCGCTGCCCCCTGAACCATGCGGTAGGTGCGGGGGCGGCGGGCTGCGTCATAGCGCACCAGGGCTTCCTCCACATGGTTGCCAGCGGTCAGGCAGCGTGCCAGCACGACGGCGTCTTCGAGCGTGTGTACGGCGCCTTGGGCCAGGAACGGCAAGGTCGGGTGACAGGCATCACCCAGCAAGGTGGCCCGCCCGCGTGTCCAGGTGTCCAGGAAGGTGCGAGTGCACAGGGCCCACCGGGTCACTGAGGGTGCGTGCCGCAGCATCAGGTGCAGGTCCTCATGCCAGCCCGCGAAGGCCGTCATGCACTCGGCAGGCGCAGCTGGAGCGCTCCAGGGCGCACATGTCCAGGTGTTGCCTTCCAGGGTGCCGACCCAGTTAAGGATTTTTCCGCCCTGCACCGGGTAATGCACCACATGGCCACCGGGGCCGACCCAGTTGACAGCGATGTTGCTGCGAAAGCGGTCGGGTAGCGAATCCATCGGGATCAGTGTGCGCCAGGCCACCATGCCGGTGAAGATGGTTTCATCCGCGCCGAATAGCGCATGACGGATCTTCGAGTGCACGCCGTCTGCGCCCACGAGCACGTCGCCGCGGAACACACGGCCATCGGCGAGAGTCAGCTCGACGCCATTGTCGTCCTGGCGCATGTCGACGCCGCGCGCATTGAGGTGGATTGCGTCGGGCTTGAGACGCAGCACCTGCTCCCCCAGCAGGCGCAGGAGGTCAGGGCGGAACACGGTCAGGTAGGGGTGGCCGTACTTGCGCGTGGCTTCCTGCCCGAGATCGAACAGCTTCCATGTCTGGCCGGTGTTCCACAGCCGGATTTCTTTGGCATCAGCGTTGCAAGAGAGCTTGCGCAAGTCTTCGAAGACGCCTAGTGCGTCAAGCACCCGGTTGCCGTTGGGGCTGATCTGGATGCCCGCGCCGAATTCGCGCAGTTCGTTGGCTTGCTCGAAAACATCCACATCCACCCCGCGCTGTAGCAGCGCGATGGCGGTGGCCAGCCCGCCGATGCCGCCGCCGGCGATCAGAACTTTGAGTTTTTTCATGGTGGAATTTCTCGCTACGGGGCGCTCAGGCTTCGCGGTAGAAACCGAGTTTCTGCATCACGGGCGCGTCGCTGACTTCCATCAGTGAGGCATCGCTGGAGGCCGAGAGAGACATGGGTGTCCAGGTGGGGACGGCGATCACGTCCCCGCGTGCCCAGTTGATCGTCAATTCACCCACCTGTGCTGTGCCCGTGCCGCTTGTGACGGCATAAATGCGGTTGGCGGTGTTGCGTGTGAATTCGTGTGTCGAGCCTGCGATCAGCTCAAGGCAATCCACCGCCACGGTCGGAATGTAAGGCTCTGTTGGCAGGCCCGCCTGCCGAACGCCATGGCGCACTGCGCTGCCTGCAAGCGCCGCCCTCATTTGCTGCGCCGGAAAGTAGAAGACATGCGATTCGGGCTCGGTTTCGACCTCCTGGGTGGTTGCGGGATGCTCCTCAAAGAACATCGGCTCCAGCAGATGAACCAGTGGGACGTCGAGCACGTCGATCCAGTAGGCGTTGGCGTCCCCTTCGTTGTAGTGGCTGTGCCAGCAGCCGCCTGGGGTCAGCAGAAAGTCGCCGGTTCGCATCGGCAGCTTGACGCCGTCGACCACGGTGTAGCAGCCTGGCCCGGCATCCAGGATCAATCGCATCGCATTGGGGGAGTGACGGTGCGGCCGGGCGTACTCGCCGGGCTTGATCATCTGAAAAGCCACGACCAGCGTGCGCACGGTGTCGTAGTCGTTGTCTCCCACCGGGTTGAACAGCAGGAAGTTGCGCCGTTCGGCCAGTTCGGTTCCGATCCACTGGCCCGCCTGATCGAGGGCCCGGCGGCCGATGTCGTAGCGCCAGTGCAGAGGGTTGAAGTCGGTGCGAGGCTGTTTCCACAGCGAAGGCCGCTTCTTGTGCCAGCCGGGCGTCATGCGCAGTGACGACAGCACAGGGTAGAGCTCGTCGAGGTTGCGGGTGCTAGACACCTGCTCGAGGATGGGGTCGGTCATGACAAGGTTTCCTGGCGAAAAAGGTGGTGCGGACGAATTCAAATGGTCAAAGGGCTTGGCAGGCACGACGTTGGGGCCGCGATCGCCCTGAACGACCGGGGTGGAAAGGCTGCGCCCGCTGCGCGTGAGGGCGCAGCGTGTCGAAATTCCGGATCCGACGATTGATGCCCACCGGAGTGCATGCGCCAGCCCCGCCGTCGCATTGCGCGCCGACGTCCACGACCTCGCGGCTGTCAGTCACACCATTGCGGTTGCCCTCGCATCGCACGATCTTCATGTGCCTTTTCCTATTTTGCAGCGCCCATGGCTGAAGGGGCTGATTACAGCATCGGGCTTCCGCCGCAGCGGCCACAAATGGAGATAGGAGCGATCTCGTGACCTGAATCAGGCTGACAGATCCCGGGCGTCTGGCCAGAAGCCGCGCTTGAGCAGCGTCCCCACCTGTACGGTGATGATGCGCTTGACCGCCATGATCGCCAGCGAGAGGTTGTCGCGGCGGGGATGGACCAGGCACAGCGTCCAGGACAGGAGCGGTGACTTGAACGGGATGGCCCGCAGCCGCCCTTGGGCGATTTCCTCGGCCAATGCGCCCTTGCTGAAAATCGTGCAGCCCAGACCGATCTCTACGATGCCCTTGGTGGTGCGGATGCTGTCGCTCTCGCCGCGCACATCGGGCTGGATGCCGTTGCCGGCGCAGAGCCGCTCGACCAGTATTCGAATGCTGTGCGGCGAGCGCGGCAGGATCAGCGGCAGCCGGGCCAAGTCGTCGATGCCGTAGGAGGCGGGGTACGCGATCGGCTGGCCTGTGGTCTTGTCGAACGCCGGCGCGATCAGGTACAGCGGCTCCGACAGCAGCGGGTGCACTACGAAGTCGGCGCTGTCTTCGGGGTTGTACAGGAGCGCCAGGTCAATGTCGCCGGACAGCAGCCACTCATGGATGTTGTCCGAGGTGTTCTCGCGCAGGTGGGGGGAGATGCGCGGGTAGTGGGTCCGGCAATCCTGGAACACCAGGGGTGCCAGGACCGGCGCGGTGACCGGCGGCATGGCGATGCGCACAGGCCCTACGGGCTCGCTGGTGGCGCTGCGCACATCCGATTCAATGTCCTGCACTTCGCGCACCAGCTTGTCGGCCCGCGCCAGCAAAATGGTTCCCGACTCGGTCAGGCTCACACCCCGGCCATGGCGAAGAAAGAGCGCGACACCCAGGTCGGTCTCCAGCCGCTGCACCCGCTTGGACAGCGAGGATTGGGCGACCCGCAGCCGCTGTGCCGCCTTGGAAAAGCTGCGGGTGTGGGCCACCGCGATGAACGTCTGCAGGTCTTCGAGCACCATGGGTTTGTCGATTCGGAAACAGGGGTCAGTCCGCCAGTCATTGCCGATCCCGAGATGCTTGGTATCTCGCTTAGCGATAAGCCGATTCCGGGTGCAATGGATATTCTACCCAGGCCTTCGCGTCAGGCGCAGCCTGCGGGTGACAACCAGAGGCGGGCGACATGAATGCCTTGGATGAAAAAATTCATTCAGCAGACCAAAAAATTCTCATACCATCGATAGGGCGATGGGTTTCTTGAAGGAAGACGCCTGAAACTGAGTGTGTATGCCATTTAAATCGAAAAACAGGAGACAAAATGTTGAAAAAATCACTGAAAAAAATTAATCATTCCAGTTGTTCTTGGTATTTCCAGCATGCTGGCAAATGCCCAAGATCAAGGCCCCGTTCGCATTCTGATCGGTTTTGCGGCCGGAGGTAACGGAGATATTATTGCCCGCATGATGGCGGATGAGTTAAGGCCCATCCTTGGCCGAAATGTGATTGTTGAAAACAAGCCCGGTGCGGGTGGCCGTCTGGCGGCCCAGGCTCTCAAGACATATCCGGCCGATGGAACCAGCTATTTGCTCGCACCTGATAGCTGGGCTATTTTTCCGACCATTACTACATCGGAAGCCCAACTTCGTTACAACCTGAAGACAGATTTTGCGCCGGTGGCTCGCATCGTTTCTTTCCCTCTGGGATTTTTTGTTGCGGAGAGCGCAAACATCCACTCCCTCAAGGAGTATGTTGAAAAAGCCAAGAGCGATCCCGGCCTGGCGATGTATGGTTCGTCAGGGAGTGGTGGAATTTCTGAACTGCTCGGAATGGTCATGTCCAAGGAGTTCGGATTCAAGGTCAACCATGTTCCTTTCAAGGGGGGTGGCGAGGTCAAGGCCAACCTCATGGGGGCACAGGTTCCTGCCGGCATCATGGTCGCCGGTGATGGCTTGTCCGACGTTGGCGGGAAAATCAAGCCGCTGGGTTTCATGGTCGAAGAGCGCTGGTCTGTTGCACCCCAGGTTCCAACATTCAAGGAACAGGGCTTCAATATCGTGAATGGTGGTGCATTTTCTGGTTTCTGGACCCATGCAAAAACCCCTGAAACGGAGCGAAAAAAAATGGAAGATGCATTGAGGCAAGTGCTCAGTAAGCCCGTTGTTCAGGAGCGTCTTGCGAAAATATATGTTCGTGCTGATTTTGCAGATGGAAAGGAACTTGGCCAGCAAGTGGATAAGCTCATTCATTATTGGACTCCTCTTGTCAAAGAGGCAGGGCTCAGCGCGCGATAATTTTTTAAAATGATATGAGATAAGGGGTGCTGCTTTGTGCGAAGAAGCCGATGCAGTGGATGGCGCTGTCAGCAGCAACCCCGTTAAGGACGCCATTTCAATTGTCATCACCCGGCTTTTACGCGCTGTCACTGCACTGCACTGCATGATGGTGGGTGGATAGATAATCCGTGAGCAGGTGGCCGCCACAAGGCGTCTCCTGATTTGCCAAAGGCTTTTGGTGCTGCAGCAGACCGCGGATGGACAACGCCTGCTTGGTGGCGGATGAGTGGCATCCAGGCCATTACCTCTCTGTTTTGCGCAGGCCGAGCCCGCATAATGCAGTTGCAAACGTCTGATCGAGGAGAAGAACCATGACCGCCTTTTCGTGCACTGCCACAGCCCTGATGGCTGTCCTTTGCCAGTCGGCTGTCGCCGCCTGCTATGTGGTTTATGGCCCCGACAAGGACATCGTGTACCGTGCGACCGAGCCGCCCATCGACATGTCGCGCCCGATCCATGAGACCTTACCCCTGGTGGCTCCGGGCGCGACCTTGGTGTTTTCGCCTGACAGCTTCGGCTGCGAGTTCGCCATCAACAAGTTGCCACGGGTATCGGTATCGATGCCAGGCGCTTTGGAGCAGCGCCCCGCTCGTGCAGACCGGCGCTGAAGTTCGCCACATGCCCCGTACTCGGACCAGAGCAGTCGCGGGCCTGAGACAATCGGGGGATGAGCGAACCGAAAGAACTATCCCCCTCGTTTGAACCCGCGGCGCAGGATGGCGCCGACCTGCCCGAGGGCTGGCTGCAGGTGCAGTCCATGGACCTCGATGCCCAGGGCGTGGCGCGCAAGCCCGATGGCAAGGTCGTCTTTATCGATGGTGCCCTGCCGTTCGAACTGGTCACTGCCAACACCCACCGCAAGAAGAACAACTGGGAGCAGGCCAGTCTGGTGGCGATCCACCGCGAATCGTCGCAGCGCGTGCGCCCCGGCTGCCCCCACTTTGGCCTGCACGCTGGTGCCTGCGGCGGCTGCAAGATGCAGCATCTGCACATAGGCGCCCAGGTGGCCGTCAAGCAGCGGGTTTTGGAAGACAACCTCTGGCATCTGGGCAAGGTCAAGGCCGAAACCATGTTGCGCCCCATCGAAGGCCCTGCCTGGAGTTACCGCTACCGGGCACGGCTGTCGGTGCGGCATGTGATCAAGAAAGGAACGGTGCTGGTGGGTTTCCACGAGCGCAAGAGTCGCTACGTGGCCGACATGCAGACCTGCAAGATCCTGCCACCGCATGTGGACGCGATGCTGATGCCGCTGCGTGCGCTGATTGCCGGGCTGGATGCGCGCGACACCTGCCCACAGATCGAGCTGGCCTGCGGCGACAGCGTGACCGCGCTGGTTCTGCGCCACCTGGAACCCCTGAGCGCAGGCGACATCGCTCGGCTGCGCGCCTTCGCGGCGGAGCATGGCGTGCAATGGTGGCTGCAGCCCAAGGGGCCTGACACAGTGAAACTGCTGGACGAGGGCGGTGAGCAGCTGTCGTATGCGCTGCCCGACTTTGGCATCACCATGCCCTTCAAGCCCACCGATTTCACGCAGGTGAACCCGCACATCAACCGCGTTCTGGTATCGCGCGCGCTGCGTTTGCTGGATGTGCAGCCGCACGAGCGTGTGATCGACTGGTTTTGTGGCCTGGGCAACTTCACGCTGCCGCTGGCCACGCAGGCGCGCGCGGTGCTGGGCATCGAAGGCAGCGAGGCACTGGTGGCACGTTCGCGTGAAAATTATGCATTGAATCAGGCGCTAGCCCAGAAGAATAAAGCACTTGCTGCTACAGATTTCGTTGCGCGTAACCTGTTTGAGATGACCCCTGAGATGCTGGTCGCCGATGGCGCTGCAGACAAGTGGCTGGTGGATCCGCCACGCGAAGGCGCTTTTGCCCTGGCCAAGGCGCTGGCCGACATCGAGCAGGCGCGCATCGGCGCCGAGGGCGCGGGCCCATTGCCTGCCGGAGCCGAGGGCTGGACGCCCCCGAAGCGCATTGTCTACGTGAGCTGTAACCCTGCTACGCTGGCGCGTGATGCAGGGCTGCTGGTGCACCTGGCGGGCTACCAATGCACGGCGGCAGGCATGGTCAACATGTTCCCGCACACGGCGCATGTCGAAAGTATGGCGGTGTTTGATCGGGTGTGAGGCACAGCGGGGGGCTGGAGGCGTCCTTCTACGCCGTTCCCGCGGCAGTCAGCCCGTCAGCTGCGGTTGCGGCTGGCGGCTGATTCGCGGGGTTCGGTTTCGATGTCGGTGGAGCGTTCGCTGCGTTCCGGCTTTTCCACCTTGCCGAGTACCGAGGGCGTGCCCTCGATCTTGTTCTCGCGCATGTAGCCGTCCATGTCTTTCCAGCCCGCAAACACCGAGGCCTTGGCGGCCTTGGGGTTGAGCGTGTAGCAGTCTTCCAGTCCCCGCAGCGCATGGCGGCAGGCGCCGCCAATGGCCTTGGCCTCGGCGTCGCGCTGGGCGATGCGCGGGTCAGGGCCCAGGCCGGGAATCTTGTCGCAGCCCGCGAGCAGCAAGAGGCCGCCAAGAACCATCAGGCGCAACGCGGTGGAGGGAGTTTTGGGGTGCATGTACTTGCATTATCGGCAGTCCCGCGCCGCTATTGAGGCTGGATCGCCGTGCTGGGGCAAGAAAAAAGGCTCCCGCAGGAGCCTTTGGATGGCGATCAAGCCGCAGTGCAGCGTCAGTCCCGCTCGCCGCCCATGATGCCCAGCAGTGCCAGCAGGCTCTGGAACACGTTGAAGATGTCCAGGTACAGCGCCAGGGTGGCGCTGATGTAGTTGGTTTCGCCGCCGTCTAGTATCTGCTTCAAGTCATAAAGCATGTAGGCGCTGAAGATGCCGATGGCCGCGACCGAAATCGCCATCATGCCGGCCGATGAGCCCACAAACACATTGATCACGGCGCCCACCATCAGCACCAGCGCGCCCACCATCAGCCATTTGCCCATGCCCGAGAGGTCGCGCTTGATCACGCTGGCCAGGCTGGCCATCACGAAGAACACGCCTGCCGTTCCGGCGAAGGCCGTCATGATGAGGTCGGTGCCGTTCTTGAAGCCCAGCACCATACCGATCAGGCGCGAGAGCATCAGGCCCATGAAAAAGGTGAAGGCCAGCAGCACGGGTACGCCGGCCGCAGAGTTCTTGGTCTTTTCGATGGCGAACATGAAGCCGAAAGCACCGCCCATGAAGACGATCAGGCCCAGACCACCGCTGAGCGACTGCGTGATGCCGGTGGCCACGCCGATCCAGGCGCCCAGCACGGTGGGCAGCAGGCTCAGTGCGAGCAGCCAGTAAGTGTTGCGCAGCACCTTGTGGCGCTGCTCCTGCGAGATGTCATACCCCGCAGAGTGGCCCAGTGTGGTGACTTGGTCATTCATCTTGTGTCTCTCCTTGTTGGTCTGCACGACGCAGACGCAGCAAATTCTAGGTGGTGATGGTTTTTTGAATTGCAATGACCGTACCCGGTCACCTACTTTTGGTAAGGATACTTTTGCCGCGGCTGTGCGGGCAATAACCCTGGCAATGCCGGTATGCTTTTCGCCTGTCTGCACACCGCCGTGGCGGGGGTGGCCCGGCAACTTTTTTTCTTTCAGATATCTCCATGAAAACAAAACATGTACTCGAACTGGCCGACGTCAAGGTCATCGCCGCGGCTGCCGAGGCCGAAGCCCTCAAGAACCAATGGGCTGTGACGATCGCCATCGTGGACGACGGTGGCCATTTGCTGTGGCTGCAGCGTCTGGATGGCGCGTCGGCCCTGCTGTCGCACATCGCGCCCGCCAAGGCCCGTACGGCCGCACTGAGCCGCCGCGAGAGCAAGCTGTTCGAAGAGGTGATCAACGGCGGCCGCACAGCGTTCCTGAGCGCGCCGGCGGTCGATGGACCGATCGAAGGCGGCGTACCCATTTTGAAGGACGGCCAGTGCCTGGGCGCCGTGGGCGTGAGCGGCGTGAAATCCAGCGACGACGCTCAGATCGCGCGGGTGGGCATTGCCGCCCTGGGCCTCTGACCCCGCTGTGCGTTCAGCACACGCGGATGTGCTCTATTTTTGATAGCTATTGGGGCTTATTCCATTGATACCTGTGCCGCAAAAGCATCCTGACTATTCGTCGCCACCGAGTCATCGGCCCCAAGGCCGGCGATTTCGTCGCTGGTGCGGGGAGGGCGGTGAAAAAAAGCCTGGCTACGCGGGCGAAACCGTTGGCTGGCAAAAACGACCCTTGCGAGCTTGTGGCAAGCCCGGGAGTCGCCCCACGATGAACTATTTGGTCAGGATGAGCTTGCCCAGCTTGGTGGCCTGCAGGCGGTAGACCGTGCCGTTGTGGCGGATGGCGACGGCCTTCTGCCCCTGCAGCAGCGCGCTGCTGTCCAGAGCGATCGCTGTGCAGCGGGCACCGCTGTCGTCCTCGCCGGGCTGGGCGGAGACCGCCTGTGCAGCGGGTGCGACATGCCGCAGCGGGGCACAGGTCATGGTGGCTTGCAAGGAGTTTTCCTGGGTCATTGCAGTGCGTTTTCTTCAAAATGACGATGTGCCATCACGGTTTGCGTGAGCGGTGTTTCTTTCGCTTGGTCTTGGGCCGGGCGGCGAGGCAGAGGGCCAGGGTGTACGCCCCTTGCAGTCCTACAGTCCACAGGAATGCCCATTTCCTGCCGCCAAGGTGGACCGGGCCGTTGGCGCTTTCGGGTGTGGGTTGCGGCGCTGGCCAGTTCTTGCCAGGTCTTGTCGGCAGGGCTACTGGCCCTGCGGTTCGGTCACAAACCCGATCTTGCGCAACCCGGCGCGCTGGGCGGCTGCCATGGCCTGTGCCACGCGTTCGTAGCGCACGGCCTTGTCGCCCCGGATGTGCAGATCGGGTTGGGGCTCCCTGGTGGCTTCTGCCTGCAAGCGCGAAAACAGCTCTTCATCGGCAACGGGCAAGCCGTTCCAGAAATACTGGCCGTCGGCGGCCACCGACAGGCGCACGGTTTCGGGCTTGATGAGCTCGGGCTGGTTGGTGGCGCGGGGCAGGTCCACGTTCACCGAGTGTTTCATCACCGGCACGGTGATGATGAAGATGATGAGCAATACCAGCATGACATCGACCAGCGGCGTCATGTTGATTTCGTTCATCACTTCATCGGAGTCGTCCTGGGTTCCGAAGGCCATGGCTCAGCCGCCTTTCTTCAGGGGCAGCACCTTGGCTGGCTCGCCGCCGGTGGATACGCGCGCTCCGGTGACAAAGTAGGCATGCAGGTCGTGGGCAAAGCGGTTCAGACCGGTCAGGATGGACTTGTTGCCGCGCACCAGCGCGTTGTAGCCCAGCACCGCAGGGATGGCCACCGCCAGGCCCAGCGCGGTCATGATCAGGGCTTCGCCGATGGGGCCAGCCACCTTGTCGATGGTGGACTGGCCCGAGGTGCCGATGGCCAGCAGTGCATGGTAGATGCCCCATACGGTGCCAAACAGGCCGATGAACGGCGCGGTGGAGCCCACGGACGCCAGAATGGCCAGCCCCGACTGGATGCGGGCCGTGAACTCGTCAATGCAGTTGCGCAGGCAGCGCGTGACCCAGTCGCTCACGTCCAGGCTGTCGTGCAGCTGCACCTTCGTGGCGCGGTGGTGGGCCGTGGCCTCGCGGCCTTCCAGCGCCAGGTGGCGAAACGGGTTGGCGGGGTCGGTTCCCAGCCGCGCCAAGCCCGCGGCAAAGTCTTCGCTGTGCCAGAAGTCCTGCGCGGCGCGGGCGTGCTTCTTGAACCGGATGATGTCCAGCGCCTTGATGAGGATGACGATCCACGACGCCAGCGACATGGCCAGCAGCAGGAGGGCGACGGAGCGGGTGACAAAGTCGCCCTGTGTCCAGACATTGGCGATGCCGAATTGCGATTCCATGAAAACTCCCTGAACAGTGATTTGGTTATTCGAGAACAAAATTGATGGGCACCCGGTTCCACATGGCCTCGGGCACCCCATTGCGCTTGCCGGGTACAAAGCGCCAGCGCATGACGGCCTCCTGGGCCTGGCGGTCCAGGCGTTCGTAGCCGCTGGATTGGCTGATTTCCACCTTCTGCGGCAGGCCGTCGGTGCCGATCAGCACGCGCAGCACCACCTTGCCCTGCTCGCCCATGCGTTTGCTGATGGCGGGATAGCCGGGCTTGGGGTTGTTGAGGTAGGCGGCATCGCTGGAGGGCAGTTCGATGCGGGGCGCGGCGGGCGGTGCTGCCGGCGCGGGCGGCGCCGGGGGTGCCACCGGTGCGTCGATCGGGGGCGCTGGCGGCTGGGGCGTGGTCAAACCGACAGGCGCATTCGGGGCCGGTGTGGGGTCGGCAATGGCCACCGGCATGGGAGCCGGGCGCGGTGCCTGCGCTGGGGGCGCGGCCCGGGGCTGCCGGGGCGCAGGCGCGGCGTTTGGTGTGGCGGGTGGCGCAGGTGGGGCCACTTGGGCCGGAGGTGGCGCGATGAATTCGCTGAGCAGCTCTGCGGGCACGATGACCTCTGCCGCGCGCCGCAGCAGGCCCGATTGCAGGGCCCACAGGCCCGCCACATGCAGCGCCACCACGGAGGCGGCGATCACGGCATTGCGGCTGACCCCCCCAGGGGAAGCGAAACGATCAGTGTGAGACATAAAAATGATAGCAACACGTGCTTGCTTAACAAGCGCTAGAAGCCAATTTAACCCTTATTTCCTGCGAAAGATCCACCAGGTCGAGCCAGCCACCAAGATCAGACTGCCCGCGAGTGTAGAGAGGAGTTCCATGCCTTGTTGTTCCGAAGTGAGTGGGCGGTGGGCCCGATGGCGCCGCCAACCCCTGGTGAACCGGGCCGGGGGCAATGGATTGCCTTCCCATGCCGCTAGAGCCGCTTGGGCGGCACCCGCAGAGAACAGATTCGGCTCGACTCGGATGGATTGTAAATGAGAATGAGTTGCATTTGTTGTGGTTTTTGCTTTTTGCTAGCGCAATGTCCTGTCAGAGCCCCTGGCCTTGGGTGAAGTCCGCATCCAGCAAGGCGGGCGAGGCATCGGCCAGCGTGGCGCAACCGGTCAGGGCCATGGCAATCTCCAGCTCGTCGCGCAACAGGCGCAGCACATGGGCCACGCCAGCGGCACCGGCGTGGGCCAGGCCCCAGATGGCTGGGCGCCCCACCAGCACGGCCGACGCGCCCAGCGCCATGGCCTTGAGCACATCGGTGCCACGGCGGATACCACCATCCACCAGCACCGGCAGCGCGCCGCCCACGGCCTGCATAACGCGCGGCAGGGCGCTGGCCGTGGCGGGTGCCGTGTCCAGCGTGCGCCCGCCATGGTTGGAGACGATCAGGCCGGCGGCGCCCAGCGATACGGCCTGGCGCGCATCGGCCGGATGCAGCGCCCCCTTGAGCAATACGGGCAGGCGGGTGATGGTCTGCAGCCAGGCGATGTCGTCCCAGGTGGGGGCCTGGTGCAGCAGGCCGTCAAACAGTGCGCTTTGGCCGGGGCGCAGTTCCACAGGCGGTGGCGGGGCCATGTCGGCGAGGTTCACGGCGCTCACGCCCGCCGGCAGGCGAAAGCTGGCGCGGCGTTCGCGGTCGCGCACGCCGCTCGATGGCGCGTCCACCGTGAGCACCAGGGCTTCGTAACCGGCGGTTTCGGCGCGCAGCACCAAATCGCGCGTGAAGCCCCGGTCATGCTGCAGATAGAGCTGGAACCACAGCGGGCCGCGATCGGGGTCGGGCAACACTGCTTCGGCAACGGCCTCCAGCGCCACACTGGCCTGGGTGCTGAGCACCACGCCTGCGCCCAGCGCCGCCGCCGCGTAGGCCATGGCCAGTTCGCCATCGGGGTGGGCTAGGCGCTGGAACGCGACAGGCGCCAGCAGGATGGGGTGTGCCAGCGTGCGGCCGAGCAGGGTGACCCGAGTGTGGCCGCCCGCCAGCGGCCGCAGCACGCGGGGCCACAGGGGCAGGGCTTCCCAGGCGCTGCGGTTGGCACGCAGGGTGATCTCGTCGGCGGCACCGCCGCTGAAGTAGGCCCAGGCGTTGTCGTCCAGATGCTGGCGCGCCTGCAGTTCATGGTCTGCCAGGTTGACGATCTCCGGGGACACCTTGTGCCGTGCGGGAATGTGGGGCATACAAGCGAGAACAGTACCTGGCGCTTGATTAACAAGCGCTATTTGCTATAAAAAAAGGAGCTTTTATTGGCGGGCGTGCCATCCGTTCTGGCGGCTGGTGCGCAACCACCTCGATGATGCCGCGTCATACGTCGGCCCACATGCGCAGCAGGTTGTGGTAAGTGCCCGAGAGCGCGATGACCGAAGGCTCTTTTTCGCCATGGGCCTGGCGCAGCCGCAGCAGCGACATGTCCATGTCGAACAGCAGCTGGCGCTGCTCCAACCCGCGCACCATGCTTTCCACCCAGAAAAAGCTGCTGATGCGGTGCCCGCGTGTGACGGGCAAGACTTGGTGCACCGTGCTGCTGGGGTACAGGACCATGTCGCCCGCAGGCAGCTTGATGCGCTTTTCGCCGAGCGTTTCGGCAATCACGAGCTCGCCGCCGTCGTAGTCCTCGGGCGGCGTCAGAAACAGCGTGCACGACAGGTCGCTGCGCATCCAGCAGTTGTCTGCCTTGGAATGCATGACGGCGCTATCGACATGGTTGCCATAGAAGTTGGCGCCGTCGCCGTAGCGGTTGAACAGCGGGTTGAAGATGCGGCGCGGCAACGCCGCCGAAAAGAAAAGGGCGTTGCGGTGCAGCGCCGCCTTCACCAGGGCCTGCAACTGTGCCGACAGCCCGCTGCCTTGCGCCAGCTGCAGGTTGTTCTTCTGGTGAATGGCCTGGCCGCCGGCGCTGCGTGCTCCTTCAATCCACGGGGCTTGTGGCCCGAGGGCTTGCCGGAAGAAGGTGATTTCTTCGGGCGTCAGAACGTCTTTGATGTGCAAGAACATGGTGCGGTGCCGTGGGCCAGGGTCAATATCAGAAGCGGGTTTTGAGTGTGACCTGAACCGAGCGTGCAGCGCCCGGTGTGTAAAAGCCCCGGTACAGCGCATCGGCGTAGACCCGGTCAAACAGGTTGCTCACGTTCAACTTGAGCGAGGTCTTCTCGTCAAACGCGTATTCGACCATGGCGTCCACGGTGCTGAAACCGCTGGCGTAGTAGCTGCGCTGACCTTCGGGGTTCTGCTTGCCACGGTAGGTCAGGCCGGCGCCCACCCGAACGCTGGACGTGACCGCATAGGTGCTCCAGAAACTGCCGCTGTGCTTGGGCGTGAGGCCGGGGCGATCGCCCTGCACCTGGGCGCCTGTGCCGGTGGAGTTTCGTGCCACGTTGCTCTGGTCAATCTTGGCGTCAGGAATCCAGGTGTGGTTGAAGAAAACTTCCCATTTCGGCGTCATCCGTCCGGCCAGGTTGAACTCCATGCCCGCGGCGTGGCGCTTGCCCGACAGCAGTTCTTGCTGGGCTGCGGTGTCGGGGTCGGTGTTGCGTTCGTTGTATTTCTCGCTGTAGAACGCGGCCACACCCAGCAGGGCGCGGCGCTCGAACAGTTCGAACTTGCCACCGATTTCGATGTTGCGGCTCTTTTCGGCCGGCGTGTTGGCTGAACGTGCGGTGCTGTTGCTCAAGCCGGGACTGAACTGGTAGGTGTCGCCCGAGGTGTTGTACGAGGTGCCGTACGACAGGTAGTATGAAGACAGCGCATCGGGCTGGAAGATCAGGCCGGCGCGCGGGCTGAAAAGGCTGTCGGAGCGGTCGCTGCTGAGGCTGCCATTGGGGTTGCGGTAGGAGGCCTTGAAGTCGTCATAGCGCAGGCCCGCCACAAGCTTGAGGGTGTTGGTGAGCGACACGGTGTCCTGGAAATACAGGCCCAGGTTGCGGGCCTGGAAGGTGTTCCATTGCACGGGTGCACGGCCATCCGCCACGCCCACGCCGTTGTCGG
>Ga0116174_10002633_pt1 | contig 15290 bp, 14 predicted proteins | sample AD_UKC087_MetaG_FD_89801 | JGI IMG/M metagenome (GOLD analysis project Ga0116174, IMG submission 89801) | Active sludge microbial communities of municipal wastewater-treating anaerobic digesters from USA - AD_UKC087_MetaG | ecosystem: Engineered > Bioreactor > Anaerobic > Digestate | place: USA...
GGGAATGGATGACATTCTTATGGCAACATTATGTGGACAAAAAGGAATTAAGCGTTATGTGCTGGCACACCATACAGGTTATATGAAACATAAAGAGATAAAGAAGTCTGATAATTATATTTTTGATAAATATGCACTGGTACAAGGTGCTGATAAAGTGCAGACAGACTATATTAATACCTATTGGAAATGAAACATTGCATTGCAACAAGATTTAAATTTGATGAAGATAACTTCGAATTAATGGAATGGTACATCAAAGTAGCCAAAGGTACACTATTCCCACAACTGGCAAAACAAACAACACAAAACTTTGACTGGATAATTATCACAAATCCTAAACATGATGAATGGGTAAGAGAACATATAACCGAACATCCATATAAAATCATGCATGACTATGATAATGAATTTGCAAATGCTGGTTATAATCTTCAAACTCGTCATGACATAGATGACTGGATGCATGATACTTATGTGCAGTCACTTCAAGAATCAGTTCAGAAGTATGGATATGAGAAATGTTTATTACATGTCAATCTGATTATAACAGATTTCTTCACACAACAATCAATGCCATATCCAGTTTACAACAGTAAATTTACCAGCAGTTTTGTTTCAATGTACCAGAAAGATATAGATACGAAGTTGCATGTGTATATGTGTCAGCATCCAGATTTAGTTAAGCATGTACCAAATGTGATTGAATTACCTTTGGGTATGTGTATGCAGGTTAAGCATGGGAAAAATATAAGTGGATAATAAAATTTTATAATAATGGATAACGATGAAAGAAATTTGTTTGATGCTACACAAGGTTTAAGCGTCAGAGAAGCAAGCAAAGAATTAAAAGACTATTGGAATGACAGGTATGTATCTGGTGGCAATTCCGGTGCTGGCAGTTATGGTGGTGAAGCAATGCTTAAAGCAATGTACATCAACACATGGATACAGAAATATGACATTAAACGCATAACTGAAATAGGTTGTGGTGATGGCAATAATTTGCTTATGTATCTTGTAAGAATGTCTTATTGCGGTTTTGACATATCACCAAAGGCAATAGAGATATGCAGAGATAAAACCAGAAAGATTCGTAACAGTTTAATGTATGAATTTTATTCAGATAAAGATAAGATTGATTTGGATGCTGAATTATGTTTGTGTCTTGATGTCTGGTATCACCAAGTAAAGGATGAAGACTTTGAAGCATTATGTGAGTTGCTATTTAAAACAGGCAAGTGGAAATATATCATACTATATTCGTATGAAGAAAATCCTTGGAATCCAGACGAACCAGTTGGCAAGCATATCAAATACAGAGATGTATTAAGCAAGGTTGCTGAATTCCCAGATTGGGAATTGGTATATTGGGTTAGTGGTTATTCGACAACTCATTTACCTTCAAATAAGAAGATGTTTTTATTTAAAAGAAAGTGAAGGAATTTATAAACATACTTCAATCGCCAAAAGATGTTTTATATAAAAAACCACCGAAGACAATAAACATTATAATCAGTGTTTATGATGGTGCAGAATTCATTGAAGAATGTTTGGATTCAATTCAGGCACAAACATACAGGAATTATAAAATACTTTTAGGTGTTGATGGTTGTCAGAAAACATTGGAAAAGATACTTGAAATAAAGTATAAGTATGACAACTTATTCCTGTATGTTTCAGATAAGAATAATGGTTGTTATACTATGTTTAATGCATTGATTAATCTTGTACCGGACAAAGAATATATACAGGTATTTGGTGCAGATGATGTAATGCTGCCAAACTTTCTGGAAGTAATGAATAAATATGATGTGCCAGCAGTTAACAGGCATCATGGCGTGTTATTCATAAAGAAAGAAATGTTTAATAATGTTGGTGGCTTTCGTAATTGGCGTTGTGCTGCTGATACAGATATGGTTTACAGGATTCAATTATATTATCGTAAGCGAATTGAATATGTGCCATTGTTATTTCACAGGCGTGAACACCCAAAACAATTAACGGTAGAGTACAGCACAAACCATAAATCAGAATTAAGAAAGAAGTATAATACAATAACTGAAAGGAACTATCACAGCAATAAGCCAAAGATTTATATCAAACCAGTAATGAGTAAAATATATGAATATAGTAATTGATGAAAAATTAGAACATGGGTACTACATAATAAGAAAAGTAGATGCACATGGACATACACCTGAAAGTACTCTGGCTAAAATTAAACTGAATAAAGATAGTGAAGTCCAAGATTTTAGCGAAATTTTTTCCAGCAAATTCAGGTATAAGTTATTGAAGTACTATGAGTTGACTGTAATGAATGACAAAAGAATTGTCAAAAATTTCACAGAAATATTAGAGGGTTTAACGGTAGAGGAACTGGAAAATTTATTGCCAAGTTACTATCAGCCTGAGATTATGCAAAAAATTAAAGAGTTAAATGCAGTTGCCAAAACTAAACGAACAAGAAAAGGTACAACTAAGACTGGAAATAGAAAAAGAAATATACACAAGAAGTCTGTATGAATTCTTTGTTGCAGCCAGTAAAGTATTGTACCCACAGGTAGAATGGGATTATCCACCATTTTATAAATATATCTGTGACTTGTTGCAAGCAGAAGTTGAACGCATAATCAATAAAGAAGAAAAGACAAAAGATTATATCTTCAATCTTCCTTTCAGGGCAGGTAAGTCAATCCTATTGTCACAGATTTTTCCTGTATGGTGCTGGATAAAAGAACCATCATTGGCAATCATGCAGGTATCACATTCAGAAACATTGGCAATAAAGCATTCACATGCCAGCAAAATGCTGATTGAATCTGAGTGGTTTTTAAAGCGTTTTCCAGCACTTTCATTAAGAGTGGACACACATGCCAAGGCAAACTATATGAATCAGTCTGGTGGCAAAAGAATTAGTTTCGGTATTAATTCTGGTATCATTGGTGAAGGTGCAAACATTCAAATCATTGATGATATAAATAATCCACAGGATTCACAGACAGTCACACAAGGTATTAATGAAGTATATACTGATACACTTTATTCCAGATTAAATAATCCTGCAATAGATTTACGCATAATTTTGCAGCAAAGAATTTCGCAAATTGATATATGTCAATACCTGCTTGATACAAATCCACAGAAATACTTTCATGTATGCTTACCAGTTAAGGTAGCAAACAATATAAATCCACCGGAAGCAATTGAGTTTTATAAGAATGGTTTGTTATGGAAGGAAAGATTTTCAGAGAAAGTAATACTTGACTTTCAAAGTACATTGGGCAGTCGTGCATTCGCTGGACAATTAATGCAGAAACCAGTATCAGAACAAGGTAACATTATTAAACGCAAATGGATTAAAAGTATTACTTTAGATGAATGGGATAAACTAACTGAGAAACAAGAAGTTATTTGGAATCTTTATGTGGATACTGCATATACAAAGAAGTCAAATGAGAATGATGCAAGTGCAGCAGTCCTTGCCTGTGAGTTTCAGAATAATGTATATGTTAAAAAAGCGTGGAAGTGGTGGTTGGAATTTCCTGAATTGATAAAGGAACTTAAAACAGTTAAGCAGCAATATAATGTAAGGATGATTTACATTGAAAGCAAGGCTTCCGGTTTATCAGTTAAGCAGCAGTTGCAAAGGGATGGTTTTGATGTTGCTGATTTAACACCAAAGGATAAGGATAAGATTACACGTGCAAATGCAATTGCACCAAAGGTTGAAGGTGGACATTTATGGTTTATATTTGACACATGGAATGAAATGGTTATGCAGGAAATAACTTCATTCCCGTTTGGACATGATGACATTATGGACTGTGTTGTTTATAGTATTGATAACCTTTTAAATAAAAGTACATTTAATTATGGTATGACATGAGAAGTATAGAATTGAATAACAAGAAATACATTATTCCTGAGAAGTGGAGTGAAGTTACATTGAGAATGCAAATGAAAGTCAGTGCAGATACTGAAAAAATAAGCATTGAAGAATTAAAGAAGTATGCCATACTGTCAGGATATGCAGGAATACCTGTTGAAGAATTGAAACATGCAAACATCAGCAACCTGAATGAAATGTTTAAAGCATTGAAATTTCTTAATACTGAAATAACAACTGAACCGATTATTGAATTTGACTTTAATGGCAAGCATTATTACTGTGGACAGAATCTTGTTGACATGGAATTCCAAGATTTTATTTCGATTGAAAACCTATTGACTGAATACAGTGGACATACTTATGATGCACTTCCAACAATCTTGGCAATAATGTGCAAACAGAAGAAAGCAAACGGTGTACTGGAAAGTATTGATGATTATAATGTACAGGAAAGGGCAAAGGAGTTTATGGATTTACCAATAACAATAGCACAATCATTGTCGCTTTTTTTTTCAACCAGCGAAATTATGTTTTCAAACTCTATCCAGTTGTTTTCGAATCCAGAAAGTCTAAAGGAGATAATGGAGAAGCAGATAGAAGAAGCAATGAATACTCTCAAACAGTTGGGTGGCAAGGGGTTGCTTACTCGCTGGCTGGCTGGAATCTTGCGTTGGTATCTCAAATATATAAGACGACAACTTCGCAAGCATTACACTTCTATTCAGTAAAGATTTTGCATGACGAATTGACTTATGATTTGGAAGAAATTGCATACAGGAAAATGAAAGAAGAAGCAGGTAGGAAGGGAAGAAAATAAATTATTTGGAAATGTAAAAAAAAGTATTTATATTTGTATTGAATTATTCTTCATTTTACAGTTTTGTAACGGCTGGTGGGTTTTTTTCAATAATGCCATTTTGTTTCACCCACCAGCCTTTTTCTTTTATAAACTCTGTACGATTTTTATGTTTGTACAGCCAGCCAATTCAAGTGCTTCAATCGTTTCGTCAACCGTACCAGTCCATAATCTGCTTTTCTTTCCATTCATTTCAGGAATTTTGAAAGTAATCTCATACATAATGTGACTGCTTTTTCTGATAATTTCTTTAATTCGTTTCGTTTTCATTGTCTTAATTTTAATTGGTTTATACTACTTATACGAAAACCGGAAGCAAATGTTGCATTTTTTACGATAATTGTTTATATATAAAAGATTATATTATGACATTAGAGAATCTTAAAGATTATTGGCAGAATGTATGTTTACTTCATAAAGATGTGAAGCAGTTTAATGTAGGTAATAACTACGATACAGCCAATAACACAGATGACAAGTATCCGTTATGCTTTTATGAATTGCCTTATTCCATTGACATGAACATGGATAAGCCTATTGATACAATCCAGTTTGCATTCAGTGTATTCCTTTATACAAAGCAGGATGACATATTGGATTCACATTCAGCAATCAGTCTGGCTAAAGCAATCGGTGATGCAATCTTAATGAAGATAGGTAAAGATGCTGATTCAGGGTTTACGCTTAACAGTGCAAACTGTGTTTCAGTCAGGGAATACAGTGATGATTATGTTGCAGGTGTAAGGTATGACATTGCAATAACAATGAAAAGGGATTTATGCGATAAGAATATAGAGGATTATTTCAATGAGGTTGCAGAATAATGGCAGAAACAAATTACATAGCAGCGATTAAAGGTTTACTTGAAGAATTAAGACAGATAACAATTCAGGCAATGGCAAGTGCTGGTGTGCCTGAATCGTCTGATTTAAGCAAGTCTGTAAAGTATTATGTCACCAAAGACGGTATAAAAATGATGGTGGCTGAATACTATCCTTATGTGTCAGAGGGCAGGAAAGGAACAACCAGACGTGCAGGATTAAGGAAAGTACCTATTGATGCTTTGATACAATGGATAAAGAAGAATAACATTATTGGAAGAAGCAGAAAGTCAGGCAGGTTTATAACAACAAACTCACTGGCTTTTGCAATACAGACTTCAATATATAAACGTGGTATAAACAGCAAGCGTCCTGTAAAGGGTAAGAAGTTTGCACAGACAGTTGCAGACAACGTTGCAGATTATACAGCAAATGAATTAGCAAATTATTTGGCAATGATGGTTGCAGATGACTTGGTACAAGCATTCGAACCAGTTGCAGTTTAAAATAAAATACTATGGCTACACAAACAGCAAAATACTTTTATTGTAGTGGTTACACAAAAGACTTTGTAATAGTAACTATGACAATACCATCATGTCCTACAACTGGTACATTCTATGATGATACTTATTGTAATTATAGAACATACAGAAAGACAATCACATTTCAATTATCAAAAGCAATTCCAGTACCTCTTGTTATAAGATACAGAATTAATTGGATACAGGAAACAGATTATGATGAATACACTAAACAGCGTGGAAGCCTTATTTATACATACACAATGCCAGCAGGACAGACATATGTTTCATTAACATATGGTGATGGATATACACCGCCATTCTGCAAAGAAGAAAGATGGTGTACGAGTGGTAGTGGCGATGGTATAATAACACCAGCAGTTGCTTATTAATAATTTAATTTAAAAAATATATATTATGCCAGTATATGAACAAGTAGTTGGTGGAACACAATTCACAGTAACAGTTTACAGTGGTGAAACATTATTAGTTGGTTTATTTCCAGTAGAAGGTTGTGGTGTACCACCACCGGATTGTAATTTGACTGTGACAGGAAGCAGCCATACAGATGTATCAATTCGTGGTGCTGCTGATGGTACAATAACAGTAAGCACAACTGGTGCAAGTGGTAATACTACGTGGTATCTTAATGGTGCTTATTATGTTAGTGGTGCAAGTGAATCAATAACATTTACAGGACTAACAGCAGGAATATATGATATACTTGTAACTGATGAATTAGATTGCATTGCAACTGTAGAAGATATAACAATTTTAGATGGCGAATATCGAACAGGTGAATTCACTGTGAGTTAACCGAGTGGACTGACAGCAGTAGAAAATCCTATTATTATTGGAGTATCAACAGCAGTTAATAATCCTTCACCAAACGCATGTGTTACAACTATAACAGTGACTGGTGCAACCATTGCTGATAATACTTCAATAACATTTACTCTTACCAGTCCATTCTCATACACACAAACATTTTATGCTAAAGCATATCCATATAAGCCAAATTATTTCTTGGCTTCAACTTTGAATAACCAGTATGGTACACCAGTAGGTACAAACACAAATACTGAAATTGCAACTTCACTTGCTGAAGCATTGCAGAAAGATTCAGTGATACCTAAAGTGTATTACATAAATAATTCAGGTGCAGTTGTAACATTGTGGGCAAAAGAAACAGGAAGTAGATTTAATTTAACAGCAAGCAATGTTGTTTCAAGTGCGACAGGATTAACAGTTACAAACACTGTGGCTGGTACTGATTATTGTGATGGACAGTTAAGCGATAACTATTCGATTAGTTGTGAAGTGTTAGTTAATACTGATACGACAAATCAGTATCCTGAAACTGGTGAAGTAAGTGATTATAACAGGGTAGCAGAATTAATACTTCCATTTAATCCAAGCAATGTACATAGGTTTGACATATCTTCAATCCTGAAAACAACTGTTAGTACACCCATGCCTGATATAACATTAACTGGAAGCACATATTTGCCAACAGTTATGCAGCCTTGGAAATGCAAATTATCAGAATTATATCCTTTAATTGCCAATACAAACACAATTAAGAAGCGTTATAAGACTGAAACAAATGTGCGTTGGAGTATTAATTCATCGTTGGATAGGTATTTAACAAACAACATGCAAGCATATTTAGGGCAAGCAGCAACTAATCTTAATGCTGATTTTACTTTTGATTTGTCTTGGAGTACAACAGGTACTGTAACATTTACAAATTATCTTTTTGATGTAAGTAATACTGGCACGACTGACATACAATTCTCATTATGGGATTTTAATTTAACTGGTGCAACATATGGCTGGCAATCTGGTACAACATTCACTGGTGTATCTGCAAATTATTATTATGGTTATGTGTCTGGTATAACTTCTGGAATAACGGTTGTGTACAGCAAATGGTTTTATATTAATCCATTAAGTAATAGTTATGAAACAATTAATAAACCGGACATAGTTAATAATGTTAAGTTTCTCACAAACTCACCTGCAATTAAACAGATACAAAGAAACTCGAATGAATTCTTGTATTTTATCTTGCCAAAGAATTATGGCAAGGATTTGAAGATGAAAGGTGATTTATATTTTTATGATGGTACGAGTGCAACAGGACAGACATTCTTTACTATCAGTACAGGCACTACAAATGCTGGTGGCTGTATGGTTATGAATTTGAGTTATGATAAACTTGGACTTGCAGCATATGAGGTTACAGGCACAACAAACAGGAAGATTAAGCGTGCTGAATTAGCAGTTTATCAGAGTGATGCAATCAATGGTGATTTTGCATATACTGAAGTTAAGAAGTACAGGTTTGAGATTGATGAAATGCCAAGAAAATGGGGTATCTTATTCCAGAATGCTTTGGGTGTATATGATGCATTTGACTTTGTTGGTGTGGTTGAAGAAACAATCAGCAGGAGTACTGATACATATACAGTGCCATTGACATTTGGTACACAGGGTAACTTGGTTGACGGTTTTAAATCAACTGCAACATACAACACAAGGATAACGAAAAAGGTTATTGCCAATACAGGTTGGATTGATGAGGAACATTTTGACTGGCTTATGGAACTCATAAACAGTAATAACATATATTCAACCAGTACGACAAACCAGAACTATCTTAATTTGATTGAATACAGTTATAAGAAGTCTTCATTGGATGACTTATTTGACATTGAAGTTACATTCCAGTGGACAATTTTTGAAAACAACATTACGATATAATGATAAGTAACATTAAAATAGTAGTAAAGCAAACTGGACAGCAGATTGACTATGTTAATGCTGAAGACATTTCTATTAAAATGAATAGGGTGGCTGATGACTTAACAAAACCGGATTCAAGATTTGGCGAATATAGTTATACATTCTCTGTACCTAAAACCAGAAACAATGTTTCAATCTTTGGTTATGCTGGTGTGGCACATGTTAAAAACATCTTCCAGATTAATCCCATTGATGTTGAAGTATTCAATAATGACTTGCTTATCTTAACAGGACAATTGGAATTGCAGGAAATAACTGAGGATAAATTTAAATGCGTATTTTATTCCAAACTCACACAATTATCAGATGATTTAAAGGATAAGAATTTGCAGGAATTAACTGTTTGTCCACAGATTGCATGGAACTATGAAACAACAATCAGAGGACATATTAATTCTGGCAGCACAGCATACAGGGAATTTGAGTTTCCATTTATATTTTATAACACATTCTATGCACCAACAAGCACATTTACTGGCTTAACTGATACAATTGTTGATGCAAACGGTACAACTAATCATGCTTTTGACAGGGAAAGAGATTGGCAAAACTGGTATTATTATGTCAATCATTCTTCATTGGGCGAAAACAATACATGGTATCAATGGTTTCCATTAAGCTGGCGATTGAAAGCTATTATGGAATATATGTTGCAGGAAGTTGGCTGGACAATGGGTGGCAGTTTTTGGGAAGATAATAACATACAACAAATCATTGTGCCTTATGTTGGTGATTCACCTTGGGATTCTGCAATATATTGCAGCAATGGTGTGGCAATAACTGGTACAAGTTGTGGTGCAGGTACATTGACATTGAATACAGCCAGATTCATGCCAGACATGGATTGTCTGGACTTCATGGAAAACGTGGTTAAGTTATTTAACCTGTATTTGCAAATTGATGTTAAAAACAAGATAGTGGTTTTCGAACCTTATGATGTTATGTTTGGACATAAAATAAATCCATATAACATCAACAATAAAGTTATCGGTGAACCAGTCATGAGTAGAGTTGATGAATACAATCCAAGTTTACATTTTGCTGATGTGCAGAATAAAAGAATACTTGGTGACAACAGATATATTGCATCATCCGGTACAAGTGCGTACTCAGTTAAGTACTTAATTACACAGAACAATGATGTATTTGATGACATATTTAATTACAGAGGTAGAACAACAGGTGATTTAAAGGTTGATTTTGGCGCACCTGTGGTAAAGCGAATGCGTATTCGCAATGAATATAATTATTCAGATGTAAATAAAAGTGCTGGTGATTCAGTATTTTTTATTCCTTTTATAAGTAAACAACTTCCAGAAGATAATGGTGGGAAAGCGTTCAATAAAAAGGATACTGATACAACGGCAATGAATAATGAAAGCAGCGTACAGTATGCTGGAAAGCCAGTACTTTTATATTACTATGGTATAAGTGCAAGCGATATACAACAGAAAACTGCTGGCATTGGCGCACAGAAAGATTATTTTTACATCAATCTTGCTTCAACAAACCAGAAAATACCATTCACAAGTCCTTTTGCTTTAACCAGTTACAGGCAAGTAATTAATGAAACACTTCAGGCAGCAGGTGCTAATCCAACAGGAAGCACGAATGATTATGTAACAATGCTTGCAAGTTATATGCAAAGCATTTATTTAATGATGGCAATGTCAACAGGACTTACAAGTAATGTAACTGATATGTCATTGATACTATCAGATAATAATGATTTCGGTGATACAATTTATACAAGGTATCACAAGAATAAGTATAGAAGATATGAGAATTCAGACATATTGGAAATGAAAATTATTTGCACTGATGTGGACTGGAATGCATTGCAGATAAACACACCAGTATTTTATGATAATGAAATATACAGCATTCTGGAATTAAAGAATTATGATGTGGTTAAACAGACTGCATCACTTAAATTAATTAAACAGTATTACAGTTAATTATGGCAGCAACAACACAGAGAGTTGTAGAACTCCAAATAAAACTCCAAGGGGCGAATAGCATCAAAGAGTTAGAAGAAGTAACCACTGAGATTAATCAGGAGTTAAAAGGTATTTCAACTTCCAGCGAATCATTCACCAAAATGCAGAATCTTGCAAAAAAAGCAAATTCGCAATTAAAAGAAGTTGGTGAAAGTGTTGCTGGTATTACTTCAACTGAAAAAGCGGAAGCAATCAACAAAATGGGACAGGGTTTGGTTGGTGCTTTTCAGGCAGCAGCAGGTGCTTCATTAGTATTTGGCGAAAAGTCTTCAGAAGAATTACAAAAAGTTATTGCAAAGGTTGGTGGTTTGTTTGCAGTCACTGATGGTTTGAAGAAAGTAACAGAAGCATTTTCTGCAAAAAACATTGCAGGACTTAAAGCAACAGTAAAGGGTTTTCAGGAATCAACTATTGCTGCAAAACTTTTTGGGAGTGGAGTTTCTAAAGCATTAATTGCTACTGGTTTGGGTGCTTTAGTAGTATTGCTTGGTGTTATTATTGCCAATTTTGATAAGATTAAAGCAGCAGCAAGTAAAGCATTTGATTCATTAAAGGATAAAGTACCTTTGATTGGCAAAATTTCTGACTTAGTTGAAGGATTAAAGGAAAAGTTTGGTAGTTTAGGTAACTTCGTTAAGGGTGTTGGCGCAGCAATTGAGAAACTATTTCAGTTTAAATTCTCTGAAATAGGTGATGCGTTTAATGCAGCAGTAGAGGAAGGTAAGAAACTTGATGCTGTTACAAACCAGTATAAGGAAACTATAACTGATACCAACAAACAGCATGAGAATACCATTAAACTTTTACAGGCACAAGGTGGTAAGGAACAGGAAATTCTAAATTTAGAAAAGGAAAGAAATAAAGAGATTATTGACATATTAACCAAGAAAGAAAAACTTGGTGATTTAAGTGAAAAGGAAAAGGAAGCACTGGAAGAAGCAAAATTCCAATTGCAGTTACTTAACATTGAACAAGCCAAGTTAAATAAAAAGCGTCAGGAAGAAAGAGATAAGGCTGAAAAGGAAAGACAGGAAAAGGCAGCACAGGATGCAAAGGATGCAATTGCAGCAGCAGAGAAAGCAGCAGCAGATGCAAAGAAAAAAGCAGCAGCAGAAGAAGCAGCAAAGGCAGCAGAGAAGGCATTGTACTTCCAGAAACTTGATAATGATTTAAAGGCAGAGAATCTTGAAATACAGAAGTGGATTGATAACACAACTGAAAGCGAATTCACCAAAAAGGAACGAATACAACAGTTGGAAAATGAAAGAAAAACTGCACAAACTAAACTCAATTACCTTGCAGCAGAATATGCTAAGTTAACTGATACGGAAAAACAGCAGCAAGCAGGTGTGGATATGTATGCTGAAATGCTTGGTTATGCTGAAGAAATTCAGGATGCAACGGCAGGAATAAAGAAAGAACAGGATGGACTAACCAAAGCAACTGAAGAGACAACTGATGCAGAAAAGGAATGGCAAAAAATTCTTAAAGAAATTGCATTCTGGATGGGACAGGCAAATGATTTGGCTATGGCTGCATTTGATTTGGCAATCATGAATGCTGAAAGACAGGCAGAATTGGAACAGGAACAACTTGACGAAAAGTTTGAAAGGGATAAAGAGGACTTGGAAAAGCGTCAGGAAATGGAACAGGAAGCAGCAGATAAAAAGATTGACTTAGCCAAAGAAACACAGGAAGAAATTAATGATGCAATTAATGATTTAAATGAAGAATTAAATGATGCTGAAGGTGCAAGGTATGAAGAAATACAGGCACAAATTGAAGCACAGAAACAGGCACAAATTGATGCTGAAGCAGCAGCAGCACAGGCAGCAGCAGATAAAGAGAAATTAATTGCACAACAGAAACTTGAAGCAAAAGCACTTGATGATAAACTTGCAGCAGATAAGGCAGCAACAGAAAAGAAAGCACGTAAGTTACAGAAACAACAGGCAGTCGTTTCAACTATAATGAATACAGCTATGGCAGTTATGAATGCAATTGCAACAGGACAACCAATTTGGGTTGGTATTGCGCTTGCAGCAGTAGCAGCAGCCACAGGTGCAATTCAATTAGCACAGATTAAAAAGCAGCCAGAGTATGCTGAAGGTGGTTACACTGGTGACGGTGCAAAAAATCAGCCAGCAGGTATTGTACATGCAGGTGAATATGTTGTACCACAAAGAGTATTGCGTAATCCTATGGCACAGGCAATGGTTGAATCATTGGAAGGAATGAGATTAAAGGGTTATGCTGAAGGTGGCACAGTAACTGCAAGTACACCAGCAATACCAGATACAAGCAACATGATTGACTATGCAAGATTTGGTAATGAAGTTGCACGTGCATTGAAGGAAAATCCAATGTTTGTTTCTTGGACTGAATGGAAGGAAATGGACAACAAGGTAAGATTCTTACAGTCAAGGGCAGGAATTGGGAAATAACTAAAAATAATTGTTAATATAAATATAATAATAACTATGCGCATATTCGAATTTTTAATTAATCCAGAAGATGAATCAATGGGTATGAAGGCAATCAGTTTGGTAGATAAGCCAGCGATTGAATCAGAATTCATTGCATTCAACAAACAGGATAAGCCAAAATTCGTCAAATTTCAGGACGAAAAGAAATACATTGTGGCAGGTTTAGCATTGATACCAGACAAACTTATTTACAGGGTTGATGAAACCACTGAAGAAGAATACTTAGGATACTTTTCAGCAGAAACTATTGAATTAATTGCTGATAAATTCATGAAAGAAAGTACAAGTGGTACACTTAAAGATGTCAATTTACAGCATAATCCAGACAGTCCGGTACAGGCACACCTTGTAGAATCATTTATATTGCGTACACCAGAGATGGTTGCAGCAGTAAAAGCAATGGGTATTGAAGAAGCAGTGCTTGGTGCATGGTTTGTTTCATACAAATTTGACAGCAAAGAAGACTATGAGAAAGCAGTTAATGGTGAATTCACTGGTTTTTCGATTGAGATTTTGCTTCAGAGAGAATTAAAATTACATAAAAATAAAAATAATAATGTCATGACAAAAGTTAAAGATTTTATAACAAAATTCAAAACACTTCTTGGAGAAATGGAAAACAATTTGGAAGATGTTGAAGTACCTGAAAGTGGTAAATCATTACGCATCGGAGAAATTGGACAACCAGTTTTGTGGGTAAGTGTTGATGAAGCTGGTGCTGAAGTATTAGAACCAGCATTGGCAGGTGAATATATTCTTGCCGACAAAAGGATTGTTGTTGTTGATGAACAAGGTAATTTGCTTGAAATTAAGGAAGCAGGTACTGAACCAGCACCAATACCGGAAGAAGAAATGAAAGAAGAAAAACCTGTGGAAGAAATTAAACAGGAAGAAACACCTGAAGCAACTGGTACGACTGAACAACCTATGGTTGATGTGTCAGCAAAAACTCTTGGTGAGATTGTTGATGTTTCAAAAGATGGTGAGTATGAAATTAAAGTTACTGTTGCAGGTGGACAAATAACAGCAGCAACTGTTGAAGCAGCACAGGATTTAATTGGCGAACTATTATCTGCAAAAGAAACTGAGATTACTGCATTAAAAGCAGAGATTGAAGATTTGAAAGCACAACTTGCAAAACCAGTTGCAAAACCATTATTCGCTGAATACAGTGAGTACAAACCAAAAGAAGATGTTACAAAATTGAACAATCTTCAGCGTACATTAAAGAGGTTAAACCTTGATAAATAAGGAAAAATAAATTAAAAGATGTTTATAGTAATATAGACTAAAAAATTACATTAAAATTAAAATACATTAATTATGGCAACTATCAGTGTTACAAGTACTTACTGCGGTGATGCATTAAAGAAATATATTCTTGCCTGTATATTAGGTGGTGAAACATTATCAACTGCTGGTATCAGTGTGCAAACAAACGTAAAGTACAAAAGAAAATTAAAGAAACTCGCTGTTGGTAACATAGTTGCTTGTGGTAGTTGTGACTTCACCCCAACAAGTGGTGTGACAATTTCAGAAGCAGTACTTGAACCTTGCGAAATGAAAATCAACGAAGAAATTTGCTTCGAAGATTTGTATCAATTATGGGATTCAGCAGACATGGCTGCTGGACTTCACAATGAAAACTTACCTCAATCACTTGTTGATGCTTTGACAGAAAGTTATACCAAAGAAGCAGCACAGGAAATTGAAAAGGCAATCTGGCAGAATGACAGCACTGCAACCGGAAGAACCTATTGCGCTTGCTTTGATGGTTACGAAAAAGTATTGGCAGCAGACGGTATCACTGGTGGAACTGGTGCAACTGTAACAGTATCTAATGTTGTTACTTTACTTAACGAAGCATATGCACTTGTACCAAGTTGTGTACTTGCAAAACCAA
>Ga0116174_10002634_pt1 | contig 15290 bp, 10 predicted proteins | sample AD_UKC087_MetaG_FD_89801 | JGI IMG/M metagenome (GOLD analysis project Ga0116174, IMG submission 89801) | Active sludge microbial communities of municipal wastewater-treating anaerobic digesters from USA - AD_UKC087_MetaG | ecosystem: Engineered > Bioreactor > Anaerobic > Digestate | place: USA...
GCCCGACAGAAGGACCGTCACCGCGTTTTCATCGAGTTCCTTCACCCGCGTGAGGAGTTCTATTCCGGTCATCCCTTTCGTGCCGTAATCGCTTATCACCATGTTCGCCTTGCCCTTCCTGAACTCGGCGAGCGCCTCCTCGCCGCTTTCGAAAACGCTGACCCGGTTGCCCATGGAATCGAAGAGCTCGAAGAGTATCTCCTTGAGGGCCTTCTCATCCTCGACGATAATGATGTCCCGGTCGCGAACGCGGTATTCCTCCGTTTCAGACTCTTTTCGACCCTTTCCCGCGACCATACCGGCGGGAAGGACCGCCCTGATGGAATAGGACGTCGACGATTCCTCTTCGATGATCTTTATGTTCAGTCGCTCCACGACGCGCCGTATGTCGATGGCGGAAAAAATGAAGGCCCCCAGCGAATCGCGCTCCGCTTCGGGCGCGGGTTCCGGCTCCTCCCCCTCCTTTTTCACCATCACCGTGAGCGCCGGCGCCTCCTCGTCCTTGAGCATCACGTTGATGGTGCCGCTGCGGCGAAGATGCGACGCGGCCTTGAAGATCATCGAGATGAGAATCTCCCTGAGCAGGCGGGTGTCGGTCCTTACATTCACCAGGCAGAAATACCTGCGCTCGACCTTTATATGGCGCCGCCGTTCTTTTATTTCGACCTTGAAATGGATGTTCGCGAACTCGATGGCGTCCTCGATCACGTCGATGAGGTCCTCCGACTCGCTCTCCCGCAGAGTGTCCCCTTCGCCCATGAAGTCCTGGATGCGACGCACCTGGCGCACCCCCTGGCCGGCGGTCTTTTCGATAACCCTGAGCCCCTCGAGCACCGTGTCTTTTTCCGTAACCTGAAGCAGGAGCTGGGTGCGGCTGAGAATTATATTGATGATGTTGTTGAACGAATGGAGCAGACCCTTCGTGAGGTCTCCGATAATCTGAACGCGGTTCATCAGGCTCATTCGCGTTTCGAGGGCCTTGATCCTGGTGATATCCTCCAGGATCGCCTCGACCGCGAAGATCTCCCTGTTGATCACAAGCGGGTAGATTATGACGTTGGCCCATTTCTCCTCTCTGGACCTGGAGAGTACGCGTATCTCACCGAGCCGCTTGAAACCGGCGCGGCCTTCGAATACATCGGAAACGGCCTTGCGCAGACGCTCGAAATCGTACAGCGCGACCGAACGGAAAAGCAGGTTCCTGTTCCCCTGAAGGTCCGCAAGGGAGTACCCGAAAAAGCTCTCGACGGACGCGCTCCCGCTTACAATCGAGCCCTCGCGGTCGAAGCGCACAATGGGGAACGGCGCGAAATCGAAGATACCCGAATTGGCCAATGGTTCGTCGTCGGCCGTCATCATGGCGGTGTTTCGCCCGAACGAAACGACGCGGTCGTCGGAAACCGGCTTCAGGAACACCAGTATCGACACGACGGTTTCCGCACGGAACATGGGGAAAAGATAGATTTCCATCGCCACCCGTCGGTTGTCGGGGGTCCGCATCACCGCGAAACACCTGCGGTCGGCACCCTTAATGGCCTTGGTATAGGCGAGTGCTATGCTCTTACGGTATTCGGGAGAAAAGGGATGAGAGAGGTCGATGCTCATCGAGCCGCCGGCGCCCTCGAAAAAGCTCGAAAAGCGGCCGTTGGCGTAAAGGATATCGCCGTTGAGCCCGATCACGCAGACCGGGTGATTCAATGAATCGAAGACGCCGAAGGAGATGTCGGCGGAGAGAACCGCCGCCGCATCCTTCCCTGCATGTGTTTCACGCTCGTTCATCAGCCTTGTGCCGGGTATGACAGCGTTTTTCGGTCCGGCGGACCGCTACAGGGATATACCGGCGGGAGGCGACCACAATGTAAACCATTAATTTACTTTTTTTCACCATTCCGCAGAGGTGTATCCCGGATTTCAGCCGGCTTCATACCAGTTCCGCACGCATATAATGGCCCGGAACACCATACGCATTCTCCCGACCGGTTCACGCGCAAGACGGGCTTCTCGCCACCATCCAATTTCCTCCCTCCGGCCGACTTTCCCGAGGGCGGCACGAAATAAAAATCCCGCGGGTGAGTTCCGCGGGATTTCCAGTATCCTGTGATGTCTTCGGGCTCAGAACAGCGTCCGGTAATTATAGAACGTCCTCTCGCCCTTCGAAATCCGTATCGTGCTTTCCACCGGAGGGCTCACCTGGTTCCCGGCGGCGTCGCGAAACTTCACCACCACCTTGTGGTCTCCCGGGGGCAGAAAAATCCGCGCAAGCTGCAGGTTAGCCGGCAGCGTGTGCCAGCAGCGCAGATCCGGCTTTATCTGGGAAACGAGCCCGGCTCCAATGCCCGCGCCGACCAGGGTACCGATGAGTCCCGCGTATCCGCCGACTTTCTTGGACTGCTCAGCGATCTTTTTCGCGGCTATGCCCGCGGCAACCGCCGTGGCGGCCTTCACCGCGATACCCGCGGCGACTTTCATATACAGCCGGCTGTAGTCGTCCTCCAGGTTTTTGACCGCGGTCGTCTCGATGTCCTCGAGCATCACCGTCCTGGCGATATCGGCGCCGTTGACGTTGATTACCACGTGGTCGACCTTGTTCGAACGCTTCTGGAACTTCGGGATGGGATTCTCGGCAACGCGCAGCGCGACGAGCACTCCCGCGACGGTCACTCCCTCCTTGAGCGGAATGCCGTTCAGCGACACCCTGATTCCCGACTCCATGGTCTTGTCCGAAAGGAGCGGCCCGCGCGAGAGCTTGATCGCCCCCTGCCCGGCCTGGAAAATCATGACCAGCTCGCCCGCGTTGGCGGGGATGTTGTCTTGCCTTCCAAACATGCCGACCCATTTGTTGTAATCCTCGGTGTCGTTAAGCCTCTTCGAGAGCCGCTGCAGGTCCCGGTATACCATCGCAAGGCGCGGGTCGAGCGCGTAAATCTGCTTGTACTCGATATAGGCGAACTCCCGATCGTTAAAATCGTTGTCCTTGTCGGCGCTGATCTCGAATGCTATTGCGGTGAGATACTTGGCCATGAGGTTCTGCTTGTAGGCCTTCCCGGTGGAGACGTTGATGTCGCGCAGGAGATCGTTCACCTTCTTGAATTCCACCCTGGCCGAGTCCGCGTCCTTGAGCATGAGAAAATTGATGCCCAGGTACATATGAATCAGAACACGCTCGAAGTCCTCCCCGCGGTAATTGGTCACGGTATCGTTCAGGAACAGCGAGGCGGCCTCCTTGCTCACGCTGAGGGCGATGCGCTCGGCGAGCTTGCCCGCTTCGAGAAGGACCTTGTTGCTGTTCTGATAATCACCCGCGGCGTGCAGCATGAGACCGGCCTCCATCATGAACAGGAGCTGGTCCTTCCCCGACTTGTTTACCGCGGGAAGGAGCTTGCGCGCCGCTTCCTTGTACTGGCCGTAATAGAACATCTTCTCCGAGTCCTTCATCACCTGGACATAACTGCCGGCGCACCCGAAGGAAAACGCGAAGAGAGTAACTACCGCGGCCGCGCGTATCCCGTTTTTCATGTATTCCGTCCCTTGCCCGAGATTAGAAAGAGATCTTCGTCTTCGCGCTCGCCTTGAGGAATTCCTGCCTGTCCTGCCATTCGACGACGTTGGTCCTCAGGTCGATGAGCTGCATGGTGACCACCAGGTACTGGAGCGACTTTCCGCCCACGGTGCGCACGTTGTCGCGAATGTCCCCGGTGAGATAGAAGTTCGGCGACTTGAGCATCCCCACCGGGATGGCCGCGTCGGGATCGATCATGCCGGTCATGCCGCGCTCCATCTCCGCCATGGCGTCGGCGGTCAGCGACTGGTCGATGAACCTTATGCGCTTCTTTATAAGGTTGGTCGATATCTCGTCGGTTATCATCTTGGTGTCGATGTGCTCCGAGGTCTTGTTACGGAAATTTCTTACCTCGATAAACGCGGGTTTCTTGTACTCGTCTTTAAGAAAGGTGTACATGGAGCCGACCATCGTATTCACGGTCATCTTGATTTCCTTGGGCCCCCATTCGCGGGAACCCTTGTCTTCTTTGGCGTCCCTGTACTGGGTTCCGCCGCCGCAGGCGGTCATCATGAACGCCATCACCACGCCAAGAATCGCGTATTTCCTCATACCCGTACGCTCCTCATCATTATTATTTTCATTCTGCCAGGACCGGGGGAACCGGCGAACACCCGAAAAGCGCCTCCGGTTGTTCTTCTCGCTGCTCGTTTTCGCGCCCCTGCAGTGCCACTGCCCATACCGCCCTTCTATACTATACAAATCCACAGGCTGTAAAGTATTAATTTAAAAAATTTCCCCGGGCATGACAATACCCAGAAGCTGACGGACGGCGTCGTCCGTATCCGCGTTCTCGATTTCCGCGACGAAAGTCATGCGGTCCAGGCTGTAGGAGTAGAGCGGATCGTAGTACTTTTCGAGGAGGAGCCGCGCGAACTCCTCGAGCTCGCCGCGTTCGAAGAGCCGCTCCAATTCGCGGGAGACGCGCGGACCGGTTCGGTTTTCGAGCGAACGCACGATCGCCCGGACGCGCCCCGGATCCGCGTCGCGCGGATATTCGTCGAGCAGGTTCCGCACGCGCCGCTCGATCGGGGCGCGCACAAGGACCCCCGGAGCGCGGGCCATACGTTCGAGGAGAGGCCGGGGAATATGAATATCACCTATTTTACGCGATTCACCTTCCACAACGACGTACGGAAGCTCCCCGACGGCGTCCACTCTTTCGACGAGCAGACTTTCGAACATCTTCTGCGTATTGGGCGAAAGACCCAGCGCCCCGAACAGGGAACTGCGGTGGCCGGCCATCGCCTCGAGATCGAGGGCATTGGCGATTTTCCGGAGTATCCGCGTCTTCCCCGCACCCGTAAGCCCGTGGAGCACGTACAGCGCTGGCGCGATATCGAGCGCTTCGACGCGCCGGCGAATATATTGCCGGTACTCCCGGTACCCACCCCTCAGTTTGTATACCCGAAGTCCGAGCGAGTCGAGCAGCGAGACGAGCGTGGTCGACCGCATACCGCCGCGGAAACATCCAATTACGATGTCGCGCTTTCCCATGCGCGAGATATCGGCGACCATGCCTGCGAGCTTGCTTCCGGCGATCTCGGTCCCTTTCAGTATTGCCGCCTCTTCCCCGTGCGTCCTGTACAGGGTTCCCACGAGCGCGCGTTCGCCATCGTCGAACACCGGCATGCTGATCGCCCCCGGGATGTGGTCGGCGCGATACTCAACCGGCGCGCGAACGTCGACAAACACCGGGTCGGGAAGGGACAGCGCCTCCTCGTACGAGATCTCCCGCATATCAGGCCGCCGGGGACGGCATCCGCTCCGATACCCGCCCCGTCGTGACGAGCTCGTCGATGGCGCGAAGGAGCACCTCCATATATACAGCCATGGAGGGCGCGAAGAGAAGGGGATGGAAATCGGACTTGCGGACAGCACGGCGCATGATGCCGCGTCCGTCGAAGCCTTCGATCTCAAAAATGAAATCCTCCACGAAAAGCCGTTTGAGGTTTTCAAGCGGCACAGCGAACACGCCCGTTACCTCGCCGTCGGTGAAGCGGTAGTCCGAAAGGGGCCTTTCGTCGCGCAGAAGATACACCCGCTGGAATTCCCGATGGAAGAGCGAGGGCGTGCGCTCCTCGTACCGGTAATACCCGAGGTCGGAAAGCGATTCGTCGGGAGGCGAAATGCCCATCTCCTCGGCGGACTCCTTCTGTATCTTACCTTCGGTCTGCCCGTAGATCACGTGCCCTCCCACGGTGATATCCAGGCAGTCGGGATACTGTTCCTTGTGCCCGGCGCGCAGCTGAAAAAGCACCTCCGTCACCCCGGAGGCGGTCCGTACGATCCACAGATGCACGCCCTCGTGCGGCACGCCCTCGCGGTGCGCCCGGCGGCGCATCACAACCCTGCCTGTCGGCCTGGCCGTTTCCCAGTCCCACTCCTCGAGGGCCTCATCTCCCTGAACGTGCACCTCCAGACTCATTCGCATCCTCCTCAGAACGCGCCACGCCGCTTGATGGGCCGGGCGTACCGTCCCCGTTTGACTGAATACGATCTCTTGCCGCTCCCCGGAACACGCATTCTGTAACGATACTCAGATAGTCCGCAATGAAAAAACTGTGCTGTACAAATGCGCGCGTTCTTCCGAAAATAATACCGTGACGCGTCCCGCGCCGAGAGGCGCGCCGATAGATGCGCGACAATTACCGCGGGCCGGGTCCCGCCACGGATGATCTCCGATAATGCGCCATAACGATACACGCCGCTCCTTTCCATGGGGCTTTATGTTCGCGATGCTCCTTCTGCTGGTATCGCTGTCGATCGCCGCGGCGGCCGGCTATTTCTATTACGCCTGCACGGGGTCGATCCGCGCTACCGTGGAATCAACGCGAAAACACTCGACCGAGCTGATCGAGGCGCTCGCCGGAGTCGCGGAGCTCAGCTACGCCAGAAACAGCTATGGCAGGCTCCGCCTGCTCTTCCGGGAGAAAATCGGGGGCACCAACGGGCTTGTCGCCTTCTTCGTGCTCGCCGACGGCACCATCAAGGCGCACTCAAGCTCCGAGGGCGAACGGGCGGTCGACGGCAACATAGCGGCCGATGAATTTACCTATAATCGCGACCAGATATTCCTGCCCCTGTCGGCGGGAGGAAACGGCGTTCATTTTCTCGAATACAACATCATCGCGCGTTCCGTTCCGTTTGACCGGCGTCGGCGAGAGCTCATAAAGAGGTTCCTGTATCCGGCCATCGGCAGCACCGGGTGGCTCGCCACGCGCGCGGTATACAATAATAAAAAGCCGGTGGGCACGATCAATTTCATCATTTCGAAAGACGCGCTGTATTCGACCATAACCGGCACCGCGCACGCCGCACGCACACTCCTCACCCTGCTGCTTGCCGGCTCGGTCCTCGTGTCGCTCTTCGTTTCGCTGCTCGCGCACTTCAGCGTGGGGCGCGTCCTCGTCCCTTCGCCCGAGGGAATTCCTTCCGACGGAAAAAACGGGGGCTCATCGCGCGGGCCGGCTCAGCGCCCCGCGGGCGCGGCCATACGGGACGCAATCCCGATAATCAAGTGAGAGGTATCCATGCTAGTGATCGACCACAGGGAAACTGAACCGGACGGCGCGATGGTGGTAGCACCGCGGGGACCGCTCGGCTCGGAGACCGCCCCGACGCTGGGAAGCGCCATAGACACGCTCGCCCGTGAAAAGAGCGCGTTTATAATACTCGACGCCGCGGGCCTGGAGTACGCCAGCTCCGCGGGGATCGGGATGATCCTCCACGCGCATCGTTCGCTTGCCGCCGACGGGGGCGCCCTGGTCGTTTGCAACCTGCCGGAGGAGACGCGGGCGCTCTTCAGGCTCATCGGCTTCGACCGTGTGCTGGACATCGCCGGCTCGGCAGAGGAGGCCGAAAGGATCATCGCCGAGCGAATGGCCGGAAAGCCCCCCGCCTCCCCTCCTCCGCCGGAAAGTCGCACCGAAGGGCCGCGGGCCGAGCCGCTCGAACGGACCGAAAAGTCCGCGACGGAGGAGGCAACGGCCGCCCCGGAGACCGCCGCGGAAGACGGATTCGATCGTGCGCTCGTCGTCGAGTGCGCGGAATGCGGAGGACTTGTCCGGGTCCGCAGGAGCGGAACCTATCAGTGCCCCCACTGTCGTACGGAATTCTCCGTCGAAAAGGACCAGACGATCATCTTCTAATTTTATCCGCGCGCGGAAATAAGATAATTGACTTTACCGCGCGCCCGGATACTCTTCTACAGATGGGGTGAAGACGCGATCGTGCCCCGCGTCAGCCGGCTGATACACATACCACAGGGAGCGGAATCATGAAAGTTGTCCATGTACTGAAAAAAATCGAGCTCATCGACAGCGATATAAAAGACCTTCGCAAAATGGAAAAATCGCTTCAGCGCAATAAATCCTTCACCACGCCGATTTACCTTTCAATCGAGAAACAGATCAACATCCTGCTGGGTGAGCGGATAAAGCTCCTCGAGTTGAAAATCGACAATCCACCCGAGTATATGGTCGAGGAGATCGAGGGAAAAAAGCCCGAGGAAACGGAGCCGGAAAGACCCGCCCCCGTCAGGAAAAAGGCGGCCCCCGCTAAGGCCCGGCCCAGAGCCGCGAAAAAGCGGGATGCGGACGACGACGTTGACGCGGACGATATACCGCTCATGACGCAGGACCTTATCGACCGCAAAATCGAAAGCATCCAGAAAGTGTCCGACGACGTACCGATAAGAGAACTCCTGCGGCCCGACGACGAGGATGAAAAAAAATCCGACGAGGCGGTAAAGCTCCTCGATATCGCGCTCGAAAAGGGGACGCTCGCCAGGGGCGAGGCCGACAAGGAGAAGCGCAAGGTCAAATTCTTCAAGGACAACTTTCCGGGCGGGGAATACTGATCCCCTCCGCGGTTAGTTCTTCCCGTCCATAAGCAGCTCTATCCGGTACTTTTCAAGAAAGTACGGCCCGCTCCCGGCGGCGGCCTCCTCCGGAGAGAGGTCCGCGCACGTGACATCCCTCAGGAGCGTGCCGGTCCCGTAGCCCTTCACCCTCAGCTCCTTCGTCTTTTCCCTGGCGCTGTACAGCTCCCTCGATGTCATATAACCCGAAGATACATTGTCCGGGAAATGTATGTCATAGAACGGTTCATCGCCCATGCGCCGCGCCACGATGGCCGTAAGCGCATGGGAACTCTTGTACGCCGTCAGGTACATCTCCTCGACGCTTTTGGTGTCGTCCAGGATACTGAGCTTCCCCATCCTGTCCACCCTGAGGTGGAAGAACCGCGTCTGGCCCGGCGCGATGGATGTATGCGGGTCGCCGGACAACCTTTTCTCGACGCCGCGGCAGAAATCGAACATCGCCGCGAGCGCCGCGTCTCTTAGCGCGCGGCTCTTTATGTACGTGAATATATCGCCTTTCTCGTTGATAACATAGAGCACCAGGTGCTCCTCCTTTTCCTCGTACACGACCGTTATCCCCGACGGCCGAAAAAGCTGGTACACCGATTCCAGAACCGCCAGCGCTCCCTCCTCCCCGTGGAAGCGATACCGTACCCCATGGCTGGTTTTCAGCGTAAGCGCGGCAAGCAGCTTTACCAGCCCCGGATAGATAAATGCCGTTACTCTGCCGTTTTCGCGGGAAATGAGCACGAACCGGTCCCCCAGGCGGGCGACGAATCGCAATTCCGTACCATCCTGGCCCTCAATGATGAACTGGTAGGCGTCCTTGAACATGGTGCTGACACGCTTGTACAGTTTTTTAAACGGCTCGGGAGCGTGCACCACGCAGTAGGCGTCGAAGGGCCGCCGCTGGTGAACTCCATCACGTATGACCAGCCCCAGAACGCGCGCGATCTCCTCCTCGGAGGAGTACTCCTTGATGTACGATTCGCCCCAGCTCGTATAATACAGGTGATGGACGGTCTGTATCGACTCCGCGTTTTCCCTGTTGAAATTCAGGATTATCGCGTTCACCAGGCCGAACGCCGGCTCCAGAAAATACTGGTTCCGTATACGGATGCCGTCGCCGGCGAAGAGCGCCGTGACCTGGTTGAGCAATTCCGTGACCGCCGTCGGATTCACCCTCGTATATCCGGACTGGATGTTGATCCGCGAGAAGACCGGGTCGTACACGCCGTTGACCGCCATCCACATGAGGAGGCGCAGCAGGTTTTTCTCCACCCTGAGCGTCGTCGAGATGAAGGTGTCCTTCTCGCTCTTGTTGCGCTTGAACAGCCGCCACTCCGACTCGTGAATGCCCTGGCTCACTGGCTCGATGTAGAGGATGGCCTCCGAGGGTGTGTCCTTGAACGTGATGAAGTTGTCGATCTTGTCCTGCTCGCGCGCGAAGTGGGTCTTTATCTTCCTGCTGAGCAGCATGAAATCGGTTTCAGATATCCTTTTTTCGAGCTGAAGCGAGGGAAGCTGCGTGGCGATTTTCTGGTAACTCAACAGCATGAAGCGCTTTACGACGTCCCAGAAGGCCATCACCTTGTTGAAGTCCCACTCCTCGAAGTTGTCCAGGTCGCGGATCAGGTTGAGGTCCCATCCCCAGTTCTTGACGTACCGCGACATGACGGCTACCTTGTAGGGTATGTTTTTCTTGTCTTTTATCCCGACATATTTGGAGATCTGCGGATCGACCTTCAGGTAGAGGTTGCGCTTGAGAATGTCGACAAGCTCCCTGTCGTCGAGCGTCGAGCTGTAATAATCGAACACCTCGTTGAACATGAGCAGATAGGAATCGACGACCGCGTTGTCCAGGTTTTCCCTGAGGATACTGACCTTTATCTTCTGGCTCAGCAGGGGCGAGTCTCCCTGGCCGAATATGTACTTTTCGAGCACGCCTATCTTTATGATTGATTTAAAAGGGTTCCCGAGCGACTTGATGATCTGGAACAGGGCGGCGCCCAGGAAATCCTCCCTCGATATCTCGTAGAGGTTGCCGAGATCCACGAATTCTTCTTTCATAGTGTCCGGCAGGCGTTCATAGAGTCCGTCGTATTCATCGTCGCGCGTGAAGCGGGGGACCACCCACCAGAACGGGATTTTACCCGCGACGATGATCGAGCTTCGGAAAAACTCATCCTTGAGCACGGCCCCCACAGTGGTGCCGAATGCCTCCTCGTCGTCCTCCGCGAATATGTTCTGCTTCACGCTCTCGATGTCGTTGATGAACAGGTGCACCGGAAGCTCGATCTCCTTCGACACCCAGCGCTGGATGCCCTCAACCTTTTTCCTGAAATTGGCGAACTGCTCGGCCGTCACCGACCGCCTGTTCACGCAGACCCAGTAATCGAAGTCGGATTTTTTATTGTACGCGACCGTGCCGACGCTGCCCATTACCGCGAGCATCTCCACGAAGGGGTCGCGCCTGGTCGTATCGGTCTTCACCGTGGGGAAGCGCCCCTTTATATAGCGCCGCGTATCGTCGTCGATCGCGTACCGCCAGACCCCGGCGGGCACATCGCCCTCCACATAGCCGGGCAGGCGTTTGTCGTTGGTGCCGAGCAGGAAGGGAATGGAGTTAATGACCCGCTTGATTGCGGGATTGGGAATCAGCTGCTGGAAGCGCTGGAACTTGATTTCGTTATAGCGCCGGAATCTGGCTCTGTTGGTGTCGATTGTCTCGAGAAAGTCCATCTCTTCCGCTGTCCGTCTATACCGCAGGAGGCGGGGGACCCGTCGCGAGCATTTCACGCGAAAGGTCGAACAGGGGGCTCGCGACGACGCTTTTGGAGACCCTGTGGCTTTTAAGCGCTTTATCAGCCCTGCCGAGAAGCGGGTATATCCGTTTTATTTTTATTATGGGGTTGACGCGCGCCATCTCCATGAACGCGCCGCCCACGCGCGGAGGCACCGATGCCTTGCGAAGCGCCTCGTCCTCGGTATCGCCGCCGCGAACCGCCAGATGGAAGCGCTCGATGGAGTCGGCCTGCCGCGCGATCTGGTTCAAGATTAAAAGTTCCGGGCAGTTGTTTTCAATCAAATTTTTAAGCTGGGCGAGCGAGGACCGGTCTCCGCGGAACAGGGCGTCAACGAATTCGAAGACCGAACGCTCCCTCTCCCCTCCGACCAGCGAAAGCACCGTCTCCTCCGTCAGCCTTTCGACCCCGGAGTTGCGCAGTTTCTCCAGGGCGCCGTCGACCGCGCGCACGTTCCTGCCGAGCAGATCGATGAGGGCGCGCGCCGCACCGGCGTCGATCGTTATCCCCTCGGCCCCGAGCGTTCGAGTAACATACGCCGCCAGGTCCTTTTCGAACGGCGGCCAGAACTGGAACACACTCATTCCCGAAACGGACTCCAGTCCCTTCGGCGGCCTGTTCGCCGACGAGGTCATCACCAGAGTCGTTGAGTCCGGCAGCGACGCGAACACCTCCGACAGAAGCGCCGCGCCGGCGGCCGTCCCCGAGACGGCGTCGACGTTGAGCATAACGCAGAGGCGCGCGTCGGCGAACATGGACCGGGAGAGCGCGAAATCGGCCGCCTGCATGAGCTCGCCCGCCTCGCAGTGGAAGCGGCCGAGCGTGTGCCCCGCCGGGTCCCCCGCACGGATCAGATCGGCGATGCGCCGCACCGCCTTGTCCTTCTCTCCCTCGTCCTCGCCGAGGAAAAGGTAGACGCGCGCCGTCCGCTTTTTCCCGAGCTCCGCGTACAGGTCGCGGGCCACCGGGAGGCGTTTTTTATCCATTATGGTTTCCTGCCTTTTTCGACCGGAGTAAGAAGCTCCGTATAGCTCCCGCGAATCGTCTGCTGGGCTATCCGCCTGGCGAGCGCCTCGACCACCCGGTCCAGCGCGGCGGATTCCGGCACTACCGGCGCCTCGATGTCCGAAAACTCCTCGAAGGCCTGAATCTCCCGCTCGAAGAATATCTCCCTTTCCCTGTTCCGGTCGTAGAGCCGCAGGGAGGCCGTTATCCTGGCGCGTTTCCGGACGACCAGGCCCATGTCGTCGTATCTGAGCGGCCGCGTCTCGAGGCCCGTTACGGCCCCCTCCAGCACGAGGTCGGCAGCGGCGGCGTCACCGACCACCGCCAGCCTTCCGTCCGCGGCCAGGAGCTCGCGAACGCGGATGACGAGCTTTTGCCGCGTGTCGCGGATCTCCACGGGACCCCTGAACTCACCCACCAGTATCCTGTTGGCCTCACGGGGGACGACGGGTTCTCCGCTGATTCCCCTGAGCACCTTTTCCACGGGAACCCCCGGCCCGCCGGAGGACGAGGCGCAGGCCATGGCGGCGGCCAGCGCCGGAAGGAGGCACAGCATCGGCCTCATCCATTTTTTTACGGGGCGCATGCCGGTTTTTTTTAAAGTCTTCATCGGTTCATACCGATAAAATGTACAGATCATTTTACACTCAACGGTCTTCCCGCTCGCCGACAGGCATAACCGAGAAGGCTTTTCATGACAAACGGGATATCCACTATCCCGTCTTTTTTTATTCGACTACGCGGATTATCTCCTTTATGGCATACACCTCGCCGATGTAACGCCGGGCCGGCCGGTCCCAGTGATAAATCGACGACATGGCGTTTCGGCCCGCGCGATAAAGCGTCGCGTCGTCGCTCGAGCGGATAAACTGATGGGCGCGCTCCATGGCGTCGTAAAAAGCCGTCGCGTTGAAGTCCGTAAAAAGAAATCCGTTGCCCTCCAGCGCTCCATCCTTCGAGCGCAGCGGGAACACGGTGTCCCTCAGCCCGCCCGTGGCCCTCGCCACCACCAGGCAGCCGGCGGCGAAGGCCTCAAGCTGCGAGATGCCGCCGGGCTCGCTCATCGAGGGCATGCAGAAGATGTCGGAGGAAAACAGCGGCACCGCGATATCCTGGAAACCGAACGAAACGCTGACATTACCGGGATAATAGCGCGATAGCAGGTGCATCCCGTGCGCGATCTCCTCCCCGCGTCGGTCGCCCGACGAAACCGACCCCCCCATGACGGCCTGGTAGCCAAGCGTGGAGAACAGCCCCTGCGACGCGTCCAGCACCAGCTGGAATCCCTTCTGCTCGGTAATGCGGTGTATCATTGAAAAGAGCACCGCGTCGGGGTCGACGGCGAGCCCCCGCTCCAGCTGGAGCATCATCTTGTTCCGCGCGCGTACAGCCGCGAACCGCCGCGCCTCGTCGGGAATCCGCTCCACCGCGTCCGCTCCCGCGGTCATCTCGGGCCAGCGCGCGGCGATCTTCGCCATGAGTGCGTTGTTATCCTCGAGGGCCTCGAGCAGGCGCGGATACTGCCGCTCGACGAAACCCGAGCGCCTGAACGAATCCGAAAGCCTCTCGGCGAAATCCCTGCCAACCGCGTTGCTTATTCCGATCACGTTGGACAGAATGTGCTCCAGGCCGTCGCACGCGTACTCGATCTGGCGCGCGTAACTCGGGCTCACCGTTATCACCCTGTCGGCGAAACGGATCCCGGTGGCCATGCAGTTGAGGCGGTCGTGATGAACCGGGTCGGCGAAATCGACGGCCCTCCACGCGGGGAGATTGAAAAGCTGGAACAGGTCGAAGCCCCGTTCGTGGCGGTGATAGGCGTCGAAATACTGCCAGCCTCCGTTATGCACGACGTGGAGAAAGGTGGTCCTGGCGAAATTCGGGTTGGACGCGTACACGTGATCGCTCCTTACGATGCCGTTGAAAAGCCCCGTGTACGCGTCGTTGGTGAAGGTGAAAAGCGGCCGGAGGCCGAAAGTCGCGATCACCTCCGCGCAGGCGCGCGCGAAGGCGACGCGGCGGCGCAGCTTCTCCTCGGAGGTGACGCCCCAGTAAAGGCCGTCGAAAAACTCGTGGTGGTCCAGCAGGAAGTACGTCACCCCGTCGACCGTCCCGCTGTACACGCCCACCTCGTAATCGGCGTTCAGTATCTTGAAACGCACGTTCGTGCCGGTATAGCGCACGGAATACCGATCCATGGCCGAGCGCATCTTGGCGACGGCCTTTTCGTCCCCGTTGCCCCAGAGCCCCGTGATGACGTACACCGTCTCGCCGAGCGCGGCAAGCTCCCGAGGCAGCTCGTAGACCACGTTGGCCAGCCCCCCGCTTTTCGAAAAGGGATCGGCCTCGGCCGACATGAATACCATCGAATCCGGACGGTTGTGCGCCTCCAGGGCGTCGCCGAGCGTACGGACGCTTTCATCGGCCGAGGAGCGCATTTCCTCGAAGAACGAGAGAGCGCGATGCGCCTCGAGCGCGCCGGTGCGCACGGCATGGAAGAGAGCGCGCTTAAGCCCCAGTTCGAGATGATAGCGGTTGCGCTCCCGGAGCAGGGGAACGAGATGGCCGGAGACATAGGACTGAAAGGCGTCGCAGGACGAGCACGCGGCCGCGATCTCGCGGAAGGCGAAGTTCGAGCGGAAATGCTCCACGTTCGAGATGGCGCACATCCGGAAGAACGAATCCTTCAGAAAATCCGGATACAGGCCGTCGATATCGGCGATCTCCTCGAGCCTGAGGAGCTTCACCCGGTCGGTGAACGACACCACCGTGTCGATGCGCGAGGTCTTGAGCTCGCGCCCTGTGAAGTACGCGTAATGGCCCGTAATAGGCGAGTATACCGGATCGACGACGCGGTACAGCGAATCGTCGTCCAGCGGCAGGACCGGGTTATCGAACTGGATGGAGGCGGCCTGGTTGGATTCGGCGAAATTGAACGCTCCGATCCAGATGCCCGTATCCGTGAATTTTACCGACGCGGCGACGCTGGTGTTGTTTGCCCACACCAGGTATCCGCGGCCCTTCTCCCTCCGGTGGAACTCATACCACTCGCCGTAGA
>Ga0116174_10002644_pt1 | contig 15260 bp, 11 predicted proteins | sample AD_UKC087_MetaG_FD_89801 | JGI IMG/M metagenome (GOLD analysis project Ga0116174, IMG submission 89801) | Active sludge microbial communities of municipal wastewater-treating anaerobic digesters from USA - AD_UKC087_MetaG | ecosystem: Engineered > Bioreactor > Anaerobic > Digestate | place: USA...
CCTCTTCCTTGCGCTTTTCGGCCTCGGTGTCGACGGGAGGGGCCACAACAACCTGCTGGATCTCCTGCCGGACGACTTCGTCAAGTTTCTCGACCGGTTTGATGTCCTTTACCTCTTCGCGAATGGCCGTTATCTCCTCTTCCTTGAGTACGGCCACCTCGATGGGTTTGTTTTCCTCTACGATTTTTTCCACGGCCTTAACGTCAAGCGCCACGGTGTTATTGGTCTCCACGATCGTTTCGATCTCCTCGACCACCTTGCCTTCCCTGACGGGATTTACCTTGATCTTTCCGGAGAGCACGTCGATCCTCGACGAGTTTTCGTCGGCGGTCACGCGGAAGCTGGTGCCCCGCACGGCGGCGATGGTGGTCGGCGAAGCGACCTCGAAACTGGATCCCTTCGCGAGCTTGGATACCGTTACAAACATCTTGCCGCTGGCAAGGTCCATGCGCGAGCGATCGGCGCCGGGACCGGAGAAGAGGCTGGTCATCCTGACCTGGGAGTTTTCGTTGATGCGGATGATGCCGCTGGTGCCGTAGACGATGTCGACCATGGAGGCGGTTCCCGTCGTCACGGTGTCATTTTCGGCTATACTATCGCCCGGGGCCGCCTGTCGCTCACCGTTGGGGGAGATGAGCCTGACCTCGCCGAAGACGGTGTTTACGCTCAGCGTTGTCGCTTCGTTGGATTTTTTGGAGCAGGATAAGGCGAAAGATACTATCAGAATGCAGAGAAAAATGGCTGTTACTCGTTTCATGGCGTCGCCCCTTGCTATTTCCTTGAATTTCCTCTTTGGATATCCCCGCCGGCAGCGGCCGCCATTGTTCCACACGCTTCGCGCCATATTTTTGGAACGATGTAAACCTGTAATGCGGAGATTTTCCCCTCCGTTCACGATACAGAGTTCGCTACTGCCGCCGTCCGCCCTCCGGACCGGCCGCTGGCGGCTTCAGGCCGGATGAGCGATTGCCAGATAAGGAATCGACTACACCATTACATAATACAATCGAAAAACGAGAAAGTGAACTTTTTTTTGTTTTTATTTCATAAGAATAAGAGCGGAGAGTATTCCGCCATTCCCGGGGGCGCGAAGACGCCGGCGGTTCCTGGCCGCCCGGAAACAGGGCCCTATTTTACATTATCCCGCCGCCGGATTGAACCGATATGTATACAGGCGGCATATCAACCGGCGGGAGCCGTACATGGGCATAAACGTTCCTTTCCATAAACCTCATATAACAGATGCGGAGATAGAGGCCGTTGCCGACGTGATGCGTTCCGGCTGGCTTACCATGGGGCCGAAAACCGTCGAATTCGAGGAATCCTTCCGCGCCCGCACGGGGGCGTCGCAGGCCGTCGCTGTGAGCTCAGCTACCGCGGCCCTGCATCTGGCGCTGGTTGCATCCGGAGTGGGAGAGGGCGATGAGGTTATCGTTCCCGCCATGACCTTCGCCGCCTCCGCGGAAGTCGTTCTCTACCGCGGGGCCACGGTGGTCATGGCCGACATCGAGCGTGACACGCACCTTCTGGATGCCGAATGTATCGCGGAGAAAATCGGCCCTCGCACGCGCGCGGTCATGCCGGTACATTACGGCGGGATGCCCTGTGACATGGACCCGATTATGGACCTCGCCCGGAGGAACGGGCTGGTCGTCATAGAGGACGCGGCGCATTCCCTTCCGGCGCGATACCGGGGTAGGGAGGTGGGCACCATCGGCGACCTCACCTGTTTCAGCTTCTACGCCACCAAGACCCTCGCCGCGGGGGAGGGGGGTATGATAACCACCGAAAACGCAGACTGGGCCGAGCGGTTGCGTTCGCTCCGGCTGCACGGCATCGGAAGGGACGCGTGGAAGCGTTATTCCTCGGAGGGGAGCTGGGCGTACGATGTGCTCGAAACCGGCTACAAGTATAACATGACCGATATCGCCGCGGCGATCGGAATGGAGCAGCTCAGAAAGCTCGACTGGATGAACGAACGCCGCGCCGATATCGCGGCCATGTATGATGCCGCGTTTTCTGGGAATGAGGCGTTCATTCCGTACGGTGGTCGTGCGGACCGTTCGTCGGCGCGGCACCTGTATCCCCTGCGCCTCAACCTGGAGGCCCTGTCGATCGACCGTGCGCGCTTTATCTCCGAGCTTAAAGAGCGCGGTATCGGTGCGAGCGTCCACTTCATTCCTTTATACCGCTTCACTCAGTACGCCGGAATGGGGTTCAACGCCGCCGACTATCCCTCGTGTGAGTGGGTGTTCGAGCGGGAGGTGTCTCTGCCCATCTACCCGGGTATGGGTATGACGGAAATCAACAGCGTGATCGAGGGCGTCCTCGATGTCGCCGGGTCATTCGGCAGGTAGGTCCGGACGATGCCGATTCTCTATGCCATACGGGGCAGGCGGTTCGCCTATGTCGTTCTCGACGCGCTCGGTGTCGCGGGTGCGGTCGCGCTTACCGACTCTCTGCTTGCCGACATGCTTCCCGGCTCCGGCCTTTCAGCGTTCGCCGCGCGCACGTTGCTCGTATGCGCGGTCTATCTCGCGGCCTTCTATATCCTCCAGGTCTATCGCGTCATATGGCATTATTCCGCGATGAGCGACATGTACCGGCTGCTGGGGGCGAACTTCGCGGGCGCGCTCGCGTCCGGTCTCGCGCTCTGGGCATACGGGCCGCGGCCCGCGCTGGCCTGGCTGGTCATCGTCTTCCTGTTCGCGGCCGGATTCAGCCTTCTGTACCGGGCGGTTGTGCGCGACCGGCTCGGAAGACGGAGCACCGTCGCGGTCGGGGAAGACGGAGACGGGATGTCCAGGCATCGCCGGCGGATACTCATCGTCGGCGCCGGCGAGGCCGGCCGCATGATTCTCTCGGAGTACGCGCGGCGCGGCTGGGACCGCGACATCGCGGGTTTCGCCGACGACGACCGCGCGAAGATCGGGCGGATCATCGGCGGGAAGAAGATTCTCTGCACGCTTGACGGCATGGGGCGTGCCCTGCGGCAGTACGGCATTTCCGAGGCGATCGTGGCCATGCCTTCGGCCGGCACGGGGGCGATCGACAGGGCGGTATCGATCCTCCGCCGGGAAAATCCGGACATCATCATCAAGACCCTCCCGGTTTTTACCAAGATATTCGAGAGGTCGCTGAGCCCCGACCTGCGCGAGGTCGGGATCGCGGACCTCCTGGGGCGCGAGGAGTTTATGATCGACGCGGCCGCCATGCAGGAGCGTTTCGCCGGCAGGACCGTGCTGGTAACCGGGGCCGGGGGAAGCATCGGCTCCGAGCTGTGCCGCCAGCTGTTGAAGTTCAGGATAGCGCGCCTGGTGGCCCTCGGGAGGGGGGAGTTCTCCATCTACTCCCTCGCCAAATCCCTCGCCGAACAGATGTACTTTCTGGAAAGCGGCGCGGAAATCGTCTACCGGATCGCCGATGTCGGGGACACGCGGATGCTTGACGGCATCTTCGCCGCATATCGACCCGACATCGTCATCCACGCGGCGGCGCACAAGCACGTGCCGCTTATGGAATTCAACGAGGCCGAGGCCATACGGAACAATGTGCTCGGCAGCAGGAACGTCTTCGACGCGGCCCACCGTCACGGCGCGGCGGAGTGCGTGATGGTGTCGACCGACAAGGCGGTTCGCCCGACCAACGTGATGGGCGCCAGCAAGCGCGTCGCCGAACTGGTCGCGATGTACTATTTCCTGGAAAAGGGGCTCCGCACCTCGATTGTGCGTTTCGGTAACGTGATCGGGAGCCGCGGCTCGGTCATCCCGCTCTTCAGGGAACAGATACTGAAGGGCGGCCCCGTTACGGTTACCCATCCCGAGGTTACGCGCTATTTTATGTCCATTCCCGAGGCCTCCATTCTCGTGCTCAACGCAGCGGCGTACGCCGCGGGAGGCGAGGTGTTCGCGCTCGACATGGGGAAACAGTACCGTGTTGTGGACGTGGCGCGCAGTCTCATCCGTCTGTTTGGCTATGTACCTGAGCGCGATATCCGCATCGAGTACACGGGACTCCGTCCGGGCGAAAAGCTGTACGAGGAACTGTTTTACGATCAGTCCCTGCTCGCGCAAACGGACAATGCGAGGATTTTCAGGCTGAACGCCCCGGCGGAAAGGTATGACCGGCGGGCGATAGAGGACTTTCTCGAGAAAACGATCCCTTCCCTTTACACGCTCGACGCGCGCGCGATACGCGAGGCCGTGCGTTCGGTGGTACCGGAATACGAATTCGTGCTTCCGTCCGCATCCGCATCGGGAAACCGTCTGGTCACCTGAGCCCGGCGTGCCGGCAAACAGTAATTGACAAAAAAATAGACAGACTGGAAGATACCGTTGGTTTTAAACCATCCGGCCAGCGGGGTATGCCTGTGCGTAAAGTGATAAATGTCGGGCTCATCGGTTTCGGCACCGTGGGGAGCGGTGTCCATCACCTCATCGCGCGCAACGGAGCGGTCCTGGGACAGCGGACCGATCTCGATATACGAATAAAGACCGTCTGCGACCTCGACATCACCCGCGTGAAGGAGAGGGCGCCGGGTGTGACCGTGGTGGCGGACTGGAAGAGCGTCGTCGCCGATCCGGAGATTCATACGGTCGTCGAGCTCATCGGCGGTCTTGATCCGGCGGAATCCATTATCGTCGAATCGCTTTCTGCGGGAAAGAACGTGGTTACCGCCAACAAGAAGCTCCTGGCGGAGAGGGGCGAACGCATATTCGCGCTCGCCAACGGCGGAAAGGCCTCGCTGGGCTTCGAGGCGGCGGTGGGCGGAGGCATCCCCTGCATCGCCGCGCTGAAGAGCGGCCTCGTGGGGAATCGCATCCTGAGCGTTATGGGCATTCTGAACGGGACGACCAACTACATCCTCAGCCGCATGCAGGAGGAATCCCTCTCGTTCGAGGCCGCGCTCGCCGACGCGCAGGCGAAGGGCTTCGCGGAAGCGGACCCCACCTTCGACATCGAGGGATACGATGCCGGGCACAAGATCGCGATCCTTTCCATGATCGCCTTCAATAAAAAAATTGACTATACCGCCATCTCCATAGAGGGCATCACCAGAATCGGCGCGTTGGACATTGAATACGCGCGAGAGATGGGCTATCGCATAAAACTTCTCGGCATCGGCAAGCGCGCCGGCGACCGGGTCGACATCCGCGTGCACCCGACCATGCTTCCCCTGCGGCACCCCCTGGCGTCGGTGCAGAACGAGTTCAACGCCGTGATGATAACAGGCGACATGACCGGTCCCGTCACGCTGACCGGCAAGGGCGCGGGCAGCCACCCGACGGCCTCCGCCGTGGTGAGCGATATCGTGAGGATCGCGCAGAGGCCCGCCTCCTCGGCCGGCGCCATCCGGTTCGACGGGGACGCGTCCTACGTTCCGCCGGGCGAGCGCCTCTCGCGCTACTACATGCGCGTTCACACGGAGGACAGCCCCGGAATTCTTGCAAAAATCGCCGGCGTGCTCGCCGCCTACGGCATCTCGATCGCCTCGGTCATCCAGAAGGAGAGCGACATGCCGCACGTGCCGCTGGTCATAATGACCCACGAGGCGCATGAAGAGGGGCTGTTGACGGCGGTCAAAAAGATCAACGCCTTCGATTTCGTCGAGGGAGACGCCACGGTGATACGGGTGGAGGACTATGTGAGCGATGGAGCGGATCATGAGTAAAGAATTCCGGGCGCACTTCCGTTGTGCCGCCGGCTGCGGCGAGACCTATCCGCTCGACGAGGTGGTGTACAGATGCCGGAAATGCGGCGAGCTCCTCGAGGTCCATCACGACATAGACGCGCTCCGCTCGCGGAGCGCGTCCGAGTGGAAACGCCTGTTCGACTCGCGCGTCGGGACCACGCGGTGGCCCTTTGGCAGCGGCGTGTGGGGTAAAAAGGAATTCGTGTGCCCGGAGATCGACGACGAGAATATCGTGTCGATGTACGAGGGGAACACAAACCTGTTCTGGGCGAAGCGGTTCGGCGAGATGCTGGGCATGAAGGATCTCTGGGTGAAGATGTGCGGCAACAGCCACACCGGATCGTTCAAGGACCTGGGCATGACGGTGCTCGTCTCCATGGTGAACGAAATGATCCGTCGCGGCGTGCGCCTGGACGCCGTGGCGTGCGCCTCGACCGGCGACACTTCGGCGGCGCTGGCCGCCTACTGCGCGTACGCGGGGATTCCGTCCATTGTGTTCCTCCCTTCGAACAAGATATCCATAGCCCAGCTTGTTCAGCCGATGGCGAACAACGCGATCGTGCTCTCCCTCGACACGGACTTCGACGGCTGCATGCGCGTGGTCCAGGAGGTTACGAAGAACAATACCATTTATCTCGCCAACTCCATGAACAGCCTGCGCATCGAGGGGCAGAAATCCATCTCGATCGAAATGTTGCAACAGTTCGACTGGGAGGTGCCGGACGTGGTGGTGATTCCCGGAGGGAACCTCGGCAACGTCTCGGCGCTGGCCAAAGGCTTCACCATGATGCTCGAACTTGGCATGATCGACCGGCGGCCGCGCATCGTACTCGCGCAGGCCGAGAAGGCGAATCCGCTCTATCGTTCCTTCCTTAAAGGCTTCAACGACTTCGAGCCCATCGTGCCGGGTAAAACGCTCGCTTCGGCGATACAGATCGGCGATCCTGTTTCGGTGCGCAAGGCGATCGCGGCGCTCAGGGAATACGGCGGCATCGTCGAGCAGGCGAGCGAGGAGGAGCTTGCCGACGCCGCGGCGCTCGCCGACCGTACGGGGCTCTACGCCTGCCCTCATACCGGGGTGGCGCTGGCGGCGCTCATCAAGCTCGTCGAGCGCGGGGAAATACCGAAGGACGCCCGGACCATCGTTATCTCGACCGCCCACGGGCTGAAGTTCTCCGAGTTCAAGGTCGGATACCACCAGGGGAGCATCGGCGGCATACGGAGCACCTATGCGAACCGGCCCATCGAGCTCCCCCCCGACGTTGACAGGGTCAACGAGGTCCTCGCGCGGGAGCTTTCCGAAAGAAAGAAGTCATGAAGATCACCGAGGGTGTCCACCTGGTGGGCGGTTCGTCGCTCTCCGACGGGTCCGACGCCGCCATCTACCTCGTCCGGGGCCGGACCGGCTCGGCGCTCATCGACGCCGGGACCGGGGACGGACACTCGCGCGTGATGAAAAATATCCAGGAATCCGGAGTCAGTCCCGGCGATATCGCGTACATCTTTCTCACTCACTGCCACTACGACCACACCGGCGGCGCGCACCTTCTGCGAAGCGCGACCGGCGCGCGCATCGTGGCACATGAGCTCGACGCCGAATTCATCGAAACGGCGGACCCGGAGGTGACCGCGGCTTCCTGGTATCGCGCGCGCATGGAGCCCACGAAGGTCGATATAAAAGTCGAGGGGACCGAAGCGCGCTTCGAGGCGGGCGGTGTCGAACTCACGATGTATCACACTCCGGGGCATTCGCCCGGTTCGTCGGTGCTCACCATGCGTTCGAGCGGGATGCTCGTGCTGTTCGGCCAGGACGTACACGGTCCGCTCAACGATTCGCTTCGCTCGAGCCGCGCCGATTACATCCGCTCCCTCGAATTCATGCTGTCGCTGGAGGCTGACATCCTCTGCGAGGGGCATTTCGGCGTTTTCGCCGGCAGGGACAAGGTAAGACGATTTATTGAGTCTTTTCTATAGCCATGGACGGTCGAATATGGAGCGGATAATCGGCACGGTCAGGGAAAAGGAGCGAAGGCCTGCCCTTGCCGCGCTCCTCTCGCTGTTCTTCACCGGCCTCGGTCAGTGGTATTGCGGCGAAGCGTACAGGGCCGTTGTCTTTCTCCTGCTGCGCTTGCTCCCCGTGGTCTGCATTCCATTCATACCCTTTTCCGCTCCCGGCGGCAGGGTTTTGCACGCCGTTGCGGTGATGGCCGCGGCGAGCCTTGCGGTCTGGGCGGGGTCTTCGATCGACGCGTATTTCCTGGCGCGCCGGAGATCCGTCGCACCCGGGCGGAGCACTTCGTACCCGGCCTATCTGCTGTACGCCTTTGTTACGCTTGTGCTCACGGTCGGGGCGCTTTCGCTCGCGGGCGCCTCCTGCCGGCTGTATGTCCATAGCGGCGATTCCATGGAGCCGCTTCTGCGGGGCGGCGATATCATTCTGGTCAGCCGGTTCGTCGCCGGCCCGCCGCCGCCCGGAAGCCTGGTGGTGTACCGGGGAGAGGGCCGGGAGAGCATCGCCAGGGTGGCGGCCCGCCCCGGGGACCGTGCCGCGCGGAGCGGTTCGATGCTCGCCGTCAACGGGGAGTTTATGCTCGTTGGTATCTACGGCGATTCGGAGAGCCGCTCGCTCGGGCTTGAGAATTCCCCGGAGCTTTTTTACGAGGTCAACGACGGGAGGAAATACCCGGTTAAGGCCGAAACCGGTTCCGGAAGGGTGGCGAAGTACCGTGGCCCTTCTTCCGGGGCGGGAGAGGGGAAGGTCTTCGTCGCCGATGACAATCGAATTGACCGCGAGTGGTTCCGTGCCGTCGCCGTCGAATCCATCACAGGGAATGTCGAGGGAGTTATATGGGGCGGATCGTGGAGACGATCGATGCTCGCGCCGTTCGTGGAAACGGCAAACAGGGACGCCGATATGAACAGGGTAAATATTCTTGACTAAAATAATAAAGCCGTCGATTCTACGCATGGCGCGTATCACGGATCTTCATGGAGGAACGCTATGGTCTTGATCACGGGGTGCAACAGCCTTCTTGGAAGAGCGCTCGCCGGACGTCTCATGCGCGGAGGCACACCCGTTCGGGGATTCGATTTCTGGAAGCTCAAGGAAACCCCGGAGACCACCGAGTTCCTCGACGGCAGCATCCTGGACTACGAGCTCGTGCTCGAGGCCTGCGAGGGTGTGGACACCATCTATCATCTACTCGATGTCGAGTATCCCTCACATTACGGCCGGCGATTCATGAAACGCGTGAACGTAAAGGGAACCGAGAACCTTCTCCGCGCGGCGCGCGAATCGGGCGTTACAAAGATCGTGTATCTCTCGTCCTCGAAGGTATACGGGGCCCCCGAGCAGATGCCGATAAAAGAGGACGACGCCCCGAAGCCCAATACCCGCTACGGCCGCGACAAGCTGAAAGCCGAGAAGCTGTGCAAGAAGTTCGTCGACAAGGACGAGATGGACATCACCATCTTCCGCCCGGCGACGATAACCGGCCCCGGACTCGACGACCCCATGATCCTGGTCATTCTTTACATGGCGCTGGGAATGGAAGATTCCAACCGGCTGTATATCGCCGGCGAAGGCGATTCGCGCTACCAGCTCGTCCATACCGAGGACGTAGTGGAGGCGCTTCTCGCGGGAGCGAAGGCCCCGGTCGCCAGGGGGGCGGTCTACAACCTGGGCTCGGACAATGTACCCACACAGAGCGAGGAGGTCATGCGCGTCAGGGAGAAGGCGGGCCTCCAGTGCGAGGTCAAGCATCTCAGTCCGTTCTTCGCGAAGCTTTTATCCTTCATCCTCAAACCGCTCAACATCAATTACCTCAGAAAGGAACACCTGGTGTTTATCCTTTCCAATTTCGTGCTCGATTGTTCCAAGGCGAAAAAAGAGCTGGGATGGGCGCCGACCAGGGACAACATAGAGATATTCGTTGAAACGATAGAGTGGTATAGAAGGGAAAAGCTGTAAAGTACGGGCCGTTTCGGCGGTATCAGGATTTGCTCTCTACCGGCCCGGACTCCCGCCTGAAGACCCTGCGCGCCAGGCCCGAGAGCAGCATCCACAGTTTGACCAGGATAAGCTTCAGAAACTGCCCCATGCTTCCCTCCCCGACGTCCATCGTGAGGAGCATCTGTGCCTTCTTCATCTCGCTCGTGGTCAGGGTTTTGCTCTGCAGCTGCATCTCCTTAAGCTTCTTCTTTACCTCTTTACGGGCAAGCTTCATCGTCTCCTTGTCCTCGTCGTAGCCTTTTACGGCCTGAACGAGTTTGAGCAGTCCCGGGTCCTCAAGCATCCGCTGCTTGATTTCCCGTATTTTAGCCTCGGCGCGCTGGAGGATCGGGTTCTTGTTGTTGCCCCCGTATTCCATAAGAAGCTCAAGGTACTGGCCGAGGAAATAGGCCTGCTTGTAGAGACGCTCGCGCTCTTCCTGTGTCCTCGCCGAGAGATCTATCCGCGAGAGCTCGTCTACCGCCGTCTCGATCTGGTCGAGCATCTCGTCGGTGAGCTTGAACAGCTCGTACGGCTCCAGGTCTTTTATCTCGACGAATCGCTGCGAGACCTCGCGCAGGTCGTTGAACATCCGCTCGGAGAAGTCGAGCAGGTAGCGGTAGGCCCTTCTTTCCTTTGGCGAGAGGACGCTTTCGTCCCCCTCGCCGCCGGCGTCGGCCATCTTTTTCTTGATTTCCTTTATATTGACCGACGAGGGGTCGAAATCGATCTTGGAGAACTCGAGCGTCTTCTTCATCTCGAAGAAGTTAGGCTCGGCCAGGTCGTCGCCGATCTTGAGCACGTTGAGCTTGATGTCGCCCAGCTTGTTCTTCATGCCGTACTTGTCGATCTTGCTGATGCCGTCGGTCACCACCAGGATCTCGGCGTTGATGAGCTCCTTGTCGAAACGGATGTCCTCCACGGCCTGGTAGACGGCCTCCTGGAGGTTGGTGCTCGTGCCGCCCGTGGTGGTGAGGAGCACCTTCTCGATGAGCACCGGAAAATCCTCCTTTTTCTCTATCTTGACCAGGTCGCCGGTCTTCGTGTCGAAGGGACGGTAGAATATCTTCGCGTTACCGTTGAGCTTTCTGCGGAGGAATTCGGCCACCAGACACTTTGAGAAGAAGGAGCGCATCTTGAAGTCCATCGAACGCGAGCGGTCAAGAAGCAGGTAGAACTTCTGGTCGAAGCGGTTGGCCTGCCGGCCCGATTCGTCGCGCAGGGTCGATATGGGCTTGAACGAGTCGGCTCTCGTCTCGAAGAAACGCTGCACCAGAAGCGTCCGTTTGAAAAGCTTGATGTCGAATATTTCATCGTCCATCGCGAGCTCGCGCGGCAGGGTGCGCTTGAGGTCGTAGATGGTGCGATAGGTGTCGATCACCATGTTGTCCGACAGCGGAGAGACCTTTTCCATGCGGTTGACCAGGATCGTCTCGTCGCGGTCCGGGGCCTCGATCTTCTCCTCCTTGGAGATGTCCTCGATCGCCGAGAGCGCTTCGGAGATGAAGTCCGGCGTAAACACCACGCGGGCGATCTCGAATATCATGAAGAATTTGGCCGGCAGGATGACCTGGAGGTTGTCGAAAAAGCCGAGGGACTCCCAGTACTCGAGGAAATCGAGGCTGGGCCGCTCTGGCCCGTGTATGGATGTGATCGTGCCCGTCACGGTAGCGTACCCCTCGCCCCGTTACATGAGGTCTTTGAAGTCCCTGAGGATCCCTTCCTTGAGCTCCCGGGCCTCTTCTACCGCCGGGTTGATTTCGGCCACGTTGCCTTTCAGCGTCTCGACGGTTATCTCGTCCTCGGCCTTGAAGCGTGAGGGGAATATCTTTTTGAGAAGGCCCTTCAGGCTGTCGATGAGCCCCCTGGCCTCCTTCAGGCGGTCGCGCCTGTCGGGATTCTCCCGGATCTCCTGAAATATTTTGCGAATGTTCAGCAAAAATTCAATCTGCTGCGTGGCGCCCGTGGCGTTGAAGTGCACCAGCGTCTGCTGGTAGGCGTCCAGGTACACGTCCTTCTCGGACTTGTCCTTCGCCTTCACGGAAACGAAGCTGTTGAGCGTGCACAGGGCGAGGTACATGTTCTTGACGTCGTCCATGTTCACCTCGTGCCGCCCTTCCAGGAGGGCCGTCGCCCTCAGGAAGTCGGCGAGCTTGGCCTGCTTGCGCGGGCTGATGAAGTAGTTGTACTCGCTCTTGCGCATATCGCTGAGGAACTTGTTCGTTATGACGTTCTTCATGAAATAGACGAAATCCGGTATCTCGATCCTGATCTCTCTGTTCTTGTTGCGGATGACGTCGGACAGGTAGACTATCTGGTTGAAGGGTATCTTGCGGTCGGGTTCTATGGCCTTCCCCCTGCTGAAGGCGTACGTATGGTCGATAAGGAGCTGCGTGTACGTGTTGTTGTCCTCGGGGATGATGGACTTGTAGGTGAAGCGGTCCAGGATGGCCTCGGTGACCTCGTTCATGCGCATGTAGTTGGCGGTGGCGATGGAGGTGTGGATGGCCGTGTCGATTATCTCGGGCCCGTTGATGAACTTGCGCTCGTTCAACACCGAAAGAAGCGAGCGGAGCACGACGTCGCTCGCGTCGAAGAACTCGTCCAGAAATACCAGGTTTGCCTCGATGATTGAGCCGTGGATGTTGTGCCGAATCCGCCCTTTCTTGAATTCCTCTATATTGTACGGGCCGAAATAGTTGTCGGGGGTCTGCTCCTTGCTGGCCTGCGTCATGAACACGCGCACCTGGTCGAAGGTGTTGAAGATGTAGTTCGCAAGATACGATTTGGCCATTCCCGTCCGGCTGAGCAGAAGCATGTGCTCGCGGGTGAGGATAGCGAACATGGCCTGCCGGATTATCTCCTCGCGATCGATGACGTTTTTCGCGATTCGCTCCATGTGCCAGCGCAGGTACTCGATCGTGGTCGGGATGTCGAAGGTCTCCTTCTGGACGGCGGCCGCGTACGGGGCGATGCCCGGTTCGGTGCCGGGCTTCTTTTCGGCCTGCTCCGAGATGACGTACTTGGAGGTCGCCCTCTGCTCCGGCGTTCTGCCGGGCGCATCCTCGCCGGGCGCGAGCGACTCCTCCGCCGTGAAAATGTAAAAGCCCTCCTTCTCGAGCTTCGATTCGACGCTGGCGAGGCTGGTCTTCTGTACGGTCTGTTCCCTGGTCCGGTTGTTCATGGCAAACCCTTCAACGCTCTTATTCAACGACGCCCGGCAGGACGATCATGATCGACGTCCCTTCGCCGGGTTTGCTCTTGATGGCGATCGTTCCCCCGTGGTTTTCCACGATGGAGTAGGAGACCATGAGCCCCAGGCCGGTCGATTTCTCCCCCTTCGTTGTGAAGAACGGCTGGAAGACCTTTTTGAGGTGCTCCCTGGGGATTCCAAGACCCGTATCGCTTACGGTGATGGCGGCGTACAGCGCGCCGTTGTTCATCATGGAGTCCACGGTGATCTTCAGCTCGCCCTTGTCGGGCATCGCTTCCTCGGCGTTGGCGATGAGGTGGAGGAGGACCTGCACCATCTGGTTGCGGATACCGCGCACCTTGACTCCGGCGTCGGGATATTCCGTGACGACCGAGAAGCCGTTCTTCTGGAGGCGGTTGAGCATGATCTGGATGGGATGGCTGGTGATGAGCTTGTGAGCCTCGAAGACCTCCTTGTCCGTCTCCTCGGGCTTGGAAAGGTTGAGGAGCTGCTCGCTGATCTGCTTTATCCTGGTGAGCTCCTCCTTCATGGACTTCACGTAGTCACGCATCGGGCTGTTTTCGGGGATGTTGTTCTCGATGAAATTCAGGTCGATGGCGAGAAGGTTGATCGGCACCTTGAGCTCGTAGGCGACGCCCGCGGCGAGCAGGCCCATGGCGGAGAGCTGCTCGGCGCGCTGCATGCGCTTTCCGATGCGCGACTGTTCGGTGACGTCCTCCACCATCAGCATGACCGTCTTGACCCGCCGTTCTCCGTCCAGAATGGGGTTGATTTTCAGGTTCAGCGCGCGCTCGTCCTCGGGGGCGGGCGAGCGCCGGTACACCGCGTTCTTTACCGCCTGTGGTTTCTTCTGGATGAAGACCTCGTCCAGCACGCGCTGGAAGCCCGTCTGCGCGATGCCGCCGAGGTCGATGAAATTCATTCCCACCACCGACTGCCCAGGGTCCAGGCCCATGATCTGCTTGATCGCCGGGTTTTCGCTCAGGATGATGCCGGTGGGGTCCATCGTGATGATGCCGATCGGCGCGTTGGTGATGATGTCCTCGTTGAGCGCCGTCAGCCGTCGAAGTTCCTCCGCCTGCTCTATCTGCTCCTTGATCTTCTCCTCGAGGCGCTTCGAGTTGACCTTGAGTTTCCGCTCCATCAGGTGGATGTCGGTGATGTTTCTCAGTATCCCGAGGAGCCCCACGATCTTGCCTTCTTCCGAGCGGATGGGCGAGAGGTTCGCGATGACGTACATCGCGCTGCCGTCCCTGTTGAAGGTCTTGAACTTCTCGTTGCGGATTTCGTTGCCGCCGATGACCGATTTGAAGACCGCCGTGGCGCGCTCGATCTCTATCGCCGGAACGGCCGCGGAGAAATGCATCCCCATTGCCTCTTCCTTGTTGACGGGGAAGATGTGCTCCCAGGCCGAATTGAGGAATACCAGGTTGCCCTGATCGTCGAGAACGAAAATGGCGTCGGACGCGCCCTCCACCAGATACTGGTAGTCGACTTTGGGGAAGCAGACGCCCTTGGACTGCAGCGCGTCTTTGAGCTGGAGGTTCTCGATTATCCGGATGAGTTCATCTTTCGACAGCGTCTGTAGTGTTTTGGTGTCCATAGGGTGGCGTTTCTCACATCATTGGAGTTTCTTTCTGCCCGGCACCGTCATTGTGTTGAAGAACCAGATCTCGACCACAAGGCTGAGAATGGTGCCCACCAGGAAGGCGATCGCGAAATGCATGGTGCTCATCTTGATGATGTACAGACCGCCGAAAGCGAAGAGTCCGAGAAGGGCGAGCCGTACGGGGAAGCCGCCCAGCGTGATGCCCAGCAATACCATGGTGTTTGATTTCATTCCCCTGCGCGCGCCGAGCACCCACAGCACCGAGAGCAGGAAACTCAGGGCCGTTCCGGTCAGGTAGCCTTTGAATTCGGTAATGCCGATGAAATGGTAACAGGCGCCGCTTATGACGAGATTTATGATGGCGAAGAGGGAAATGAGTAGGAAGGCAATCTTAAGATTCTTCATGTCGGTTTCCGCAACCAGCCGTGGTGTATTTCGCTTCCATATCGGACATTAATCTACCGGATTGAGAGGAATTTGGTCAACAAATATTTTACGGTCAGGCCTGGGGGCTCTGTCGGCAAAACCGTATCGGATGGGTGCGGACCACGCCGGTGCGCCGGGCGCGCGCCGGCGTGGGGGGAGATGTCGGCGCGGCCTATTTCAGCTTGGCCGCGAGCTCCTCGCTCACTTCCTTTACGCCGGGCCGGCCGTCGAGCTCGATGATGGCCGGAACGCCGCCGTTTTCGCGGGAGAGCTGCTTGAAGAACTCGACCGCGGCGAGGGTGCCGGTCTTGGTGTCGTAGTAGATGCC
>Ga0116174_10002667_pt1 | contig 15187 bp, 16 predicted proteins | sample AD_UKC087_MetaG_FD_89801 | JGI IMG/M metagenome (GOLD analysis project Ga0116174, IMG submission 89801) | Active sludge microbial communities of municipal wastewater-treating anaerobic digesters from USA - AD_UKC087_MetaG | ecosystem: Engineered > Bioreactor > Anaerobic > Digestate | place: USA...
CCAAAGATTCTTCTATGCATCAAAGGAAGCTTTAGACTTTGTACCAGAGAACAAATCGAATTGTCAGCTCGCAAATCATGCTTTATTGCAGGATCCTGCGAAAAGATCGAACTGAGAGGACAAGGCAAGCTCTGGCTTGCTACCGTTGGCGAGATAGACACATGAATTCGGTTTCGCACCCAGAGCTAACAGGCTCTAATCTGGGTCAGCCCTCCTTCTCAGAGGAGCATGGATCTGATCCCACAATTACTATCTGGGTGGACGCCGATTCACTTCCAAAAGATATCAGGCCAATGTTGATAAGAAGGGCTATGGCAAAAAGAAAATACGATGGTGTTACGATCCTTGTGCGCTTCGTAGCAAGCCAAAACCTTCTGGAAATTCCAGGAGATTATCTCATCCTTGTCCAGCCTGGCGAGGGAGCTGCTGATCTCTACATTGAAACTCATGCAGAACAGAACGACATCGCCATAACCCGAGATATCCCTCTCGCAGAACGCCTTCTAGCGCATTCGGTTAATCCAATGAATGATCGCGGCGATATCTTTACTGCAGAGAATATCAGTGAACGACGTTCTCTTAGAGATGCTATGGCTTATATGCGAGATTCGGGTATCGCTCCACCCAGCCCTAAAGGCAACTTGCGAAAGCCATCCGATATAAAGAGCTTTGCGGATGGTCTCGAAAAACTCATAGTCCAATCTGTGAGATCAAAGAGACGATGCTTAGAGAACCCACCCAGGTCTTAAAATTCAGGCGTCCCTGAAATCGATGGTTCATCTGCTTTTTCTTTGTCCTTAGTCTCTTGCAGATTATCTATCTCCGGAGAGGGCTCAACAGAATCCATTGGGGATAAATCCGAGGATGTATCGCCAGATGCTCCATCATCAGAATCTATTGGAGATGAATCTGTTGGAGATGAATCTATTGGAGATAGATCCGAAGATGTGTCCTCTAATAGTTCACCATCATTTGGAGAGACCTCTTGTTCTGTTTTAGAATCCTCCTCTTCATCGGATAGCTCCGATATATCGGCCGAAGGCTCTATTCCGGATGGTGGAGGTGTCTCGGCAGAGACAACAGCTACAGGCACTGCTGCTACATATCTCGCAACAAGATAGGCATAACGTTGCCGCAAGATTGCAGAGCGATAGAGAGTGTCGGGTGTATATTTTATTGGAGAAGACAGAAGGGCTATAAGGCGAGCCGCTTGATCCCGATTGATACTTGCTACACCTTTGCCAAAATAGACCCGAGAAGCGCGCTCGATTCCAAAGATCCCTTTACCCCATTCCGCATAACCAAAATAGAGTTCGAGGATGCGATCTTTCGAGAGAATCAATTCCAGCTCTAGCGCAGTGATGGCTTCGAAATACTTGCGTATATAGCTCTTAGTAGGCAAAAGGAAAAGGGTACGCGCAACCTGCATGGTGATCGTGCTTCCACCATACATTGGTTTCCCCACTTTTTCGTTGAGCTCTCGTGCTCTTTTGATAGCCTCGATATCGATACCATGGTGCTCATAGAATCCCCCATCCTCTACCGATATTAGCATCCTTCTTATATATTGAGGAATTTGCTCGGTCTTTAGAGGGATGGGTTTTTGCACTTCCCAATGACTTACTGCCGATCGATAAATAATGAGCACTGTTGTGGGAGGATTGGCAAACTTATATGCAAATATTAATGCGCTCGTCAAACCTATAAATACTAAATGCACAATGAGTATTGCCAATAGGGCTATACGGAGTATTTTCCAAACCGGCTTTCGAGCTTTGCCGTTTTTCTTTACCTTTAGTGCTCTTGCTTCTGACGACTGCGATTCAGGCTTCATAAGGTAAGAGCATTATATCACGCTACTACCTTCTTTCCTTCCTCAACTGCGGCAATATTGATCTCAATGATTGAGCGCTTACTCGAAGAAAAATAGTTTGGCAATATGTTTTCTAGGTCTTGTAGCTTAACGGCTCCCGTAATCTTGCTCAAGGCTCCCATCATTATCATATTTGCTACACGGATATTGCCGAGCTTCAGTGCTATCTCGTTGCATGGAATATGATAGATTTTTGCATCAGCACGGGCAGGATCTTTCTTGACGAGGCTGGAATTGACACAGATGATTCCGCCTTCTTTGCAAACCTTCTCTCCAATTTCCACGGAGTCCTGATTCATTATCACGACTGAATCGGCAACGCTGACAATAGGGCTTGTTATTTCGCTGTCTGAGACTATAACCGATGCGCGTGCTATTCCGCCTCGTTTCTCGGCTCCATAGAAGGGGAAAAACGTCACTTTGAGGCCTTCTTTCATTGCGCAATAAACCCAAAGCTGCCCCATTGAAATAATACCCTGGCCACCGAAGCCTGTCATAAAAGTCTTTTCGGTCATGGAACACTCCTTTCAATGCGCTTGCGCAGGGGCTACTGTCGTGCTGAGAGTATCTTTGATTTCGCCAAGGTGATAATAGGGAATCATGTTTTTCTCAAGCCATTCGACAGACTCCACGGGATTCATCTGCCAGTTTGTTGGACACTGTGAGAGAATCTCGATCAGGGAAAAACCTTCGCCGCGCATTTGAGCTTCGAAGGCCTTGCGTATGTATTTCTTTGTCCTTCTAATATTGACCATATTGTTTACGGCGCCGCGCGCAAGATATTTTGTCCCTTCGAGCGAAGCCAAGAGTTCGCATACTCGAATAGGGTAGCCCATTTGAGCATTGATAGGATCGCGGCCTTCCGGCGCCGTTGTAGCATGCTGTCCGACAAGAGTTGTAGGAGCCATCTGCCCTCCTGTCATGCCATAGATTGCATTGTTTACGAAGATTGTGGTGAATTTCTCAGCCCGGTTAGCGGCATGGATAATCTCGGCTGTCCCAATGGCCGCAAGATCACCATCGCCTTGATAGCAGATTACGAGATGGTCAGGCAACATCCGCTTTATTCCCGTTGAAGCAGCTGGCGTCCGGCCATGTGCTGGCTGAACTGAGTCGAAATCGAAATACATATCGGCATAAATAGAACAGCCAACCGGATTCGTGATAATCGTCTTACTTTGCAACCCCATCTCATCTACGACCTCGGCTATGATTCTATGGATTACTCCATGACCGCAGCCAGGGCAGTATTTTGTCTGTATCGATTTAAGGCTCTTAGGATGCCCATAAGCAATTTCCATAATAAATCCCTCCCCTCATTTGCTCGAAAGTCGTAGCGCTTCGGCGAAAACTTCTTCCTGGCTGGGTATATTCCCGCCACAGCGCCCATAGAAGTACACAGGAGCTTTTCCACCGACCGCGAGCCGTACGTCCTCGATCATCTGCCCCATGCTCATCTCGACACAAAGAAAGCGCTTGCCTTGCTCTGCTAGCTCAGAAAGCCGCTTATAAGGAAATGGCCAGAGTGTAATAGGTCGGAAAAGGCCAATCTTCATCCCCTTGGCTCTAGCCAACTGTAGAGCACCGTGTGAAACGCGCGCTGAAGTTCCATATGCTACAAAGACCATATCAGCATCCTCGACTTCCAGCTCCTCATAACGAATTAGTTCCGCTTTTATCTGTGCATAGCGTTCAAATCGCTTCCTGTTGATGGCTTCTAGCTCGTCGGGTATGAGATTTATGCTAGATATATGGTTAAAAGGCCTTGCCATCTCCACAGAGTGCCCGACAGCCCAGGATTTACGCGGCAAATTGGCTGGATCCATGGGCTCCGGGAGTACCACCCCCTCCATCATCTGACCAATTAGCCCATCCGCGAGAATAAGCACAGGCATGCGCCATTTCTCGGCGAGTCCGAAAGCCTCATAGGTCAGATCCGCAGCCTCCTGGACACCCTTGGGTGCGAGAACAATCGTATAATAATCCCCATGCCCACCACCTCGGGTCGCCTGGAAATAATCTCCCTGAGCAGGCGATATACCGCCCAGGCCAGGGCCTGCACGTGCAACATCTATGACTACCGCTGGAAGGTCGGCGCCGCAGAGATATGAAATACCTTCTTGTTTAAGTGAAACACCCGGGCTCGAGGAGCTGGTCATCGCACGAGCACCTGTGGAAGCAGCACCATATACCATATTGATTGCCGCAACTTCAGACTCTGCCTGGATGAAGGTGCGGCCTCTAGCTAGCATGTGCTTAGCCATGTAGGCGGTGAGCTCGTTCTGCGGGGTTATAGGATAACCAAAATAAGCGCGGCACCCCGCTCGCACCGCCGCTTCGCCTATCGCTTCATTGCCTTTCATAAGGCGAATTTCTTCAGCCATTTCCTTCTCCCTCAGAGTTTGTATACGGTAATTGCCACATCTGGGCAGACGTCATAGCAGTTGCCACATGCTATGCATTTTTCTTGAGCGACCACACTGGAAGGGAAATACCCCCAGGAGTTCGGCTCGTTATCGACACCAAGGACTTTTGTCGGACAAGCGCGAATGCATAAGAGACAGCCCTTGCATCGCTCCCTGTCGATCTCGATAGATCCTTTTATCGCCATTAGATACTCCTTATATTCAAGCCTGAGTACCCCCAGCTCCTAGAAGAGAAGCCAGGGCAATCGAGGCCAGTTTGGTCTCTGCGTCATCCGCACGGCTCGTGAGAACTAGAGGCACCGAAGCACCCATTATCACGGCTGCGCCTTTAGCTCCTGCGAGGTGCAATAGGCACTTATAGAGTATATTCCCAGATTCGATTTCTGGCGTGACAAGAATATCTGCGTCGCCTGCAACTTCTGATTTTATTTTCTTAATGCGAACACTTTCGCAGCTTATCGCATTGTCTAATGCCAGAGGACCATCGACGATGCAGTTTTTGATCTGGTCGCGACGGTTCATCTGCGTTAGGATTGCAGCCGTTGCAGTGCAAGGCATCTTGTCAGGGTTGACTTTCTCGACAGCCGCTAGTATTGCAACCTTAGGATTATTTACTCCGATAATTTTCATTACCTTGACTGATGAATTGATCATGTCGATAAAAGTTGGAAGATCTGGTGCAATATTGAGAGCTATATCGGTAATAGCAAATAGTTTGTGATAGGTCGGTACTTCCATAACAGCCACATGGCATGCAATCTTGCCAGCGTTGAGACCTGTCTCTTTATTGAGAGCAGCCCTGAGATAGAGGCTAGAATCGATGATACCCTTCATTAGGAATTCTGCTTCTCCGGAACGAATAAGACCGACTGCTATGGCCGCTGCTTTCTCTATGTTGTTTTCTTCAATGATTCTAAAGGGCGAAATATCCACCCCTTTCCCTTCATTGGCTTCTTTGGCTGCTTCCTCGATAGCTTTCGGGTTACCTACAAGAATAGGCTCACCTATTCCTTCGCGGTATGCTTCCGTTACAGCTTCGAGGACGGTTGCTTCTTGAGCACAAGCAACCGAGAATTTACGCCTGCCGATCTTCCTTGCCTCTTCGATTATATCTGATATATGGTTCATGGCACGTACTCCTTTATATCAGCCTCTCCTTCGAGCGCGATTTGGCCTGCTAGTGCTAAAGCTTCAAGTTCACCTTCCCCCGGATACACCACTACAGGCGCAATGAACGAAACCATCTGACTAATTCTCTCAGTGAGTTCTTTCCAGAATGCGATACCCCCGGTCAATATGATTGCATCGACCTTTCCTTCGACTACTGGTGCGAGAGAACCGATATACTTACCTACTTGATATACAAAAGCTTGGAAATAGAAGTCCGCATCCTTGTTTCCCTCATCGCGCATCCGCTCGACCTCACGCATATCGTTGGTGCCAAGGAAACTCACCATGCCCCCTTTCCCGGTTATCATTTTTAGTACTTCTTGGATGGTGTATTGCCCAGAAAAACAGAGTCTTGCCAGGTCTCCTGCAGGCAAGGTTCCGGAGCGTTCTGGCGAAAATGGCCCTTCTCCGCTCAGAGCTTGATTGACATCGATAACTTTGCCTTGTCTGTGCAAGCCAATAGAAATACCTCCCCCAAGATGAGCCACAATTAGCGTAAGATCTTCGTAGCAAACACCGCGCTCTTTTGCAAATCGACGCGCCACTGCCTTTTGGTTTAGCGCATGAAAAATGCTAATTCGCTTAAAGAGCTTGTGCCCCGAGACTCGCGCAACATCCTCGAGCTCATCCACAACCACAGGATCCGCAATAAAGGCGGGAATTCCGAACTGTTTTGCAAAAGCATCTGCTATCAGAGCACCTAGGTTCGATGCATGCTCGCCATATTTTGCGGCGAGCAAATCAGCCTTCATACCCTCGTTGATTCTATATATTCCACCAGGAATTGGATGAAGAAGTCCTCCTCGTCCAACCACCGCATTTAGCGATGACATGTCGAAATTTCTAGCCTTGAGTGCTTCTTGAATCGCACTCTCTCTAAATTCGTACTGTGAAGCTATAGTAGCAAAATGTGAGAGCTCTTCTGCCGAATGGTTCAGCGTCTGATCGAAAATACATCTGTCGCCATGAAAAACGGCAAATTTCGTGCTTGTAGACCCAGGATTTATGACGAGAACGACAGATTGCATGCAATTTCTCCTGAATTGGTGGCAGTTGACTTTAAGTATATCATGTGTCTAAGGAAACGCAAGAGGAAATCTTGCAGAAAATGAAAGACCGTTTCAAATATCAAAACGATCTTTATACGCTCAGAGATGAGCCAGCCTAGTTCAGAAAAGAATGAACATGCGAAAAATAAAAAGGCCGCCCTTTCGATTAAGGATGGCCTCTTATCAAGATAATATGTGCGGCGCGTTCATTTGCGGGTCTTATGGCGATTCAGTCTTCTTTTCTTTTTTCTCTTATGCGTCGCTATTTTTTGGAGCTTTCGCTTTCTACCACAGGGCACCTTTTTTCTCCTTGGAAACGATTACTGCAGAATCATTGTAGGTACTGCCGCATATGTGCGCATACTACACAGAGGAAACACGACCGTCAATAGCCTGGCTCCATTTCTGGCCTTTCTGGGAGCGGGTGGTAAGCCTGTCTATGACTATATTCACCTCGGCAACCAGAATCCCCGTGAATTTTTCGATGCTATCCACAATGTATTCCTGCAATGCACGCACCTTCGAGGGGAGCTTTGTTCCGAATGGAACTTCGAGCATGATTGTAATCCGGTAGCCCTGTGTGTCGTTACGAATTGCAAGCCGCATAATACGAACATTCGGATCGAATTCGCTCACACAGTGAACTACCATCTGGGAAAGCGCAGCTTCGGAAATAGCCACTCTTCCACGTCTTGCATATTCAGGGCGCACCACAGATTTCTCATACAGTTTTGGAAGAGTTGCACCAACGCCAAAGCTCCGTCTCAGAAAAACCCTGACGCTATCATAGAATATAGAAGGATAACTGCGCTTTACTTCAAGGGCAGGCACTGGGATGACATGTTTTCCTTCAACCTTGCGCGACTGAACGGCTTTTTCGATTTCGGTTTTTGTGGCTATTTCTTCTATTTTTATTACCTTGACTGGATGAGGCAACTGCAGGCGTTCACATATCTTTTGCACCATCCGTTCGCTTGTTCCTATTACGAGAATTTTTCGAAATTTCTCTCGCTGAAGAGCTCTTGCAACTTGTTCTCGATGTTCCCTGTCGTCGAAGAGCGCAGTCTTGACAGCACCAAGGTAAGTAGGGTCTTTTTTTGCCGAACGACCCGCAAGAATCTGATCCCCTCGGATTAGAAGACCATCGTCTATTATGAGTTCAATGCCATATTTTTGCGCTACAAGTTTTGCCCGAAAACTCTTGCCTGTTCCCGAAGGGCCAACAAGCGCATAGGACTTTACACCGCGAATAAGAAAAAGAAATTGCTTAAAGATACTGAACATTCCAATAACCAATATATCGCTAGAAACAATTGAGGTAAATAAGCACTTTTGCTGAGTTGCCACAGACAGAAGCCTGCTCTTGTTTTTGCCCTAATGCAGCGATTTCGATCAATAGCATTATCATTCTCAGAATCGAGAAAAGTAGCTACAATATTGCTGGGAGCAAAGCATGTCATTGATCACTCACCCTTTTTTGGGTCTGCCTATTGGGGACCCGGGGAAGATACCTCTATCTAGAGAAGAGCTTCCCTCCTTTGAAGATATCAGACTAGCCACCCAAGAACTAATCCTCTCACCTTCGGGATGGCGCAAGATCTTCGCTAAGCCCGAGCTCGCTGCGGGCTATGCCTCCTGGGATTATGAACAATTGCCGGACAACTCTCTTTCACCTCTTCTAGCCCCAACAGATATGGTAATAGTGGCAGGAATGGCCTTGGTCTTTTCTTCGTTCATAAAAGAACATTGTAAACCCCACAAACCCAGCATTCTGCTCGGTATCGACACAAGGCCTACGAGCCCCGCTATTGCGGATATCTTTGCTCGCGTACTTATTGGAGAAGAGTGTGAGGTTCGCTATCTGTTCATAGTTCCAATTCCAGAAATCACGGCATACGCGGCTCATGCTACGACTTTAGATGTAGATAATGAATTTCACTCGGATGGATTTGTCTATGTCTCCGCTAGCCACAATCCTCCGGGGTATAATGGTATCAAATTTGGCCTTGGTGGAGGTGTGCTGACTGGCGAACAGATAAGACCGCTTATCTCAGATCTTAAGCTTTTTCTATCTGATCCCGAATCCTCAGAGATTGCACTTATGGCACTTGAAAAGGCTGACTCTCGGGCCTTGACAAAATGCTATGAAAATGTTGCCCATTGGAAACGTTATTCGCAATCGGCTTACATGCTTTTTGCCCATCGAGTCTTCACTGACGAAGAGACAGCCGAAGCTCAAGAAAGAATACTCCTTGAGATCGCCGAGGCTTGCGAAAAGCGACCTTTTGGCATAATTGCAGAGCTCAATGGATCAGCACGGACACAGAGCATCGATTTGGATTGGCTCTCCGGAATCGGAGTTCAGACAAGGGCTTTGAACATTCAACCTGGCGTCTTTGCCCATAGAATCGTACCCGAAAACGAATCGCTCGATGATTGCAGAAAGGCTTTGCAGTTGGCTCACAATGAGAATGCAGCCTATGCTCTTGGCTATGTTCCGGATTGCGATGGAGATCGAGGCAATATTGTGTATTATGGCAATAAACTTGGAGAGGCGATTCCTCTGGAAGCGCAACAGGTCTTTGCCTTGGCCTGCCTATCCGAGCTAGCGTACATGCAATGGAAAGGCGAGAAAAACAGAATCGCAATCGTAGTCAACGATGCGACGAGTATGCGCATTGAAGCCATAGCCAGAGTATTCGGAGCAAAGGTCTTCAGGACCGAGACAGGCGAGGCCAATGTTGTCTGCCGCGCTGAAAAGCTCAGAGCAGAAGGATGGGCAGTCCGCATTCTTGGCGAAGGCTCTAATGGAGGCAATATAACTCATCCTTCAAAAGTGCGCGATCCTTTATCCACTATTGGATCTATAATTCGCTTACTAAGGCTTGGCGACGCAGAGAAAAAAGAAACCTGTTTCAATCTCTGGCTAGAGGCAATTGATTGTCCCGAGCGCTACCAGTCTGGCTATAATCTCGAAGATGTCATAGAAAGCCTGCCACAATGGATTACAACGAGCGCCTTCGAGCCTCATGCTGCGCTAAAAATACATGCCGTAGATAAAATCGAACTCAAGAAGGCCTACCAAAGACTTTTCCTGGAGGAATGGCCTAAAATGCTACCCGAACTTGAGCAAAGATTCGACATTGTCTCATGGAGAGCATTTGCATCTCTCGGGCCTGATGAATTTGAGGTTGAATCAGATTTTGGCTCCTCAAAGAATGGAGGACTTCGAATCGTACTCTACGATAAGGCGGACGAACCCAGGGCGTTCCTCTGGATGCGAGCTTCGGGCACAGAACCTGTATTCCGCATTGAGGTAGATATCAAAAACGGGACATGTTCAGACGAAGCTTGGCTACGCAGATGGCATGCAGGATTGGTCACCGAGGCCGATCTCCTTGCCGCGCCCAGACAAAATAATGTAGGATAGGCGCATACAAAAGGAGTTCCGATGGGTATTCGCGGCGAACTGTTCTCTACAAGGTTCATCTGTGAAGGAAGGACTTATTTTTTTAACGTAAAAGAAAATAGGAATGGTGACATTTTTCTGTCCATTGTGGAGAGCAAGCCTACTGAGACAGAAACCTTCGATAGGCGCTCAATCGTAATATTCCAGGAAAACATGGAAGGCTTCATGCGAGCATTGAGAACCGCGGCCGGCTATATGGAAAAAGCCAGTCAAAGGCCCAAACCGGATAGAGCGGCTATACAGTCTTCTCGAACCAGGCAAGAGCCCCGACAGACTCATCAGGCGTTACATGAGAGTTCATCGCGAGCTCCTCGTCGATTTGTTATTAAAAAGAAACCTCATTCTGCGGGAGATTCCAGAGAATCGAAAAGCGGCGCATCGGATTGAATCAATAATTGAAAGCCTTTTCGATGAAATCGCGATGGACCAAAGCGCTCTATGGCAGCTCGATGCGCCTTAGTTGGATATCCTTTGTTTTTTCTGAACCCATACTCAGGCATAATGCAATCGAGACAATCCATCAGGCGATCTCTAGCCACTTTTGCGAGTATGGAAGCGGCCATTACAGCAGGGATAAGGCCATCCGCTTTAGCCATGGTAGCCGCTTCTATATTTGTCCCATTCATGCTCAGAGATGGAGCAAAAAGACCATCTACAACAACGAGCGCTGGAAGATGAGATAGCCCCCCAAAAGCCCTTTCCATGGCACGCAGACTCGCCATCAGAATATTGTGCTTCTCGATTTCTTCTACAGTAGCCCATCCCACTGCCCAGTCCAGCGCTTGTTCTACGATAATGGAATAAGCCTCCTCACGGCGGCGAGCACTCATCCTCTTAGAGTCATCGAGTATTGCAATGGGAAAGCCTTTAGGCAAAATAACAGCAGCTGCGGCAACAGGACCTGCAAGTGGACCTCTTCCTGCTTCATCTACACCACATACGAGTTCAATCGGAATTCTGAGCACAGAATCAAGCGTACAAAAATTCATCGATTTTTTCATGCATACCTCTCATCGATTCATCGATAAGTCTGCCCTCTTTGCTCGTCGATATAGTCTGAGGCAGATCGGGCTGCGATTGCACCATCCGCGGCCGCAGTGACAATTTGTCTGAATGGAGTTGCTCTAACATCGCCTGCGGCAAATAAACCTGCAATGTTTGTCTGCATGTTAGGATTAGTCAGGATATAACCCGATTCGTCAAACTGCACACCTATATCTTTGAGAAAGGCGGTTTGAGGTGTGGAACCAACGAATATGAATATTCCATCGAAGGGCTCTTCGGTCAATTCATGCGAAATGGTGTTTTCCAGGCCAACAGAACGGACCTTCGAGTCGCCTTTGATCTCTTTGGCAACGGTGTTGAAGAGGACTCTAATTGAAGGGTTGGAGAGAACTCGGCTGGAGAGAGCCTTTTGTGCTCTAAAGCGATCTCTACGATGTATCATGACAATTTTGTCGGAAAGTTTTGATAGATAGATAGCCTCATCACAGGCAGAATCGCCCCCACCCACCACAAGAATACGCTTTCCCTTGAAAAATGGCCCATCGCAAGTAGCACAATAAGAAACACCCTTGCCTACGAATTCCTGCTCTCCAGGGATATCAAGCCGCCTATGTCTTGCGCCTGTAGCTATGAGAACCGTGAGACTCTCCAGAGGTCCAGCACTCGTCTCGATTATGAAGTGGCCTTTCTCCTTGCGCACTGATAATGCGCTCGCTTCGAAAAAAGAGCTGCCGAATTGCTCAGCCTGCCTTTGCATACGCTCGGCAAGTTCAAGGCCATTGATGGGCTCTAGAATACCAGGATAGTTTTCCAGTTTATCTATAAAAAGAGCCTGACCTCCAGGGGCTAGTTCTTCGATTACAACTGTATTTAGGTTGGCACGGGCTCCATACTGAGCGGCGGAGAGCCCTGCTGCGCCTGCTCCAATAACTGCAAAATCATAAATCTGATGCATCAACTTCTCCTCCATGCCTTTAATATAATGATTTTTATATATTACCTGATACACATTTAAGACTTTGCTTCCTCAATTAGATGGCAAGAAGGCCTACCCTTCTCTGTATTGGGTATTATCAAGCTTGTATGGGCTTGTCTCAACAGAGCTTGCATGACAATGGAATTTGCGTTCTCTAGAATCCCTTCTCCATTCATCTCAATGATCTGCATGCCATCTTGTCCGCGCATAAAAGAAAGCGAAACCTCCACCTTTTCGTGTCTATCATAGCTAACCTTATAAGCGCCTTCCAGGAGATAAAGCAAGGCAAGCGAAAGCGGAACAAGGAGATTCGGATCCAGAGGATAATCTTCGGCGGACACTCTGATTTGTACCGTGGACCCTACCCTCTCCAGAGCTTCTTCTGCAAAATGACAGAATTGTCCAAAGAAGTCCCTCGCAGACAATTGATCGATTCTCTCCGATTGATAAAGAGCTTCATGGACAAGCGCAATGCTCTTTATCTGCGTTTCTAGATCTCTCAAAACCTCGATAGCCGCCGAAGATTGAGCATCGATCTGCTTTAAGTGAGCCAAGCTAGCCACCAACTGTAGATTTGATTTTATTCTATGATGAATTTCGCGAAGAAGCCTCTCTTTTGCAGCCAGAGATTCCTCCAGGCTTTCTTGATAGAGATGCATTGCGCTGATGTCGTGAATTACCCCTATGGTCTGAAGCTTTTTGCCAACCACATCCGAGAAAAGCGGAACATCGAAGGCCTTTTCTCCATAAGCATTGACCATTGCATAGATTACATGTCCATCTTTATGCAGAAGTCGTACTTCCAGTTCTCTTGTCATGCGCGAACCCGATCTCCTCTCATCGAAGAGTTTTGGAGGATTTGCGGGCATTATATTGTCTTGCCTTATTTTCTCAACAACAAGATCTCGCGAGATATTTGGTCTATCTTCCGGATGAATAATTGTACCGAAGTGCTTTCCAACCAACTCCGAAGGCAGATAGCCCAACAGACCAATCGATTCATTTAGATAAAGAAAATAGCCCTGTTCATCCAGTACATATACAATATCCGGAAGAGAGGATAGCAGTGTCCGCAACTGGCTTTGCGCGGCCGCTATAGTGTTTTTAGACGAGAGTAAACTATCCTTCTTTGCAAATAGCTGATAGATAGTACATTTGATTCTCGAGCTGGATGCATTTCTGGGCAAAATCCTTAGAAGTGCAGAGTTCGAGAATTGCCCTAAAGAATATTCGGCATCTTCAGTTCTATGCAACTCTTCCGCAGCTTTTTCGAGTAGCACCAGAGCAGTCGAGCTGTCTAGAACAGCCTGGATTTCTCTTTCTTTGAGCAGTCCAATCTCCGCGACGATACAATCGAATTGTCGTGAAAGATCTTCCGAATATCCATTCAGGATCGCGACAAAAGCGCCACATTCTCTGAGTGACCTAGCGAGTTTTTCTCCTTTGCTAATTTCCGAGAGAAAGACTCCAATAGATCTCGCAGAAGATTCTCGCATTCTATCATAGTAAGAAAGGGCTTTTACAACGTCAATAGACGAAACTTCAGCATGATTGCATTTACATTTAATTTTCGTACACCCACATAGTGCATAGAAGAAAAGGTAGAAAAATGCTAGTATCCGGTATGGCCTTCAGTTTTCATACTCATACACTGTTTTGCGATGGAAAGGCAGATGCAACCACAATGGCTCGCACCGCATTCGAACATCATTACACCCATCTCGGATTTTCCGCCCACGCACCGATCTCCCTTGAGACAGACTGTAATTTGCCCTGGGATGAGGCCGATTCCTATGTCTACGCTATCCGTTCTCTAGCTCAGGAATATGAGCCAAAGGGTATGAAGATCTTCTTGGGTCTGGAGACCGAATACGTGCCGGGAATAGCAAAGCCCGATGACCCGGCTTACGAGCCCATGCAACTAGATTACCGCATAGGTTCAGTTCACTATGTTACTACCCCAGACGAATATCCATTTACTGTTGATGAATCGGAAGATCAGTTCGCTCTACATGTCCAGGATTGGGCGCCAGATGGAGATTATCGAAAAATCTGGAAACGATATTGGTGCTTTATTTCCGAAATGATAGAAGCCGGTGGATTCGATATAATAGGGCATTTTGACTTAGTAAAGAAAAACAATATAGCTGGACGCTAGTTTGATGAAGAGAATCGAGCTTATACAGATGCCGCATTCCAAGCTGTAGATTTAGCCGCCGAAAAAGACTATATCGCAGAAATAAATACCGGAGGTATTGCGCGGAGCAAGCGTGGCGAGCCATATCCATCAGTCTTCATTCTAAAAAGAATGCAGGAGAAAGGCATAAGAATTACCATTGGAGATGATGCCCATACACCTTCCCATATTGGGGTCTATCAGCCAAAAGCCATGGATATCGCCGAGATGGCCGGCTATAAGACGCTGTGGTATATGGATGCTCCAGGTGTCTGGAAAGAAGTCACCTTAGAGTCAGTCAAAGCCCAGCTTAGATAGATCAACGGTTCTTTCGCTCGTCGCTTTTTTGACACTCGACGCAAAGCACCGCATAAGGAATAGCCTCTAGACGCTCCTCCGGAATCTTCTTGCCACACTTTGCGCAAAGACCATAGCGACCCTGATTGATTCGAAGGAGTGCAGATTCTATCGCTTGGTAGCGCTTGAGATCTTGAGAACTCAAGGCTTCGATCATTATCCTATCGATGTCGTCAGATGCGATATCCGCCGAATCCTTAGGATCGGTCTCAGAAAGGGCTTTTCTGAGCTCTTTATTCGACTCAGCAATGGTATTCAAAATTTCTTGTCTCTGAGCCAGCAAGAGGTTCTTCATTCTATCGATGAAGGCATTTCCCATCTCTCTCCCCCTCATCAGTTGCTGGTAAAAAACCAGTATGCAGTGGATGGGCACAATGCAACACTTTGGCGAAAATGTCAATACATGTGGAGAGATGTCCTCATGTTGACATTCTATGCATTGATTCATACTATTTCATTCGCATTGTGGCCGCAAGGATTTTTCTTTTGTGGCTTTTGTGCATAACATGGTTTTGCAAAGGACGGATGTAGCTTCCATCAATGATGGATAGACGTCCTAAGAATTTACCATCAAGGAGTATATGTGGCTAAAGAAGAAGCTATTGAGGTAGAAGGCATTGTAAAAGAAGCTCTTCCAAACACGATGTTTCGCGTAGAATTGGCGAATGGACACATTATTCTTGCGC
>Ga0116174_10002669_pt1 | contig 15182 bp, 15 predicted proteins | sample AD_UKC087_MetaG_FD_89801 | JGI IMG/M metagenome (GOLD analysis project Ga0116174, IMG submission 89801) | Active sludge microbial communities of municipal wastewater-treating anaerobic digesters from USA - AD_UKC087_MetaG | ecosystem: Engineered > Bioreactor > Anaerobic > Digestate | place: USA...
AGCGAAAAGAGAAAAATGTCGACTGTGTTTTAATTCAGAAAATTTGGAAGTTAAATAAAGTGATTGAGGGCTATCGACTTCGGCATTAAGAATATTGTCATATTCAAAATTATGAAGAGAGCGAATGGTAAAAGCATCATGAACTTCAGCTAAAGTAGCTGGCAGATAGTGAGAGAAATCAACGGAAGCGACTAATAAACAGTCAACAGAACAACGCTTGACAATTAGAGGTAAAAATCGATCTAGAGTTTTTTGATTGACTTTTTGACCGATTAAGATAGGATAAATTTTTGCTTCAGGGAAATAGGTTTTTAGATCAACTAAGGGGTTATAAATAGCATGATCACCTTTTAGTAATTGATTATTGATAGGAAAATCTAGAAATAAGTCTTTAAATTCAACTTGACCGGAAGACAGATTCCAATCAGTGGTGGCGGTATGGATTTGTGTTTGATTAGCAGAAAAATGGTCGGGGCCGATGAGTACAATTTGCCGAGTGATTGGTCGTTTTTGAGCGATAGATTTTAAAAAAGATTGGCGAGTAGTGGCAACTAAATTGTGATGGGGCAGAATAACAGCCACGGGGGCTCTGTAGAGCCTGAGACAGACCAGAGCCCCCAGTAAAAAACAATTCAATCCCAAAAGAAGTAAAACTTTTTTGATAGTTTATTGTACAAAAAAGTTTTACATCATCCCATCCATGCCACCCATGGCGTTCATGTCAGGAGTAGCAGTTTTTTTCTCAGGAATGTCAGCAATGAGAACATCGGTGGTGAGAATCATAGTACCGACAGAGACGGCATTGGTGAGAGCCGACTTGGTGACTTTAGCAGGATCAAGAATACCAGCTTTGGTCATGGAGACAAATTCACCGGTCAGAGCATGATAGCCAATATCCGATTTGGGATCATCAGTCAGAGCATCTTTAACTTTGCTTAAAACATAGCCCGGATCTTCACCACAATTGAGAGCCAATTTGCGAATAGGTTGTTCGAGAGCGGTTTTAAGAATATTGATACCGACCTTTTCCTCATCGCTGTCAGCTTTAAGTTTATCCAAAGATTGGGCAACTTTTAACAAAGATACACCACCCCCGGGGAGAATCCCCTCTTCAACGGCAGCCTTGGTGGCATCAATAGCATCCTTAACTCTTTCCAGCCTTTCCTTCATTTCCACTTCAGTGGCACCACCAACTTGGATGACGATAGCACCACCGGCCAGTTTGGCAATGCGCTCGCGGAAATTGTCTTTGTCGTAATCGGAAGTGGAAGCTTCAAGTTGATTTTGGAGCTGGTGAACTCGAGCATCGACATCAGCCTTGTCGCCGGCACCACCAATAATTCTGGTTTTATCCTTGTCAGCGGTAACTGAATCGGCTTGACCGCAATACTCGGCTGGATCGGCATTTTCAAATTTAATACCTAAGTCATCAGAAATGACTCGACCACCGGTTAAAACAGCAATGTCTTCAAGCATGGCTTTACGACGATCACCGAAACCAGGGGCTTTAACCGCTAAGACATTAAAGGTACCGCGGAGTTTGTTGACTACCAGAGTCGCTAGGGCTTCACCATCAATGTCTTCGGAAATAATGACAAAATTTTTGGTCAGTTTGACTAATTTTTCCAAGAAGGGAAGAATATCCTGAATGGAAGAGATTTTTTTATCGGTAATGACGATGTAAGGATTGTCAATGACCGCCTCCATTTTTTCGGTATCGGTAGCGAAATAAGGTGAAAGGAAACCGTTATCAAATACCATACCGGAAGTTTCTTTGGTTTCCAAAGACAAACCTTTACCTTCTTCGGCGGTAATTAAACCATTGCGACCAACTTTAACCAAAGCATCGGCAATTTCTTTGCCGATTTTTTCATCGGCGGCGGAAATGGTAGCCACTTTTTCGATAGATTCACGATCATCATGTTTGATATCCGACTTCATACTATCCAATTCTTCAATGGCAGTCGCGAGAGCTTTTTCCAAACCCTTTCTGACAATCATGGGATTGGCACCGGCAGTAACATTTTGAAGACCTTGATTGACAATGGCCTGGGCTAAAACAGTGCTGGTAGTGGTACCGTCACCGGCAACATCGTTGGTTTTACTGGCAGCCTCTTTGACCAATTGAGCCCCCATATTTTCATAGGGATTTTTGAGTTCAATTTCTTTGGCGACAGAGACACCGTCGTGAATGACAGTGGGACCGCCCCACTTTTTTTCAATCGCGACGTTGCGACCTTTGGGACCAAGAGTAGTGGCGACAGCATCGGCCAAAATATTAACACCTTTTAAGAGAGATTGACGGGCATCTGCCCCGAATTTAAGTTGTTTTGCCATAGTTTTAGATAATTAGATAAATAGATAATTAGTAAATAGTTATTTAATAAGAGCCATGATGTCTTCGAATTTAAGAATGAGGAGATTTTTGTCGCCTTCTTTATATTCTTTGCCACCCCACTCGCGATAAATAACAGTATCACCGACAGCACAGGGAGCTTTGATTTCGTGACCATCATCAAAGATAGGACCACCAATAGCTAAGACTTTGCCGGATTGAGGTTTTTCTTCGTGAGATTCAGGTAAAACGATACCGGAAGCGGTAGTGGTTTCAACTTTGATAGGCTCAACTAAAATGTAACCGGAAACGGGTTGAATATGGGACATAAAATTTTTTTGAACTTATAATTATCAGTCGGACAGGTAGACTGCTAATATTATAGCCAAAAGAGAAAATAGGTCAAGGGTTAGATTACAAATCAAGAACACTAATTTTTGGTTTAGAGGAATCGTCCGGGTTGTTGGTGACGATAAGCCAATTTGTTTTATCGTTTTCAGTGAGATTTAAGCGTTCATTTACGTTTCTATTATCATAGGAAATAGAAAAAAAGGTTCTACGATTAAGAGATTCTATTGCCACCGGCGTGTGTTCTAGATGCCAATGTCCGACACTGTAATGTGTATAAGTTTTATGAGAAATGGCTGAATAGAAAGTTAATAATTTTGATAGCTGTTTGTTTAACTCCTCGGAACATTTTTCTACAGGTAAACCAATAGTCTGACACTCGTTATAGACAATTGGGTAACCATGAGCGGGAAATTTATCATTGAGAAGTTCAACAACATAATCGATTGCATTATCTTCAGGTGGATTCCGTCGAAGTTTAAACATATTTTTAGCAATCATTTTACTTAAACTACTAGCCCTTTCCAGTTCACCATAAACAATAGGGTGTATTTTTTCGAATAGAATCTCAGAAACAGTCTTGTTGCTGTTGGGATGATTAACGAGATCTTTTTCAATAAAGCTAATAACTTTGTTAATTTGATCAACAGAAATTGATGGTTTTGTCTTTGTTGTTGGTGATTCTGGATTTAAAGGATGATTTAGAGAAGTATCGATAGCAGTTAGATATCCTGAAGGTGATATAAGTATTTTATCGGCAGACAAGGATAATATAGTGGCGGCACTAGCACATCTACTGGGCACAATTACTTGAAAAGTATTACAATAATTACGAATCAAACTAGCAATCCTCCATGCAGCCATGGCACTACCACCATTACTAACAAGAATTAGAGAAATCGATTCGTTTTGACTAATTGATTGTAAATGAGACAAAAAATAATCGACATCCTGGTTGTCAATAGATGCATTGTTCATGTAATATACAATGACTTTAGACCGAAGTTGTTCTTCAATATTTTTGATTATCTCTTGGGTTTTATCCCATAACAAAGGCGGATAATTTTTTTTGATCTGAACATTGGTGGTAATGGGAGATGGAGGAGTGACTGTTTCTTCCTTTTTTTTAGTAGATATAATTTTGTTTTCATCTGAAGAATCGGTGATATCTGGCATATAAAACATAGTAGCATTTTTTGTTTGAGATAATAAGTTGTGAAATTAATTAAAACCAGACTGGGACAAAGCAAGTTTTATTATAGAAGTGATGATAGATTTATTGGTCAAAGGGTGGCGTTGGGAAAATATGAGCCTTATGAAACGAAATTGATTTTAAGACAGTTGAAAGCAAATCAAGTGGTGATAGATGTGGGAGCCAATATCGGTTATTACACTATATTAATAGCGGATAAAGTGAAAAAGGTTTACGCCCTGGAACCGGACAAAACTAATTTTGAAATCTTGAAAAGAAATATTTCAGCCAATAATTTAAAAAATGTGGTGGCGATAAGAGCGGCGGCGGGCAGTAAAAAGAGTCGACTAAATCTGTATAAGTCAAAAGAGAATTTGGGTGACCACAAACTGTATGGAGACGGAAAAAAGGAGAGGGTAAGGGTGGTTAAATTGGATGAGTTGGTAAGAGAACAGGTGGATTTAATTAAAATTGATACCCAAGGGTGGGAGCCGGAAGTGGTGGCGGGGGCGAAAAAAATAATTACCAAAGATAAACCAATAATTTTTATGGAATATTCCCCGGCCAGATATAAAATCGCGGGCTTGGATGGAAAAAAGATGATGCAATTTTTGCGAAAAATTTACAAAAACATCTGGTGGATTGATGAGTGGTTGTATATTTATAAAAATCTGGAACAAAGAAAAATTGATGCCATTTGTGCCACTAATAAAACAGGTTATGCAGACTTGTGGATGAAAAAAGAGGTGGGTTGGGGTGATAAAATGGAAAGGGTGAAAGATTTAAAAATTAAAAATTTAATAAAAAAAATATTAAAATATGAATAATCTTCAAAACAAAATTGCAGTGGTTACTGGAGCCGGAGATGGATTGGGAAAACAAATATCTTTGGATTTAGCCCAGAATGGAGCCAAAGTTATTTTGGTTTCCCGAACGGAAGAAAAATTAAAAAAACTGAAAGAGGAAATTGAAAATGCAGGCGGGGAAGCGGATTATTATCCCTGCGATGTGTCCCAGATTGAGGCAGTCAACAATATGGCTAAAAAGGTGTTGGACAAATACCAAAAAGTAGATATTTTAGTGAATAATGCGGGAGTCTATTTTGCAGGCAGTTTTTTTGATTTAAACAGTGAGCAAGCTAAAAAAACCATAGAGGTGAATACGTTGGGGACAATTTACTGTACTAGGGCCTTGGTACCAAGTATGAAAGAGCGAAATGAAGGGCAAATTTTAAATGTAATCTCAGTGGCCGGCTTTGAAGCTAGTGGAGAATACACTTTATATACTTCCAGTAAATTCGCTCTCGTCGGTTTTACTGAAGCACTAAGACAAGAATTAATGAATACCAAGGTGAAAATTTCGGCAATTTATCCCGAAGGTATCAGGACCAATCTTTTTGCCGGTTCCGGTGGTCAGGATGTTTCAAAAGAAGCACCAAACACCTTACTAGATCCCAAAGATGTGTCTGAAGTGGCCATGTTTATACTGAAACAAGCAACAGATATCAACCTGAGCCGAATTGATATTAGAAAGAAAATTTTTTAAAGGATAAAATTAGTCATGGGAAAAATAAAAGAGATTGAAGCCAGAGAGATTTTGGCCAGTGGTGGGGCGCCGACAGTAGAAGCCACAGTAATTTTAGAGTCGGGAGTAGCCGGAGAAGCCTCGGTGTCATATGGCGCCAGTGCCGGCAGTAAAGAGGCAGTGGTGTTGTTGGATGCTGATTCCAAACGCTTTAAGGGTAAAGGCATGTTGAAGGCTGTGTCCCATATTAAGGAAAAAATCGCACCAGCGATAATCGGCATGGAAGGCTTGAAAAATATTGATCAAAAAATGTTGGAACTGGATGGTACTCACAATAAAGAAAATTTGGGAGCCAGTGCGATTTTGGCGGTAAGTATGGCTTATGCCCGAGCTCAAGCGATAGAGAACAAACAAATGCTTTATGAATATTTACAAGATGAATTTGAATTGTCGAAAAGTACCAAGTTACCTAAACCGATGGTGGTAATGATTGAGGGTGGTAAGCATGCGGACAACAGCACCGATTTGCAGGAATATTTGGTATCAGCCTTAGGTAATAAAGGGGCGGCGGAAAATGTCCGAATGACGATGGAAATTTATGAGGCTTTAAAAAAGATTTTAAAGAGTGAAGGTAAATCTACCAATGTCGGTAATGAGGGTGCTTTTGCTCCCAACGGGATTGAAAATAATGAAAAAGCGATGGAATATTTGGTGAGGGCGATTGAGGATGCCGATTATCAACCCGGAGTGGAGGCGGGAATTTCTTTAGATGCGGCGGCATCGGAATTTTATAATAAAGAAACTCAAAAATACCATTTAAAATTGGAAAACAGGGATTTTAGTCCGGAAGAATTGATTGAATATTTTGCTCAATGGATAGGCAAATATCCCTTTGTCAGTTGGGAAGATATGTTGTCGGAATACGACTGGGAAAATTGGCCAAAATTGGTAGAAAAAGTGGAGGGAAAAATAAAAATTGTGGCTGATGATTTAACGGTCACTAATACTAAGTTGTGGCAAGAAGCGATGGAGAAAAAAGCAGCGACAGCGATTTTGATAAAACTGAATCAGGTGGGAACGGTGAGTGAAACGATTGAATGTTGTCAATTGGCCATACAAGAAGGTTTATGGACTATCCCCTCTCATCGAGGTGGTGGAGAATCGAATGATACTTTTTTGGTGGATTTGGCGGTGGCGGTGGGAAGTGAATATATTAAAGTCGGGCCGACCAGAGGAGAAAGAGTGGCGAAATACAACCGATTGATGAGAATTGAAGAAATGTTGGGAAAGAATTAAATTTCGTATTCGAAATATTGATCGTAGGGGATGGTCCAGGAAACGGTGTCTTCGATGCTGGCATTTTCCATGATTTTTCTAAAAAGGCGGATAGAATTGCCGTGAGCGGAAATGGCGATACCCAAATTTTTGCCAGCATATTTTTTCTTTAAATCCTCAATAAAGGATTTAACTCTGATTTCAACATCAGCAAAAGATTCGCCATTGTTGGCTTTGTCGGCCCAACCACGATGCCATTTATCAAATTGTTCTTGACCATATTTTTCGATAGTTTTGGCGTGGGTGTGACCGGCCAGATCACCATAAGAACGTTCAATCATACGGTCGTCGGTAATAATGTTTTGACATTCGGGATGAAATTTAAGAACTTCATTGAGAGTATCAATAGCCCGGGAAAGTCGACTGGTGTAAGCGACATCAATTTTTTTATCTTTAAGCATCTGTCCTAAAGCCTTGGCTTGTTCGACACCTAAGGGAGTTAATTGAGAATCAAGCCAACCGGTAAAAGTTTTGCTGAGATTAAATTCGGATTGTCCGTGACGGAAGAGATAAATAATAGCCATAAGCTAGTATAATATAGACATGACCATAAAAGAAAAAATGCACTTAATTACCCGCAACTGCGAAGAGGTGTTGACGGAAAAAGATTTAGAAAGTCTGTTGAAATCAGGAAAAAAGATTCAACATTATATCGGTTTTGAAATTTCGGGGCTGGTACATTTGGGAACGGGTTTGGTGTCGATGGGTAAAATTGCCGACTTTTTAAAAGCCGGGGTAAAGTGTCGGATATTTTTGGCTGATTTTCACACTTTTTTAAATAATAAATTAGGTGGAAAATGGGATGATATTCGCTGGGCTTCAGAGCATTATTTTAAAGAAGCTTTAATAGCCTCCCTCGAATGTCATGGAGTTAATCAGGATGAAGTGGAATTTATCAGTGGCAAAGAATGTTATGAGAAAAACCCGATGCAGTGGCAAAATTTTATGGAGATTGGTAAACATATCACCCTGTCACGAAACAAAAGAAGTATTTCGATTATGGGAAAAGAACTGGGTGATGATGTGGATATGGCGACACTTTTTTATCCCCCACTACAAATTGCTGATATAGCCACCCTGGACATTAACTTGATACATGCGGGAACGGATCAAAGAAAAGCTCATGTGATTGCCAGAGAAGTGATCAAAAAAATTCCGGGAAATTACCAGACACCGGTGGCGGTTCATCACAATTTAATTGCCGGATTAACCGGACCGGAACCCGGTAAAAATGACAATGAGACTTTGAAGATGAGTAAGTCAAAACCGGGCAGTGCGGTGTTTGTGCATGACAGTCCTGAAGAAATCAGAAATAAGATTAGACAAGCTTATGGACCACCAAAGGAAGTAGAATTTAATCCGTTATTAAGTTGGGCAAAAACATTGGTGTTTTGGGGCGAAGATGAGGGTGAATTTGTGATTGAAAGACCGGAAAAATTTGGAGGTAACAAAACTTACACTAGATACTCTCAACTGGAACAAGACTATACTTCGGGAGAGTTATTTCCACTTGATTTAAAAAATGCTCTGGCGGAATGGTTGATTAAAAAATTGGAACCCGCCCGGAAGCATTTTGAAAACCCGGAAATGCAAAAAAACGTGGAAAAAATGAAAGAATTGTTGGGTAAAAAATGAAAAATATTGTTATTGCCGGGACGTCGGGAGTGGGTAAAAGTTTTTTGGAAGAGGGGCTACAAAAAAGAGGTCTAAGCTTCCAGATTCCAAAATATACTGACCGAGCATTAAGGCCCGGGGAAAATCCGGAAAAATTAATTTCCCTGAGTGCAATTGAGTTTGAGAAGCAGAAAAATGATTTCTTTTTTACCCTAAAGTACGGTGGTTTTAATTATGGCTGGCATAAAAAAGATTTGGCTAAAGCGCCAATAAGTTTAGCGATTACCCAAGAAAGTTTGGAGGAATTTTTGCAAAAAAATCCGGATTTTTTGCCAGTACTTTTAGTGGTGACGGCAGAGAATTTTGAGATGTTGAAAAGTAGAATGAGAGCCCGAGGTGATAGTGAGGCAAAAATTGCTCAAAGACTGGAATTGGCGGCAAAGGAAAATAAAAATCGGGAAAAATATGAAAAGATTGTTAAAAAATATCAAGGGTTGGTGTTTGAGATTAAAGACGACTCGACTATTTTTGAGGCAGTGATGCCGGAGTTGGCCAAGAGGAAGTGATAAGTTGATCTTCGTCGAGTTGGATATTTTCCCTAAGGATTTGGTAAATTGATTCGGTGACAAAGGGAATAAAGGGATGTAAAAGCTTAAGAGAGTTAATTAAAACAGTCAGCAGAACTGGAACGACTTCGGGACCGCGATTTTTGGCATCTTCAATATAAAGATCACAAAAATCGTGCCAGAAAAATTGATAGAGATTTTCACTGGCTTGACCAAAATGATAACGACCAAGATCACGATTAGTAGAGTCGATGATGTTGTTTAAGGAGGTGAGAATGGAGAGGTCGGAGGGAGACAATCCCTCTAAGTCTCCCTTTGACAAGGGAGACTTTTTAGCATCTTTGAATTTGTCGATGAGCATCAGCACAAAACGGGAAGCGTTCCAGATTTTGTTGACGAAATTGCGTTGGGCACGGATTTTATCTTCGGACACGACAAAATCACTGGCCGGAGCAATACCGTAAACTAAAGACATGCGAAGAGCATCGGCGCCATATTTTTCTGACATGACCAGAGGATCGATAACATTACCTTTACTTTTGGACATTTTTTGACCTTTGGCATCGACAACACGGGAATGGAGGTGAACCAATTTAAGAGGCACTTCTTTGGTTAAATAGAGACCGAACATAATCATTCGAGCCACCCAGAAAAAGAGAATGTCCCACATGGTATCCATAACGGAGGTGGGATAAAAATAATGGAAATCTTCACTGGAATTTTTGGGATTAGTCACATTAAAACCGAGAGTTGAAAGAGGCCATTGACCACTAAGAAACCAAGTGTCAAAGGTATCGGTTTCCTGAAGTAGATGATGACCGTGACAATGAGGACAGATCTCACCGGTGGAAATATCGACAAGATATTTAGCATCGATGGGAGCCAGTAGAGATTGAAGACCGGATTTGATGTCGTCAAAAGAGTATTTATCCTTGAGATCGGCATAAACACCACTGATTAAGTTTTTGTTTTTATCCAAGAAATTAAGTTTAATTTGAGGATTGCAGTCGAGACAATACCAAGCAGGAATTTGAGGACCCCAGACAATTTGTCGGGAAATGTTCCAGTCGCGGATATTCTCCATCCAATCGAGATAGGCTTTTTTGAAACGAAGGGGGAAAAATTTAACTTTACCTTCTTTGGCGGCCTGAATGGCGGGCTGGGCTAATTTATCAATTTTGAGATACCACTGGGGAGCAGTAATGGGTTCAATGGGGCGACCGCAACGATAACAATGACCGACCTCGTGGGTATAGTCTTCAGTTTTTTCTAAAAATCCAGCTGTGTCTAAATCGGCCACAACTTGATCACGAAGTTGTTTGGGGTAAAATCCTTGATATTTTTTGGGAACATTTTGGTTGGATTTACCGTCATAATCAAAGATACGGATAAATTCAAGCTGGTGAGTTTTGGCCATATCGTAATCCTCAGGTGAATGCGCGGGAGTAACTTTGACGGCGCCGGTACCAAACTCCAGACTGATAGATTTATCCCCTATAACCGGGATATCTCGATTGACCAAAGGTAAGGTGATGGTGGTACCAATTAAATGTTGATAGCGTTTATCGGCAGGATTGACGGCAACAGCAGTGTCACCAAGCATGGTTTCGGGACGAGTGGTAGCCACAGTCAAAGGGCCGTATTTGATGTACCACAGGTGAGAGGCAATAGTTTTATGTTCAACTTCGAGATTGGAAAAAGCGGTGCCACAGTGGGTACAATAATTGACAATTTTTTCGTCACGATAAATCAGGCCATCGTCATATAATTTTTTGAAAGTGGCGCGGACGTTGTCCAAAATTTGAGGTTCAAGAGAGTAATGGTAACGAGTCCAATCCATGGAAAAACCAAGTTTTTTCATTTGAAATTGGTTTAATTTTCGATTTTGTTCGACGAAATCCCAAATCATTTGGTATAGAGTCTGGCGATCGTAATTGAAACGGGATTTGCCTTCTTTTTGAAGTTTTTTTTCAAAAACAAATTGAGTTTCAATACCGGCATGATCACCGCCGGGAAGCCAAAGAGAGGGATCGCCTAACATTCGGTGATAACGGATTAAAATATCTTGGACGGTAAATAAAGCGTGACCCATATGCATGGGGTTATTGGCGTTGGGAAGAGGAAGAATTATGGAAAAAGGAGTTTTATTTTTGTCGATTTTAGGAGTGAAAGCGCCCGATTTTTCCCAAAGGGAATATATTTTATCTTCGTTACTGGCTGAATAGCTCTTGTCCATGGGTTATTTTAGCATGGAGGAGATAAGGTATAGGTCATTTTTTATTGTTGATTTTGGGTTTTATTCGGGTTATAGTTTAGGTATGAAAAATAACCATGTAGTTATTTTTGAAAAGAAAAAATTAAAAGAGTTTGGGATAAAGATAATGAACAATGGTACTTTTCGATTATCGATGTGATTGATATTTTGATTAATAGCAGTATTCCAAAAAGATATTGGTACGATTTAAAGATGAAATTAAAAACAGAAGGAAGTGGGGTGTACGAAAAAATCGTACAACTGAAACTAATATCTTAGGATGGGAAGAAATATTTATCTGACACCAAAAAACAGGCAATAATAAAAATGTATCCGGTGTAAAAATTATTTGGTTGCGGTCTTAGGAAGAGTTTCACAGGCAAGACCGTCATTGTCGCCATCCAGGCGGTTAACATCTTCACTAGGGCCACCGGCATTATTGAAGAATTTCTGGGCTTGTTCCTGGGTTTTGAAATCATCACAATTATATTCATCGGTATATTTGCCTCCAGACTCGACAACATTACCGTCAATATCGCGCATAACTTTGGCGTCAGCCGGGCTTGAACCAGAGAGCAATTTACCAAGATCCCAATCATTATTGGAGGCCTCAAGACCAAAGGCGGCTAGCAGAATGGCAATAACACCCATTAAAACAGGTTTGGCAATTTTTTTGGTACTTTCAGGAGAATTTTGAAGAGATTTTAATTTAGGAATTTTGGGAATATCAGCCATATATTTAAGACATAGAATATAATAAATAAGCGGCAATTACCAAAAGAACAAGAATAAGCATGAGGCGAAAATTTTTGTTGTTTCGGGCTTCTTTTAATTTCATAATTAGTTAGAGGATAGCATAATGTCGGTAAAAATGCGTTTCAAACCGGAAAGTTTTTGTCGGTAAACAATGGTATCTTCCCTAGTAACGGGTAAAGTATAATTGGTATCCCAGGGATGATTGAGAATGTCAATTTGGGAATCTAAATTATGATTAACTCGAGAAATAAGATATTGACGAAATGAATTAAAATTAGGGATTTGACCGGATTGATTAAAATTATCTAAGACTGGCCCACGAAGCCATTTTTTGACATCAGAATCCCAATTACCAAGACTAAGGTTCATATATGGTGCTTTGAGATTATCTAACCAATGACCACCATCATGGTCACTATTTTTCCGGCGCAATTTAACGTCCAGACCCAACATGATTTTGTATTCTGGAGTGGCTATCAATAAATCCACCCCTCTCTGTTTAGTGCCATGCTCTAAATTTTGGGGAGCTAAATTAATCTGATAATTCCGTTCTTTTAATAGAGGGTCAAGGGCAAGTAGGGTAACATATTCAGAAAGAAGAGCCTCAGAATAATCTTCGTGCCATTTTGTATGTTGTAAATATGATTCGATTAGTTGACGATGAGATTGACGATATTCCCGATTTGAAAAACAAGGTAAAGGATTTTGGTGAAGAAGCTTGTAAACACTGTCTTGAGGAAGGAGCTGGCTATAATTTTCTAAAAATCTGTTTTTATAAGAAACAGCCTCTGCCATCAATATTTTTATATTGGCACAAAGAAGGAAAAGAAAAAAGGAGTTAAAGTAGTACCAAAAAGGCAATGGCGAGAATAATCCGATAGTAAGCAAAGGGGCGAAAGGAATGTTTTTTAACAAAATTAATCAAAAATCTGACTGATAACAGAGCAAAAATAAAAGAAAAAATAAAACCAACAGCTAACAGCAAAAATTGTTCAGTGGTAAATTGGTAACTGCTTTTGATTAAATCAAGGGCGGTAGCAGAAAACATGGTAGGAATAGCCAAAAAAAATGAAAATTCAGTGGCGGTGGAGCGATTAAGACCCATGAGAAGGCCTCCAAAAATAGTAGAGAGAGAACGGGATACTCCAGGTATCATTGCCAAGGATTGAGTGGTTCCGATGGCGATAGTTTTGGGGTAAGTAATGTCTTCAATTTGATGAATGGAGGCATCTCTTTTGGCAATAATTTTTTCTAAAATTAAAATAGCAATACCACCTAAAAACAGGGATATAACGACAACATAAGGATTTCTTAAAAGGTTGTTTTTTACAAAATTATAAAAAATAAGGCCTAAAATTCCGGTAGGAATAAAAGCAGCGATAATTTTTCCCCAAGATTTTTTGTTGTTCCAAATTTTTTGAAAATATAAAACTACAACCGCTAAAATAGCTCCCAATTGAATAAAAATTTCAAAACTTTTTACAAAATCAGTTTGGGAAATATTTAACAATCTACTAACTAATATTAAATGGCCGGTAGAAGAAATGGGTAAAAATTCAGTAATACCCTCAACGATTGAGAGAATAATGGCTTGGATTATAGTCATGGATTAATGATACTTTATATTTCACGGTAAATATAGATTTAATGTATAATACCTAACTTATGTCATTTTCGGAAAAATCAAGACAATGGTGGTTGAGAGTGTGGGGTGAGGGTGATGCAAATAATGCTAGTTGTCAAAAAACTTTTTATTCAGAGAAAAAAGGGTTTCATCAAAATTGCCAAAGGAGAAACCTGTATGTAATGCAAATAGAAATTGAGGGAAAAGGTAGTGTAGGTATTCCTGTGTGTCGGCACCATTTTATGGAAGAAATGGGAACAAACTTTTACGGAAGACAATCCTCTCTTTACCCTGAATTGGCGTGGGCGAGAAGAGATTATAAAAATAATAAAAATTCATTTAAAATGATAGAGCATTCTTCGGAGACAAAAAGGACAAGAGCCGGTGATTGGAGTACTGATGAATATTTATTTAACTTGGCTGAACAAAAAGAAATTAGCTATAAGACTATTCATCCTGAAGACAAAAAACCAAGATTAAAGTCAACACATCATCGAACTTGGGTGGATATCATTAACAACGGGTTTTATGAAGAAGATCAAGAAAAGAGAGAATCTAGAAGAGAGGAAGAGTAAAGCCATTCGCGAAGATAATGTATATTGCCAAGATTCCGGTACCTTTGGATTTCACTCAATTCAATAGTATTTAAATTTTTAATTTTTTTTGAATTAAGGCGATGAACAATAGAAAAATAGGATAATATTTCGGGAATAACACGGGAGAAACCACATTCAACGGCCTTTTTTTTGTAAGAATTAAATAATTTTTTATTTTCTGCAAGACCGTTTTCCATGGTGTTGGGAATTTTCAGAATGGAATCTTCGTTTACACCCCAGCGATCGTCTTGGCAAGCAACCATCATTTCAATGGCCTGTAAACCAACAATTTTTTTTAAATCAATATCCAGATTGCTAATATCAAGCTGGTTGACCAAAAAATATTTATATTTGTCTAATAAATCAGTGCTTGTTTGACATTTTTCTGAGGGATATAAACCTAAATTTTCAAGATAATTTTCTTTACAAATGGATTTGAATGTAAAAAGGGCGGAAATACCGCTGTCAATCTCTCGATATTGAACGCCTGAGAATTTTTTATTGTTTATAGCTAATATTTCTCCGTCATGTATAAAAGTAGTGGTTAGTTCAGATAACTGTGGATATTTTGAGGTAAAAATTTCTTGATTATTTTTTAGAGAAGAGATTGTATCACCCAGGAGGGTATTCAGGGCCACAAATTTATAAGCTTTATTTTTACAAATTTCTTCTCTAACCCTTAAACCTATATCCCAGTATTCATTAGCGGAAAAAATTAAATTGGAAATTAGTCTGAATTTTTCGGAACAGGGATTGATATCATTTTCAGAAAAGGCAATTCGAGAGGCTGTTTGAAGAACTAGTTCGGTTTTTTTGCTGGAATGAGGCGCCTTTAATGTTTCAGGTTTTTGAATAAGATCGAGAAGGGTGGCGCCACTGTGATGGCAGGCTTCAACAAGTCCAATCATTGAGGGCTATTGTACCAATTATGTCCGAAAAATACAAATAAATGTGCTGCGTGAGTATAAACTGGCGGAGCATTTGGATCTAGAAACTCTTTATCCTTATAACACCCTATTTCCTACTGTCTTATTTTAC
>Ga0116174_10002686_pt1 | contig 15129 bp, 13 predicted proteins | sample AD_UKC087_MetaG_FD_89801 | JGI IMG/M metagenome (GOLD analysis project Ga0116174, IMG submission 89801) | Active sludge microbial communities of municipal wastewater-treating anaerobic digesters from USA - AD_UKC087_MetaG | ecosystem: Engineered > Bioreactor > Anaerobic > Digestate | place: USA...
AAAAACATGAAGAAAATGTACAATAAATCTTCATCAGACAGAATTGTTGATGATGTGTTAGGGAGCTTAGAGGAATAAAGTAAGGGACATTACTTTATGTCCCCCTTCCTATGATATGATTTTTTTCGTTTAGAATTACCTGCCCTTTTTATTTGACATATATTCTCTTAAAACTTTATACAGGCATTTTTTAAAGTTTTCATCCTGTTCTTTTCTTCTTTTTGACGGTCCCTTTGATTTTCCGCCTTGTTTTCTTATTTTATCACTTATATATCTGGATTGAAGCAGGCTGTCAATATTATTCTTATTTATAAAAAACCCTGCTGTATGAATGATTGCTGATGCTTTCCCCAAAAGAAGGCTTGCAAGTCCGTAGTCTTGAGTTATTAATATATCTCCTTGCTGAAATATTTGAACTATTTTATAATCAACGGAATCTCTTCCCTGCTCAACAACAATAACTTCAAAATCACTGACAATATAATGGTCAATGTCTGAAACAATTATCAAGCCCACTCCAAAATCCTTGGCTGCTTTTTCACATATTTCTCTTACCTTCTGCGGGCATGCATCTCCATCAATTATAATTCGCATGAAAAACTCCTTTTTTAATTAAGTTATGATATTATATCTTTTTTGTTAACAGTTGCAAATAATTTTATAAATCCGTCATTGCAAATTTACATAATAAAAATCCACCTGAATAATTCCTGCTCAGGCGGATTTTTCAAAAGTTATAGTATTAATGACGGTATGAAAAGCGGCAGATAAATGTAAATGAAAAATACTATTATCAAGCCTATAAGATATGGAACAACCTTTTTAGCTATTCTTTCAATTGGCATTCCTGTTATTGAAGATGCCACAAAAAGGTCGATGGCAACAGGCGGCGTAATCATTCCGATTGCAATGCCTATTGTGAATATCAAACCAAAGTGAATAAGGTCGATATTTAGCATTCTTACAAGTGGAAGAAATACCGGAGTAATAAGTATGATAGCCGAGGATGTTTCCATGAAAACACCGGCAATCAATACTATCACAGCCATCAAGAGCAGTATAATATATTTGTTGTCTGAGACTGAAAGCACTGCTTGAGCAACTGCCTCGGGTATCTGCCAGTTGGCAAGAGCCCATCCGAAAACACCGCTGCATGCTATTATGGTCATAATGATTGCAGAGGTCTTGCCGCTACCAAGCATAATCTGTCCAAGCTCTTTAAGAGTCAAATCCTTGTAAATAAACATTGACGCAAACATGGAATATACAACTGCAACACCGGCGGCTTCAGATGGAGTAAAATATCCCGAAAATATCCCGCCTAGTATAATAAGCGGCATTATCAATGCCCAAACGGCTTTCCTGAAAGTTTCAACCATATATTTGAATTCAAATGCCCTTCCGTCCGGATAGTTGAATTTTTTAGCCTCATAAAGAGAAATTGCTATTAATATACCCCCCATCATGAAGCCGGGAAAAAAACCATTTTTGAATAATCTGGTTACACTTTGCTCGGCTATTACAGCATATAGAACCATGGGAACAGACGGAGGAATGACTACTCCGATACATCCTCCCGAAGCTATTAAAGCGGCCGCACGATCTACCTCATACCCTCTTTTCTCAAGTTCAGGCAGCATAGATGTTCCAACTGCTGCAGTGGTAGCAGCGCCTGATCCGGATATAGCAGCAAAGAACATTGATGCCAATACAGAAACAGCCGACAGTCCTCCTTTAACTTTGCCTATACATGCTTCTGCAAATGCAACCAGCATTTTTGACATTTCTCCTCTGGCAAGCAAATCCCCTGCCAAAATAAAGAAGGGAATTGCAACCAATGAAAATGAATCTGAGGAAGCAAATAAGCGCTGTACTACTATCAATAGGTTTACATCACCTACTATCAGTACGACTACACCGGCAACAGCAACAGAAAATGCAATGGGAACACCTAAGGCAAGACATCCTAAAAAGGTTAAAAGTAGTATACTACCCATTATTCTGCCACCTCCCCTGTAACTAAAATTTCAAAAATTGCATTTAGGGCGTGAAGCAGCATTACTCCGCATCCGAGTGGAATTGCCATATACATTAAATTCATTCTTATGCCTAAGGCAGGTGAGCTTTGCGCTCCTTGTTTCATCATGTATATTACGCCATAATAAACCGCAATAATGAAAAATGCAATGCAAATCAGGTGTACAAGTATCTTTGCATATTTATTTGCCTTACCCTTAAATTTATCCTGAACTAAGGACACATTAATGTGCCCTCCTCTTTTATAAACACATCCTGCTCCTATGAAGGTTGACCAGACAAGCAAATATCTTGTTAACTCTTCACTCCAAGCAAGGGCAGTGAAAAATACCCTGGCTATTATTTGAATACTTGAAAAGAATACCATCCCTGCCATAGTCAATATTAAGAGACTGCAGCCTATCTTATCAATAAAGTCGCTTGCCTTTTTTATAACCTTAGCAATGACAACCACCTCCTATATAGTTACTGACTTAATTACTTAATTGCTTCTTTAATTCTTGTCAGGTATTCGCTGTATTGCGGATATTGTTCGTATACCGCCTGTACCGCTTGTCTGAAGCTTTCCAAATCCGGTTCTTCAATAAGCTCCATACCGTTTGCTTTAAGGTCTGCAATTTGAGCTTCTTCATTTTCTGCAACCCATGCTCTTTCGTATTCAGCCGCTTCCTGGGCTGCTTGTACAAATATCTCCTGTACATCAGCCGGAAGGCTGTTAAATTTTTCTTCGCTGAATGTTATAACAGCTGCTGCATATGCATGTCTTGTCATAGTGACATGTTTTTGTGAATCCCACATTTTGTATGCATGAATAACATTAACCGGGTTTTCCTGTCCTTGTATTGTACCTTGTTGCAAAGCGGTAAGTGCTTCAGTCCATGCCATAGGCACGGCATTTACATCCATTGCCTTAAATGCAGATAAATAAACTTCATTTTCCATCACACGTATTTTTAAATCCTTAATATCTTCAGCAGTGCGTACAGGTCGCACACTGTTAGTCAAATTACGGAAACCTCTTTCCGCGTATGCAAGTCCCTTAAGGTCGTGATCTTCAAGCTTAGAGAGAATTTCTTTTCCTATTTCACCGTCAAGTACCTTATAAGCAGAAGCGTTGTCAGGGAATAAGAAGGGAAGGTCTAAAACACCGAATTCAGGTACAAAATTTACAAACGGTCCGCTTGTAATGATACCGGAATCAAGGGTTCCCATCTGCATACTTTCAAGCATTGTTCTTTCATCGCCCAATGATGAATTGGGGAACAACTGAATGTCATATGCACCGTTGGTTCTTTCCTCTACAAGTTCTGAAAATTTTGTGGCACATACGTAAAAGCTGTCTTGTTCATTGATTGTCATACCTAATTTAATAACCGTCGGTTCAGCCGATGTTGGTGGATTATCAACAGTTTGTCCGCATGCTGTACCTAATACCATAACAACTATTAATGCTAATGCTATAAAATTTAATTTTTTCATTTTTTTCTCCTTATATATTCATAATTTTTTTATTAATCTCTTAATCTTCAAATACTCCTCCGGTATTTGCCGAAGTTACCATCTTACGGTATCTTTTTAAATATCCGTTTGGTACCGGTTTTTCCAAAGGTACAAACTTTAAGCGTCTTTCTGCTATTATGTTTTCATCAACCAAAAGCTCAAGCTTATTATTAGGAATGTCGATGCTAATTATATCTCCATCCTCAATGATACCTATCAATCCTCCTGCTGCAGCTTCAGGAGATATGTGACCAATAGAAGCTCCTCTTGATGCTCCCGAAAATCTGCCGTCTGTTATAAGTGCAACGCTTGAGTCAAGTCCCATTCCTGCAATTGCAGATGTTGGTGTAAGCATTTCACGCATGCCCGGTCCACCTTTAGGTCCTTCATAACGAACTACGACTACATCACCTGAAACAACTTTACCGCCCATTATGGCTGTCATGCATTCTTCTTCACTGTTGTAAACCTTGGCAGGACCCCTGTGAACCATCATTTCTTCTAAAACGGCTCCCTTCTTTACAACTGCTCCGTCCGGTGCTATGTTTCCCCATAATATGGCTAATCCGCCATCCTTTGAGTATGGATCATCAAAGCTTCTTATAACTGAATTATCCTTTATATAAGCATCCTTGATGTTTTCGCCTACGGTATTTGCCGTAACAGTAATACAATCCGTATTCAGCAGTCCATGATTGTCGAGTTCCTTCAGTACAGACGGGATTCCTCCTGCCTGCCATAAATCAACCAGACAATCTTCCCCTGCAGGACTTAATTTTACCAGATGAGGAGTTGCCTTGCTTATATTGTTTATTTCGTTAAGGTCGATTTTTAGTCCTGCTTCATGTGCTATTGCAGGTAAGTGCAGTACAGTATTTGTTGAGCATCCCAAAGCCATATCTGCTGTTAAAGCATTATGAAGGGAATCAAGGGTAACAATATCGCGAGGACGGATATCTTTTTCCAAAAGCTCCATTACCTTCATGCCTGCTTCTTTTGCAAGGCGTATACGGGCTGCATGAACAGCGGGAATAGTGCCGTTTCCGGACAAGCCAAGTCCGATAACCTCTGTCATGCAATTCATCGAATTAGCAGTAAACATACCTGCACATGAGCCGCAACCGGGACATGAATAAAGCTCTATTTCCTTTATCCGCTCATCACTCATTTTTTTTGCACCGGCTGCTCCAACAGCTTCAAATGAGTTTGAGACAGTTAGTTTCTTGCCGTCATAATATCCGGGCATCATGGGACCGCCGCTTACAAAAATACTTGGAATATTAAGCCTTAATGCTGCCATAATCATACCGGGAACTATTTTATCGCAGTTCGGAACAAAAACAAGTGCATCAAAGGGATGAGCCATTGCCATTATTTCAACTGAATCCGCAATATGTTCACGGCTTATAAGAGAGTATTTCATACCTTCGTGACCCATTGCAATACCGTCGCATACTCCTATTGCAGGAAATACAAAGGGTGTTCCGCCTGCCATCATTACTCCTGATTTTACAGCCTCAACAATATCATCCAAGTGCAAATGTCCCGGAATTATATCATTCTGAGCATTTACGATGCCAACCATAGGTTGTCTGATTTCTTTTTCTGTGAGCCCCAGAGCGTTGAATAAGGCTCTGTGAGCAATCCTTTCCACGCCTGATTTCATTTGATCACTTCTCATAAATTTCCTCCAAATAAAAATCCATTTTCTTACTTACTTTAAAATTGATTATTCTGCCCCCTGTTTTACCTCCTCTTATTTTTTGATTTTTGTTTTTATTGACCGGAATGAAGTTAATCTCCCGAAGGGTTAGGCCTATAAAAAAACCTCTCATCCCTACATACATCTAGATGTATATAGGGACGAGAGGTCTTTCGCGGTACCACCCTAATTCACGATAAAAAAATATCGCCTCATTCAAGTCGAAAAAACAAAAAAGTTTTTTGAACTCTATTCTTGTAACGCAGAAATACGTCCTCGTCTACTTAATTCGACTCGGAAGCTCAGGAGTGATCATTATATCTCATAACACCGATTCCCACCAACCATCGGCTCTCTGAAGTTATTTTCCGGATATTTTTGTCTCCGTCAAAGCTTTAATCAATTTTTTCATATTATATACACAGGATATTGTTTTGTCAACCATTTTTTAAAAAGAAAAATACCGGTCTTTCATCGTACTTATTTATCATGTAGGGGGAAATTTTTATTTTTTATGAAGTCTCCTAATGACATTTGTTAATTCATCTTCATCTCCAACATTGCCTGGAAAGACTACATAAACCAATCCGTAAAATTTACTCTCCCTGCCAGATTTCCACACGGGTACGCCATTAGCTATTTGTCCGCAAACTATCGCTTCCTCAATATTCAACCCTTCAGTCGCAATATCACTTGATGTGATTCCGCCCTTTGCAACAATAAAAGCCGGGGCTTCTTTTAACTGTTTTACAATCTTTGCAAGATAAAGAGATATTTTATTACCAATATCTAAATTAGGGGTGTTATCATTTCCAAGTATTACAGAACGTGAAGTGTAAATCAAGGTATCAATTCCTCTAATAATATTTTCATCAATTTTTTGAGAAATTTTTTTAATTATATTACTGTTATCTGATTCTGTAAGAATAGACAGAACATCAATTTCTATGCTGTAAATAGAAGTCTCTTTCATCAGATGATTAATCTGTTGACTAGTTTTGTTTACATAGGACCCGGCAACTATCAAACCTCCTCTGTTGTCAATTATGTTTAACGTATTCCCATCTAACAAACCATTATCCTTTAAACCAATCCTTGACTTAACAAAAGAAGCAGCTGTTCTAAAGAGGAAATTTTTCCCTTGATATTCGGCTTTTATGAGTCCGTTTACAAATGCTTGAATATCACTATAGTTTTCTGCATTAACAATACATATTCTTCCGTTCAAATCCATTATTTTATTAAAAACTGCACTGCTGTTGCTTCTTAATTCTTCTAAACTTATTGATACAACTTGGTCTTTTAATACTAGACAATTTGTTTTTTCTTCTACATAATCTTTTAAGTTTGATGAAGTAAAACCAAATGTATGATCTCTTGCAAACTGTGTTTCTCCTACAGGAATAAATGTATTATTTTCTTTAACATAATGGACATCATCAACAGTAATTCTCCCGCCTTCTTGAAAAAATGGTATCAAAAAATATCCATCTATTTTTTTTGATATATTATCCTTTATTATATTTAATTCTAGTGGGAAATGTCCTCTGAGAGTTGAGTCTCCTCTTACAATTAATTCATAATCTATACCTGTTCTCTTAGATACCAAATCAATATTCCTGGCAATTTTGGAGTCGAGTTCCATTACTTTTTCTTTTGACATTGATCTGGTATTAGTTAAAATATAGAATGCTTTAATATTATTATCCTGAAATATTTTTTGAATTATTTCATAATCTACTCTTGTATATATAGGTATATCATAAACCGTTTGGGTACCTGTCGGATCATCATCTAAAACTACTATCTTTTTACCTTGCTCATCAAAGTTTACATTCATTTCTTCGTTATTTTTATAAATTCCTGACAATAAATTTTCATTCATAACAATCTCCAATTCCACAGATAAATAGTCTGTAGTAAATTGCCCAAACCATTAATTTACAATATAATTAGTTTTTGCTTAATGTATATAAGTCTCTTCTTAAATGCTTTAATAGAGGCAGTTCATTTCTTACCTTCTTTACATATTCAAGGTCAATTTCCTGTATTATATACCCTTCTTTTTCATCCATTCTGTTTATCACATTGCCCCATGGTGAGACTACTATGGAATTACCATAGGAGTGATAGGATGATTCCATATCTCTGGCAGGAGCAACTCCTACTGTGTACACCTGGTTATCAAGGGCTCTTCCTCTAAAATTTAACTCCCAATGAGCAGGACCAGTGGTCATGTTAAATGCGGCAGGAAAAATAATAACCTCAGCTCCTTCCAATACCATGAGCCTGCTTAATTCAGGAAATCTTATATCATAACATATACCTAAACCGATTTTGCAAAATTCCGTATCAAAGACTGTTACGTCTCTTCCGGGAGAGAGAACATCCGATTCTTTGAAATATTGTCCTCCTTCAACATCAATATCGAATAAATGCATTTTCCTGTGCTTGGCAACTCTTTTGCCTTTTCTGTCAAACACATATGATGTATTGTAAACATGAGTTCTTTCAAGCTCGGGTATTGTTCCGGCAACGACATAAATACCTGAACTGTTTGCTGCTTTACTTAATTCTTTATAAGCATACCCGCCTTCTTCTTCACCATATTTTCTAAAATATGAAGTGTTATAAGGGCAGCAGAACATCTCCGGTAACACTGCAATATCGGCGCCTTCCTTTGACACTTTACCAATCATTTTCACAGCATTTTTAACATTTTTTTCTTTATCGTCATAAACCATGGTTTGAATTAATGCAACTTTGAATTTTCTCATAGCACCCTCCTCTTATAAATACTTGCCAATTTTCTACCTTATTCTGTTTTTCCCGGGAAATTTCGACAATTAATTAAGTGCTGCGCTTCCTTCCAAATGTTTTGTATCATTATAGAATATTTCTTTTATTTCATTATTATCATCTATTTCTAAATAAGAAAGGCTGCAATTCTTAACTACATTTCCCATCCAGTCACTGCTTAACTTAAATTTTCTTATATAAGCTTCGATACATTTAATGGTACCTCCATGGGCAACTATTAAGGTTGACTTGTTTCTGTATTTATCTATTACTTCATTAAATGCCTTCACAACCCTTTTGTAAAATTCCTGAAGGTTTTCTCCGTTTGGATAACGGTTGTTGAAAGGGTCCTTTTCAATTTCGGCAAGCAGCTTAGAATAATTTTTTTGGATATCCTTATAGCTCATTCCTTCGAATTTGCCTAAATTTATTTCTTTTAAACCATCATGTTTTATAATTTGTATATTCTTATTCCCGCGAATTATTTCAGCAGTATTGTAAGCTCTCATCAAAGGGCTTGAAACTATATAATCCAGCTCTATCTCTTCAATTCTGTCTGCCAATAATTCTGCTGCCAATATTCCCTTTTCCGTTAAATCCGAATTTTTATGTCCTTGAAACCTGCATTGTCTGTTCCAGACTGTTTCGCCATGTCTCGTTAAATATATTTTTGTCATATCAATTCCCTTTCTATCTCGTCTATCTTACACCTGTATTCATCCACTTAAGAAATTGCTCTTCCGTTATAATTTCTATTCCTAATTCTTTAGCTTTTTTATTCTTGGAAGAATTTGATAAATTATCGTTATTGATTAAATAGTTTGTTTTTGAAGTCACAGAAGAGGTAACCTTTCCTCCTCTTTCTTCAATTGCAGCTTTTAATTCATCCCTGTTTTTGAAATGCTCAACAGCCCCTGTAATTGCAAAATTATAATTTTCAAAAATTTGTGTTGATGATGTCTTAGAGCTTGTTTCTATCTCCACTTCTTTAAGCACATCTTCTACAATAACTTTTTTCTTTTCATCACTGAAAAATTTTACGTAATTTTTAGCCATCACTTCTCCGATGCCGCTTATTTCAATCAGTTCTTCATATTTTGCATTTTGAATTTTCTCCCAGTCATCGCCGAACTTCCTGCTGATTAATTTGGCATTTGACAAACCTATATTGGTAATTCCAAAGCTGTACAAAAGCCTCGCTGCTGTTGTTTTTCGCGCCTTATTCACTGAATTGACCAGATTATTGAAAGATTTCTCGCCAAATCCTTCCATCTCGGTAATTATATCTTTATATCTCTCAATATGAAAAATATCAGCTAATTCTTTAATCAATCCCTTTGCAATTAATTTTTCAATAGTGGCTTCGGAAAGTCCTTTAATATTTAATGCATCTCTGCTTACAAAATGTGTGAATGATTTTATTTGCTTTGCTAAACATTCGTCATTTATGCAGTACAATGTCTTAATGTCATTATCATTTTTAATTGATGTTTCACCGCCGCATACAGGGCAATGTTCTGGAATCTCAATATTATTGCTCCTGGTTAAATTATCCGAAATTTGAGGAATTATCATATTTGCCTTATACACATTGATTCTATCGCCGATTCCAAGCTCCAGGTCTTCCATAATGCTTAGATTATGAACACTGGCACGGCTTACGGTTGTTCCTTCAAGCTCCACGGGCTCAAATACTGCGATTGGATTTATTAATCCCGTCCTTGAGGCACTCCATTCAATTTCCAAAAGAGTAGTTTCCTTAATTTCGTCACTCCATTTAAAGGCAATTGAATCTTTCGGAAATTTTGCGGTACTTCCTAATGATTCTCCGTATTTTATATCATCATATGTTAGAACAAGTCCGTCCGAAGGCAGGTCGTTTTCTCTAATGTTCTCCTCAAACCAATTTACTGTTTCTTCAATATTTTCTTGAGTTACTTTCTTAAATTCAACTATGCTGAATCCTTGACTGTTGAGCCATAATAGCTGCTCGATTCTTGAATTTTTAAAATCGACTTCATCCGCTTTAACTACCGAAAATGCATAAAACCCCACATTTCTTTCTGCGGTTATTCTATTGTTTAGCTGCCTTACGGAGCCGCTGCAAAGATTTCTGGGATTTTTATATTTACCCGCAGCTTCCGGAATTGTCTCATTTATTTTATAAAAGTCTGAATAACTGATAACTGCTTCTCCTCGTAAAACCAAACTTCCTTTATAGGCAATACTAAGAGGAATATTAGTAAATACCTTTGCATTGTTGGTAACTACTTCTCCAACCTCTCCATTACCCCTGGTTACAGCCTTTACAAGCCTTCCTCCTTCATAAGTCATCACAATTGTAAGGCCATCCAGCTTCCACGAAAGGGCTCCTGTTTTTTCTCCGAGCCAATCCTTTAAAGCAGTAACTTCCTTTGTTTTATCCAATGAAAGCATAACCTTCTCATGCCTTTCCTCAGGCAAATTTGATAAGAGCTCATATCCAACACGGATGGTGGGGCTGTTAGACAGTACTATCCCTGTTTCTTCTTCCATTTTTTTAAGCTCATCGTAAAGCTTGTCATATTCATAATTTGACATTATTTCTCTGTCTTCTTGATAATATGCTTTGTTTGCTTCATTTAAAAGCCTTATTTTTTCTTTCATTAAAAGGAGTTTCTTATCCATACTTTACCTTCCGTTTAAATTTTTTCGATTGGAGCAAGTTTGAGTGAAAGATTCCTTATCCCCTTATTTTCAAAAGCTGCCACGATTATTTTATCGTCTCCGCTGTCCTTTATTTGTACTACTGTTCCCTTCCCCCAAGACTTATGCATTATTTTATCACCGGGCTCAAACTTATCTGATTTAATCTTTGGTTTTTCTTTTTCCGTGATTTCAGCTCTATATTCAAAAAAACTGGTTTTTCTTGCGATTTGGGACTCCAATTGCTCAAGTTTTTTATTGGCATAAGAATAAGGGTCGGATTCTTCTATGCATTCTTCGGGAATCTCTTCCAAAAACCTTGATTTCATCCTCATTTCATGGCTTCCAAAACGAATTCTGTCCCTTGCATGAGTAATATAGAGCATTCTTTTGGCTCTTGTTATAGCAACATAGAAGAGTCTTCTCTCTTCTTCAACATTGTCTTCACCATCGAAATGAATGCTCGGAAACATGCCGTCTTCAAGACCTGTTATGAAAACCGTGTCAAATTCAAGACCCTTAGCACTGTGTACAGTCATCAATGTTACAACGTCTTTTATAGAATCAGTCTTATCTATATCGGCAAGCAATGAAATATGAGCCAAAAAATCTTCTAATGTATTTTCCTCATATCTTTCTTCAAAATCCTTTGCTGCGGACAAGAATTCATCTATATTTTCAACACGACTTCTTCCTTCAACTGTTTCGTCTTGAAGTAGCATATCTTTCAGCCCTGTATCTTCGATTACGCTTATTATGAATTCGCTTAAAGGCATTGCATCCTTTTTAATCATCAGCATTTCCATCATGGACACAAAGCTTTCAATACTCTTTGCTGCTGAAGGTATAAGCCCCATCTTATCAAAGTCAAAACATGCTTCAAATTTCGAAACTCCATTTGCTTCAGCATAATTTGAAATGGTATCGGTTGATTTTTGTCCTAATTTTCTTCTCGGTACATTGATTATCCTTTCAAAACTCACGTCATCCTTTTGATTTAGGATAAGCCTTAGATAAGCCATTATATCCTTAATTTCTTTTCTATCGTAAAATTTTACTCCTCCTACAATTTTGTAGGGTATCCCTTCTCTAATTAAACCTTCTTCCAAGGCTCTTGACTGTGCATTCGTCCTGTATAAAATTGCAATTTCAGAGTAATTGATATTATTTTCCCTATGCTCTTTGCGAATTAATGCTGCCGTGGTAAAAGCCTCATCTCTTTCATTGTCTGTTTCTATTATTCGTATTAAGTTTCCCTTTTTTTGCTCTGTATACAGGTTTTTACCCTTTCGTTGATAATTGTTTTTAATAACTCCGTTTGCAGCATTTAAAATTACATCCGTAGAGCGGTAATTTTTTTCAAGCTTGACTATTTTGGCTCCTTTGAAGTCATTTTCAAAATTAAGAATATTGCTTATATCGGCACCCCTCCAGCCGTAAATGGACTGGTCCTCATCTCCTACCACAAATACATTGCTTTCACCGTTTTTCTTTTTACCTAATATTCTTATGAGATTATACTGAGCATTATTGGTATCCTGGTATTCATCCACAAGTATATACTTAAACCTTTCTTGGTAGTGCTTTAAAATATCTTCATTTTTTTCAAACAGTTCAAGTGTTTTTAGAATTAAATCATCGAAATCCAATGCATTGGCAGCTTTAAGCTTTTTTTCGTAAAGAGCATATACTTCTCCCTTATTCCTGTTTGCATAATTTAAGTAATTATCTTTAATATAGTTGTCGGGAGTATTGCGCCTGTTTTTTTCATTGCTTATAAGTGCCTTAATACTGTTATAATTATATAACTTGGGGTCTAATTCCAATTCCTTAATGCAGTCCTTTATTACTATTTTTTGGTCATCATCATCGTAAATAATAAAGTTTTTATCATAACCTATTCTGTCAATAAAACTTCTTAATATGCGTACACAAACAGAGTGAAAAGTTCCAATCCACATTCTGTCTATGGAATAATCAATAAGACGACCTATTCTTTCCTTCATTTCACTTGCTGCTTTATTGGTAAATGTTATTGCAAGAACTTCCCAAGGCATTGCTTTTCCGGACTCAATCAAATATGCCGTCCGGTGAGTCAGGACTCTTGTCTTCCCGGTGCCTGCCCCTGCAATAACCAATATGGGACCTTTGTCATGAGAAGCTGCTTCTCTTTGTTTGTCATTTAATGAATTTAGTATTTCCATTTTTCTCCTATCTGAAAAAGTACGGGGACATTTTTTTTAATTATATCACAGTCAACCATTACTCTCAAGATTCTGATTATTGTTTTAGGAATATATTTGTTTATGGTAAATAAATTTAGGTATAAGTATATTAGTTAATATTCTAATTATTGGCTAAGGAGGGACTTTATGAAAAAAATATTGGTACCCGTGGATGGCTCAGCCGCTTCTCAGAAAGCTGTTGCCCAAGCTTTTGATATTGGAAGAAAATATAACAGTGATGTTGTGGTTTTTCATGTTTTCATTGAACATGACATTGATATGTACAATAAGTTTGGTGTTGTAATAGATCCTGATATGAACAAACTAAAAAAGAGATTGAAAGAAAATGAAAGTAAAATGCTGGATTCAATAATTAATCAGTATGACAACACAGGTATTAACCTAAAGAAAAAAATCGTTTCCGGTGTGGCTTATGAAGAAATTTTAAAAGAAGCAAAAGATGGTAATTATGATTTGATAGTTATCGGTCAAAGAGGATATTCAAAGATTAAACGCTTCTTTGTCGGCTCTCAAACAGTTCGTGTCATATCTGATGCAACTTGCCCTGTCTTAGTGGTTCATGAATAAATAATTGGAGGTTATTATGAAAAAAATTTTAATACCTATCGACGGCTCGCCCTTATCTGTAAAAATTGGTGAAAAAGCCGTAGAATTAGGCAAATTAATTGATGCCGAATTAATTTTCATAACTGTTATTAACATGCCCTCAGAAGACAAATATGCATACTTCGGTATGACCGTTGAGAATCAATTTTCAGCAAATCGCAAGGAAATGCTTAATAAATTAATGCAGCAGGAATCTAAAATGCTCAATATTATTGTAAGAAATTTAGATACCGGTAATTTAAAGGTAACTCAAAAATTATTGGTAGGCAGGCCTGCGGCTGAAATTTTAAAATTTGCAGAAGAAGAAAATATTAATTATATTTTTATGGGAAGAAGAGGGTTCTCTCCGGTTCAAAGATTTTTTGTAGGCTCTGTAACTCAAAAAGTTATTTCAGCGGCACCATGTCCGGTAATAGTAATAAACGGATAATTAGGAAGGGTTGGGGGACATACCTTGTCCCCGTACTTTAAAATTAGCTGAATAGACATCGCAGGAATTCTTCCTTTGTGATCCTGCCAAGATATTCATCAATTGAAATATCTTCTATAGCTTTATTTATTTCATTGATATCATACTTAACACCTAATAGCTTATCTTCTAAATTCTTAACATCTCCCTTGCCGAAAAAATCACCATAGATTTTACAGCTTTCAATAATTCCATTGCACACATGAAGTCTAACTTCTACTCCTCCTCCTTCAAATCTGTCGTAACCTTTATAGTTGAATTCCGGGGACCTTCCAAAGTTCCATTCCCAAGTTCCGTATCTTTCATCAACCATTTTTTGTATCTTATTTCTGTCTTCATCGGATAATTCAAATATTTCAACAGGTTGATTGAAGTATTCAAAGATATTCTTTAGAAGAATCTGTTTGAATTGCAGCACATCAATATCATCCTTGACATATGGTTTAATATTTGTCACTCTGCTGGATACGGACTTTACTCCCTTAGATTCTATCTTATCTCTTTTTACATTTAATGCTTTAGACAATATGTCCAGTTTTGAATCAAAAAGCAGGGTTCCGTGATTCAATACTCTTCCTTTTATAATGCTTTGTGCTATGCCTGAAAATTTCTTTCCGTCAATAACAATATCATTTCTTCCCGATAATTCACAGTCAACTCCCAACTTTTCCAATGACTTGACTATGGGAATATTGTATGTTTTAAAGTCTATTAAATTGCTTTGTGCCTTAGTTATAAAAGAAAAATTTAAATTCCCCAAATCATGATAAACAGCACCGCCGCCGGTTACTCTTCTGACAACATTTATATTGTTGTTCTTAACAAATTCCATATTAATTTCTTCTATAGTATTTTGATTTTTACCTACAATTATGGAAGGTCCGTTTCTCCATAACAAAACGAAATCTTCATTGTTATCTAAATTTTTAAAAACATACTCTTCAAATGCTAAATTATAATGTGGGTCTGTCGAATTATTTTCGATATACTTCATGCTGCACTCCTTGTTAACATAATTGAAATTATGTAAATCTTATTTTGCAAATTATATAATAAAGATTATGATAATTCAATATTTAGTTTAA
>Ga0116174_10002697_pt1 | contig 15103 bp, 13 predicted proteins | sample AD_UKC087_MetaG_FD_89801 | JGI IMG/M metagenome (GOLD analysis project Ga0116174, IMG submission 89801) | Active sludge microbial communities of municipal wastewater-treating anaerobic digesters from USA - AD_UKC087_MetaG | ecosystem: Engineered > Bioreactor > Anaerobic > Digestate | place: USA...
CTGCAAAACGCGTCCCAGGGCGAATGAGGTTCAAAAACCGGGTTGCCAAGTTCGCCCCGCTGGGTACACTATCAGTGACCGTGTGTATTCGGGCGCACCCTGTTTGGTGCGCCTTTTTTATGCAGCCCGCTCCGGCGAGGGCAGTGTTTTGAACCTGCTGTGTGTCCTCGGGAGCGAGGTGAAATTGCGGTTTTCCCGATGAATCCAGCGCAAGCCATGACCCATTGGCAGAGCCTGGCGAGCGCGGCTCTAGGAAACCCGGGCTGCGTTTCAGGCGCGCGCCTGCCGGCGGCGTTGGAAGTGAAGGATGCGGGCTAAGGCCGGAGCACCAGTTTGCCGGCCAGCGCTCCGGTCTTCTGCACCGTGCTTTCTTCCTGCAACCGATGCGCGGCGGCGGCCTGTTCCAGCGGCAGCACCCGGTCAATGCGCGCCCGCAATTTGCCTTCCGCCACCCAGCGATTGATGGCGTTGGCCGCCGCGCGTTGCTCGCGCGCGCTGGAGTTGAACACCGCCAGTCCGTGCAGCGAGCAGTCTTTCACATAAAACGGCCCGACCGGGAACGGCGGGCGAGCCTCCCGCCCGGCCATGATGACCATTCGGCCCCGCAGCGCCAGCAGCGGAATCGCCCGGTCGAAGTCTGGCTCGCGCAGCGTTTCCCACCAGACATTGACGCCTTCCGGCGCGAAGTCCCGGACGGCCGCCACCACGTCCTGGGTTCGGTAGTTGATGGCCAGGTCAGCGCCCAAATCCCGGCAGGCCGCGACTTTTTCATCCGTGCCCGCCGTGGCAATGACGCGCGCGCCGAGGATTTTGGCCATCTGCACCACGCAGGCGCCCACGCCGCCAGTGCCACCGTTCACAAAGAGAATCTCCCGGGGCCGCAAAGCAGCGTTGCGCACCAGGCCAAGCTGGGCGGTGATGCCCGTCAGTGAGAGCGAGACAATATCCTCATCGCTAACTCCCTCGGGAATGAGATTCAGCCAGCGATAATCCACCGCGGCATACTCGGCAAAGGTGCCCGGACGCCCTTCCGCGCCCTGGTTGGAGGCCCAAACCCGATCTCCCGGCTTATAGCCCCGGACCCCGGCACCCGCCTCCACCACCGTGCCCGCCAGGTCGCGCCCGAGAATGAAGGGAAACGACAACTTCATCGGGATGGCCCCGCTCCGCACGTAAACGTCAATCGGGTTTACGTCCACCGCGGCAACCTTGATCAGGCATTGTCGGCGTCCAGGTTTGGGCTGGGGAAGATCGCCGTAGGTGATGACTTCGGGCGGCCCCGTTTGCGTAATAAATGCAGCTTTCATAAAGTTCGATATTTGCCAGCCGCCAATGTAGAACCGCGCTCCCCGGGCCGCAAGCGCGCGCAGGGTGCGGCATCACACGATCGGGCGTGGGCGGCGGCAGGCGGGTTTGCGATGCGGAGTTCCGTGCATTAACGGCTTTTGGAGCGTGAGACGCGCTGCGCGATTTTCGGCGGGCGTCATTTTTATTCCGGGCGCAATCAGGCGTTATGCGTCACGCTCCATGCCTGGGCCTCATCTTTTTACGTATTTGGCGAGTTTGGTGGGAAATGCAGCGGCGGATTTCCGTCTCAAGGCGAACCTTTATACCCGCATCCCAACTCAAGCTTTGCCGACGCGCGACGGCGTGCTGCCACGCTTCAGCCAAACCATGAGAATCCCGATGTCCGCCGGCGAAACCCCGGCAATGCGGGCCGCCTGGCCTAACGTTGCGGGGCGAATTTTCAACAGCTTTTGCCGAGCCTCAGTGCGCAGGCTCGGCACCGCCTGGTAATCAAAACCATCAGGGATCTGCTTGTCTTCCAGGTTCTTAAGCCTGGCTACTTCCTCCTCCTGACGAGCGATATAACCGGCGTATTTAATGTCAGTCTCGACTCTAAGTATTATATCGTCTGATAAATTAACATCAATAGATATAATATCTCGATATGAACATTCAGGCTGGCATAGCAACTGGGCCAGAGTGCGCGACCCGCTCCAGGTCTGCCGCAATCGCGCTATTTCGGCGGCGACGGCTTCCTGCCGGGCTTTGGATTCTAGGTAATGACGTTTTGGCAGAAGTCCGATCTCGAAACCCAGTTTTGATAATCGTTCGTCGGCGTTATCCTGCCGCAAAATCAGCCGATGCTCTGCCCGGGACGTGAATATACGGTACGGCTCGGTCGTGTCTTTTGTCACCAAATCATCAATCAATACGCCGATGTAAGCCTGGTCTCTACGCAATACCACAGGATCAAGCCCATTAACCCGACGGGCTGCGTTAATACCGGCCATGAGTCCCTGACCCGCAGCTTCTTCGTATCCGGACGTTCCATTGATTTGGCCGGCTAGATAAAGATTTTGGCAAACTTTGGTTTCCAGTGACGGACGAAGCTGATTGGGAAAGCAGAAGTCATACTCGATAGCGTATGCGGGTCTTAGGATTTCGGCATTTTCGCATCCGATTATCGTCCGCACCATCTGCACTTGTACCTCGAACGGGAGCGAAGTTGAAAAGCCGTTTACGTAAATCTCTTCGGTAGTAGCACCTTCAGGCTCCAGGAATATCTGGTGACGCTCTTTCTCGGCGAACCGGACGATTTTATCTTCAATGGACGGACAATATCGGGTGCCAATCCCGTGTATTTTACCGGAATACAGTGGTGAATGGTGTAAATTAGCCCGAATCACCTCGGCGGTGGACTTGGTGGTATAGGTGATATGACAAGGAATCTGGCTTCCGATTTTATCGAGAATTGATTCCGGCGGGTATTTATTGAAGTGTTCCACGTGGAACTTTTGGTCTCTATCCCATCCGAATAGCTTTCGGTTGTTGGCAGCCTCTGATTGTTCCACGTGGAACAAATCCTCTTTCCAGTTGGTAAAGTAGGGGACCGGTTCGTCTCCGGATTGGACTTCGATCTTATCAAAATTGATCGAGCGGCGCAGCAATCGTGGAGGAGTTCCGGTCTTGAGTCGCCCTAATTCAAGCCCAATCTCTTTTAACGAGGCTGATAGCCCAGTAACGGCCGGCTCACCAAAACGACCTCCAGACTGATGATTCTGGCCGATGTGGATTAAACCGTTCAGAAACGTCCCCGTTGTCAGCACAATCGTCTTGCCATGATATTGCACTTCCATGGTCGTTTCCACGCCATAGGCTTGACCATCTCGCTGCAGAACTTTGGAGCATTGTGCCTGTCGAAGATCAAGGTTTGGCTGTCGCTCGCATATCCACTTCATCCGAAATTGATAGGCTTTCTTGTCGCACTGCGCCCTGGGCGCCCAAACCGCTGGCCCTTTTTTACGGTTTAGCATCCGAAACTGCAACCCGGTCATATCGGTCGCCTTTGCCATCTCACCGCCCAGCGCATCTATTTCACGGGCGATATGTCCTTTTCCAAGGCCGCCGATGGCAGGATTGCACGATAATTGCCCAATCGTATCGAGATTGATGGTTAGCAGCAACGTTTGGCAACCCAAACGAGCTGCCGCCAGTGCAGCCTCGATTCCGGCATGTCCAGCTCCGATTACTATAACATCATATTGCTTTGGATAAACGAACATGACTCCTTAAAAGCAACGGAATTAGCAAGTCAACCGTCAGACTATGTTAACGATAACATAGCTGAAAATTCGCATAAAGCAGGTAAAAACATCCCTATTTCTGTCTAAAATACCCTTAAATTGACTCATTCTGCGATCGTCGTATTTAGCTGGGCCGTAAATTATTTGGTTCTGAATGTTCGGCGAGCTACGAGTCTTACTTTTCGAGCTTCATTCTCTTTCCGCGCGTGTTCCCAGGTTGTTTCGTGCCTGATAATTGTCTTACTATGCCGAAGGATTCAATATACTTACGCTTGTTTCTACGCAACACCAACTTTTTTCGTTAACATCTGGCAAGTCCCGTTCTGGTGGACGGATACCTGTTTTAGCCTTGGTTTTGAGGTGTCAGAAAGTATCGTCGTGTGCGAATGATCGGCCTCATGACCTTGTTTCTCTATATGGTCGTGATTTTGGAACCCAGTACAAGCCGCGCTTTGTCGCGCTATCCCAAGCTGTTAAAAACTAACGCAGAATTATAAAATACGCTCAAAAACAGTTAGAAATCAGTCCGAAATGGTTATTTATTCGCTACCGTTAACGATAACTATACACTAATATGCCTTACCTGCTCATCGAGTCAACCTGCTGTAATCACGGTTTTGAGTTCGCCCTTTGCTTTTTCGGAGCGTCATGTTAGCGTTTGGTGTGCGGATAATCTTTATTAGCTTGCTTGGCATCTGCGGGATGGTCACGCAATTGATGGCGGATAACAACCTTGCTTCAGGAACTACCAATTCCGCCACAGTTTCGTTACTGACAACGAACGATGCGGTTGAGCAAGAGTTTCAGCGCCTGATGGCGGCGGACGATGCGGCGCAAGCCGAGGTGGACCAGTGGATTCGCGATAATAACGCGGCGGCCGCTCGTGGCAGTGCCGTGCCGAAAGCCGATTTGGAGCGGCGGATTCGTGAGCGTTTTCGTCCCGTGCGCGAGGCCTATAATGATTTTCTGATGCGGCACCCGAAGCACGCCCGCGCCCGGCTGGCCTATGGCAGCTTTCTGAGCGATTTTCACGATAACGAGGGCGCGCGCGAGCAGTGGGAAAAGGCGCTGGCACTCAATCCCCAGGATCCGGCGGCCTATAACAACCTTGCCCATCTTTACAGCCAGACCGGTCCGGTCACCCGGGCCTTCGAGTATTATGGCCGGGCCATCGAGTTAAGTCCGCAGCAACCGCTCTACTACCGCAACCTGGGCGACGCCATTTACCTGTATCGCACGCAGGCCATGGAATATTACCACCTCGACGAGCAGCAGATTTATGACAAAGTGCTGGAACTCTACCGCAAAGCCCTGAGCCTGGATCCGACCGATTTCCCGCTCGCCTCAGATGTGGCCCAGGTTTACTACGGCTTTAAACCGCTCCGCCTCGAAGCGGCACTGCGTTCCTGGACCAATGCCCTCGCGCTAGCCCGGGATGAAATCGAACGCCAGGGTGTATATTTGCACTTCGCCCGGCTCAAACTCCAAACCAACCGCTTCGAGGAAGTCCGCGCCCATCTCAGCGCCGTCACCAACGAGATGTACGCCGAGTTGAAGCAGCGCCTGACGCGCAATCTGGAGGAACGCGAGCAGGCGGCGCGGGGAACCAACGCACCGCCGGCAGCCGCCGCCCGGCAGCCATAACGCGCCTTTCCCGGTTTCAGAGGGCGAATCGCGGGCCCGCGTTCAGCAGCCAGGCACCGCACGCAGGCAAAATGCCCGCCCGGCGGGCGCGGAGACGCTACCGCCGGAACTGCCGTTTGGTCTGGAGCGCCTTATGCAGGGCTTCTTTGACGGCGTCCAGCCGCGCAGGCAATTCGACAGGCTCGTTGGCGTGGTGACAGGGGAATTCAAGCTGGCGCTGGTGATACTTCACCTTCATCTCGACGAATTTAAGGCCATGCGCGGTGGAAATCACCACCACGCGGTCAGTCTTATTGATTTGGCCGGCCTTGAGCAGTTTGAGCAGCACCGCCAGCGCGACGCCGGTATGCGGACAGTTGAACATGCCGGTGCGGTCGCCCAGGGCCGCGGCGTCCGCCAGCTCTTCCTCGCTGGCCTGTTCGACGATGCCATTGAACTGCCGGAGCGTGCGAACGGCCTTCTCGAAGCTGACCGGGTTGCCGATCTGGATCGCGCTGGCCAGGGTTTTCCGGGCCTGAACCGGCTCAAAGGTCTCGAAGTTGCGCTGGTAGGCGAGGTAAAGCGGGTTGGCGCGCTGCGCCTGCGCCACCACAATGCGCGGCAGCGTTGCGATCAGCCCCAGGTCGCGCATCAGCAGCAGCCCTTTGCCCAGGGCGGAGACGTTGCCCAGGTTGCCGCCGGGAATGATGATGACGTCGGGCACCTCCCAGTCAAATTGCTGCACGATCTCGATGCCCACGGTTTTCTGGCCCTCCACGCGCAGCGAGTTCATCGAATTGGCCAGGTACAGCGTCGGGTCTTTGGTGATCTCCTGCACCAGCTTCATGCAGCCGTCAAAATCCGTGTCCAGGTACAGCACCAGGGCGTCGTTGGCGACGGGCTGGATCAACTGCGCGAGGGAGATTTTATCCCGGGGCAGCAGCACCACGGACGGGATGCCCGCCGCGGCGCAATACGTGGCCAGCGCCGCCGAAGTGTCGCCCGTCGAGGCGCAGGCCACCGCCTGGATCGGCGCGCCCTCGGAAATCATCTGCTTGACCTGCGAGACCAGGACCGTCATGCCCAAATCCTTGAACGACCCGCTGTGGGTGTTGCCGCACAGCTTGATCCAGAGGTCTTCCACTCCAATCACCCGCCCGAAGCGTTCCGCCCAGAACAGGTTGGTGCCGCCTTCGTAGAGCGAGACTATGTTTTCATCGCGGATTTGCGGCAGGATCCATTCTTTCTTGCCCCAAACCCCGGAGCCGTACGGCCACGCGGTGCTCTTGTAACGGTCTTCAAAAAGTTTCATCCACGCCGCCGCGCCGCGCCGGGACAACGCCGCGAGGTCGTGCTGCACCTCCAGCAGCGCGCGGCATTGCTGGCATTGGTACACGATGGAGTTCAGCGGATAGGTGGCCCCGCATTGCGGGTTGATGCACTGGAACCAGGCTCGATAGGACATGTTCTTATTCTCTTTTGCGCGGCAGCGGACAGCCCGCCCCGGCGGCGTCATCACTCAAGGGCCCCGGCAGGATGCCAGTTTGCCCGGGCAATTCAAGCGCGGAATGACGGAGAACGCGCCCTGCCTCTCCCCCGCGCGCGGCCGGACGGGCCGGCGGTGCCTGCTTCAACGGGTCCGCCCGCCGCGCGCGGGCGCCGCCCAACCCGCGCCGGCGGCGAAGTGCTCGACAGCGGGCGGGGAAACCGCCTAAGCTGGACGACTGATTTTCCTCGGGAAACCGCATGACCAAAACCGAACGATTGCTGCGCGAGCTGATCGCCCTGCCGAGCGTGAACCCGGCTTTTTTGCCGGCGCGGGACGGGCGCGCCGGCGAGCAGCGGGTGGCTGATTTTCTGGCGGTGACGGCGGCCCGGGCGGGTCTGGATGTGGAATTCCAGGTCGTGGCGCGCGGGCGGGCCAATGTGCTGGCGCGGCTTTCGCCCCGGGGCCGGGCGCGGCAACGGATTTTGCTGGCGCCGCATTTGGACACGGTGGGCGCCGCCGATGAGCAGTTCCGGCCCGTGACGCGCCAGGGCCGTCTCTTTGGCCGTGGCGCCTGCGATACCAAAGGCTCGGCGGCCGCCATGCTCATGGCGCTCTGCGAGCTGGCGCAAAGCCGGCAGCGTCCCGCGGCGACGGAAATTGTTTTTGCGGGGCTGGTGGATGAAGAGCACCACCAGGCCGGGGCGCGCGCGCTGGTGGCGGGCGGCGGGCGGGCCGACCTGGCGCTGGTGGGCGAGCCCACCGGTTTGCGGGCGGCAACCGCGCACAAGGGCACCCTGTGGCTGCGGCTGGAGACGCGGGGCAAATCCGCGCACGGCGCCCGGCCGGAACTGGGCCGCAACGCGGTGCATGCCATGGCCCGCGTGGTTGAGCTGCTGCAAACGACCTACGCCGCGCAGTTGCGCCGCCGCCGGCATCCGCTGCTGGGCTGCGCCACGGTGAACGTCGGCGCCATCCAGGGCGGGCAGCAGCCCAACATTGTGCCCGATCATTGCCATATCCTGGTGGACCGCCGCACGCTGCCGGGAGAAACCGATTCCGGCGTCCGGCGCGAACTGGCCGGGCTGTTGCGCCGGAAGAACCTGCCGGCGGCGCTCGGGCCGGATCCCCAGCCGCCCTGTCCGCCGCTGGCGACGGACCCGGCACATCCCCTGGCCGCCCGGTTTTTGCGCAGCCTGGGGCAGCGGCGGCCGGTGGGCGTGCCTTATTTTTGCGACGCCGCGGTGCTGGCGCGCGGCGGCATCCCCAGCGTGGTGTTTGGCCCGGGCAACATCGCGCAGGCGCACACGGCGCGGGAATGGATTTCCCTGGCATCCCTGGAAAGGGGCCGGGAGCTGCTGTTGCGTTTTTTGCGTTCGCTTCCCTGACCCGGATTCCCGCCCCTTTTCCCGTTCCATGCGCGACCAACCTGCCCAAACCCCGCCCGCGAACACCGCCGCGCACCGGGCCTCCTTTTTCCGTCAGAGCGGCTGGCTCATGTTTGCCACCATCGCCGGCGGCCTTTTCATGACGGCAATGCACTTCCTCTCGAAAGCCCGGGCGTTGCCGGAGGCGGAGTATGCCCAGTTCGGGGTGTTCCTCGCGGTGACGATGTTCATCCCGTCCATGCCGCTGCAAATGGTGCTGGCGCAACAAACCCGCGGGCGCTGGCGCTGGGCCGCGGGCAGGAGCTGTCGGGCCTGATTCGCGCCGCCTGGCTGGGAACGTTTTTGCTGTGGCTGGCGGCGGTGGCGGGGGTCTGGTTCTTCCAGGGGCCCATTCTGGCGCAGTGGAAGATCACCAACCCGGCCGCGTTGTGGCTGACGATGCCGGTGCTGCTGTTCACCGTCTGGCTGCCGATGTTTTACGGCGTGCTGCAAGGGCAGCAAAACTTCCTGTGGATGGGGTGGAGCATGATTTCAAACGGGGTGGGGCGCCTGACCGTTGCCGCCTTTGCCGTTCTGGCGCTGCAATACCGCGCGCCGGGGATGATGATGGGCATGCTGGGTGGCATGGCGGCGGCCCTGGTAATTGCCATTTGGCCCACCCGCGCGCTCTGGCTGGCGCCGCCCCGGTCGTTTGACTGGCGCCGCTTGCTGCGCCAGGTCATTCCCCTGATGCTGGGGTTTGGCGTCTATCAATTCCTGCTCACGGCGGACACCATGTTTGTCAAGGCCTGGTTCGACGAGGAGACCTCCGCCTTTTATGTGAGCGCGGGGACGCTGGCGCGGGCTTCAATGTGGCTGGTCGGGCCGCTGGCGGCGGTGATGTTTCCCAAGCTCGTCCACGCCAGCGCCCGGGCCGAAAAAACGAACCTGCTGGGGGTGGTGCTGGCCGGAACCGCAATTCTTGCGGGGGGCGGCGCGCTCGGGTTGTGGTTGCTGGGGCCCTGGGTGGTGCGATTTATGTTCAAGCCCAGCTACGTGGCGGCGGCGGCAACGCTGCTGCCCTGGTATGCCTGGGCGGTGGTGCCGCTGGCGATGGCCAACGTGCTGCTGAACCACCTGCTGGCCCATTCCCGGTTCAAAGTGGTCCCGGCGCTCTGCGCCCTGGTCGTGGTCTACGTCGCCGCCCTCACGCAGTTCCACGACTCCCCCGTCACCATCATCAAGACGCTGACCGTGTGCAATACGCTGCTGCTGCTCATTTGCGCCTGGTACACCTGGGGCGTCAAAGCCACGGAACCGGAAGCCACCAGCCGCCCGGCCGCTTAAAGCGCGCCCGCCCGGCGCGGAGTGCCTCAGATCTTTACAGCCGTGCCCCGCGGCCAGTCAGGCCCGGCTGCCCGCCGTCCGGCGCCGTCCCGGACGCGATAATCCACGCAGGAAGTCCGCCAGCGACATATTCGCCAGCGGAAGGGAATCCTCGAAGGAAACGACCACTTCCAGCGTGGACACCCCCAGCTTGCGCGCAATTCGCATGGCCTGGGGAATAAAACCGAAGTCATGCGCCTCTTCCCGATCAAAAGTCCAATGATCGGCGGAACGGAAGTATTGGCGGGTCGCCACGTCTCTTAAGAATGTTTTCATAGCACAGGTTTGGTTTGCCGTATTGAGTCTGCCGGAGCATAACGCGCGCCAACCGTTGCCGCGGCCGGATCCGGCTTGAAAATGGACGGCTCAACCAGCGAATCGCGCGGACAACCGGCGTTCCCCTCCCGGCGCCATCGCACCCCGTGCTCCCCGCCTCGACCCCGTTGCGCCCGGGTGTCGGCGCGGACGGCGGGTTTTGCCGCCTCGCCGAATCAGAACGAGGAATCTACTTTTGCACCAGCAAGCGCGGCTGGATGACCGCGTCAGTGGTGGTGACGGCCAGGATGCCGCGCACGGAAAACGGAAGATCGTCGCCGGCGGCCTTGAGCCGGGCTTCGACTTTGTATTTGCCCGGCGGCAGTTGCCGTTTGAATTCCTGTTCCTGGCCAAAGAGGAGAATGGCCGCGTCCTCGCGCTCGATTCGCCACTGCTGGACCGGCGGCGGCGCGGCGGTGCTATCCGTCCAACGGACTTTGAGCAGCACTTCGATCGGGTGCTGGGCGGCGGGCCGGGCGGTGCGGACCACCTCGAGGGCCAGCGGGCCGTCCCAGGCGGCAGGCGGCGGGACGGGCGCGGGCGCTTTCGCCGGAGCGGCCGCCGGGGGTTCCGGCGCCGCGGCGGCCTCGCGGGCGGCCGCAACAGCCGGGGCCGGGGAGGGCGGCAATTCGATTTGGACCACATTGGTGGCCGGCTGCACGACCCAATTCGTCCGGAACAGAACCACCGTCTCCCAGTTGGTCAGGGTCAGCACGCTCCAATTTGTTTGGCACTGATCCACAAAATTGGTCTGGAAAAGGTTGACCGCCGCATAGTTGGTCTGCATGCGAACAACCCGGTTGGTCTGGTAGCCCACCACGAAATTGGTTTGAACCAGATCCACCACGACCGTATTGGTCAGGGTCCGGGTCACCCGGTTGGTGGCGAACACGTTAACGACGTTGGTCTGGAACTGCGTGACCCAGTTGGTGCGGTATTCATTGACGAACTGGTTGAGGGGCATCCGCACCTCGATGACGTTGGTGATCCAGCGTTCCACCCAGTTGGTTTGGGTGAGCGTTACTTCCGCGCCGGACAACGCCAGTACGGGCGTTCCCAGCGCCAGGGCCAGCGTCGCGAACCTGGCCATGCGAACCAAAGCAGCCTTGCCTGTCATAGTTTGCCTCCTGGGAAAGCAGCCTGAATGCCAACCCCCGGCCACGCCGAAGCCGGTCAACCCCCACCCGGGAGGACTTTCCCGGCGATGGCCCGGTTCCCAGGCGGCGCGGTCTTCCGGGCGCGGGTCCGGGCCGCCGTTTCGCCGCCGCCGGTTTGGGGGCGGTTGCTTCCGGAAACGCCGGGCGGCTCAGTAGAAACCGTGTTCGTAGGCGGTATCGAACAGCGCGACCACATTCTCCGGCGGCACCTCGCCCTGGATATTGTGGACGTTGTTGAAGATATAGCCGCCGCCGGGCATGAGGGCCTGGAGGTTCTGCCGGACGTTGGCGGCCACTTCCTGGGGCGTGCCGCGCGACAGGACATGCTGGGCGTCCACGCCCCCGCCCCAAAAGGCGATTTGGCGTCCAAAGCGGCGCTTCAGCTCCGCCGGATCCATATTGCGCGCGCTGACCTGCACCGGGTTGAGCACCTGCACGCCGTTCTCGATGAGGTCGGGAATGAAGTCCTGGCAGGCGCCGCAGGTATGATACCAGATTTTCGCCGCGGTGCGGGAGCGCAGGTATTGCACCAGGCGCTGGTGGCGGGGCTTGACGATCTGACGGTAGATCGCCGGGTTGAACAACGGCCCGTTTTGACCGGCCAGGTCGTCGCCGATCATGATGACATCCACCACGTCGCCCACCTCGTCGAGGAACAGGCGGAACCAGTCCAGCCAGAACTTGAGCGTCTGATCCAGCATCGCCGCGCAGAACTCCGGCTGATACATCAGGTCGCAGAACCATTGTTCCAGCCCGCGCAGATACCAGCAAATCTCATACACCACCCCGGAGATGCCGCTGACCACGGCATACGGCGTTTCCCGCTTCAACGTCAGCGCCCGCTCGCGCAAGCCGGCAAACCGGCTGGGATCATCGCCCCGGGGCCACGGGTAATCCCGAAGCTCGGCCAGGGTCGCGTTGGCCAGCGGGTGCAGGGTGATGTCCATGTAGTGGGGCGCATCCTCGGGCATGGACCAGCGGACGCCAAACTCATCCGTCAGATCGTCCCAGTTGCGCCCGTCGCGCCGGGCCGGCACGATGCCGCCCTTCCAACTGGCCGCCGCCCCGGCCGCCACGTAGCGCGTATCCACATGGAACCGCTGCAGGACCTGCTCGCCGGGCGCGGCCAGCTGCTGGACGGCGTCCATGATGCGGATTTCGTCCGTCACGCCCAGGTGCTGGAGCAGCGACCGGTAGGCGTTCCGGTGGATGCCGGTCTGGTTGCCGCCGAGGTCAATCGGCACGCGGTCCGGGATTTGGTGGTTGAGCGCTTTCAGGACCCGCTCGCGCGGGGTCATCGTTTCGCTTTTGGACATAAGCCGGGATCGAATCTCAAGGGTTGCAGCCGCACGCCCCGCATTTTAGGCGGAACCGGCCGGCTAAGCAACCTCGCGCGGCGCCGGGGGCGCGCCCAGCCGGGAGAAGGCCACGCCCTCGATTTCGACCCGCAGCTCCGGCCGGCAGATGTCGGCCACCACGTACAGGGCGGGCACCGGCCCGAAGCGCCGCTCGCAAATGGCCCGGCACCGTTTCCAATCCGCCGGGCGCTTGAGATACACGCGAATCCCGGCCAGGTCACGCAGGCGGGCCCCCGCGCCCGCCAGCCCGTGCCGGGCGAAGTTATCGGCGGCAATCAACCGCTCGATATTGTCAATCGTCTGCTCGGTCTGATGCTCGACGCCGTCCGGGTGGCGGGTTTCCGAATTGACGATGCTGGCGGTGCCGGAAATCCAGGTGGTCACGTGGTCGCCCACCCGCAGCGCCACCGCGCGCGAGAACTTGGGACTCTGGGGCGAGTAGCGGGCGTCGTAGGCGTAGGCAGGGATTTGCCGCGGATTTTCCAAAGCCCGCAAATGAACATCGCTCCGCCGGGTCTCCAGCGCCAGGCAACTCAGGGCCAGCTTCCGGCCCCGCATCCCGATGCCCGTGCTGGCCGGATAAATGCCGGCGGCCGCGCCGGGGTCCGGCGCCGCGCCGTGGAAGCGAACCGCGCGGTAGAAATCCGTCCGGGCGCGGTTCAACTCCTGGTAGCGCCACGTCTCCGCCTCCGGCTCGGTAATGCCGCCCAGGTAAAACCAGGTGCGGACCACCCGCTCGAAACGGCTGCCGGCGCGGGCCAGCGCCGCGCGCGACTGCGCCAGCGCCGCCAGCGTCTGGCGATAAACCCCGCGCGCCGCCGCCTGGATGCCGGCGCAATAAACCCAGCGGACGCCATCGCAATCCACCACGAGCGCGTGCGGGCCGCGGCGTTCGCAGCGCACCGCCGGGCCGCCAATGGCCCAGGCCTCGAGGGCCAGCGCCGCGCCATCGCAGGGCGGCTGCCAAACGTAATTGATGAACGGCCGTTCCGGGCCCAACCCATCCGCGCACACCCGCTCGCATTCCCGCTGCTGGCGGGGATCCTTCAGGAAAACCGTCAGCGCCGTGATGGCCTTCGTTCCGGGCGGCTGTTCGAGCGCCGCCCGCAGGGCCGACCAGACCGCGCGGGCCTGCGAGCGAAACGTGCCGCGTTCCGTGGGGGAAACCATCAGGGCCAGGTGCGTGGCCTGGCCCTGCGCCACCTGCGCTTGCCGGACGGCCGCCGCCGGGCCGGGGCCGGCTTGCGTTCGAACCCGGCGCGATGGCGCGGGCCGCGCGCCGCCGCGCGGCGGTTTGGCAACTTTCCCGCGCTGGCGCACGGCTGGCGAAGTGGCACCCATGATGGCTGAGGGTAGCATGACCGTTGTTTAACTCAAGCAACTCGCTGTCGTTTAAGACGCATTCATGACGCCGAAGGTTTCACCCTAATCAACCCTTCCCGACGATTCCCGCCGCGGCCGGGTTGGACTGACGGCGATTCGAGGGCCCGGAAAACCGGCTGGCCAGGGTCTTTGGTTAGCGGCGCCTGAGTTTGGGCAGCTGAGGGGAAAAAGGGGGGTCCAAACCCCGAAGCCGTTGCCCTGCGGCAAGACACCCCCTCCGAACGAAGAGTTCTGCGTTGGGGGCGGCGGGAGCGCGGCCAGTTCTGCGAAGGCCCGGACGCACAGGCACGAGCATCGTAACCGTAGCCGAAGCTGGCCGCTCTCACGTCGCCGGGGAAGACCGCCTGTCTCGGCGGTTTTCACGGCGGGCGCGAAGCGCGAGGCGTCGTAGTTCTGGCTTTCCGCGGAGCGAGGTTTAGCGATGGGACTGCTTGCCGGATGGGGTTCGCTTATCCTGACTGTCCACCTTGCCTTCAATTTCCGCCCAGAACCTGGCGCGAGCTTCAGGAACCAGACTGTTCAAATCCTGGGCTGCTTTCTTGAACCCCGGACGGGGTTCTCCGTTGCGCCCCTGCGCGCGCGGGTTCTTTGCGGCGGGGTGGCACTGGCGGCCGAGTCTGCGCGGCGGCCGGGGGGGCGCGTGTGCGGTGTTGGCCACCTCTCCCCCTTCCCCCTCTCCTCCGCGGCGGAGGAGAGGGGGGATGTATTTCTCGCCGTGGATTACCCAGGGTGGCGCTCGTTCCTCGCTGACCCTGGGCTACTTTCTTGAACCCCTGACGGGGTTCTCAGTGGCAGCGGAGTGGCTGATGCGGAGGCTTGGGCTGCTTTCTTGAACTCTGGACGGGGTTCTCAGCGGCAGCGGGGCGGCTGACGCGGAGGAATAGATATAAAAGGTTGGACGCGGGAGTTGGCGTGCGAGGGAGGTTATCCCAGGCGAAGTGGCAGGGGCGGAGCCCGAACGAAGCGCTGAACCGCCGCCCAACCCGCCGCCCCAATCTCCCCGGCTCCTGATCCACACAACCAACGCCCCTGAACAGGTTCCTGAACCCATCCCGTCAATCATTCACCCGGCGCGCATAGCCTGGGAACAAATCTTCAACCAAACTCACCCCAATCAGTCGAATACTCCGCCCACGATGAGGACAACGCAAGCAGCCGCCTTTCGGCAACCCCCACCCGGGAGGGGAAATGTCCCCGCCAACCGTGACCCCATCCCGCCGAAAAACCAGGGCGCGCGACAACACCCGGCCCCCCGTTCCGGCTCTGCCGAACGTTCGCGTCCTCTCCCTCCCGCCTTGAAACGTCCTTTTACATCATCCGCAGGTCGTCCATCCCTCCTTTCCGGCTCAGGCCCACGCCCAAACCCGCCCCACCCGCCCCAGCCAGCCTAACGCTCCCATTAGGCCGTGTACAACGGGTGTACAAAGGAGGCTCAAAG
>Ga0116174_10002701_pt1 | contig 15090 bp, 9 predicted proteins | sample AD_UKC087_MetaG_FD_89801 | JGI IMG/M metagenome (GOLD analysis project Ga0116174, IMG submission 89801) | Active sludge microbial communities of municipal wastewater-treating anaerobic digesters from USA - AD_UKC087_MetaG | ecosystem: Engineered > Bioreactor > Anaerobic > Digestate | place: USA...
CGGCCCTTCTCCGAGGCAATTAACAGTTCAAGCCTCTGCATATGAAGGGCATGATGCTACATATTAGATAGCAAACAAAATCACAACCGCACCGGAATGCCGCGCCCTGCCATGTGCTGCTTGGCTTGGCCCACGGTGTACTCACCATAGTGGAAGATGCTGGCCGCCAGTACGGCGTCGGCGCCGCCGATCTGGATGCCGTCAGCCAGATGATCGAGGTTGCCCACGCCCCCCGAGGCAATCACGGGCACGGCCACGGCGTCGCTCACGGCGCGCGTGAGGGCCAGATCAAAGCCCGCCTTGGTGCCATCGCGGTCCATGCTGGTCAGCAGGATTTCGCCCGCGCCGCGCCGCGCCATCTCGGTCGCCCAGGCCACCGCATCCAGGCCGGTGTTCTTGCGCCCGCCATGGCTGTAGACATCCCAGCCGGGGCCCACGGCCTTGCCATCAGGCCCCGTGCGCCGCGCATCGTCTTCGGAACGGCGCTTGGCGTCGATGGCCACCACGATGCACTGCGCGCCGTAGCGTGCCGAGGCGGCACTGATCACGTCGGGATTGGCGATGGCGGCCGAGTTGAAGCTGGTCTTGTCGGCCCCCGCATTGAGCAGGCGCCGCACGTCTTCGACCGTGCGTACCCCGCCACCCACGGTGAGCGGAATGAACACCTGGCTGGCCACGGCCTCGATAATGTGTAGGATCAGGTCGCGCCCGTCGCTGGTGGCCGTGATGTCCAGAAAGGTGAGCTCGTCGGCGCCCTGCGCGTTGTAGCGGGCGGCGATCTCGACCGGGTCGCCCGCGTCGCGCAATTCGAGAAAGTTGACGCCCTTGACGACACGACCGTCGGTCACGTCAAGGCAGGGAATGATACGTTTGGCAAGCATGGAAGAAACGCTCTATCGGCAAGGCTGGTAGGGGGCAACAAGATACCACGCGAGGGCGCCACCACGGCCGTCGCCGCCCTCACGCCAGCGTGCGCGCCACACCGTTCTGCCAACGCCAGACATCGGCGCACATGCGGTCTACCCCGTGGCGGGCGCGCCAGCCCAGCAGTTGCTCGGCCAGCGCCGGGTCGGCCCAGCACTGCGCCACGTCGCCCGGTCGCCGCGCCACCACCTGGTAGGGCACGGCACGGCCGCTGGCCTGCTCGAAACCGCGCACCATCTCCAGCACCGACACCGGTTGCCCGGTGCCCAGGTTCACGGTGAGCAGCCCGGCGTGCTCGCGCAGATAGCGCAGGGCAGCCACATGACCTTCGGCCAGATCACACACATGGATGTAGTCGCGCACGCCGGTGCCATCGGGCGTGGGGTAGTCGTTGCCATACACGCTCAAGGATGCGCGCTGCCCCGCAGCCACCTGTGCCACATAGGGCATCAGGTTGCCCGGCTCGCCCTGCGGGTCCTCGCCGATGAGCCCGCTCTCGTGCGCGCCCACAGGGTTGAAATAGCGCAGCCGCGCAATGCGCCACTGCCCGGGCTCGGCCCGGTCCACATCCGCCAGCATCTGCTCCATCATGAGCTTGCTCCAGCCGTAGGGGTTGGTGGCCGACAAGGGGAAATCCTCACGGATCGGCACCGACGCGGGCTCGCCATACACCGTGGCCGACGACGAGAACACCAGCGTGCGCACCCCCGCCGCCTGCATGGCGCGCAGCAGTGCCACCGTGCCAGAAACATTGTTGTCGTAATACCGCAAGGGCTCGCGCACCGACTCCCCCACGGCCTTGAGCGCGGCAAAGTGGATCACGGCGTCGATGGGATGCTGCGCGAACACGCGCGCCAGCAAGGCGGCATCGCGTACATCGCCCTCGATGCACAGGGGCTGGGCACCCGTGATGCGCCCCAGGCGCTCCAGCACCGAGCGGCGGCTGTTGCCAAAGTTGTCAAGGATCAGGAAAGGAATGCCGGCCTGTGCCAGTGCAACGCAGGTATGCGAGCCGATGAATCCGGCTCCGCCGGTGACAAGAATCAAGCCATTTCTCCTTCACACCAAGGGCAGAAAACGCCAGGGAGCCCCCGCACAACTTGTGGCTCGATTCGTGCAAGAACTTTCTGGCCCACATATGCCGGCTGATCACCGGAAAGCATATTATCTATCAACAAATAGATTTCGATATTTTTACTCAATCGATTCGCTCCTAAAATTCACATTTACGTTCAGATACTTTTTCATGGCGCGAAGGATGCACCTTGCGACGCTTGCCCGCAAGGATCGCCACGCGAGACAGCAGGCATCTGCCCCACCTCGTTCCGTTGCGCCGCCCTGGCGCACCCGTTCCACAGCCATGTTCCCTCATCCAATGGTTTTCGCCTTGAACTCGTTGCGCTGGCTTCTCTGTGGTCTGGTGGCCTGTCTGCTGATGCCGAACCTGGCGCAGGCCGCACCCGCTGTGGCGTTGTACTACGGTCGCACCCTCCCACTGGCGGAATTCCGGACCTTTGACATTGCTGTGGTCGAGCCGGACCATGGCTACGATCCCGTTCAGCATCGCGCCAGCGGCGGCGAACTCTTTGCCTATGTCGCGGTCGCTGAGGTTCAGCCTTCACGCGCCTACTTCACGGACATTCCCGCCGCCTGGAAGATGGCACGCAACGGCCACTGGAACTCGGTGGTTCTCGACCAAAGCCCGGAGGCGTGGCCGGATTTCTTCGCAACCCGGGTCGTGGGGCCTTTGTGGGAGCGGGGTTACAGAGGTTTCTTTCTGGACACACTGGACTCCTATCGCCTGGCAGAGCACTTCGACGAAAAAGCGCAGCAAGGGGGGCTGGTGCGGGTCATTGAAACCCTGCACCGCCGCTTTCCCGGCATCCGCCTGATCCTCAACCGGGGCTTCGACATCGTCCCGCAGGTGCGGGACAAGATCGAAATGGTGGCGGCTGAATCGCTCTACCGGGGCTGGAACGCAGGCACCCAACGCTACGAGGAAGTCAAGGCAGAAGACCGCGCCTGGCTCTTGGCCCAGCTGCGCACCATCCAGGAACGCGACCGCCTGCCCGTGCTGGCGATCGACTACACACCGCCACATGACCGCGCCCTGGCACGCGAGACCGCCCGTCGCATCGAGGCCCACGGAATCATTCCCTGGGTCAGCGACAGCCAGTTGCACACGCTGGGCGTGGGCAGCATCGAAGTCGTGCCCCGGCGCATTCTGGTGGTCTACAACGGCGCCGAGGCGGTTTCCGTGAACTACACCAATGCGCACCGCTTCCTGCAGATGCCCCTGAACCACATGGGCTATGTGGTGGACTATGCAGACACGCGCGAAGCGCTGCCCGAGCGCATCTACCAAGACCGCTATGCCGGCGTCGCCACCTGGTTCTCAGGCTTTGTTCCCGCACAGAAGAGCAAGGAATTGAGCCGCTGGCTGCTGGCACGGGTGGCCGAAGGCATGCCCCTGGCCATCCTGGACGATTTTGGCTTCCAGCCGGACCGCAACTGGACCACGCAGTTGGGAATCCAAGCCACCAACGTGGAACCCCAGGGAGCACTGCGCACCGTGGGCAAGCACGCGATGATGGATTTCGAGATCGCCACCCCCACGCCCCACCGCGACTACGCGCCCGTGCGACTGGCAGGCTCCATGGGCGCGCAGGCCAGGCCGCTGGTGGAGCTGCAGGATGCGCGCGGCCAGCTCTTCACGGGTGGCGCCCTCATGCCTTGGGGCGGGTTTGCGCTGGACCCCTTCGTCATGACCACCTTACCGGGCCTCGAACAGCAGCGCTGGGTGCTCAATCCCTTTGCCTTTCTGACCCAGGCACTGCGCCTGCAACCCATGCCGGTGCCGGATGTCACGACCGAGAATGGCCGGCGCCTGCTGATGGCCCATGTGGACGGCGACGGCTTTCCATCGCGCGCCGAAATGGCCGGCAGCCCCTTTGCCTCCGAGGTGCTGCTCAAGGAAGTCTTCGAGAAATACCGCATTCCCCAGACCATGTCGGTCATCGAGGCCGAACTGGCACCGCATGGCCTGCATCCGCAAAACAGCGCGCAGCTCGAAGAGATCGCCCGGCGCATGTTCCGGCTGCCGCACATCGAGATCGCCAGCCACAGCTACTCCCACCCCTTCCTGTGGGATCAGAGCAACAAACACGGCGTGTTTCTGGAAGAGACACAGAAGGACTACCACCTCGACCTGCCCGGCTACACCTTCAATCTGGCGCGTGAAATCGAGGGCTCGTCCAATTACATCCGCCAGCGCCTGGCGCCAGCCGGCAAGCCGGTGGGCATCATGCTGTGGACCGGTGACACGGCACCCAGCGCCGAAGCACTGGCGGTTGCCGAACGTGCCGGCCTGCTCAATATGAACGGGGGCGACACCTTCATCTCGCGCAGCCACCCTTCGCTCACCGCCGTGCGCAGCCACGGCATTCACAAGGGCAGGCACCTGCAGGTTTTTGCCCCTATCACCAACGAAAACATCTACACCAATCTCTGGCAAGGGCCTTTTTACGGCTTCGAGCGCGCCATCGAAACCTACGAGATGACGGGCCATCCCCGGCGCATCAAGGCCGTGGACATCTACTACCACACCTATTCGGCCAGCAAGCGGGCCGGACTGAACGCACTGCACAAGGTCTATGGCTGGGCGTTGTCGCAACCTCTGCACCCGGTGTTCACCTCTGAATACATCCGCAAAGTGCAGGATTTTTACGGCTACTCCATCGCGCGCGACGGGCAGGGCTGGCGCTTGCGCGGCACAGGCGAGCTGCGCACCCTGCGACTGCCCCCCCAATGGGGCGCACCCGACCTGGCAAGCAGCCAGAACGTGGCCGGCTACCACAAGGGGGTGGAGGGCGCCTACCTGCATCTGACCGGTGGCAGCGCCTGGTTCAGGACACAAGAGACAGCGCCCCCCCTTGCGCGCCCCTACCTGCACGAAGCCAACGCCCGCATTCAGGACTGGCGCAGCAGCGCTGATGGCGCGCGCACCGAGTTCACCCTCCAAGGGCATGTACCGCTGCAATTCGGTCTGGCCGGGGCAGCCAGCCCCTGCCAGGTCCGCGCCAACGGCCGAACGATTTCGCCCGCTCGCACAGCGGCCGCCGCGCGCGCCGACATCCAGACTTTCCAATTGACCGATGCTTCCGCGCATATCCAGATCCTCTGCCCCGTCCGCTGAACGCCCCGTTCTCGCGCCGCACTGGCTGACGATCCTGCTGGCCGGGATGGTGGTCAGCGCTCTGTGGCTGCTGTATCCACGCCAAGACCTGGAGCGGCGCCTGGCCAGCGCGCAGGATGACTCTGCCCTGTCCACGGCCTACCTGAACAATCTGCTGCGCAGCGATCCAGACAATCCACAGTTGCGGCTGCTGCTGGCACAACGCCAGGCGGCACAGGGCGAAGTGGAGCAGGTGCGCAAGACATTGCAACCCGCCACCGAATCGAACGACCAGCGGCTGCACCGCGACGCGGTCTTGACCCTCTGGGACGCCACGTACAACAAGTACCAAAAAACGCCCTTGCGGGACGAGGCCGCCCGTGGCGCCTTGCGCAAGGACCTGGCGCAACAACTCACGGCCCTGTTGCAGGAAGAATGGCCCCTGGCGCAGCATCAGCAACTGATACGGCAAGCCTTCTTGCTCGGCGCACGTGCCGAGGGCATCGTGCTGCTGCGCGCGCTGGCATCGCGTGAAAAGCAACCCGGCAAGGCGGCAGCGCTTTATGAAAGCGCAGCACGCGAAGCCCTTGCAAGCTCGAACTATCCCCTCTGCGCAGAACTTTATTTGCTGGCGCGGCGGACGGCACCCGATGCCCCAAGCGCCAAAAATTATTTCCTGTCGGCTGTGGCCGCGATGCAATCGAGCGGGAAGGCCGCAGCAGCGCTGGAGCTGGCAGAGCGCGAGCTGGGCGACCTACATGACGACCCCGACACGTTGGCCGTGATGGTGCAACTGGCGCGCGCGGCGGGGCGGCCCGACATTGCCGAGCGTTACGTCAAACAACTGCTGCGCCTGGCGCTATTGCAGCAGTGGCAACCCCAGATGCTGGCCCAGGCCACGCCATCCGTGTCGTTCCCCCTGCAACCCACTGCAGCACGGCAAACCCTGCCCGCAGCGCCACCACGCTACGAAGACCGGGCTTATCTGCTGGACCCCGCACTGCTGCGCGCCCCTTCAGACCCGTCTGCCGAGGGCCGCGCGCAGCTCATTCGCGCCACCCAGAAAAAGACGGCAGAAACCCAAGCCGGCCCCGGCCTGCCGTTCGACGACAAGATCTACTCCCTGGGGTACAGCGTATTTCTGGAAAACAGGAATCTGGAGGATGCCTGGCGGGTAGCGCAGGCTGCCGTGCAGCAGTCCCCCCACCACATGGTCTGGCGTGAACGCCTGGCACAGGTTTCGGAATGGACTTTGCGCCTGGAAATGGCGCTGAAGCACTGGCTCGTGCTGGCGCGAAGCACCCAGCAAGACAGCGCCTGGCAAGCCGTTTTACGCCTGGCACCGGGCCAGTTTGACGATGCCGCACTTATCGAGGCCCTGCACTTTGAACTCCAGCGCCAGCCTGGAAATGAAACCTTGCTCACGGAGCTCGTAGCAGCCTACGAACGCATCGGCACACCCCAGCCCGCCATCGACTACCTGCGCCAGCAAGCACCCACGCCCCGCACACTCGAGATGCTGGCAGGCCTGGCCCAGCGGGCCGGCGACCTCGGCACGGCCCTCGAAAGCTGGCAACAGCTGCTGCGCGACCCCGCCCGCATCACCCCCGAGCTCGCCATGCGCGCGGCCATCCTGGCGCTGCTGCGTGGGCAGGGCCCGCAGGGACTGGCGTGGCTCGAGGCGGCCCAGAGCAAGATCACACCGCAAACCGAGAATGCACCGGCCATCTGGCGCCTGACCGCTCAGCTCGCGGAAAGACAGCAAAAAGATACCCTGGCTACGCAGGCCTACCAAAAGCTGCTGAACACCGAGGAAGCGGACATCGGGGATTTCGATGCCCTGATCCGCATCCTTCAGGCCGAACAGTCACTGCAAGCCGCTGCCATTGCCGCCCTGGCATGGGATCGCCACGAGGAGCCGCGCCATCTGGTGCTGGCCCTGACGCTGCAGGTCAGCCACAACCAGTGGGCCGAGGTCCGGCGCCTGCTGGGCCAGCTCGATCGGGCGCCACAGGGCAGTCGCCAGGCACTCGAGCGCCTGCGCCAGGAGCCCGAATTCCTGCGGCTGGTCGGCACCTACTACCAGAACACCGGCCAGCACCAGCAGGCACGCCTTTACTACGAAGCAGGGCTGCGGGCGGCGCCCCAATCTGCGGCCATCCGCCAGGCACTGCTGTGGCTGTTCATCGATGGCAACGACACCGTGGCCTTGCGCGAGTTTCTGGCCCGCCACGAGCCCGAATGGAGCCAGGACGAAGAAGCCCACGACGCACTCGCATCGGCCTACCAGGCCCTCTCGCTGCCCACCGTGGCGCTGCAGCGCTACCTCCAGCCACGCTTCGCGGCACACCAGACCGACCTGCTGTGGCTCATGAACTATGCCGACGCCCTGGACCAGAACCAGCAGTCCGACCGCGCCTGGCGGCTGCGCAGGCATTTGCTGTCTGCCGAATGGCAGAAAGCCCGCCAGAGCGACAGCGCCCTCCAGCTGAGCCACGCACAGGCCCGCGTCCGCTGGCTCACCGAAGAAGGCCTGGATGACGTGCGGCGCCTGGCCCGTGCCCGCCTGCAACTCACGCAGCGTCCGGGCGATGCGGGGCTGCAGACGCTGCGCGAACTGCTGCGGCTCGATCGCGATGCACGCGGCGGGCTTTCCAATGCGGCCGCTGAAACGGCCATCGGCTGGCTACAGGATGCGGGCGAGTACACCGCGGAGCGCGGCTTCCTGTGGCACCAATATGCGCGCAGCCACAGCCTGCGGTCCAACCGCCCCCTGTGGGCCGAGATCACCGTGGCGCTGGCCGAAAAGGACAAGGCCGCCACCGGCCAGTTGCTTGACACCTTTGATGAGCGCCTGCCGCGCTATGACCGCATCAATGCCGCAGCCGCCGTGGGTGACGTCCGGCGGGCGCAGACCGCTGCCTTCGAGACCCAGAGCGACCAGCCTGACGACCACCCCATCCACCTGCAACTGACAGAGAACCTGCTGGCGTTCAGCGACCATGCGGGCGTCCAGATGGTCTCGCGGCAGCTCGACAGCATCGACGAACGCGACCTCAGCGCGCAATGGCACCTGGCGCTCTCGCCCCGGCTGTTCCTGGATCTCAAGCTCCAGAACATCGACCGGCGCGCCCGTAGTCCCCAGACCGTCTACCAGCCCTCGTCCGAGGATGCGGTGCAGGCACAGTTGCGCTGGCAGCACAACAACGCAAGCACCCTGGTGCGCATCGCCCGCAGAGAAAGCCTGACCGGCTACACCCCCTTGCAACTCGAACAGGAACTGCGCCTGGACGACCGGCTGGCGCTGCGCCTGGACTGGGGCACGCAGTTGCCCAGCCAGGAGAGTCTCGTTTTGCGCATGGGCGGCATGAAAGATCGCCTGGGGAGCAGCCTGCGCTACCAGGCCACCCGGCTCGACCAGTTCGTGGTCGAGCACTGGCGCGACAAGTACCAACTGCAGACCGGCGGCCAGCTCGGCAGTGGCCGCAACACGGCGCTCAGCTACACCCACACCTATCGGCTCGATGCCCCCACGGTGGATTTCGGCGCCTTCTGGTCCAGCCACGCCTATCGCCGCAGCGATCCCGCAGGGCTTGCCGGTGCAGACCTTGCCTACCTGCGCTACCTGCCACCCCAGTCCCTCCCGGCGGGGGCCGGCTATTTCCTGCCCGACAATTTCAGCTTTTATGGCGTGCAGCTGAGCACCAACATGCGCTTCGAGCGTGACTACACGCGGGCGATACGCCCCTTTGCCGCGGTGGCACGCACATGGCACAGCCAACAAGGCCCCGGCTACAGCCTGCGCCTGGGGTTTGCGGGCAGCCTGCTGGGCACCGACCACCTGAGCCTGCTCTGGAGCGTGGGCAAATCCGGCGCGCAGTTGCCCGGCCTGGCCCGCGAAATCCAGCTGAACTACCGCCACCATTTCTGACCACCATTCAAGGTAAACCACCATGCGCCACATGTCCCGCCTCCTGTCCCCGCTCAAGACCCTGGCCTGCACGGCATTGCTGACCCTGCTGGCGGCTTGCTCCACCCTTGACCGCGGCAAGCCCCCCGCACTGGAGCGCACCGCCACCTGGGCGGTGCTGCCCTTCGCGAACCACACCGAAACGCCCCTGGCAGGCCACCGCGCCGAGGCCATTGCCGAGGCGCTCCTGCACGCCCAGGGCGTGGGCCGCGTACAGCGCTACCAGGGCAACACGCAGCAGGAAGCCCTGTTCGACGCGAACTCGCCGCGGCGACAGGAAGAAGCCCTGGCCTGGGCCCGCGAAAAAAATGTGCGCTACGCCCTGATTGGCGCAGTCGATGAATGGCGCTACAAAGTAGGCGTGGATGGGGAGCCGGCTGCAGGCATCACCCTGCAGATCGTTGACGTGACCTCGGGCGAAACGCTCTGGAGCGGTGCGGGCGGCAAGAGCGGCTGGAGCCGGGAAGCCCTGTCCGCCGTGGCGCAAAAACTCATTCGTGAACTGCTGCAATCCGGCTTGACCGGCGCGCGCTGAAATCATCCGCTTGCCATGCCCACTGCAACCACCGGGGATCGACCCACGGCCCCTGAGCCCCAGCACCCACCCAGAACACCCCAGGACATAGGCTACACGGGGTCTCCTCTGGGCAAGCTGACCGCCACCGGCGTTCCCCCATGGATTGCCCTGCTCGAAATCTTGCTGATTCCGCTGGTCGCCCTGGCCATCGGCTTCCTGCTGAATCCGCAAGACCCTTTGTGGATCCATTCGGACTTCCATTGGACATGGCTGGCACCGGTGATTGTGGCGCTGCGTTATGGTCCATTGGCCGGCCTGAGCGCTGCGGGGGTGCTGCTGGCGAGCTGGCTGGCATGGAACCGTGAAAACCTCGACCAGTTTCCACAGGTTTTTTTCCTGGGCGGCCTGATCATCGTCATGCTGGTGGGCGAATTCTCCAGCCTGTGGAGGGCCCGGACCCGGCGCGCCGAGACCGTACAGCACTACCTGAACCAGCGCATGGAGCACTTGATTCGCCAGTACTACATGCTGCGTCTGTCGCATGACCGGCTCGAGCAGGAGCTGATCGGGCGCCCCATGTCGATGCGCGACGCACTTAAGACCCTGCGCGGGCTGGGCAGCGTGCAAACCGACTCGCAAACCTTGCTGCGTCTGCTGGCACAGTATTGCCAGATCAGTGCTGCGGCGCTCTACCGCACAGACAACCAGCAACTTGTGGCCGAACCCCTGGCCAGCATCGGTTCCCCCATTGCCCTGCACGGTGACGACCCGCTGGTGCGCCAAGCACTGGAGTCAGGAAAACTCTGCCATGTGGCCCAGGTGACTGCGGCGCAACAAACCAGCCGCTACCTCGTGGCGGCTCCCTTGCTGGACCTGGGCGGCGATATCTACGGCCTGCTGCTGGTCGATGAAATGCCCTTTTTCTCGGTACAGGACGAAAACCTGCAGACCATCAACCTGCTCCTGGGTTACTTCACCGACGGACTGTCCACCCAGGCACTGGCGCAGCCACTGCAGCAGGAGTTCCCCGCATGCCCGTCGGAATTTGCCTTCGAGTTACAGCGCCTGTGGCGCATGCACCAAAAAGCGGGCGTACCCAGCGCCATCGTGGCACTGGAGTTCACTGCCGCTGCCGTCGAGCGCGATATGCCGCAACAGCTGTTGCGCCTGCGGCGGCTGATGGATGAAACCTGGCTGATTCAAGGCCCTGGCCGCCAGGTGCTGGCCATGTTGATGCCGCTGGGCGATGCGTCCACGGCAGAGGGTTTTCTGGCCCGGCTGGAGCGCTGGATGGACCAGAAGGAAGGCATTTCTCTGGCCGACGCCGGTGTTTTCCCGCACCAGTTGCCGTTGGGCAATGCGCCGCCTCTGGCCACGTTGCAGCGCCTGCACGGAATCGCGCATGCTTAGCGCAAAACTCGGCCTGTCGGCCGTGCTGATGGAACTGGCCGCCTGGAGCAACCCCTGGCTGTGGGACAGCCATTCCGACGCCGCCCTGCTCGGCTACCTGCTGGCCCATGCCATGGCCAGCGCCTTGCTGGCACTGTTCATCCTGCCGCTGCTGCGCGCAGAGCAGGCACGGCCACGAGTTCCCCTCCTCGCCCTGCTGGCGTTGTGCAGCTACACCGTGCCGATTGCAGGATTTCTGGGCGTTTTTGCGGGCGCACTGGTACTGCGTTTCTACCGCCCCCCCGTCACACACAGCACCTTTGAGTCGTTACAACTGCCTGAATTCGACCAGCACCAGCGCATCAAGGGCGGGTTCCGCCAGGCGGGACTGCGGTCCTTCCTGGGCAACGCAGAGGTCCTCATGGACTCCCGCATGCGTGCCATGGTGTCCTTGCAGCATGTTTCCGGCCGCGTGGCATCCCCCTTGCTGCGCAATGCATTGAACGATTCCAGCGAAGACCTGCGCCTGCTGGCCTACGGCATGCTGGACACGCTGGAGCAGCGCATCAGCCGATCGGTGGACCATGAACTCAAGGCGTGGCAGCTGGCCCAGGCCACTGAGGGGCTGGAACACCCGGGGCCGTTGACCCTCAAGGCAGCACAGAACCTGTCGGACCTGTACTGGGAATTCATCTACCAGGACCTGGCCCAGGGGGACCTGCGGGAATACGTCAGCCAGGAATCCCTGCGCTACTGCGAAAAGGCACTGGCGATCCAGCCCGACAACGCCCAACTTTGCTTGCGCCAGGGTCTTCTGCTGCATGCCCTCGGACGCCTGGAAGAAGCCGCTGAAGCCTACGACAAGGCCCATGCGCTGGGGCTCCCCGCCACGCGCGTACTGCCCTACCAGGCCGAGGTGAGCTTTGAACGCCGGGACTTCACCCGCACACGCGAGATCATGCAACAGCTAGACCAATGGAGCGCATTGCCACGGCTGCGCCCGGTCATCGACTACTGGAGTGCGAAATGACTCCTGTCACACCACACCCTCAGGCCCGGGAGGCAGACATCGCGCTGCTCCTGGAAGGCACCTTTCCCTATGTCAGCGGCGGCGTGTCCAGCTGGATCAATCAGATCATCCGAGCCTACCCCGGGTACCGCTACGCGATTGTTTTTCTTGGCAGCCGCCGCTCCGACTACAGCGGCTTCAAGTACGAACTGCCTGCCAATGTGGTGCATTTCGAAGAGCACTACCTCTATGACCATCTTTCCGAGCACGCCATGCCCGGCGCCCGACGCGGCAATGAGTACGCGTTTGCCATGGCGACCTCCCTGGTGGAATGTCTGCGCCACGGCGAGGCCGACAGGGCCCAGACCTTGCAGACACTGCGCAACCTCACATGTGAAATGATGCCTGGCGGGCGGCTGCAGATTGACGATTTCCTCTACAGCGAACGTTCCTGGGAACTGCTGTGCGACACCTACCGGCGCTATTGCACCGACCCCTCCTTCGTAGACTACTTCTGGACCGTGCGCATCATGTTTCAGCCCCTGTGGCTGCTGGCGCGCGTGGCGCACCAGTTGCTGCCGGTGCGCGTACTGCACAGTGCGTCAACGGGCTATGCGGGCTTTCTGGGCGCGCTGCTGCACGAAACCCGTGGGCTGCCCCTGGTGCTGTCGGAGCATGGCATCTACACCAAAGAGCGCCAGATTGACCTGCTCAAAAGTGAATGGATCCGGGACAACCGCAACGTCTTTCAACGCGACCCCACGGAGCTTTCCTACTTCCGGCAGATGTGGATACGTTTTTTTGAATGGATGGGGCGCTACTGCTACGACGCCGCCAACCCCATCATTGCGCTCTACGAGACCAATCGCCTGCGCCAGATCCATGATGGCGCACAAGCGTCGCGCACCTTCAATATCCCCAACGGGATCAACCTCGCGCGCTTTGCGCCGCTGCGCGACCAGCGCCCCGCCACGCCCCCGCCCGTGCTGTGCCTGATCGGCCGCGTGGTGCCCATCAAGGACGTCAAGACCTTCATTCGCGCCATGCGCCGGGTGGTCAACCAGATGCCCGCCGCCCAGGGCTGGATCGCCGGCCCTGCCGAAGAAGACCCCCAGTATGCGCAGGAATGCCGGAATCTGGTGCAGAGCCTGGGCCTGCAGGAGCAGGTCAAGTTCCTGGGGTTCCAGCGTGTGGAAAACCTCATGCCCCAGATCGGCCTGGTGGTGCTTTCTTCCATCAGCGAGGCCCTGCCCCTGGTCATCCTGGAGGGCTACGCGGCCGGCGTGCCCACGGTCTCCACCGATGTGGGTTCCTGCCGCCAACTGATCGAAGGACTGGACGACGAAGACCGCGCCCTCGGAAGCAGCGGTGCCGTGGTCCAGATCGCCGACCCGCAAGCGCTGGCCGATGCCGCCATCGCACTGCTCTCGGACACTGCCGCCTGGAACCAGGCCAGCGCTGCGGCCGTGGCCCGCGTAGAACGCTACTACACCGACACCATGATGTTCGACCGTTACCGCAGGGTGTACGAAGAAGCCCTGCAGGGCCAGAAGGAGCCTGGCTGATGGCGGGAATCGGTTTTGAACTGCGCCGTCTGCTGCGCAAAAACACGCTGGTGGGGCTCATCGAAGCCTACGCCTATGCCGGCGTGATTGGCTCAGGCCCCTGGGTGTTCTCCATCATCGGCATCCTGCTGGTGGGCATTTTCAGTGCCAGTGTGGTGGTGCCGTCCTATCTGGTGACACAGTTCCAGACATCGGTAACCTACCTTGTGGCATGCAGCCTGATCCTTACCGGGTTCGTGCAACTGGCGTTCACACGCTTCGTCTCCGATCGGCTGTTCGAGAAACGCAAGGACCTGATCCTGCCCAACCTGCACGGGCTGCTGCTGGTCGTGGTGGCCAGCGCCAGCGTGCTGGGCACGCTGGCGCTGTTCCTGCTGCTGCCAGGACAGGCGCTGGTGTACCGCATGCTGATGCTGGCGGGGTTCGCGGTCATGTGCGGCGTCTGGATTCTCACCATCTTGCTGTCCGGCATGAAGCGCTACAAGGCCATCACAGTGCTGTTCGGTGGTGCCTATGCCATCGTCGTGGTGGCCTCCCTGCTGATGCGCCCCTGGGGGCTGGATGGATTGCTCGGCGGCTTCGTGCTCGGCAACCTGGTGCTGCTCATGGGCATGTGGCTGCTCATCGTGCGGGAGTTCGGCCCCGAAGGACGTCTGATCGCGTTTGATTTCGCGCAGCGCAGCATGCTCTACCCCTCCCTGATTGCCGTGGGTTTTCTCTACAACTTCGGCATCTGGGTAGACAAGTTCATGTTCTGGTACTTTGTGCCCACCTCCGAGACCATCATCGGCGGGCTGCGCGCCTCGCTGATCTATGACCTGCCGGTCTTTCTGTCCTACCTGTCCATCATTCCGGGCATGGCCGTGTTTCTGGTCCGCATCGAGACCGATTTCGTGGAGTTCTATGACAAGTTCTACGACGCCGTGCGCAGCGGCGGCTCACTCGAATACATCGAGTCCATGCGCGATGAAATGGTGTATTCGACCCAGCAAGGTCTGAGCGAGATCGCCAAGATCCAGACCCTGGCTGTGCTCGCGACCCTCGTTGCGGGTCCGTCGCTGCTCAACGCGCTGGGCATCTCGCAGCTGTATCTGCCCCTGCTCCAGGTCCAGGTGGTAGGCGCGGGCCTGCAGGTGGGGCTGATGGCCATCCTGAACGTTTTCTTCTACCTGGACCAGCGCCGCATCGTGCTGTTCCTGTGCGCGCAGGCGGTGGTGCTCAACATCGCGCTCACTGCCTTCACCCAGTATTTCGGGGCCGCACTGTATGGCTATGGTTTCGCGCTGGCGATGCTGATCACGCTGTGCACCGGCCTGGCGCTGCTCACGCGCCAGTTCAAACGGCTCGAATACGAAACCTTCATGCTTCAATAGCTGCCCCCCTCCCCTCTGCCAGGAGTCTGCCGCCATGCCCCACCGAATCCTGCCCTACATCCGGGCCGCCATGCTCTGCTTGGCCACTGGGGTGTCGGCCTGCGGCGGGGGTTCCGAAGCGCCCGCACCCACACTCAGCGTCGGCGTCAGCATCACCGCCCCGGCTGCA
>Ga0116174_10002706_pt1 | contig 15079 bp, 9 predicted proteins | sample AD_UKC087_MetaG_FD_89801 | JGI IMG/M metagenome (GOLD analysis project Ga0116174, IMG submission 89801) | Active sludge microbial communities of municipal wastewater-treating anaerobic digesters from USA - AD_UKC087_MetaG | ecosystem: Engineered > Bioreactor > Anaerobic > Digestate | place: USA...
CCTCCTGCTTTTAGTGTTGCATCGATCTCTTCTTGAAGTTCCTTATCTATCATCCCCTTCCATCCGCCTTTTTTCTTCCGCATAATGCTAGGCTTAATAGTCGTTCAGACTCCAGCCAGACAGGCCTATTTATCTTGCCTTCTTTTGGCGATGTGCTTCTATGTCAACGATTGTTAAGCTCAAGCGGAAGCGCATATCCAGAGAGAAACCGCTTTTGGCGTATTTCCTACTTGCAGGCCAGCAATCTTTAAACACTTTTTAAGTGTTCAACAATAGCCGCTCTATTTCCCCCAAAATACAGGGAATAAAAAAGAGCCGTTTGCACGACTCTTCCTGCATGCCGCAAAAAAGAATCTCTCAGACTTTTTTATAGTGTCATTATAAATATTCTCTTAGCATTCGTCAAGATTCGCTCTTGCGCGATAAGCCTAATCAGCAGCAAGGACTATAGCACTCACAACTTTGTTTCCGTTTTCCATCAATAGTTTTGCACAAGCTTCAAGAGTTGCGCCTGTCGTGCAAACATCATCCAGCAAAATGATCTTTGCTATGGTTTTTTTGTTTGATAAGAGCGCATAAGATTGTGAAGCATTTTTGAGGCGGCCAGCACGATCGAGCATTTTTTGCTGACTGCTTCCTGGCAGTCTTAAAAGCATTTTTTCATAATGAAAACCAAAATTTATGAGTGATTCTGCAATCGCACCTACTTGATCAAGTTGACCAGATCTCAGCTTTTCAGGCCTTGGCGGCACAGGTACAAGGCATGTAGAACTAGCAACATCTGCTGTCAATTCATCGAGCATCGAAATTCGATAAGCAAAATAGTGAGCCAAGGAAATGCGCTGGCCTGTTTTAAACTTATGAATAAGACTGGCTGCATTGCCACGAAAACTGAATACTGGAATTATGCCAGCCAACAAAGTCTGCGCATTGCGGCAGTCCATACAGAATTCATTCTCGCTGATGAGCTCTCTTCCGCAGTGCTTGCAGCGCGGACCACTGATAAACTCTAGGATTCTTTCACAAGAGGCACACAATGGTGCAGGAAACCAAGGTACCGCTCCAACAATTGATCCACATAGTACGCAATGCTGCGGAAATATAGCATCGAGAGTCCGATTATTAGTCTTTCTGAAGATCGAGTACATTATCAAATATTCGTTCTTTTTTAATATTATTGCTTCAATCTTTCAACCAATTCGGACAGGATTTGGAGAGCCTTAATTGGAGTAATATTGTCTGGATCTATGTTCCTCAATGTCTCGATGACAATATCCTCGTTACTAAACAGCTCCAAAGAAGGGGTAGAGTCTTCTTTGGGTTTTTCTTCTTTTAGTCCTTGCTCTAGAGCATTAAAATGTGATTCAACCTGCGATGCTCTTATGACAACTTCTTTTGGCAATCCAGCAAGCTTGGCGACATGTATACCATAAGAGCCGCTTGAAGCACCATCTTCGAGCCTTTTTGGAAAAGATATGTTACCATCCTGTTCGATTGCTACCATTCTCATGTTTCGGATACCAGGAATCGCCATGGTTGTAAGTTCATGATAATGCGTTGCAAAGAGTGTTCTACAGCTGATTCTACTTGTAAGATACTCACTTACAGCCCAAGCTATCGAAACTCCATCCAGAGTCCCTGTTCCTCGGCCCACTTCATCCATGATTACAAGGCTTTTCTCGGTCGCAGTATTGAGGATAAATGCTGTTTCGTGCATTTCAACCAGAAAAGTGCTCTCCCCTCTGGCTAGATTGTCCTGGGCTCCGACACGACAAAAAATCTTATCTACCAGCCCTATCTTTGCTGATTCAGCAGGCACAAAACTGCCCATGTGAGCAAGAAGCACAATGAGGGCTGTTTGCCGAAGCACGGTAGATTTGCCAGCCATATTAGGACCTGTTATTAATACAAACCAGTTATTCTTTCGAGAAAGGGCGATTGAATTCGGTACAAAATCGCCATAAGGCAGACATATTTCTACTACCGGATGTCGGCCATTTACTATCTCTATATCTTCATCTTCAGTAATTAGGGGTTTTGTAAAGCCTTGCTCTGTCGCAGTCTGTGCAAGTGATGCCAAGCAGTCTATTCTTGATATTTCTGAAGCGCATTCTAGTAGTGCTGGGATAAATTGCTTCAGGCTATCTCTTGTTTTGAGAAAAACATTCTTCTCAATTTCTATTATTCTCTCCTGTGCCCCATTGATTTTGCTCTCAAGTTCTGCTAATCGATCGGTAGTATATCGCTCTCCCCCAACCAACGATTGTCTGCGAACGAAGTGAGAAGGAACATTAGCAATGTTTCCTTTTGTCACTTCAATGTAATAGCCGATTATTTTGTTATATCTTATCCGTAGATTTTGAATACCTGTTTGCCTTTTCTCATCTTTAAGATAGTCTTCAAGAATTTCCTGAGTGTTTTTATGCAGATTCCTCAGATTATCTAGCTCCTTGTCATAGCCATCTCTTATGAGATTTCCTTCGGTCAACAGAATTGATGGATCATCCAAGATAGTCTTTTCTATGATATCGATAACTTGCCTGCATGCGTCAATTTGCTCCATGCTCATCCTTGGACCAAGCTCTAAAGGCGCTTTAGCAGATTCTATAAGAGTAAAAAGATCCAGACCTAAATCGATTGAATCACGAATAGCCCTTAGATCTCTCGCATGAGCCTTATCGACAGCAAGACGCGATATCAATCTCTCTATATCGAGGATTCCATAAAGCAGCTTTCGTATATCTGCCAGCAATATTTGATTATGATACAAAAAGGAAATCGCCTCTAAGCGCGCCTCTATTTTTTCGCGAATCCTGAGAGGTTGAAAGAGCCATTGCCGCAGAAGACGGGCTCCCCCCGCTGTTTTCGTTTTATCTATAACTTCGATAAGAGTATCTCTCTTACTAGAATCGCTAAGATTCCTCATCAATTCCAGGTTTCTCTTTGTAGCCTCATCCAAGAGCACGAATTCTCTTTCTTCATAGGGCAACAAGGCACGGATATGAGGACAATCTTGGCGTATCATTTCCTGCACATATTCAAGTAAATTGCCTGCTGCCGCGATTTCAGGAGCATTATCTTCAAAGCCAAAACCCTTCAGTGATACAACACCGAATTTTTTCTTAAGCAGGTCGAGCGAGTGGACAAGATCATACACCCAGTCTGGTTGGGCTTCAATGATCGCGCTGCATTCACGGATGACCTGATAAAACTTGGGTTGATCAAGAATGGATTGTTGAACCAGGATCTCGCGAGGTGCCAGCCGATATAGTTCTGCTCGAATAGTCTCCGTTACCATTTCTTTATTTGAAGTCAGAGAAAAGGCTCTAAATTCACCTGTGGATACATCTAGGTAAGCAAAACAAAGTCTCTGATCAATTATACATATATCTGCCAGATAATTATTTGTCCCCTGTTCCAAATAATCGTCTTCTAAGGCAGTACCTGGCGTAATAACTTCTACTACTTCACGATCCAAAAGACCGCGCTTATTGGAAAGCGATTTCTGTTCGCAAATTGCTATCTTTTTCCCGGCTTTGAGTAGTCGAGCGATATAGGTTTTAGCGGCATGATAAGGAATTCCACACATAGGAAGGCCTTGCCGCTTGGTGAGAGTAAGACCTAAAATGGCACTAGCTTCTTTGGCGTCTTCATTGAACATTTCGTAAAAATCGCCCAATCTAAAAAAAAGTATTTCATCGCGATGCTTTGCCTTTATTCTGCGATATTGATCGAGCATTGAGTCTGGATTTTTTGACATGGCACCATTATAGAAGGCTGGTTCTAATAGCACAAGAAGCAGCCTTATTGTCTTTGGCTCTATACAAATTTGAGATGAATCAATATAGAGGCTGTGTAATGCTCAAAACAAAATCGAAGGAACCTTCTCTGGTCTTCCATTCAACTTTGGAACCATCATATACGAAACGCTTCGCAAGATAGAATCTAAAAGGAAACTGAGGAATCATAAATCGAGCTCCAAAACCAATGGAAAAAGCAAAATTATTCCATTCTAAGGCATTACTCCCTTTGGAAACCGGCGAATCAAGAGTCATATCTAGCCAGCCATTCTCAGTCATCATTGCGCCTGCGTCGAGAAATCCGTCAAAACTGAGAACCTGCGGAACAATAGGAAGATGGAGCTCCAGCCAGTTTTCCCATACAAGGATTCCGTGCCCTTTGTATAGAGATTTCCAGCCTCTCACATTGAAAGTGCCGTCAATATATACCCAGTCTTTCGTAACTGCTAGCGAATCCCATGGTTGAGGCAAAAGCGCCTGAACTCCACTGTGAATCCCGATAACAGGTGAGAATATCCAGGAACTAGAAAAAGGAATAGAGAATAGTGTTGCATAAAACTCGGCGCGTGTGTCGGATCTAATATAGAATTGACGCTCCATTGGAAGAATGCCCGTATAGGTAAGACGTTGGCTCAAAAAGTATCCCTTTCCGGGATTATACCAGTAGTCCAGACGATTCAAATATACACGGCCAAAAATGGAATCCTTCAATACCCATTGACCATTATAGTCGCGCATTTCTTTTTCGTATGGACGATACTTGGCGGTATCGTAGGAAGACATGTCCAGGCCCGAAGAAACACCCCCGGCAATTCCTACATCGCCCTGCGGTATTTTATGAACATATCCCATGGAATACCCAAGACTAAAAGAATAATCATCGTAATCCATCAAGTATGCATCTGGAACGGACGAAAGCAGGCCATCCCATTCGTCCGATCCGCTTCCGAGTCCAATAAAAGGATCCGGAATATCCTCCTCAGAGAAAATAGGAGCAATGCAATCCTGCGCAGTCTGAAGGACTGAATGTTCTATACCGAAGCTAATGCTCTGAGATATGCGCTTATTGAAAAGCCAGCTCTGACCGAACGAAGTCTCAAGACTCTGTTCATCTGGAGAAAGAGTCATATTGACCTGAAGGTTCTTCCCGGTGCCCCCAAGATTCAAATCGCTAAACTTTATGAATCCCGAGATAGGGAAAGCAGATGGCTGACCGAGCCCCGAGAGGGTAAGACCGAACTGGATTTGAGCCGTACTCATCTCCTCAACGTTTATGACTAAATCCATCAGATCAACGACGCTTCCTTGATGAATCTCAGGCTCGATCGATGAGAAGTATTGAAGGCTGTATAGATTTCGCAATCCATCGATGATTTTGGCTTTTGAGAATACTTCGCCTGCTTCGAGTGGTAATTCTCTTGCAATAACATAGTCCTTTGTCTTTGTATTGCCCTTGAAGGAAATACTCTCAATATGAGCCCTGTCCCTTTCCGTTATCGAGATCTTGAATGAGATTCTTCCCCCCTGCTCATCTCGAATTTCGGTCATTGTTATAGTGTTGAAAATGTATCCAGATTCATAATATAGATCGTCTATTTTTTGCTTGTCGGTGAGAAGTCGCTTTAGATTTATGGGTTCGTTCTGTTTAAGAGATATTAGCGAAGCTAGGCGAGATGTAGAAAATATGCTATTGCCTTCAAAGAAGATATCACCTAATTTCCATTGCTTGCCTTCGGCTATAACAAAAGTGATATCCAAATAGTTTTTCTGACTTTTTTCATCTTTTGAATAATTCTTAATAACATCTATAACTTTGGCATCTATATATCCTTTAGACGCATAATAATCCTCTAAAGCTGTCCGACTTTCAGCCAGCTTTGATTCTTCGAATGCTCCTTTCTGAAAAAGCCCAGCTTCTTTGAGCGTTACCTGGCCCTTGAGAGTCTGAGAAGAAAATGCGGAAATACCTGAGAATGCGATCTTTTTTACAACAACCGCTGTTCCTTCGGTTACCTTAAATGTCAATATGATTAAATTGGAGTCTCCTTCAACCTCAGTCTTTTCATATTCCACTCTTGCATCTGGAAAACCTTTCTGAAGATAGAGTTTTTGCATCGCAAGCGAATCGGCTTTTGCTTTATCTTCATTAAAAATCGCTCCGGTTTTCGAAGAAGCAACGTCGAGCAATTCCGAGGTCCTGATAGAACTATTTCCAATAACCCTTATTGAGTTAATAGATGGCTTTTCGATTACTATGAATTTGATTATTATTTTATCTTCTTCCTCTCCAGCCGGCAACGCCATCGATTCGATGCTCTCAAACCAATCAAGTGCATAGAGTTTTGCTTGAATCTCTATCCAAATATTCTCTGTAAAAAGGGTGCCGATGTAATCGCGCAGCATTGAATCTAGATCATTGCGGTTCGCATAGTGTAATCCATCCCATCTAAATCCAGCGATTTTCTTATTCCAAAACCAATCCTGAGAATAATCTTGACCAGCAAGCTCTTGTGTTGAGGTCTGAGCGAGAATTATTTGAAAAGAACAAAATATCATTATGATTACGATGAAATGCTTGTGCGAATATCTCATTGCTGCTCCTGTAGTTACTCAAAAATTTATGCGCCAGCTCAAGCTGAGCTCTTGATTATTTAGCGGCATTCCTTCCTTACCAAAGGACATACTCCATTGCAAAAGACCAAATGGAGATTGCAGTTCAAGCCCAACTTTTGGATTTAATTGCAAAAATCCAGTTTTCTCAAGCGGGTCCTGCTCTATCATAAGAGAAAAATGCACAAAAGCTGAATCGGTTATATATTTTCCTCCAAAAAGCTCTGTGCCAATTAGATATCTAGATAAATTCGTCTGATTCTCACGGGTTTGGTCCGTAATATCGAGAAGCCATCGCTGGATAAAGGAAGACTGCAGGTAGAGAACATCGAGGCCTAAAGCCTTCTGTATGCGTTGTTCGAATGATCTAAAGATCAAATTATGTGTAAGAAACTCGGAACTTGCGATTACGGCTTCCCTCAATGTAAGAGGAGTGTCTTCCGCTAATTCCGACAATGCCAATCCACCACCAAGAAGCGCAAGAAGCTCGATTTGACTTTTTGGAGGCACCGAAGAAAGTACGGGACTGAAGTTATCTAAGGGAGATTTGTCAGCTGAAAGAATTATCTTGATCATTCCATCCTTGGTAGGTTCCATCAACTCAGCAATGACATCCATGACTGGATTAAATTTGGACTGACTTTCCGCTAATTCTATTGTGCATTTTTTTATAAAGAAATCTCTGAGAAGATAATATACGTATCCGGAGCGCAGCTCAATCCTACCATTTACCGCAAAATCGCCTCTCGCCTGATCGTACTGGACCGTAAAAGTCGAAGCAGGAGATATTGTTCCTCTGATAAGGGATATATCCTTGCCAGGTATATACATTTGGACATTCTTTCCAAATGTAACCATTAATTTGAGATAGAGAGGTGAGACTGGAGTTTGCGCATTTTCGGAGGAAATAAAACCATTAGGATCGACTTCTAGTGTCCCGTCATCAAGAAGCATGTCGCCGCCAATTTCGATGGAATTCGAGGATATTGCCGCTTTTATATCTCCTTTAATCCATATGCCATCAGTATTCAATCCACCGATTTTACCTTTGAAGCGCATTGAAGCTTTCTCGAGAGTCGAGACTAAAACCGTGATATCGCTGAGTTGCCATCTAGCCAAGTTCGCAGTCGCAGCAAGAGAGATATCGCCTGTTCCAATGTTGATAATTGTAGGACTTAATTCCGCTACCCCATCATTTATAGCAATTTCTGCATCGAATGGCCCGATTTTTTCTACGATATAAAGATTTTGATCGATAATCAGATTGCTGAATAGAATCTTGCCCTCAATTCTGGGGTCTGATATATCTCCGGAGAGATTTAGTTCGGCTGAAGCAATGCCTGAAGTATCTCCTAGATCATCTTTTGAGATCAAGGCTCCTAACGTTTTTAGATCAATTTTCTCCAAAGCAATATCGGCCCATACTTCCTTGGCTTGGATTTTGCCATTGGCTCTACCTTTTATTTTGAATAGATCATTTAGAACAAGATCAAAGTCTGTCATATTAGTTATGGATGCATCGATACTATCCCCATTTGCTTGGCTTAGATGAATATCAAGCTTATCATCTGCATTGGAAATAGAATAGCTAAGTGGATCTATGGTCTTAGATCCTAAGCTGGCATCATTTATCTCTCCGGTAATATTGAAGGCTTGGGCAACACCGAGCTTGAAAATAGAGCTATCTATGTTGTCTCCGAAGCCCTTCAGGTTGGCGCTCAGCAATTGTTCTCCAATCACTATTTTGGAATTTAGCGCATAAGCGACTTGTTTTGATTCTAGATTGTATTCAGCATTGATATTTTCAAATCTGTAGTTCTGATAAGAGAAGATTCCAGATTCTAAAGAAAAAGTGCAATCTTTGAAATTTATTGTACCTGCTGCTGAGAAAGGGATTCCTTTCATTTCTGATTTTCTCGTGTTGAACTGCAAGTTTAGAGAAGACAGGGCAGACAGATCTAGCTTTTTACTCAATATTGAAATGGTTGAACTTCCCTTTAGTTCTATATCTCCAGAAATATTGAAAGTAGAGGGAAATACTTCTTCCAATGGAATCGATGATGTCTTAATCGCGACTTCTAGTTTATCATCTAAGGCTACAATCCCTCCTTCCAGAATTGTTCTATCAGTCTTAATGTCCAAGAATGAATAATCTATCTTTGTATCCTTTAATAGATTAGCTATCGAGGAATATTGAATAATCATTGAGCCCTTTAGCGATTGTCCTGCATATTGTAAATAATCTACATCGAGATCTGCTCCTTGCTCCCCTATCAACCCACTAACCTTTACTTCCGGATACTTACCCTCCCCCTCATAGCTTAAACTCATCCCCTCTAAACTTATTCCCCATCCCCCAGCCTCATACCACCCACTCGCTAACCCTCCTACCCTTATCATCCCCTCACCTAACCCTAACCCAAATTTATCCATCCCTACCTCCCCCTCTAACCGCCCTCCCACTAGCTCAAATGCCCCTCTAAAACCCTCCCCTATGCCTACCCTTACCTTACCCCCTCTTGCCTCTACACTCACCTCATAACTCATACCCCCAGCACTGAATTCCCCACTAAATAATTCCCCAACATAGCTACCCTTACCCCTCAAAGCTATATCATAATCTCCTATACTCGCCTCTAACACCTTTATCTCATACCCTGCCTCATCCCCTACCCCATCCCCTCTTAAACTAACCTCTGCACCCATCACCTCTCCATCATATGCTAACCCACTTATACTCCAAGACCTCTTACCTCCCCTCTCTAAACCATATACTCGACCACTCACCTCACCCTCTATCCCTCCTACCCCTAGCGCACCCATCACCTCTGATATTCCTACCCCTTCTAACTCCACTACCCCCTCATAACCCCCAGCCTTGCCTATACTACCTCCTACCTTCACTTCCCCTCCCCCTACTGCCCCCTCATACCTCACCTCATACCCCTCTACCCCTACCCTAACCCTACATACCCCTAACCCTATCTCCACCCCCTTAAGCTCTCCTTTACCTACTCCTACCTCATATTCCCCTATCCCTCCTCTTATATAACCCCCTATCCCTATATCCACTCCACTAAGCTCATAATTACCTCCTAGCCTTATCCCCTCATAGCCTACCTCACCCTCATACCTAAACTCATTCCCACCTACCTCTACCCTAATACCACCTATATAGCTAACCGCATCCCCTACTCCAATTAAACTTACCCCTAATGCCCCTAAATCATATCCTCCTATACTTATGCCTACCCCTATATCAATACCTAAATCTACTTCATATCTACTTAATCCCTCTAAATCACCACCTACCCCTATCTCGCCACTTACCTCACTCCCCTTAACTATTTCCCCCCACTCCCCCCCTAACTCTATGTCTTCCCCAACACCGTACCCCTCAAATACACCCTCTATTCCCCATACCCCCCCCTCATAACTACCCGATAATTCTATACCCCCTCCTGACTTCTTACACTCTATCCTCTTACCTCGCTTCTCCAGCAGAAGTTTTTGAGGCATAATGTGCCAGCCCGTAGAACTTGCCTCAAGATCTATGTTCATATCGATATCGGATAAATTGGCATTTCCACTTCCTCTAAGGCCAAATTCTGCATTCAAGTCCTTCGGTAAACCAAGAAGACCACTAGTCTTCAAAATCACTGAAGGCGCTATGATTACAGGAGAATCAGTTAGGCTCGAAAACTGGAGAGACTCTATGGTCAGGCTTCCTTCATTAATCACATTATTATCCATAGAAGCGTTGGAGCTCTTTGCAATCTCTCGCACTTCAGCGCGCACTGGCCCAATTGAGAGTTCAAAATGTGGAACGCTTTCTGCTTTTCCTGAAACGAAATTCTCCAGTATCTTTTTTATGATGTATTCATCATTGGGCAAATAAAGAGAAATCTGGACATCATCTACCGTGATATCCCTCACGGCTTCATTGTTATGACCTGAAAATAAAGCCCAAATGCTTATCCTGATTGATAGTTTTTTGATTCGCAGCGGCGGTTGTTCTTCATAATTTGATCTTTCTGAGGAAGGATAGAACTCCGAATAAGATGAAGGCTTGTTACCATTATGTTCTGCAGCATCTGAACGAATAAGCGCAATGCCATGCATGGAAAATCGGTTTAGAGACTCTATGTCTAAATTGTCATATTTCAGGATTAGGCCAGTGGCATCGACAACTGCCGACTGTAGCCTATCCAAAGCCTTAATGGCCAGCATCTGCACTTCGCGCTGCACTAGATCGGCAATCACGATGCTGCCCCAGATGGCGAGTGCAAGAGAAAATATGACGATTACTATTACGGATTTTTTCGTCCTCATTCAATGCGAACCCTGAATGACAAAATCTAAAGTCGCCTATATACTAGCATAATATGCCTACATATAACACAGACGAGCTCAAAAATCGTTTCATTGTCATCGAAGGAATCGATGGCGCCGGAACAACGACCCAGGTTCGCTTACTGGGAGAAACCCTCATTGCTAGAGGATTTTCCTGTATGGTTACGGCAGAACCCACCATGAATCATATTGGCCAACTGATACGCACCATCCTCTCTGGTGAAGATATGGTTGTTCCCACCACAGTTGCGCATCTGTTCGCTGCGGATCGAAATGAGCATCTATATGGTAAAAATGGCATCATGGAAAGTCTCAAGAGCGGTTCACTGGTTATCTCAGATAGATATGTTCTATCTAGTCTCGCTTATCAAGGAACAACATGCGGACATAGATTGCCTTGGTTATTGAATAGCGCTTTTCCAGCCCCTGGCTTGACGCTCCTATTTGAAGTAGATCCGGAAATCTGTATCTCTCGCATTCGTTCTCGATTAAAGAAAGAAATCTATGAGACGCTCGAATTCCAAAGAAGAGTGCAGACAATGTATGAGAGTATGGCTTATCGTCTTTCCAATAAAGGTTGGCGCATAGAGCGCATCGATGGTAGTAAAGATATCGAATCGGTACAGCGGCAAATAGAATCTATCGTTTTTGCCTTTCTTGGCTTTGAGTGCTGAATCTAGTTCTCAATTGCCTTGAATAATAGATTTGGCATATTTTCATTATTTCCGAAAAAGGATTATAGAATTAGCATAGCATCACCATAGCTGAAAAAGCGGTAATTTTTTTCTATGGCCAGACGATAGCACTCCAAGATCTTTTCTCTTCCTGCAAAAGCAGACACCAACATGAGCAGGGTAGATTTTGGAGTATGAAAATTGGTAAAAAGGCTATCGACCACATGGAATTCATAACCTGGATAGATAAAAATCCTGGTAGAAAAATTCCCATGCTTGACTTTTCCACCATACCAGGCTGATTCCAAAGCCCGCATAGAAGTGGTTCCTACTGCTAGTACTTTTCTTCCTTCGCTTAAAGCTAGATTTATTTTATCTGCAGCTTCGAGCGAGATATCGAACCATTCTTCATGCATTTGGTGATCTTCGACATTATCAGCTCTTACGGGTTGAAAAGTGCCCAATCCGATATGGAGGGTAAGGTATTCGATTTCGATCCCTTTACGAGAAAGCTCGTCAAGTAGTTGAGGCGTAAAATGTAATCCAGCCGTAGGGCTTGCGGCAGAACCAGTATGTTTTGCATAGACAGTCTGATATCGCAGTTCATCATCGCTTGTATCTTCTCGTTTTATGTAAGGAGGCAGAGGAACATGTCCATAGAGATCAAAATATTCATCGCCCACGATAAAAGAAAATTCAATTGTTTTTTCATGTCCCCTATCCTCGATAATTGAACCTCTCAGCTGCCCTGGAAACATATACGAACGGCCAATCTTCTGCTGTTTCGATTTATTGCATATGGCTCGCCATAGTCGCGAGACGGTTGATATCGGTTTACAAGCTTTTACAAGGTCGCCTTGGCTTTCATGATCGGATGATGAGTCGCCAAGGCTTGTTGGGTCATCCTGTTTCCATGGGGAGAGAAAGACAAACTCTACAATTGTCCCTGTCTGTTCACATGTTCCGTATAGTCTGGCTTTTCGCACTTTCGAGTCGTTAAACACCATCAGAGTACCTGGTTCAATAAAGGAAACTATGTCTTCCACCATGGAATCAATGGTGTTTCCGGTTTTGCGATCCAAAACCAAAAGGCGCGATCTACCGCGCTGCTCGGTGGGATATTGTGCGATTAAATGCTCCGGCAGATCAAAATCGAAACTGTCCGTTTTCATTAGGTCTTTCTATTCCGAGATGCCGGTAAGCTGTTTGAGTTGCAACTCTTCCTCTGGGCGTGCGGGCTAGCATACCTATCTGAATTAAATAGGGTTCGTAATAATCTTCAAGGCTCTCAATGCTCTCGCTAACAGAGACAGCGAGAGTTTCAGCACCTACAGGACCGCCTCCATACTTCAAGATTATTGTCTTAAGAATTTCTCGATCAAGACGTTCGAGGCCAAGATAATCCACCTCGAGTCTTTCAAGCCCATCTAGAGTGATATCTCTCGTGATAATACCTTCCCCTCGTACCTGGGCAAAATCCCGCATGCGCCGCAGCAATCTGTTGGCGATGCGCGGTGTCCCTCTACTAGTTCCTGAAAGCAGTTCAATAGCATCTTCATTGATTTTTATATCGAGAATATTCGAAGAACGGCGGATAACACTTGCCAATTCTTGAGGAGAATAATAGTCAAAACGCAGAGATATTCCAAAACGGCTTGAAAGTGGAGCCGATACCATGCCTGCCTTGGTCGTCGCTCCTACAAGAGTGAATTGTGGAATAGGAATCCTGACTGTGCGAGCCGCAGGGCCTTGTCCGATAATCCAGTCGAGCTCAAAATCTTCCATAGCTATGTAGAGCATCTCCTCAATTGATGGCTTGAGCCTATGGATTTCATCGATGAACAGAACACCGCCAGGTCTAAGACTAGTCAAAATGCCAGCCAGATCTTTTGGCTTCTCAATAGCAGGCGCGCTTGTAGGTTTGAAATCAACACCCATTTCCGATGCTACTACAAGAGCGAGAGTCGTCTTGCCAAGGCCGGGAGGTCCCATTAAAAATAAATGATCGAGGGCTTCACCTCTATCACGTGCAGCCTTGATAAAAATGAGCAGATTGTCTTTAATCCTCTGTTGACCCTGAAATTCAGCGAGGTAACGCGGCCGCAAAGAGGCTTCCTTGTCATCTTCAGCCGGATTATAGAGGGGATTCATTGGACTGCATGAAGATGCGTTATCTATTGTTGAAGGACTCATGCTCCAGCTCCAGCGGACAGCTCAAGAAGCGCCCTTTTGAACAATTCTTTTTCCGCTTCAGGACTATCTTCTAAAGATGAAGCCAGCTGAGCTGTTACGCGCTCGACTTCTTTTCGTTCAAAGCCCATCTCAACCAGAGCGCGAACCACATCCCTAAAGCGTCCTTGGGAACCGGAAATAACGGCAGAAGCCTCCTCTTGAGTGATCAACTTTCCTTTTAGTGCGAGCATCATTTTTTGGGCTGTCTTTGGACCGATGCCCGGTATTTTTTGCAGAGAAGCTAGATCACCACTATCTAACATGGTGACTAGGGAGCGCGGCGCTATACCCTGCAAAATCTTGAAGGCCTGGCGAGGACCAATCCCTTCAACTTTTTGCAGATCTAGAAATAGCTTGCGTTCCAATGCCGAAAAAAAACCATATAAGCGCATTGCGTCTTCGTAGTGATGTAACCATGTAAAAAGCTCTATTTCTTCTCCTGTGTGATTGTAAAAGGACGGATCCCGGATTGGAACTAATATTTCCCATTCCAGGGCACCGGTTGATATGTGAAGGGCTTCATCCTCGTGGCCGCTAAATACACCCTTTATTCTGTTAAACATGTTAGAGAGTATAGCCTGCAGGACCAATGGAATGCAATGTACAAATAGCCGCGGCAAGAGCATCCGAAGCATGATCGGGGGTAGGTATCTGAGACATACCTAAGAGGATCTTGACCATCTCCTGAACCTGGCTTTTACTAGCTCTCGAAGAGCCTGTCACCGCTTTTTTGATAGCATTTGGACTATATTCCTTTAGGGCTATGCCTGTCTTTTCGAAAGCAAGTCTAATAACGCCTCGAGCTTCTGCCACGGGAAAAGCCGAGGAGACATTTCTAAAAAAATAAAGCTCCTCGATACCACCAATATCGGGAGCGTATTGTCCAAGAAGTTTCCTAATCTCTTCAAATATATAAGTCAGTCTCTTACCAATAGGTTCGTCCGATTCCGTTTCAATACAACCATAAGTTACCAGAGAGAGTCTTCCTTCCAGAGTTCTGACAAGGCCATACCCAACAGCTGCTATGCCAGGATCGATTCCAATAGCTACTAGAGAACTTCGAGAATCCAAAGCACCGATCATTCCTCGAGCTCGGGCATCTCGATGTTGTGATAGACGCTTTGTACATCTTCATTTTCTTCCAGTTTGTCGATGAGCTTTTGTATTTTCTGGGCTGTCTCCAGATCGACAGTTATATAAGAGTCGGGCAGCATTGATATTTCTGCTCCCAGTGTTTCGAAGCCTTTGTCGTTCATAACATTTAATACATCCTCAAAAGATGAGGGATCAGTATATACTGAAATGGTCCCATCCTCGCTGACCACATCATCTGCTCCTGCCTCGAGGGCAGCTTCCATTATCTGATCCTCGGTATACTTTTCGCTATCATAAGTCAGGATGCCCTTGCGC
>Ga0116174_10002711_pt1 | contig 15062 bp, 11 predicted proteins | sample AD_UKC087_MetaG_FD_89801 | JGI IMG/M metagenome (GOLD analysis project Ga0116174, IMG submission 89801) | Active sludge microbial communities of municipal wastewater-treating anaerobic digesters from USA - AD_UKC087_MetaG | ecosystem: Engineered > Bioreactor > Anaerobic > Digestate | place: USA...
AACGGCCCCACAACTCCCGAAGCTGATGAAGAGATAAAGCGACGCGGTATTTTCGTCTGCCCGGATTTCCTTACCAACGCCGGCGGCGTAACCTGCAGCTATTTTGAACAGGTGCAGTGCAACATGAATTACTTCTGGGAAAAAGACGAAGTCCTTACCAAGCTGGACGCGAAGATGACTTCGGCATTCGCGGCGGTAAACGAGCTTGCTACGCAGAGAAAACTATATATGCGCGACGCGGCGTATGTGATCGCCATCAGCCGCGTGGCAGAAGCTGTAAAACAGCGCGGTTGGGCCTAATCTCCCTGCGCGCGCTATTCCTACAGTTCGAGGGGATTTGAGCGACGACGAATAAAAATAAAACGGATCGGCGCTACGTAAAATTAATCGAACCGTCTATATCGGGCGGAAGAGTCGCTTATCGACTCTTCCGCCCGGAGCGGGATATGTATTCCAAAGCGTCGTCGCGATGTTCGTTCCTATATATTGACAATGGTTTTCGCATTGTCAGGAGGGATAATTAGCATATTGCGGATATACAAGCGAAGTTCGCTTGTATATCCGCCGTATCATATGCGTTAAATCAAAGCTACATATGTGTCAAATTTATTTTGACACATATGCGTTAAAAACTTATCGACATAACGTAAACTTTTATTTTGTCGTTCGGCGTTAGGTTTTCAAAAGTATGTCGCGCTTCGGCGCTCTCGTTATAACCCAGCGTTTTTTCTTTTTCTTTCGATATTGGAGTTAGAAGCGCTTCGTCTTTCAGCGCGCCGTTATCGTAAACTTCCATTTTTACCGACAGCTCTTTCAATGCGTAAGTTCCGGTATTGGTTATTCGCGCGACGATTGTCGAGCTTTCAATTTGATATGATAATTTCAGGTAATTATTTTTATAGTTATTTTTTTCCATAGCGGCGGAATATATATCTACCGCTTTGCGATCGACCTCTTCGTAGTCTATGATTTTTTCGATCGCGCTCATAGCTTTATCGTACTCTCCGGCTTTTTCATACTCTATCGCCGATTTGAGATTATCGTTTATATATTTAATAATGTCTAAATCGGCTTTAATAACCCATTTATCCTCTTCGTTTATCAATTTGTAGTCTTTATTAAAGATTACTACGCATTTATTTAGATTATTTCGATTTTTATTCATAATTTTTTCGACTTCTTTAACGGATAGTTTTTTGTCTACGGCAAGTTCGGGGATATTTAAGAATAATTTACGCATATCGATCTTTTTTACTTCGACTGTAACCGTAACGGAGCTTCCGGATTCGGACGTCGAAGATTCTAATACTTTATTCGAGGTTTTACGGACGATAACTCGATCGATACTTGACAAGTTTGAACTGAATTCTTCGAGAGTTACGGCGTTTTGATCCGTTTTAGACAGCAAACTATACGCTTTGTCGTATTTTTCAGCTTTTAGATAATTTAGGTACTTAATCAGCCGATTTTCGTAAGATTCGTTAGCGCAACTAAAAAATATCAAAAATAAAAATAATACCGCATATCTCACTCTTTGATCTCCGTTAAAATATTTTTTATATAATCCCATTTTTCTTTAAACGGGATATCTTCGTCTAATATCTTAATAAATAGAGAGTTCGGCTTTTTTCCGAGTAAATAGACGTTTCCATTCGATTTTGTTATGATTTTCATCAGTTTTTCGAGATTTATACTTGAAAATTTATCAAAAACTATCTCTATTTTGTCGCTTTTTTCTATCATCTCCGTAATAGACATATTTTTGCACATAACTCTTATTTCGGCTATGAATAAAAGAGTCAGAGTCTCTTCCGGAAGCGGACCGAATCTATCTTCCATAGTCCTCTTTATATCTTCTATGTCGCTATGATAAACGACGCCGGCTATTCTTTTATAGAACTCTATTTTTTGCTTTACGTCCGATATATAACTATCCGAAATAAATCCTTTATAGTTAAGTTCGAGATAGACCTCCTTGTCGTATTCGATTTTTTCTCCTTTATAATCTTCGCTTTTTTGGATCTCTTTAACGGCGTCGCTTAGTAGTTTGCAATAGAGATGAAAGCCGACCGCCAAAATATTGCCGGACTGCTCGGGACCGAAAAGGTTGCCGGCTCCGCGTATTTCAAGGTCTTTCATCGCGATTTTAAAGCCGCTTCCGAGGTCGGTATATTCCGATATTACGCGGAGCCGCTTCATCGCGTCTTCGGTAATCGCGCCGTTTGCGTCGTAAAAAAGGTAAGCGTACGCTTTGACGTTTGATCTGCCGACTCTGCCTCTTAGTTGATAAAGTTGAGAAAGACCGAATCTGTCGGCTCTGTCAATTATTATAGTGTTGGCGCGAGGAATATCGATACCCGATTCGACAATTGTGGTGGTAAGAAGTATGTCGTATTCGCGATGAACAAATTGACGTATAATATCTTCCAGGTCCTCCTCGTTCATCTGCCCGTGAGCTACTACTACGCGCGCCGCCGGATAAATTCTTTGAAGATATTTTTTCATCTCGTAAATAGTCTTAACTCTGTTGTAAATAAAAAATATCTGCCCGTTTCGCCCGAGTTCTCTTCTTATAGCTTCGACAAGAAAATCTTCGTTGAATTCCATCACATATGTTTCAACGCTCATTCTCTCTTTCGGCGGCGTGTTTATAACGGACATATCGCGAATCTTTGCCAGCGACATATGCAACGTTCTGGGAATTGGGGTCGCCGTCATCGAGATAGAATCGATCGTAAGTCGTATTTTTTTTAATTTTTCTTTGTGTTTTACGCCGAATCTATGCTCTTCGTCGACAATTACAAGACCCGGATTTTTAAAAACCACGTCGTTGGATAAAAGCCGATGAGTTCCGATTATAATATCGATCTCTCCGTTTTTAAGTTCATTTATAATAACTTTTTGTTCTTGTTCCGAGCGAAAACGGGACAACGTCTCGACTTTTATGGGGTAGTCTTTTAGTCTTTCCGAAAAATTCTCGTAGTGTTGTTCCGTCAAAATAGTAGTCGGAGTAAGAATTATTACCTGTCTGCCGCTCATTACCGCTTTGAAAGCGGCGCGGATCGCCACCTCCGTTTTGCCGAAACCGACGTCGCCGCATATCAATCTATCCATAATTTTATCGGACTCCATGTCGCGTTCTACCTCTTCGATACTGAGCAGTTGATCTTCCGTCTCTTCGTATGGGAATTTGGCTTCAAATTCTCTCTGCCAAGGCGCGTCGCTTGCAAACGCGAACCCTTTTGCTTTTATACGTTCGGAATATAGTTGAACTAACTCTCTTGCAAGTTCTTCTATAGAGCGTTGAACTCTCTCTTTGGTTTTAGACCACGACTTTGTTCCGATTCTATCGAGTTTTGGACGGCTCATATCGCTGGAGAGGTATTTTTGGATGAAATTCAGTTGCTCGACCGGTATAAATATCTTGTCGCCCTCGGCGTACTGTATCGAGATATAATCTTTTTCCGTCCCCAGACTTTTGACTCTCTCGACTCCCAAAAATTGTCCGATTCCGTGATGAATATGCGCGATATAATCGCCGGGTTTCAAATCTATAAAAGATTCGATAACTTCCGTCCGTTTTGTATAGAAATGCTTGCTTATTTTTGTTCTTTTCCCGAAAATCTCGTAGTCGTTGATAAATAAAATTTTATCCGAACGGCGTAAAAAACCGTAGTTAAGGCTTAGGGGAAGAATAGATAACCCCGATTGAATAACGTCGTTTCGGTCGTCTTTGGGTTCAAATTGCCTGAATATTGTCGTCAACCGCTCCTTTTGTATGTCGTTCACGGCAAATATCAATATTTTGTACCCTTCTTCTAAGAAACGCTTTAGATCGTTTGAAAATTGTTCGATATTGCCGAGGTATATCGGAAGTCCTTCAAAACCTAAACGATAATCAAACGGATTATTTGGATCGTTTAGGTAATTGCATTCGACAATAAAATTTTGCATTCCGTAGATCTCTTCGAGCGTCCACAATATTTTATTCGGTTCTAATTTCGGCTTTTTGCGGAAAGCCGAGGAATGATAGTTCTCTTCAAATTCATAAAAAAGAGTAGAAACGCTTTTTTTTATCGAATTTATATCGTTTACGATCAGTATATCCTCTTCAAAATAAGAACATAGCGAAGTTTTTTCATAAAGTAAATTGAGAATATATTGTTCGCCGTCAAATTTTTGATAATTTAATATTTTATCTCTAATTATTTTTTTTAACTCTTGATCCCCTTCGAGATCGGCTAATTTTGATACGGCGATATTCATTTCGGCTTCGTTATAAACTATCTCTTTATGCGGCGGGATTACTACTTCTTCAAGCGCGTCTTCGCTTTTTTGAGTAAAAGGGTTGAACGAGCGGATACTTTCTATTTCTATATCAAAGAAATCTAATCGGACGGGGCTTTTAAAGGTAGAGTAGAATATATCGACGATATTTCCCCGTACGGCAAACTCGCCCGAAAGCGAAACGCTGTTTACCCTGGAGTATCCCGCCTGAATTAATCTCTTTACAAGCTCCTCAATTTCGATCAAATCCCCCTTTTTAAGATTAAGTATAAAAGGAAGCAGATTATTTTTGGGAGTAACGCTCGTAAATACCGCTCCGACGGAAGATACTACGATTTTTTTATCGTTATTTAACAGTCGTTTGAAGACTTCGAGTCTTTGCGACGAGACGTCTTTGCTCATTACCGCGTCGGAATATGGGGTGGTTTGAAACGAAGGGAAGTAATAACATTTTTCTATCCCGAAAGAGACAAAGTCCTGAACAAACTCTTCCGCCTCTTCGTCGGACTTGCACAAAAACAGTATCGATTTGTCCGTCTTTTTATAAAGAGAGAGCGCAAGCAACGATATAGCGCTTCCAAAAAGTTCCCCTATCCGGACAATCTTTTTAGTTTTAGAAGATTCGATAATTGATTTAAATTCTTCCGTTTCGGATAATAAATTCTGAAACCATTCCTTTATATTCATAAGTTGTTTGAAGTTTTTTAACGCTTTCCGTCGCTCTGAAAAAAATTATATAACGAAGCGCTCTCCTTTAAAATTTATTTTACGATAACTATATCCCCGACGTCGATATCCTTAAAATAATCGTTATCTCTGATAATTATCTCTGAAATATTTTCGTCGACTTTGACAACCGTCGCGCCGCCTTTAACGTCGGTATTGTTGTAAATAAATTTGGCTCTGTTTAGATCTATATTATACTTTTTGTTTTTTAATATTATGAGATTAGTTCTCAACTTTACCGACGAGCGCTTGCCGGAATTTATAAGAGCTTTATCGCCGATAATCTTCAAAATATGGGCGCGAAAGGGGACGTCCTGCGCAAGTTTTTTAACAAGATTGTTGGCGGTTATAAGCAATCGGTCGTTGCCCATCTGATACGTTTGATAATTCTTTATTATTTCAGCGCTTTCAGAATTGAGAAAATTCAAAGACGCCGAGACCGAATTGCCCTCTTCTTTTGCGTATAGATCGAGATAATAAGGAGAATTCTCTTTTTTTGATACTCTGATTTTATCCGGCGTAGAATACTCTTCTTCGTCGAAAAGTTTTATCTCAAATTTATGATTCTCATAACTTATATCTTGTAAAAGCCGGGCGTAAATTTTACTAAAATTGTAATGTTGATTATTAATCTCATTTTTGATAAAGATCGGTATTATCGTTACGTCGTTTTTTACATCGTATTGTTTGATTTTCCAATCGTTTTCAAGTTTGTAACCTATGGAATTTTCAACAAGCTCGATCTTATCGGAGAGCTCCTCGTCTTCTGAAAAAATAGCCGCAACTTTTAGCTCGTTTAGATACCTCTCAAAATAACCGGAAGATTTAAAATAATCGGCCAGTTCCAAGCGGGCGGCGACATTTTTAGGATTAACCCTGATAGACTCTTTCAAATTATTGATAAACAGATCGTATTTTGACTCCCTTTTAAAAGCGACCGCTTTGGAGAACAAATTGTCGGAAACGTTTTTTCTCGATTCGTCGTCGACGTCGTATTTATTAATAAGGAGATAATTTAAAAAATATTGAGAAGTTTCGTCGTCTCCCCTAAGCCCCGTCGCGCGTTTGATAGATAACTTTGCGTTGTCGAAGTCCGACAACAGATAGTAGCAATAAGCTAAGTGGTAATAAGAGAGGTAATTAACCTCCCCCTCGTTTTTTAGTATCTCTTTGAAGAGTTTTAGCGCTTCGTCCCCTCTGTTCATAAATAGAAGATATTTAGCGTAATATTTTTTATAAATCGATTTATCCGAAATAGTTACGGCTGTTTTGACGTTATCGATCGCTTTGATTATCATTCCGTTATTAAAGCAGAATATCGAATATTCAAGATACGAATCCGGATTTAACGAATTATTTTCGACGTTCGCAACGTAATAATTTTCCGCCTTATTCAAATCAATATCTTCGTAATATTTGGCAAGTTTAGATAGCGCCGAAAAGTTTTTATGATCTTTTTTTAATATTTCGTCGAGACTCTTTTTTGCCAATATTTTTCTGTTAGTCCGAAGATATATATTGGCAAGTCCGTTTGACGCTCTAATTTCTAAGGGATTTCTAGATAAAATATCTTTATATTTTTTTTCGGCGGTATCGTATCTGCCGAGCTTCGTTTCGATATCGGCTAGATAAATTGTCATATCGGTATTATTGGTTAAAAAAGCCGCTTTTGTTAAATAATCGTAAGAATAGTCGTAAAGCTCGAGTTCGTCGTAGATTTTAGCCAATTCCAAAAGCGGCTCGGCGTAATTGGGGTTAAGCGAAAGAGACTCCTTAAAATAAAAGATAGCCTCTTCATATTTTCCGTTAAAATGACTCTCTTTTCCTTTGAGATATAAATCTTTTGGCGAATCTTTCGCAAAAACGCCGGCGGTCAGAATAAAAAAAATAAATACCGAATATAAATAGAAATTTTTACTCATAGCTCCCTCCCCCCGATAAATAATACAAAAACAATTCAAATTTGTCAAAATAAACATTGACAATTTAAAGTCATTGGATTACTTATTTTAAGTTTGAGCGGGGATTTGCGTGATAAAAAAAATCTGTATTTTTATCGTATATTTTATTTTGATTTTTAGATTATTCTCTTACGACGAAGTCTTTAAAAACTTAAACGACGATTGCTTAAAAACCGGCGAGTTTAATACGAAAATATTCTACAAAAATCTGGATAACGTAGCAAAGGGGAGCCGAGATGAGATTAAGATATTTGACGAATTATTAAGATTCTATGTGAATATTTATCAACCGCAAAGAAATGAAAGAAATTTAGACATTGAGAAAGTAATATCTGATAAATTAGGCGATAAAGAGAGATTGCGGGCGTTATTATACTATATCAACCGCTACGCGTATAACCAATATTTTGACGCTCAAGCCGATTATTATCTGAAACTTTCCGAAAATTCCGACGAAAACGACGCTAAAAACTATTTATTTTTTTATAATCTATACAAATGGCTCTCTTTGTATAAACGAATTGAAAATAAAACGGAAGAGGATTGGCGAACGATCTACAACTACTTACGCTCCGCTAAAAAGATCGCGCCCGTAACGCTTCACGATAAAATAGCGTTGGACGTGTATAAAAATACGGGAAATTGGAGAGAATATTTTGAAACAAAGGCTCTTTCTTACTATACTCTGGAAGATAAGTCGCTTTTTAAAGATATTGAGCTGTTTTTTGACTATTTAAAAATAAAAGGGGATAAAAAGAAATTTAGCGAAGAGATCGGCGCGCTAAAGAGCGTCGTCAAAGAAAAATTTCTTAAAAGCGTCGTTACTTTCAAAACAAAAACCGCGCTAAACCCGTTTAGGGTTGTTGATTTGGAGAATAGGGAGAAAACGATAAATCCTAACGCCGACGGATCAAAATACGCCGGAAAAAAAATGATTATTGTTTTCTTTAATACTTCGTATCAATACTGTAAAAAAGAACTAAAATATCTTACAAAACTAAAAAATAAGCATGATTTTAGCTTAATAGCGGTTAATACGATGTATTCTAACTCAAAGACGGCGATAGAAGAGACAAAAGAATATATGAAAAATAATAGAATAAACGCGGATTTTTATCTCGACCAAAACGGCGTAAAAAACATGAGAGCAAACGGGCTCATTTCCGTTCCGGCTATGATTTTGGCGTCGCCGGATAACTATATGATAAAAAGAGCGGCGATAAAGTATTCAGGACATATCGAAATGCGTATGGAATGGCTTTTAAAAGATTTTTTAGAATAACCGGAGAATGCGATCAGAAAAATATTTACCTTAATTACGATTTTAATTGCTTCTACCGTTTTTAGCGCCGATTTGGTCGTCGATCCCGAATATTACAATTTCGGCGACGTTGAAAAAGGCGCTTCGGTCGAATCAAGCGTTACGATAAAAAACTTATCAGCCGCCGATTTGGACGTTTTTATAACGACTTCCTGCGCATGTTTGGTCTTTGATCAAAATAGCGTTATTATTTCTCCGAATACCGAAATTATCGTAAATTATTCTTTTAATTCGGCGGATTATTCGGGAGCCGTCGCCGTCGAAGCGTTTATATCCGTCTCGTCGATCGACTATTTTAGCGTTTTGACTATCGCGGGCAACGTTGTCGGCAAAACAAGCGCCCCCGCTCGATCCGACGGTATTTTTAAAAAAGCCGTTTTTAAAGAAAATTTAGACGTCGACAACATCGATAAAGATACGACGGCGTTTATTTCATATAAATCGTGTAAAACCTGCGTTAAAATTTACAAAACTGTCGAAAAATGGAATAAAGCGTCAAATATAGATTTCTACGCTTTAGAGAACCAATCTAATAAGACCGGTCTCAACAAAATGTTATCGGCGGACGGCTCGCAAGTCGAATTGCCGATTTTAGTTTACAACGGGCTTAAATATTCCGGAAAAAAAGAGATAGAAAATTTATTAAACAACAAAGAAGCGTCGTCCGAACGAAACGATATAAAAAAAATAAACTTATTGGGAACTATGATCGCCGGATTGCTCGACGGTATCAATCCTTGCGCGTTTACCGTTATTATTTTATTGATATCGTATCTGGGGATTAATCTAAAAAACCGCGGAGCGATACTGCTTTCGGGTATATTTTTTATAACCGCCGTCTTTTTCACCTATTTTCTCATCGGGATAGGTATTTTTGAAGCGTTAAGACAACTTACGGCGTTTATTTACTTTTCAATAGCCTTAAAATACGCGCTTTCGGTATTGCTTCTTGTTTTAGCGGGTATATCGCTATACGATTTTTTTTGCTCGCTCAAAAACGATAACGACAAAATGATTTTAAAACTGCCCAATTTCTTACAAAAACAGATAAGAAGCTCCATTAGAACGCAGATGGAAGATTTTAAAATTATTGCGGGATCGCTATTTCTCGGCTTTATTATTTCGTTATTTGAATTGGTATGCACGGGACAAGTTTATTTTCCCATTATCGGATATATGATCAGGTCTTCGGACAGCAGAGCTCAAGGATTCTTATATCTAATATTTTACAATCTTTCTTTCATTATTCCGCTGGTTATAGTATTTTTATTGGTCTTTTTTGGAATATCGTCAAAAAAAATTGGAACTTTCTTCGGCAAACGCCTCAAATATGTAAAATTGGCTTTTTTTATTCTATTTATAGTTTTCGCTTTTATTAATTTCTTCTTGTAAAGAAGCTAATCTTATAGTACCCCATCGATTTTTTGGCGGAATAAAAAAATAATTTTAGGTAAGGTAGACGTATTTGGGATAATTTTCGATTAAAAGCGCGTATAATAGCCGTTTTTGATCGGCGATATTTAACAGTTGTGTCATTTTATCCAAAAAGTCATTTTTCAATTTATCAATCCTCAATTTCTTACCAACAAGCTCAAGAAATCCTTCCAACCCATATTTCATAACGCCGTTATAGAAAAACAGGATAATATCTCGAACCGTCGAAGCCATACCGAATTCGTTATACAAAGAATGCCATCTTTTTATTTGAAGATAGTCCGTTTCGTTAATCCTGAGGTATTTATTCAGCCTTTTATCGTCGGCGCTATCTATAACGGCGTATTCAGAGCGATGATTCCCGACTATTCTCTTCATTTTTGACATTTTTTTGTTAACGAGACGAAACATAGTTTCAAATAACTCGCTGAACGTATTAATTTTGAACTCTTTTAGCAAAAAATCTATGACGTTACTATTCATAGATTCTGACACGATAAAATGGAATAAATGTTTTTTGTTTTTCATAAAATTTTCTCCTTTTTTTCTTAAATATATATAACAACTAAAAGTAGAAAACTCTTTACAAAAATTTGGATAATTTTTTAGAAAATGACAAATAATTTACTGATTAAAAATATTTGTTCCATATGTGTCAATTTTTCATCAAAGAGCGCTTGCGGCGCATATGTGTCAATTTCCTCTACTTTCTAAAGCGCTGAAGTTGCCTTATTCGAAAATATTTCTCCCATATGTGTCAATTTTCCCGCCCCAAAAACTGACGGATTACCAATACTACATATAAAAGGTATTGACAATTTTACTTATATATTTTATATTATTTGCTATTAACAAATAAGGAGATTTTAAATGAGAAAGATCGTATCTTTGATTTTAATAATTGCGGCTATCGCGTTGATCGGATGTCAGTTACCGAAGACGGCGACGGAGGGAGACGGCTCGACAACGACAACTGTGGGCGACGGAGCTACAACGACTACGTCTACGACGCCTACTTCAACTACCACGACGACCACTCTTCCAAAAAAAGCTTGCATCATGTTTACAGAAAACGAGAGCGCTTGCGCTTATTATTCTGGCGAGAACTACTCGTCTTTAGAAGTAAAAACTTATTGCTTGAATTACGACGGCGCTTTATCTACCGCTTGTCCGACGGCGAACATATACGGAAAATGTACGGTTACTAAAGATGACCCCGGAGATAATTATTACATGGTTATCTACAACGACTCTTCCGACCAAGCTAAAGCCGAAGCTGAAACAGATTGCAACGCTATACAGGGAGGCGTTTGGACTTTGGGTTCAAATTAATCGATTATTCAATAAAAAAAAAGACTGCTCTAACGACTTATAGAGCAGTCTTTTTTTTGTGGAAAATGTTAAAATTATGCGGTATAATAAACCGTATATAAAAGCAAAAAAAACTAAATGTTTTAATATTCACAAAACTTTTGATATAATAAATGAGATATTGGAGGAATAACATGGAAATAATCGGGACTTCAAATAAATTTTTAGAGATAGACGTAAAGACGAAGATCAGTAAGATATTTGACATAGACGAGACGTTAGTAAAAAAGTATCTCGGCGGCAAGGGGTTGGGATTGAAGATACTTTACGATAGAATGAACCTCCAATGCGATCCGTTGGGCGATGAGAATATGCTTGTATTTTCTCTCGGCGTAATGCTTGGAACGGAGCGCCGTGTTCCGCCCGCTGGTCGTGCGTATCAAAGTCGCCGCTCACGGGTATTATGTGCCACTCGTCGTGCGGCGGTCCGTTTGGGATGGCTCTAAAAACGGCGGGCTACGACGGACTTATCGTAACGGGCGCGTCGGATAGTCCGGTAAATATTTTCATCGACGGCGCCGAAGTTAAGTTTCAAGACGCCTCGTCCTTATGGGGATTGACGACGACCGAAACTCAGGAGAAACTCGCGCTCGGTAAAGACGACGGCGAATGCGTAATTGGACCGGCGGGCGAGAATAAAGTCCTGTACGCTAATATCAAATCGGGGCATCGATATCTTGGACGAGGCGGTTTCGGCGCGATAATGGGCGCTAAGAAGATAAAAGCGATCGTCGTAAAAGGTAAAAAATATACGATAAAGCCGGTAGACGAGGTAACATTCTCAAAAACAAAGAAAATCGCCTCAAAATACATAAATCAGAATAAATTCACATCTGACTCTTATAGAAAATACGGCACGACATATAACGTCCGGATTTGTAATAAAGCGGGGTTGCTGCCGGTAAATAACTTTAGATATAGGACCGACGAGCGCTCGGAAGAGATAGCCGGCGAGAATATGGCTAAAAAATACGACACCAAGCCGAGTCCATGTAAGCCGTGCCTTATTGTGTGCGGTCATAAAGGGAAGTATCCCGACGGCAAAACCCGACAGATTCCGGAGTATGAAACGGCGGGGCTTTTCGGCCCCAATCTTGGCATATACGATTCGGACAAGATAGCCGAATGGAACGATCTATGTAACGATATGGGGCTTGATACTATTTCGACCGCCGGGACAATCTCTTACATTATGGAAGCTACGGAAAAAAAATTGATCGCTTCTAATCTGAAATTCGGCTCGGTCGATAGGATTGAAGATTTTATTAAGGACGTCGCTTATAGAAGAGGCCTTGGCGACGAGGCGGCGAACGGCTCAAAACGGCTGGCTCAAAAATACGGCGGCAAGGAGTTCGCAATAAACGTCAAGGGGCTTGAGATGGCGGCGTACGATCCGCGAGGAGCGTGGGGACAGGGGCTCAACTACGCCGTAGCGAACCGCGGCGGATGTCATCTGTCGTCGTTTGTCGTGGCGACCGAAGCGATGTTCCGTTATCTCAACTCCTATACGACTTACGGCAAACACTATTGGGTCTATTTTTTTGAGAATCTCTATTCGGCGGTTAATTCTTTACATACGTGTCTCTTTACCGGATTTGCCTACATTCTGGAACGCCCGCTTGTTAGGTTTACTCCCAAGCCGATTTTATCGGTAGTTATGCGTTTATTCCCGATTATAGCTATAAATCTTATGGATTGGAGCATATTCAGTTCATTTTACTCTTCTATCACGGGATATAAGACAAGTATGAGAGAATTCTTGAAAGCGGGCAAGAGGATACATATCTTGGAGCGCTATATGAACAACAAGATCGGCATCGCCAGGGAGGACGATTCGTTGCCGGAAAGATTTCTGACGGAGGACGAGAGCGATTATAACGGAAGTCGAAAGTGCCGCTTAACGCAATGCTTAATAAATACTATAAACTGCGGGGATACGACGATAACGGTATACCTACCGCGAAAACTTTAAAAAAAGCGGAGATAAAAGATGATAAATGAAAAAATAGCGCTAAATTACCCGGATATTAAGTCAAGAAAAAAGATGTTTCCCAGAATATATCTCTCGATACTTCTATTCGTCTTGGGACGCGGATTTCAGGCGGCGTCAAAAAGCGTAAAAGATATAAAAAACGAGATATTCGAACTGCCGGAAAACTTCTCGTTTTCTCTCAATATCGATTTGACAGGATTAAGCGTTTCGTTTATAAAAGTAAAATATTTTTTCAAATTTCTTGGAATGAACAAAAAAGTCTTAGTAGATAAATCCGACGTCGTTATAAACTTCAGAAATATAAACTCCGCGATGAAGGTCTTTACTTTTTCGATAAGTTCGGCGCTTGCCTACGCGCAAAACGGTTTATCTGTTAAAGGAGGACTCCCCGAGACGCTCGCCGTTTTGAGAATCCTGAACCTCGTGGAATATTACCTTTTACCCGGATTTATCGTTAAAAGAGTTTTGAAAAGATACCCTAGCCAAAATTGGTTTGTTAAAATATTTTTGAGAATCTTGATCTATGTTAGATTAATAATTGGAGTATAATATGTTGAAAGATTATTTCGAATTTCAGAATCCCGTAAAAATATGCGCGGGTTATAAAGCGCTTGACAATATCGGCGTCGAACTTGCGGAACTCGGCGGAAAACGGGCGATGATAATAAGCGACAAAGGGGTGGAGGGCGCGGGATTGTTAAAAACCGTTCTGAAAGCGTTTGACGAAACCGAAATTACCGTCGCCGCCGTTTTTACGGACGTTCCGTCGGACTCCTCATACGATACCGTTCGCGAGACCGCGGAAATTTATAGGGCGAAAAATTGCGATTCGTTAGTCGCGGTCGGCGGCGGTTCCGTAATCGATACTGCGAAGGGCGCAAATATTCTCGCATCGCTTGGAACGGACGATCTTGCGCAATACGCCGGAGCCGGAACTATAAAGCGGACGTTGAATCCTTTTATCGTAGTTCCGACAACCTCGGGAACCGGTTCGGAAGCTACTCTGGTCGCGGTAATAGCCGATAAGAAAAAAAATCAAAAATCCCTTTTTTTATCAAAATATCTTATGCCCAATACGGCTATAATTGATCCCAGAATGACGCTTTCATTACCGCCGATAATTACCGCGGCGACGGCGATGGACGCTCTTACTCATAGTATCGAAGCGTTTACCTGTCTCGGAAAAAATCCTTTAAGCGACGCTTACGCGACCTCATCGATAAAATTAATAGCGCCAAATATTTTGCGAGTAATCAAAAATCCAAACGACAAAGAAGGGCGGTATAATCTCGCCGTCGCCTCGACTATGGCCGGCGTAGCCTTCTCAAACTCGATGGTGGGATTGGTTCATACGTTGGGACACAGCGTCGGCGCGGTTTGTCATGTCCATCATGGTATTGCGATGAACGTATTTCTCCCCATCGTTTTAGAATACAATCTTCCTAAAGTTTCGAATTACGTCGGCGAACTTCTACTTCCGCTTGCCGGCGCCGACGCCTATTCTTCGACGGCTATTAATGATCGTCCCGTAAAAACGATAGATTTTATCAGGAATTTGAAAGACGAGTTATATAGCGCGGTCGGACTCCCCAGAACTCTCGGCGAAACCGGAAAAGTCTCCAAAGATAAATTTGCAGAGATAGCCAAAACCGCAATCGGCGATGCGTCTATAACATACAATCCCGTCGAGATGGATTATAGCGACGCCCTCGCCTTATTGGAGAAAGCGTTTTAGAATATATCGCCAAATTATTCAAAACGGGAATTCCCGTTTTTATCGTGGCGCGTCGCATATACTTCATTTTTTTTGACACATATGTGTCATTTTTTTTATCGAGAAGCGCTTGCGCCGCATATGATGCTAAGGTAAAAGTATTGATTAAATCTGCTAAAGCGGTTATAATTGAACCAAGTTTGGTTAAGTACGATGAAAGATTGTTAGGACGCATGAGCTTCGAGCTCGTACATA
>Ga0116174_10002716_pt1 | contig 15037 bp, 10 predicted proteins | sample AD_UKC087_MetaG_FD_89801 | JGI IMG/M metagenome (GOLD analysis project Ga0116174, IMG submission 89801) | Active sludge microbial communities of municipal wastewater-treating anaerobic digesters from USA - AD_UKC087_MetaG | ecosystem: Engineered > Bioreactor > Anaerobic > Digestate | place: USA...
AGGGGCGATATTTCAGATAGACAACCCGCTCCCTCTCTCATGTATCTAGTCCCTTCAGGGGCGGCATTTTAGATGCGTTGAGCACTGTTAGACAACGGCTTCTGATGTGAAGCAATAATCTGAAATATCGCCCCTGACGGGGCTCTGACCTGTGTCTGGTACGCGTAATCTAGCTGAAATGGCGCCCCTGATGGGGCTCAATGCGCCATTTGCGCACAAGCTCTGAAGCCAGTGATACAGATTATTCAAGGGTCTTATGTTATGCAGCGATGGGGGTCTTCCATAGTGATGTAAGCTCTACCTCATGGATGTTGGGGCCACTCGGGATGATTACGGACCGGTAGTGCTATCTTGCTGTAAATCAATTGCTTCCGCGTGATTCTATCGTATGATTCAAGCTTGGTCATTAGGGCTTCCCAGATCCTCCCTGCATCCTATTACGGACTCATTACGGACTTAGTCCGTAATGAGTCCGTAATAAGTCCGTAATGCAAATCAGGGAGGAAGGGGCTTTGGACTACAGTATGTCGGAGCAATCATGTTCGCAGGACACGGAGGAGCGATTCCCCCTTCGGTGTGCTGGTTGAAGTCCAAGCGGCCCGCAAACTCGCTGCCATATATACTCTTATCGTGGCCGCTTGAACTCCAACGGGGATAGGCCCGCAAACTCGCTGCCATATATACTCTTATCGTGGCCGCTTGAACTCCAACGGGGTCAATATCAGTCTTTGGCCTCGCCGTTTTCGCACAAACTCTTTAGCCGGTCGGTGCACTGACTTCAGAAGGTGCGTGATAAGCATGACCCAGACAGATTTCAGAGAGAGCGGAGAAAACAGAGATCGCGGAGAGAGTGTCCCTGCGGGCCACGGCAAACGGGGACGTTTGCCAATCCTCTGGCTGGCGCTGATCCTGGCTCATCTATGTATCCAGACAGGCTCACATTCACCCAGTTCCGCATCCATACCTGGGGAACAGCAAACGTCCTCGTTTGCTCAGGCGCGATCAGCGCCTGTGGCATGGCCTCTCAGATCAGTGTTATTCCCTGGCTCTAGAGCTTGTGCAAAAACTGGTATTTTGAGTTCCGTAGGAACGGTAGTTTAGATAGATACGCGTGTTCCTATCAATAATTGGAGTCCCATCGGGACGGCAGTTTAGATTAGACCAGCACGATGATAATGAGTTATAAATATATGCATTTATCTACCTAAACTGCCGTCCCTGCAGGACTCATCTTTGTTTGGGACACCGGATCTATCTAAACTGTCGTCCCGCCGGGACTCGTAAGGAATAATGTCACGATAATCAGTTTTCGCACAAGCTCTCTAAACAGCGATCCGGCTATGCGAAACCGTCTCCCGCTTCCATCGCTGGGACGGTAGTGGCTGTGAAAAAGGGAGAAAGATGTATTCAGGGCTTCTCGATGATGGCTGGACGGCTGAAAAAGAAATCGGTCTTGAGGTTGCTGCCCACCCAGGGGTCTTGTTTTCCGCCGGTTTGTTTGTAAACGGCACTGTTCACATCCTGCATCATGAGCGGGATTTGTTTGTCGGAGTTGAGGATATGTTTGACCAGCTCGGCTGTAAAGGGGCTGTTGCCACCCGCTGGACCGTCTTCAGCGGTTTTACCAGGAGCGGTGCTGTAGATGATCATCTGGTTGCCAAGACCTGTTGCCATGGCAAGACCTTTTGAACCAGACTTTGCGCCCCTGAAGGGATTGTCCCGGCAGGCATCCAACACCACTATGGAGGTGTGGGCTTTCTGGAGGCGGTCCATCAGTTCGTTGGCGTTGAAGGCGCGATATTGGAGCTGTACAGGTTCATCGATCTCCGCCCGGGCCGGGATCAGATAGTTCACGCCCTCAGCCTGAGCTCCGTGTCCGCTGTAATAGAAGAGGACTTCATCGCTGGGACCGATCAGGCTGAGGAAGCGTTCCGTTTCCTGGTGCATGGTTTCGAGATCGGCATCTGTCTTGAAATATACTTCAAAGCCCTTTTCTCTGAGGGCTGAGATGACCGCGGTGGCATCGTTGATGGGGTTTTTAAGCGAACTGAGGCCGTACTCGCGATTGCCGATCACGAGGGCTTTGCGGGTGGCGTAGATTGGGTTTGCGGAGCTGCTGGTCTCAGTATTCGGATGGATGGTTTGGGCTTCTGGCGCGGCAGTTTGTTTGATTGGTAAAACAGCCGATTCAGGCAAGTCATCGTCTTCCATCCCATCCTTTGTAGACATTCCCATCTGATTCATAGTTGGTCTGTTCGCTACCCTAACGTATCTATCAAATATATAGCTTACGCCAAGGGCCACCCTGAGGTTATCTTCATAACCATTGTCCTTGAATAAGTCTTCGAATGACTGCAGACCGAGTTTGATCTGGAAATTCTTGTGATAACCCATAACTCCAATATTGTAATCATAGCCTGAATACTCCAGAGCAAGAGAGAGGTTTTTACCCAATCTGGGTTGGATGGCCCAGAACAGACCATTGAAAATTCTTTCCCGGGGTATCTGCCCAGCAAATCTGTTAGCTCCAAAGCCGGTAGTCAGGTATATGGCGTTACTGCCAATTCTGAGCTGTTTAGACAAAGTCAGGTAGGGTGACCAATACTCGTAATCAACCTTATCGGGATGATCGCTGTAATCCCAATCTGAGGCATTGGCAGGAGTCCAGTCCTGGGCACGATGTCTATCCACAGGAGAAAGGATATTATCCATCCCGATAGCAATTTGAGGCCGATAACCTTTCTCTTTGAAGAGTGCTGCTTTGGCATGCAAGAAATAGACACTATCTCCCCCAAAAGCACTGATTTCAAACCAGTTACCCAATCCCACGGATACGTAGGCGGCGGGACTTATGATCTTATCGCTGAGATCCGGATCGACATAGCTTGGCTGTTGGACATCACGATAATATGCAATAAGGCCTATTTCAGCGGCTTTATGGGGCAGGACCCATGCGTGCGGAACCCGTAGCACAGACAAGGGGAGTACAGGAGCTGCCTCCAGCCCCAATGCCACGAGCAGCAACAGTAAAACGATTAGCGCGCCTTGTTTCATAGTAGTCTCCTTTTCATGGGATAAATGACCTTGGAATGTTAAATGATCCGGATGATGATCTTAGCTCAGATGCCACTCTCCTCTATCATCGCTCGGGCCTGGTCCAGCCTGGACATGATTTCCAGCAGTTTATCGGCGGACGCGCTGATCTCTTCGTAGCTTTTGCTGAGTTCGGGATGAGGTTGAGTGTCCATCACGGTTTCCAGACGGTTGAGGGAGAGGTTGATCACGCAGAGCGGAGTATTGACGTCGTGCATGATCTTGCGGACCAGGCTGAGCAGCTCTGATCCGGTGGCTTGAGTCTGATCGATCATAGGTTTACCTGCCAAAGCTGGAGGGCTGAAAGCGCTTGATTGCGAATTCAGCCCTGCATTATGTGATTATTGATGGGTTTAGATATTCAGACAAGCGCGAACGTTTGCGGTTCCATTAATTAAAGCCCTGGCTGATGGCGTCGCCCAGATCGAAGATGGGAAGGTAGATGATCACGATGATGCCACCCACGATGGCGGCCATGATCACGATCAGGAGCGGCTCGATGAGTGAGGTGAGGCGGTCGATGACGCTATCCACCAGCTTCTCATAGAACTGAGCGGCTTTGCCCAGCAGCTTGTCCATATCTCCGGTTTCTTCACCGGTGGCAATCATTTGCAGGAGGGTGGGAGGGAAAAGTCCGGTCTTGCGGAAGGCATTGGCCACTCCGTAGCCTTCTTTCACCATCACACGGGCTTTGCGCACACCACCTTCCACGACGGCGTTCTGGACCACGTTTTCGGTGAGTTCCATGGTGTCCATGATCGGCACCCCGGCAGCCATGAGGATGGAGAAGGTGCGGGAGAATTTGCTCATGATGGAGTTGGAGAGCACTCTGCCGATCACGGGGATTTTGAGTTTGAAGGCATCCATGGCATAACGTCCGCGATCCGTGAGATACACCAAAAAGAGACCGATGACAGCGGCGATCACGATCAGGATAGTGGCAAACACATTGGCCACAATGAAATTGGACACCTTGATAGCCATGACGGTGGGAGCGGGCAGATCTGCACCGAAGTCTCCATACACCCCCGCGAAGAGCGGAATGATGTAGTAGAAGAGGGCCCAGGTCACAAAGCCCAGGAAGACGAGGATGAAGATGGGATAGGCCATGGAAGACAGCACCTTGCGGCGGGTGTCCTCGATCTTTTCCAGATAGTCGGAGAGTTCATCCAGCACGGTGTGCAGGGTACCGGAGACTTCCCCGGCCTTCACGAGGGCCACATAGAGGGGATTGAATACCCCGGGGTGCTGTTCCATCGCCTCAGAGAGCGAAAAGCCTTTGCGGATGTCGTCTGATAGCTTGCGCAGGACGCGTCCGAAGCGTTTGTTTTTCTCTTCCTTTTCGAGGTCGGTGATGGCCTTTTCGATGGTGAGACCGGCGGAAAACATGGTGGAAAGCTGCCGGGTGAAAAACACCAGGGTCCTCAGCGACACGCCGGTGCGCCATTTATAGACCTGGAGCATCAGTTTGTCGAAGAGGGAGAGCTTACCTTTGAAGGCACCTTCGGCAGCGGCTTTGACGCTGATGATGGTGCTGCCTTCTTTGGCCAGTTTGTCCACCGCCATGTCCAGAGTATCGGCCTTTAGAATGCCTTCCACTCTGGCGCCTTTGGCGTCCTTAACGATATACGCGAAATTTGGCATAGTGCTTACCTTTTATCTTGTAAACTTATTCGATTACGGTCATTTTGATGACTTCGCGGATGGTGGTCAGGCCACGTTTCATCTTAGAAATAGCGGCGTCGTGAAGGGTGCGCATCCCGCTGCGCAGAGCGGCGTCGCGAATGAGGTCCTGATTGCCGCCTTCATAGACGAGCCGGCGGATTTCAGCATCCACGGTGAGCAGTTCAAAGATACCGGTACGGCCCGAGAAGCCTGTGTTGTCGCAGTGGACGCAGCCTTTGCCCATCTTGAATTTGATCTGGGAAGCCTCTTCCGGGGTGAGCCCGCAATCGCTGATCTCCTGAGCGGTGGGAGCGTAATCGTCGATGCAGTAGGGGCAGATCTTGCGGATGAGGCGCTGGGCCATCACCAACGAGAGCGAAGAGCCCACCAGATAAGGCTTGATACCTATATCGATGAGACGGGTGACGGTGGAGGGAGCGTCGTTGGCGTGGAGGGTGGAAAACACGAGGTGACCGGTGAGCGAGAATTTGATCGCGATGTCGGCAGTCTCTTCGTCGCGGATTTCACCGATGAGCACGATGTCCGGGTCCTGACGCAGCACGGAACGGAGAGCCGATCCGAAGGTGAGGCCGATCTGTTCTTTGGTCTCGATCTGGGTGATGCCTTCGAGGCGGTATTCCACGGGGTCTTCCACGGTGATGATATTGGATTCGATGTTTTGAATCTCTTTAAGCGCGGCGTGCAGCGAGGTGGATTTACCGCTACCGGTGGGACCGGACACGATGATGATCCCATAAGGGCGGCGAATGATCTTGGCGAAGATCGCCATATCCTCTTCTTCAAAACCGAGGGTGCCAAGCTTGAAACCAAAGTCACCTTTGTCCAAGAGACGCATCACGACTTTCTCACCCAAAACGGTGGGAGTAATGGACACACGGACGTCCACGCTCTTCATGGAAGTCTTGAGCGCGATGTGACCGTCCTGAGGCAGACGGCGTTCCGCGATGTTGAGCTTGGACATCACCTTGGTGAGCGAGACCACCCCGGCATGCATACCGATGGGAGGGGTCATCACTTCACGCAGGGCGCCGTCGATGCGGTAGCGGATGCGGGAGGTCTTGATGAGGGGTTCGATGTGAATATCGGTGGCGCCGGCTTTGATGGCTTCATTGATAATCAGGTTCACCAATTTGACCACGGGAGCGTCGGCTGAAGTAGAAGCGTTGGCGATGGTGATTTCGTTTTCGTCTTCATCCACGGCCACAAAGTCAAATCCGCCCACGGCGTCTTCCACCTGGGATGTAGTGCGGATGCTTTTATAGTATTTCTCGATGGTATCATGCAGGGCAGAATCGCCAATCAGCTCTGGTTTGACGTTTTTGCCCAGCAGTTTTTTGAGGCTGTCCAGGACGGTGAGGTTTTCCGGATCGGCGATTCCCACGACGATGCCGTCTCCTTCTTCCCGGAGAGCAATCACGCGGTTTTCCAGCGCGTAGGGCTCGGGAATCAGAGACACGATTTCCAGATCGAGGTCCATCAGTTCGCGGTCTTCCACGATGTCATAGCCCAATTGCATCTGCAGGGCGCTTAGCAGGTCTTTTTCTCTCAGGTATCCAAGCTTGATCAGCGTTTCGCCTAATTTCAGGCCGAAATTGGTCTGCTTGATCATGGCCTCTTTTACCTGATCTTCATTTACAAAGCCCTCATGCACCAGCACTTCGCCGATGCGGGCAAACTGGGGATTATAGGTCATTCACTCATCCTCTGTGTTGTATTCTTAAATCTAATGGCCTGGGGCCAGCTTGGGGTCTATAAATCTCCTCGTAGGGTCGAGTTCCAGTTTAATAGTGTTATTGGAAAAAGAGCGCCGGAAGACCGGGATCTCCCGGCGCCATATATATTTAGCTATTGTTTAGAAGGGAGGAGCAGGCGTCCAGTAGCGATAAATGGCCACGTCCGTCTGATCTGTGACTGCCGTACCCAGGATACGGCCAATGATGGAGCCGGTCGTCTGTCCGGGAGATTGGGCCTGAGGGTCTCCAGCCGGACATTCCAGCCGGTGGAAACGAATCTGGCCCCATGCCCAACCGGCATAGTTGCCAGTGCCATAGCTGCCGTCGTCGGTCTTGATCATCCAGACCGGCGCGGCGGGATAGTCATTGTTGAAACCTGGTATGGCCACAAACTGTCCCTTGGTGCTCACCAGCATGATCTCCTGATTGCCGATCAGACAGCCCTGGCCGTCGGTCAGCACGCAATAGATCTCGGTGGACTTCCAGTCCGGGGATGTATCGCCGAAGTTTAGCGATTGAGGATTGGCCTGGATCTCGAAACGGGGATCATTCAAAGGCAGAGGCAAAGTGGCAAAACCTTGCACGATGGCCCCTGTGCCAGAACCTGTGGTGGCCTGGATAGTGATCATCTCGTTGGTGTGAACACCGGAATAGGTGACGATCGTATAGGCAATGGCTGCCATTGAATCGTCCTCCACACTCACGTTGCCCACATAGCCGTTACCTTCAATGGTACAGCTGGTGGTGTTGTTGATGATCTCAAAGAACACCGAGGTGTTTTTATCGACGGGATTACCATGGATGTCATACACTTCCGCGCCTGCAATCACGCGCCACAGACCACCGCCCATGTTCTGACCGGTGTTGAAGCGGCCAATGAATGGCGTGATTGTAGCGGGTGGACCGGCATGGATGAGGATGTTGGCCTTGGTAGCCCGGATCCAGCTGCTGTCGGATTCTCTGATATGAGAGGCCCTCACTACCAGCACGCCGGATTCGGGGCCGCTGTTTACCGAGATTTGGGCCTCACCTCCGGTGGACATGACCATCACCGAATCATTGGGAGGCTGGTTGTTGAGGTTGGCTCCTTCGGGATGGGGGTCATTGGGGTTGTTCCACAGCAGCCTGAACCAGACCTGTTTTTGGGTGTCGATCAGGTTGCCGTTGATATCGCGCAGTTTGACTCTCAGGATGGCGGATTCGGTGCCACCAGTGTTGGCGACGCTGAGGTCGATCTGGGTATCCTGAGTGAAGCTGATGGAGTGAATCTCGCTGGAGGTGACGCTGAAGATCAATTGGGTGATCAGGGTGTCGCCATTGGCGGATGCCTGAATGGTGGCCGCGCCAGCCTGGAGGCCCGGGATCAGTCTTGTGATTGCCTTGCCGTCGGCACCTGTGTTCACAGTGATGAGCTGGGTAGTATTCATAAAGGTACCCAGATCAGTGCTGAACTTAACAGGCTTGGTCTGGCAGGCATTGCCATGCAGATCGTTGAGAGTGGCATAGAGCTTGATCTCATTGGCGCTGTCCACTGGATTGGTCTGGGTCTCGGTGGAGTCGCCATCGGCAAATACATAGGAGCGCAGATCGATCACAGCCGGAGCACCGGCTCTGATGACCACTTCCCGCTCGCTATAGACGGTTCCGATAGCTGCTCTGATCAGGGCATTTTCCATGCCGGGTGAGGTGGTGGAAGTAGCGCCGGAGTTGTAGTTCACCGTGGCCCTGCCATTGGTGGTTTTGGCGACCACTGATGCGCCCAGCACGTTTCCAGCCGCGTCCACAAATCTGCCTTTGGAGCAGGTGAAGGTGACCAGCGTATTGTTGGGGACATACTCGTCCAGCACGTTTTTGACGGCCGCGCTCACCTCGGTGGTCTGCATGACGGTCATCGGGAAGGGATTGAGAGTGGACTGGAATTCCAGAGTGACACTATCGATATCTGGCACAGGGAGAATGTTCACCGTCACGGTCTGGGTTGCTTCGGAGAGGACCACAGTGGGGTCTTCGTCGGAGTATTTGCGGACCACGGCAGTGACCTGCGCTTCACCGGCCACACCAGCATCCCACAGAGTAGTGGTAGCTACACCGGTGCTGTCGGTGGGCACGTTGGTCAGGATCCGGCCAAGAGTGGTCTTGAAGCTCACAATCTGATTGGGAACGCCAAAGCCTTCACCATCTTCCACCAATACTTTGATCAGAGAGTAGGTGATGCCATAATCCGCGTAGATGATATCCGGGGTGGCGGATATATCGTCGATATAGCGCTCGGATGAGATGGGCACCGGCTCCTGGTCTATAACGACGGGGATGTTGCGCCGGTCGCATGAGGTGGCCAGCATGACAAGCAGCAAGGCCATAATTGTGATAATGGGGATGCGTTTAGTCTTCATTGTTCACCCCTTATTTTTGGGAATTCTGATTGTCTTCGTATTCGATCAGAGCACGGGTGAGACGCTCGTCGACCTTGGGTTCCGGGCTGGGTTCGGTGATCGAGACCAGGCGGGGAGTGATCTCCATGATCAGGTCGGTGTTCTCAACCACTTCATAACGATGCTGGAAGAGCCTGCCGATGAAGGGAAGGTCGCCCAGGAAGGGAAGCTTGGAAGTCTTTTGGCTGATGTTGCTGTTCAGCAATCCGCCCACGATGATTTTCTGCTCGTTGGGAACGGTCACGGAGGTAGTGACGCGGCGCACTTTGGTGCGGGGCACATAACCACCCACCAGATCAGTCACGGAGCTCACTTCGGGAGCGATAGTGGCGGTGATCAGGCCATCCTGATTCACGGAAGGCATGACCTTGAGAATGATGCCTACCTCTTCGCGCTCCACCTGGATCTGTTTGTCGTTGTCGGTCACCACGAAGGGTACCACTTCACCGATGTGGATGGTGGCCTCGGTGCCGTTGAGAGCGGTGACGCGTGTGTCTGTAAGCAGCTTGGCGGCATTGTTTTCCAGCAGCCAGTCGATGGTGATATCGAAGGCGGTGAGCTGGCGGCTGAAATGACCAATGTCTTTCAGGCCGTTGATGCGCTGGAAATACTGCTCGTCAGGAAGCTGTTCGAAATCGGTGGGGTCGCCGTGAGGAAGGTAGCCATCTACATCGGTATAATTGTAGGGAAGGCCGCTGCCGCGGGCATTGGTGGGGTCCTCAGCCAGGATGGTGGTGAGGTGGTTGAGGCGGCTCCAGTCGATACCCATCTTTTTGGCGTTGCTGAGATGGATCTCGATGAGGCGGACCCTGATCTCGATCTGTTTCTGTTCCAGATCGATTTTGGTGACCAGGTCCTGGATATTCTTGAAGGTCTCGGGGTTGGCATAGACCATGATAGCGTTTTGACCTTCCAGAGGAACGATCACGCCGTTGGTGTTCTCAAGGGACCTTGCCACCTTCTGGGCGTCCAGGTTTTTGAGGTAGATAATGTTGCTGCGTTCGCCGGATTCTTCCATGATGTTTTGTTTGTTGCCCACCAGGAAGGTGTTTTCGCCCAGGACGCGATAGGCAAGGCCAGAAGCTCTGGCTACCAGGGACACGGCGGTTTCGATCGGAACGTCTTTGATATTGATGGTGACGCGGCGTTCTTCTTTCTTGTCGCCAGCCTGACCGGGATCGACAGCCAGCACGATATTGGTGCCACTCTGACGGGCCAGGGCGTTCATGACCGAAGACAGCGTGGCGTCGTCGGCGTTATAGCTCACCTTGGTGGTGAGTTTGTTGGACTGCGCCATCATCGATACCGCCAGCCAGGCCATGGCCAGCAGCAGGATGATCCGCAGGAAAGGTTTTGAGCTTGGAGTTAATCTCATTGGTTCTCCCATATATTCCATATTATATTGATCTAAAAGTTGCCAGACTGGAGTTCAGAAGGATTGATCGTGCTAAAATCCGGCATAGGCGGACGTGGCGCTACCTGAGTGGTATAGGTGGAGCCGTTGAAGTAATAGCGGATCCAGTCTGTGCCAATCTCTGTGATGCGCCGGCCTTCCACCACGTCACCGATAGTGGCATAGTAGTTTTGGTCACGATACTCGATTGTGGCTATCTTGTTGCCGTTTTCAGTGATCGACGTGGAGGAGAGGCGGAAGGTGTTTCTGAGGTTATCTACAAACTCTCTTTCCAGATCGAGTCTATCCTTGATGATGTTGCCCTGGCGCAAGGGATCGCGGTTGATGCTGAACACAAAGGTCTTGCGGTCCTGGATGGACTTTTCGATGCCTTTGATCTTGCTCAGCAGGGTGTCCGAGACGGATTCCTTGGAGTGGATCGATTGCTGGGGCACGTCCTTGGCCTTGAAGTAGTTGGTATAGAGGCGGATGCCCAAAACCAGGAAGATGATCACGATCAAGGTGATGGCGAAGTCTTTCACATATCTCAGCTGCACTTAGGCCTCCTTTTTAACCTTGAAGATGGAGAGCTCAAGCATGATCCGATACTTGGAGACGGCGGTATCCACAGTCTTCTTGTTGCCGTCTTCAACCTGGGCGGGAGTGACGTCGATGGCATGGATCTTGATGATGTTGTCCAGAGCTTCCAAATCGGAGAGGAATTGCCCCATCTGCACGAAGGTGGCTTCCATCTCCAGATTGTAGGTGGTTTCAAGGAGTCCGGGCAGCGAGAACTTGTTGCTGTCGGACAGTTTGTTGATGGAGATCTTACGTTCGTGGGCAAGCTCGCCGATCCGCTTCTTAAACTCGTTGATCTCGTCAAAGGTGAAGCCCCCGGAACGGGAAAGGCTGTTGTCTATGATCAAAGAGAACTGGGAGAGCTGCTCGTCCATGATGCGGGCGCTGTTGAGCTTCTCCTGGGCTACCTTGATCTGCTCGTCATACTCTCTGACTTTCTTGAGGTTGGACTGCAGGTTATTGGCGCTGGCTGTGAAGATCAACACGGCTATGAGCACCATCAGCAGGATGAATACGATGTACTTTTCTCTCATCGTTGTTCACCTCCGGGAGTACTCGGCACTTCCTTGCTGTAACACTCGATCACGAATTCCATAATCGCCGTATCCTTGACCATCTGTTTGGTGATCAGGCCGGATTTGATCTGTGGGAAGTCGTTGCTGATCTCGGGGTTGGACTTCAACCGCAGGATAAACTCATTGATCAGGTCCAGTTCACGCACGTTGTTGTCCACGGGGGTGATGCCGTTGAGCGTCAGCACTCCATTGGCGAAGGTGAACTTGCGCACGGCCAGCTTGTTGTCGATTTCCTGAGACAGGGCCACCAGCTTGTTGGCCCAGAAGATACGGTTGTTGAAGGTTTGTTCGAGGCGATCGAGGTCCTGGCTGGAGAGATAGTCATCGCTGGTCTGAAAGCTCTCAAGTTGTCTTTCGGTTTCCTTGAGGAACTTGCGGCGGCTATCCACCTTGGCCCCCAGACGGGAAGACAGCACGAAATGGACGCCCAGGATGATCAAAGTACCCAGCACGAACACGGCTATAGCCTGATAGAAGTTCTTCTTTTCGCGCTCGGTCTGGATCTTGAGATCACCGTATTTGTTGAGGTTTATTTTGAAGTAAAACGCGTTGTTCATACTTATATCCTATTCCGCCCGCATGGCCAGGCCGATAGCCAGCGCCAGCTGAGGGTCTTTTTTATCCATGAATTTTTCCGGCATCTCCACGTTGATGAAGGGCATGAAGACCTCGGTGGGGATGCTGACCTTTTCCTGGATATACTCCAGCAGACCGCGCAGCTTGGAAGTGCCGCCCATGATGTATACCTTGCGAAAATCACTGTTGCCGGCCTCTTTCACATAGAAGCGCAAAGAGCGGCGGATTTCTTCCACAATGGCGTCTTCGGTGGGCTTTTCAGTGATGTCAAGCATGCTGAGGGTGCGGACCTCAGGGTTGCTGGGATCTTCCATAAGCCCCCATTCGAGCTTGTAGTTCTCGGCGTCATTCCATTCCAGCTGGCGCTTGCGCATGATATCACGGGTAAAGTGATATCCGCCATAGGGTATGTCGCGGGAAAAGAATTTGGCTTCGGGACCCCAGATCACCATATTGGTGCGATGGGCCCCCAGATTGAGCAACACATACACGCCGTCTTCCACATAGGCGTTGAGGGCAAAGCTGTTGGCAACCGCCAATGAATCGATGTCCACCAGGTTGGGTGAGAGTCCGGCAGTCTGGAGGATATTGGTGTGTTCATTGAGCAGTTCCTTGGAAGTCGCTCCCAGCAGGATGTTCATGTTGTTGGTCTTCTCTTCCACACTCAGCACCTGGTAATCCAGCACCATGTCCGATCCGGAAATGGGGATATGCTTTTTGGCTTCGAAGAAAAGGGCGGATTCCAGCTCCTCGTCAGGAAGGAAGATGGTCTTGATCTGCTTGATACTGGTGTTGTCGCCGCCGACGGAGGTGACCAGATGCTGCACCTTTTTGGGGTTGATGCGCAGCGTCTTAAGGATCTCCACGAGGACGGGACCATAACGTTCAGGACGCAGATCGCTGGGAATATACTCCACTCCCTGAGCGACGGTGGGCCGGATCTCATAATTGAGCAGCTTAAAGCCTTCGTGCAGTCTCTTGAGGTGGACTACCTTGACGCTGTGGCTGCCGAGATCGATCCCGACCGACTCCTTGAACTTAAGCGTTTTTTGTTTCTTCATAGTTCCTCTTATCTATGACGTTAATTTATAATCTGAGAAGGTATGAGTCTCGGGCTCCGGATCTCCCATTTCACAGCCGCGAAGGGGGTTTCATCCTTGCGGTTGATCTCTGGGAAGTCGATGGGAGACGTCTTGTAAAACCTGTCGTCGTAATGATAATTCTTCTGATAGCCTACCCCGGTGCCAGTAGCTCCGGGAGCGTGTTGGGTAGCCATCTGGAAGCCCAGGACGGGATCGGTCTGGAGGGTGCCGTTGGGTGAACTGGTGCCACCGCAGAAGTCAATGGGCTGATTCCAGATACCAGCGTTGTTGGGGTAATCAGCGTCGGTATAGTTGCGGTGGACAAAGCCTCTGCGGCGCTGAGAAATGGAGCCGTGGACGTTGATGTATCCACGCTCGCAATAGGGGAAGCGCTCCGGCCAGAGCGGATTGTACCAGGGATAATCAAGCAGCGGAGGCCAGACGGCCGAAGAGGTTTGCGGATAACGCCTGCGATGCAGATCAATCTTTGTAAAGATGGTGTTGCCGATCCTATAATCCGGTGTGGAGGGATGGGGGTGCTGATATTCAAAGGTAAACACACCGTCCTTGCGGGCGTTTCCATGTCCGTCACCCAGGGCGGCCATAGCGGCATAGATCCAGACTCCGCCAAGGGGATTCCCGGTGGTGGGACCGCTGGTTTCCTTGTAACGCAGAGAGTCGATCGGACTGCGGTAACCGTATTTGACCAGAATAGACTTTTCAGAGACCAGCCCCACCACGTCTCTGCGGTTGGCGGATGGACTGTCGCCGCGGGGAGTGCCCTGCAATAAAATGTCGCCTATAATAAAGAGAGTGTCACCGCTGCCCCAGGTCTGATATCTGGAGAAGTTGCCTTTCAGCCACAAGCGACCATACACAAAGCGGGATTTGTTGATCGTGGACGAGGAGCCCAGATTTACCCACACGGTGTCTCGCACCGTGTATTGATTGGTCCAGGCAGGTTCACCCTGTCCCGGAGGAAAGCTGTTGTTGGTGTAAACATCGGCAAACTGCCGGATGGGGTCCTGAATGGTTCCCAGCATGGCCTGGGCGCTCACGCCATCCACATCGGCATAGACGATCTTGTTGACGTCAAAGTAGCTGGGCCCCAAAACCGTGCCGTTTCTGCGAATCCGGGTGGCTTGTTCCGGGAAGACCGTATAGGGATAACCCTCGGAGAGACCGCCTCTGAAGACGTCGGTCTCGGGGAAAGTGTGACCGCCGTCCGGATAGACTTTGATCACTCCGCAAGTGGATACCCAGCCCCAGAAGGTGGGCCAGTTATTGTTGTTACCGCCCCCGGCCTGTCTGATCCAGATATCCTGGTTGCTATGCACGCGGCCATAGAGCACGTCCGGGCCATAAAAGCGCACTGGAAAACCGTTGGGGTCTGATTCGATATCGGTAAAGTACATAAACTTGGCAAAGGTCTCGGTCTCGAGCGTGAACACTCCATACTTGCGGATCAGCCTGCGGGGATTGGTGTAGGCTGCCTGACCGATTCCAGCTTTGGTGTTTACGCGGCTGTGGACCTGAGTGATCTGCTTCTGGTCTCCCGCCACCACGTCATCGCTGGACATCTCAAATCCACCGGGTGTGAGCAGGGACTTGATCTTGAAGGTCTTCTTCATATTCGTTCCGGAGATTTCCACCGTGCGTTCGCTGGTGGAGAGCGGAACGATCACCCCACCAATCTTCTCCATGATAGCCTGGCCACGGTAGGCTTCGCTTCTCAGCATGATCTGAGATTGGATGCTTTCATAATCGTACTGAAAAGAGATAACATCCCTCAAAGCCATGCTGGCCATTGTGAAGCCGGACATCATCGAGATCACCATCAAGAGCATGGCGATGCTGATGTTGCCGTTGGGCTTTGTCAATATCTCAT
>Ga0116174_10002723_pt1 | contig 15026 bp, 13 predicted proteins | sample AD_UKC087_MetaG_FD_89801 | JGI IMG/M metagenome (GOLD analysis project Ga0116174, IMG submission 89801) | Active sludge microbial communities of municipal wastewater-treating anaerobic digesters from USA - AD_UKC087_MetaG | ecosystem: Engineered > Bioreactor > Anaerobic > Digestate | place: USA...
CACTCGATTTTTCTTCCGTGCTTACTTCGTTTGTGAAGCTCAAAGCCTTTGTGATCGCCTCGCAGTTGCGTGCTCTCGCTTCCTGGAACATATGGGAATACAGGTTCAAAGTCGTTCCTACGACGCTGTGCCCCATATCAGCCGATACTGCCACTCCTCTCAAAAAACGGCGTTTTATTTCTCTCTGTTATTATATCAGGCGGTCGCCTCAAAGTCAATTAACAAAATGAGTTTAAGCCTATTTAACATGGGTTTAACCTTTCGGTACTGTAAAAATTAACATTGACCTGCTATAATGATAGTATCAGGAGTGTGATACTATGCTAATATACATCGTTGAAGATGATGATAATATCCGTGAACTTGAAGCATACGCGATGAAGAGTAACAGTTATGATACCGAATGCTTTGCAAGCTCCAAAGAGTTCTATCAGGCAATAACAAAAGCTGTTCCCGACCTTATTTTGCTTGACATTATGCTGCCGGGGGACGACGGGCTTGCGATACTTAGCAAGCTGCGTGATGATCCCGTTACCGTAAAAATACCTGTCATCATCATTTCCGCAAAGACAACCGAGCTTGACCGAGTGAAAGGGCTTGACCTGGGTGCTGATGATTATTTGTGCAAACCATTTGGCGTTATGGAGCTTGTCAGCCGTGTGAAGGCAAGGCTGAGAGGAAAAAATCAGAGCAATGAATACCGATATGCCGAGATACTGCTGAATGAGGATTCCCGAAAGGTGTACATATCAGGCAGTCAGGTAGAGCTGACGTATAAAGAATTTGAACTGCTGAAAACACTGATAAAAAACCCCGGCAAGGCTTTTGCACGTGACTATCTTATTGATACGATATGGGGACAGGAAAGCACAGGGCGTACCCTTGATGTACATATCCGTACTCTGCGAGCGAAGCTGGGTGAGTGCGGAAGATATATAGGGACTGTCCGAAATGTAGGCTACAAGCTGGATAAGGACGAATGATATGGAGAGAAAGATCAATCTGCACCTGTTTTATATGGGTGTTGTGACGGCGATCATCGGTATCCTCATCACAACGGTATCCTATTACAACTTCTTCCGCAAAGAGGTCAAGGAAAACCTTGCGCATGAATGTCATCTGGTGGCACAGTGCTACGACAGCGGTGATCCGATCACCGAGCTTGACCGCTTCACAGGCGAGGATTTCCGTATCGCACTGATTGAAAAGGACGGTACGGTCCTGTTTGAGAGCAACGGTGATCCGCATGAAATGCCAAATCATCTTGACCGCCCTGAGATCAGGTCAGCTATGGAAAACGGAACGGGTACAGACACACGTTTCTCCGATACCATAGGCACGGAGGATTATTACTACGCCCTGCGGCTTGATGACGGAAATATACTGAGGGTTTCCATTCAGGCTGATTCGATTTTTTCGATGTTTGAGCGTTCCCTCGTTATCATACTGATCATCGTGTTAGGTATCATCATTGTTTCACTGCTTGTGTCTGTAAAGCTGACGAAGAATCTGATAGCGCCGTTTCGCAGAATACCTGAGCTTATCCGGACAAATGCTCCGCCCGAAGAAAGCGGCATATACCCCGAAGTCATCCCGCTTGTGAAGGAGATACGCAGCGCAAGAAATGCGCAGAGCGAAATGCGGCAGGAGTTTACGGCAAATGTTTCTCACGAGCTGAAAACGCCGCTGACCTCTATTTCTGGTTATGCTGAGCTGATAGAATCGGGAATGGCGCAGGGCGAGGACAGCGTGGAGTTTGCAGGAAAGATCAGAAAAGAGTCTGACCGTATGCTTGCGCTTATCAGTGATATACTGCGTCTTTCCGAGCTTGACAGCATCGGTGATACGCCTCTTAATGATGAAGTAGACATTAAAGCCGTTGCCGAGGACTGCAAAGAACGTCTGTCACAGCAGGCGCAGAGCCGTGGTATCAGAATGACAGTCAGCGGAGAAAGCACGATCATCACAGGCAGCCGGACGGAGATCACCGAGCTTGTATACAACCTTGTGGATAATGCGATAAAGTATAACCGTGAGAACGGCAATATAGAAATAGAGATCTCTGACAAAATTCTGACCGTGACCGACACTGGACTTGGCATACCGCAGGAAAGTATTCCCCGGATATTCGAGCGATTTTACCGCATCGACAAGAGCCGCAGCCGTGCAAAGGGCGGCACGGGACTTGGGCTTTCAATTGTAAAGCATATCGCAGAACATCACGGGGCTGAGATAGATGTGGAAAGCACAGTGGGTGTCGGAACAAGCCTCACTGTCAGATTTCAGTAGTATCAGAACAAAGGAAAGTGTATAAAAATGGAACTATTCTTAAATATCCTGCTGCTTGCAGTTGGTTTTCTTGCTCTTATCAAGGGTGCAGACTTCTTTGTGGACGGAAGCTCCGCCCTTGCGAAGAATTTCAAAGTACCCGGCGTTATCATCGGACTGACGATCGTTGCAATGGGAACAAGTGCGCCTGAGCTTGCCGTCAGCACCTCGGCAGCGCTCAAAGGGGCAAACGAAATTGCCCTGAGCAACGTGATAGGCTCAAACATTTTCAATCTCCTTGGAGTGTTGGGCATTTGTGCTATGATACACCCACTTCCCATTGAACCTGTTATCATGAAGCGTGACTTTCCGCTTTCCATCGGAATATCCCTGCTGACACTGGGTGCAGTCGGACTTCCGTTTATGCTGAAAGGTAATATCATCTCTGCTGCTATGAGCGATAACGTGGGGGAGGTGAGCCGTATTTTCAGTATCATCCTGCCGGTTCTTTTTGTAAGCTATATTGCAATGCTTATCCATTCGGCAAGAAAATCACCCCAGCAGGAAGAAAACAGCGAGCTGAAACCTCTATGGAAATGTGCCCTGCTTATACTGGTCGGACTTGTCTGCATCATCGCAGGCGGACAGTTCGTTGTAAACAGTGCAAAAGCCATCGCTTCTGCTTTCGGTATGTCGGAAACACTCATAGGTCTTACGATCGTTGCGATCGGCACATCGCTCCCAGAGCTTGTTACCTCAGTCGTTGCATCACGCAAGGGCGAGAACGGTCTTGCTGTGGGAAATGTGGTAGGTTCAAATATCTTCAATCTCCTGTTTATCCTCGGTGTTTCGGGAACAATACACCCTATCACCGTAAACCTTGCATCGGTGACAGATCTTGCGGTGCTTGTTGTGGTCAGCGTTATAACTATGATCTTTGCAAGGACTAAAAATATCGGCAGAGTTGAGGGTGCTGTCATGGTGCTTATCTACGCTGCTGATGTTGTATTCGCAGTATTGCGATAAATTCGGAGGAAACTGTATGAATATCTTTTCAATATGTACCCTTTGCGGTGGACTTGCCTTCTTCCTGTTCGGTATGCACGTTATGTCACAGAGCTTGGAGAAGATCGCAGGCGGCAAACTGGAAGCAACTCTCAAAAAAATGACTTCTAACCCGTTCAAGAGCCTTGCCCTTGGTGCAGGCATCACCATTGCTGTTCAGTCCTCGTCGGCTATGACGGTAATGCTCGTCGGTCTTGTCAATTCGGGCATATTGCAGCTTGAACAGACGGTCGGCGTTATCATGGGCTCAAACATTGGTACAACGCTGACAGCGTGGCTGCTCAGTACTGCCGGTATCAAGAGCGATAATGTGCTGATCTCATTGCTCAAGCCCGAAAACTTTGCTCCCATTGTTGCTCTTATCGGCATCATTATGATAATGATGAGCAAAAAGAAAAAACGTCAGGACATCGGCACGATCATGGTGGGCTTTGCGGTGCTGATGTTCGGTATGGAGCTGATGAAGGACGCAGTTTCGCCCCTTGCAGAAATGGAGGGCTTCAGCAAGCTTCTTGTGGCATTCAAAAATCCGCTTCTCAGCGTTGCGTTCGGTGCTGTGTTTACAGGTATTATACAGTCCTCAGCGGCGTCTGTGGGCATCTTGCAGGCACTTTCCCTGACAGGCACGATCTCCTGCAGAATGGCTATTCCGATCATCATGGGACAGAATATCGGCACCTGCGTGACAGCGCTGCTGTCATCTATCGGTGTCAACAAGAACGCAAAGCGTGTGGCTGTGGTGCATATGTCATTCAATATCATTGGTACGGTAATTTGCCTTACCGTATTTTATGGACTTGATGCGCTCATTCATTTCAGCTTTGTGGATAAGCCTATCGGTGCGGTGGAAATTGCCGCTGTTCACTCCATTTTCAATATCGTCACTACGCTGATACTTCTGCCGTTCTCCAATCAGCTTGTAAAGCTGGCAAAAAAGCTGATACCCGATTCCAAAGAAGCCGAGGTGGCTGTTCTGCTTGACAAGCGCCTTATCGCAACACCTCCACTTGCTGTTTCGCAGTGCAGAGAAAAGACGGTGGACATGGCTCAGGGAGCAAAGGATGCACTGCATGAAGCACTTATGGCAATGTTTGATTTTTCAGAGAAGGCTGTGCTGAGCGTGGAGGAAAAGGAGCAGCTTCTTGATGAAATGGAAGACCAGCTCTCCACGTTTCTGCTGGAATTATCCGCAGTCAGCCTGACGGACGAGGACAGCAAAACTGTCACTGAGCTTCTGCACACGATCAGCGACTTTGAGCGTATCAGCGATCACGCTATCAATATGATAGAGATCGCGCAGGAAATGGAACGTAACAGTCAGAGCTTTTCAGACAGTGCGAAGGACGATTTCTCCACACTTTTTGCAGCACTGACAGAAATTTCCGGACTTACAGTCAAGGCGTTTGCAAATAATGATACCGAACTTGCACTGAATGTTGAGCCTCTTGAAGAAGTCATTGACGATCTCACCGCTGCGATCAGGGATAAGCATATCGACAGACTTCGCAAAGGCGAATGCAGTCCTGAACTGGGCGTTTATCTGTCCGACCTGCTCATAAACTGCGAGAGAGTATCCGACCATTGCTCCAATATCGCAGTTTCTATTATCCAGATCGCAAAGTCCAGTATGAGAAGCCATGTATATCTCAACGAACTTAAAGCTCAACGTTCCGAGCAATTTATCGGCGCTTACAATTCGTATCATGAAAAATACCACCTCTCTGCATAAAGCTGAAAAAGCCGTATTCCCGATGTGAGAATACGGCTTTTTCTTATGTCAGCTTATTGTTTCAAGACGTATTGTGCTGGTGTTTCCTGATTTTCCGTTTGTCTGTCCACCTGTCAGTATCACGTTGTCGCCTTTGGAAAGTCCGAATACCTGTTTTGCTTTCTGCATAGCATGATAGAACAATAATGGGCGAAAATAGTATTAAAACTACCAAAGAGCTATATTACGATAAAGATATGGATCGCTATGTAGAAGGAACTGAAATAACCATTTTCACAATTTACTAAAAGTTGCAGAAAGGCTCTTGCTCAATTCGAATCCCCTATGCTCCGCCAAGCAAATATGGCTATAAATAGGCATTTCTTCTTTTTGAGGGAGCGCTTATTTATTTTAACTAAGTCGACTTAGGGCACTGCGAGGGTGTTATTTCAAAAAAGAGGGACTTTCCGTAAAGGAAAGTCCCTTATAAGTGTTTCAGTTAAACATGACTCCAATAGATTTCAGGATGTGAGTTTCTTTCTAATCAATACCATATCAAACGCATCTACTACGCCGTCTTCATCAATATCGCCGTAATAAGCTCCCGTACCAACATATTTCCCAAGCAGGAACCGCTGAAGTGCGACCGCATCTGCAACAGTAATTTCGCCATCAAGATTTACATCTCCTGCTTCTGCTTCAAGAGCTTCAAACTTCAGTCCCCATTCGTCTGCATAACGCTCGGCTTCCGTTCCCTTGTAGCCTTTGATGACGCATTCGCTGTCAAATACACATTCCTGTTCATCGGTAAGGGGATGAATTGCCTTTACTTCAATTCCCGTTGTAGCGCCTGCGCCTGTTGCCCTCGGAAGTGCGCCGATTATCTCTACCGTTGGCGGTATAATGATCGTTCTCAGACCGCACGGATCATTACTTACAGTGCCTAACTTATAATCGCCAAAAGCTCTCGTACCGACAGACTTTACGGAGCTGCCAAGGCTGACATTTTCAAGTGAAGTGCAGCCCATGAAGGCGTCAGGACGTATTGCTCTGACATCATTTCCGAAAGTTGCTTTTTTAAGCGATGTACAGAACAAAAAAGCTTTTTCACCGATAGTATCTGAATTAATATAGATCTCTTCCAGTTTTCTGTTATACTCAAAAGCACTCGGATAGATCATCAATTCAGGAGCATCTATGTACAATTTTGTCAGACCGCAGCAGTTAAACGCCAATTTACCGATATATTCAAGTGAACCGGGAAAATTAATATCAGTAAGATTAAAACATCCATAAAAAGCCTGTGCTTCGATCAGTTCAATTGTATCAGGAATCTGAATATCTGTTATCAATGAATTAATAAATGCACCAGCCCCGATGGAAGTTACAGTATAGCCGTTGACCTCAGAGGGAATAACTACCTGTTCGGTTATGGCAGGGGCTTCGTAATTACGAATGTTATATATCGCATATTTACTATAAGAAAATTGCACTCTGTTATCATCTAATATTTTGTACAGGTCTCCGTCGTGTATAAAAAAACCGTCATGACCATCATAGTCTGAAAAGTCCAGATAATCATTATCGTCTTTTTTGTAGAATTTTGGTTCATGGAAATCATATTTCTTTCGTGGAAGAGTGAAGACACAGTAAAGCATTCCGTTATCGGTGGTTCCATAATCAAAATTCGATGCCTCATGTTCACGGGCAAAATCTATGTATTCGGTAATATCATCTGCACTTTTAACAGTAATGCTGAATAAATTTCTATAATCAGAGCCGCCGTCATCTCCTGTGTTCTCACCGTTCGAACGCACTCTGGCTGTTCCTTCATCGTCCAGCCAGTATTCGTTATAATCATTCCAGCCGTCAAGGAATTTAATATCGGGAACACAGTGGGTATAATCCGGATAACTGAATATAGTATCAGAATACTGATCCCATACACCATAGCTGTCAACAAGGTCTTCAAGCTTCAGTCTTTCTCCGATAAGAGGATCATGAGCGAGAGTCCGCCTTGCCCTCTCACATATAACAGTCCCCTTTGCGGACTGTTCTGTATCGAATATAAAGTGACACAGTTCCTGTTCCTCCTCACTGAGGGCATTATAGTCCGTAATACACAGATCATATTTCAGGAATTTATTCCATAACTGATCATCCGGTTCAACAGAATACGCTTTTTGAGGGCAGATAGAGTTAATTATAAGCGTTGAAATAGTAAGCGCTAAGATTTTCTTCATAACCATCTCTCCTTAGGCAGCATCTATACTTAATGCAGCCATCTCTTTTACACTTATTGTAACATGAAAGTCACACGTTTTCAATATAAAAACATAAATGTATCAGACTTATATCAGGAAAATCATTTTCCGGTGCTCAAGCTGACTAAAGCTTTTGAATTAATTATTACGTTTTTTCTTTCTGTTTTTATAAATACTTCTCATTTTTTCGCAAAATACTTAAAGAATATAGAATCCTGATATTCTCCAAAGAAGTTCCTTCTTGCGCCGTCTTCGTAAAGATCGATCTCAGGGTAAGATATCACTACAGCAGGATTTTCGCAGTGTTCGGCAGTCCTTCTTACAGAACGTCCTATCTCATGATATGCTGTTATTCCGCCCGCCAGCAAAAGTGCAATGATAATGAGGTTTGCCCTCTTGTCGCCTGATGCCTTATTCTTTTCTATCGAATCGGCGACCATCACAAACAGCACCACAAGGGACGGTATGGACGTCCTCGTTACAAAGTCCACATGATAGCCGAATGAGATCATGGGAACTATAAGGAGAGTTGCCAGTGTGACCCAGTACAGCGGCTCCCGCTTATGGGTCTTGAATATGGCAAAATAATAGACCAGGAACTCAAGCAGAATGAATATGAGATAGGTCATTCTCAGCCTTTCCATATCTGTTTTGCGGAAGCCTACAGTACCCGAAGTATTAGCCTTAAAGAACAGATACGATACCAGCGCCACAGGAACTCTTGTAAAGACATTCTGGAAGGTAAATGCCTCCTTGCATAAGTCTTGCAGGTTTTCCTTGAAGGGCTTCTTCTTATCATAGGTCTTTACTATCCTTGTTATGCCTATACAGCAGAGTACGGGCAGCATTCCTATGGCAGGGAGCGAGCAGGCTAAAAAGCTGAAGGAATAAATGAAGATAACAGAGCGGTTGTCCTTCTGGCAAAGCAGTAACGCAGTTATTATCCAAGCAGGTATCGCCTGATTGTACACCCAGAAAAGCTGAGTGCAGAATGAGGACATCTGGAAGCCGTATGCCCAGTTTTCGATGTGATTGACGTCAAGCCAGATATGATCGGCTGAATTATGAAGGATAAAGTATCCGACAGCATCCAGTCCGCTGAAGAAGATAAAGGCTATCAGAAGCCAGGGAGATATTTTTTTATTGAGTCCCGAGATAAGCATGAACAGCAGGGAAACACCTGCCACACACCACCAGAACAGAAAGGTCTGGGCTGCTGCCATACCGAACATCTTGCCTACGCAGGCAGCAGGGAGCCAAAGAGCAAAATAGTATATCAGTGCAACAGGATTTTCAAAGTATTCTCCTGTTTCCGTGATTATCACAGGCCAGTCGTTGAAGACCAGCTTTTCAAGCACAGCATTTCGCCAAATATGGTCCTGATTCTGATAGGAATATCCGCCTATGCCCGATAAATACACCCATGCCGCCGCTATCAGTATCACCATAATAAGCTTTGGCAGCTGCTTATTTGAAAAAAAGGAGACTTCCATTTCGGGAGCGTCCTTCAGCGCCTTATAAATACCAAATGATAATAATGCAGCCAATAATATCGCAAATACAGGCTTTATCCAGCCGAACATGAAGATATACATGGGAATTGCAAGATATATGTACGAAAGACCTATAGGAAGCTTTGATTTCGCTTTATCCGACAGCGAAATCTTTTTCAGAAATGACAGCGGTGCTGCTTTAACAGGCTTTGTTTTTCCATTTTCCATTATTAATTTCCTTTCCTTGTGTTCCAGCGTATTATTTTTCCTTTATTGATTAGAAAAGCTTCTTCGGCTAGTTCTGCCATAGAAAGATCTGAATGTGAATCGGAGTAAAACTTATCTATCCTTTCATTTGGGAACACTTCCTTAAAACGCCTTACCTTTTCATTGCCTTTGCAGTTTGCAGATAAAAAAGCTCCGCTGCCGATGTCTACATCAGATGCAATAAGTGTTTTTATCCCGAGCCTTTTACATGGGAGCTCCAGTAAAAAGTAAGGCGAAGCAGAAACAACTATATCTGTAGCTTTGCTTCTATCCATATACAATTCTGCCATATACTTCATATGCGAATCCCAGAACAGGGCAAGTTCACTCTGAATATCACGGATATCCTTCAAAAAAGAAAAGAAGCAGGCTTTCAGCTCCTCTGTAGTACATTTCCCCAGCTTGTGCCTGACAGCCTTTATCAAGAAAGCAGGCAGACGCCTCAGTATCAGCGGATGTCGCTTCAGTTCAAATTTAAAGAAGTCCACCGAGCTGTCCCGTGAGTAGACTGTCCCGTCAAAATCATATACATTCATGTGACCGCCTCCCCGAAATATATCTGCCACAGGACAAATAAGGCATAAGCAGCTCCCAGGATCAGCAGTACCTTGTCTCCAAGTATCATATCAACGGGATTTCCCTGCTTATCCTTCTCCAGAGCATAGGTATACCGCATTACCATTACTATAACCAGGGGAGTTGTATATATCATTCCCGGCAAAGCTCCCGTATCTACGCTCCAAAGAGCATAAAACACCAGAAATATCGCCAGATACATATACATACTGCTGTTTAAGTATGTATCGCTGTAATGGGCAAGGACTGAGCGCGTATTATTCCCGCAGTTCAGCTTCTCGTTGCGCCTTTTTCCGAAAGCCATAAACAGTGAAAGTGCCATAAGCGTTAAATACAGCCATTTCGATATTTTTATATCCGTTATGTATGAGCCGTACAGCATACGAAGCACAAATCCCGACACAAGTATGACGATATCTGTAACAGGAAAATTTTTAAGCTTTGTGCTGTAAAGTACATTCAGCCCGAAATACAGCACAGGGATAAGTGCCCCTATACTTACGCCGCAAAGCCATAGATCAAGTAAAGCTGCTGCGGCACAGCATATTCCAAGCAATATCGCTCCCTCTGTTCTGGAGACAGCACCGCTTGCAAGCGGTCTTTTGCATTTTACGGGGTGATTTCTGTCCTTTTCAATATCACACAGATCATTGATGACATATATTGCCGATGAGCAGAACGAAAACGTCAGAAATCCAAGCAATGTCCTGTATAATATTGGAATATCCAGTATTGCGCCCCCATAGAACGCAGGAATAAATATAATAATGTTTTTCAGCCAATGCTTTACACGTATCAGCTGAAAACAACTTTTTACTTTGCTAAACATCAAAAACCTTCCGATCATTTCGCAATTTCGCCTAAAACAGACTATTTACCGCGATTTTATGATGTGCGAGATACTCGCTTGCTAATAGTATACATCAAAATAAGTTAAATGTCAACAATATATTGTCTTGTATAATATTGACAACGCATGATTATTGTGATAAAATGATAGCGATAATTCTATGTTGAAGCTTATCGTTACCTTGCGACGTATAGTATTGACGGCGGATTTTTTGTATGTTAGAATTTATTTATCCATAGTTATTTGCTTTAAATAACCAGAAAGGAAACGTTTCTATATGCAGGTCCGCGAGAATTTAAAGCGTGGAACCGTTGAGATGATCTTGTTACATTTATTACAAGGTCGTGATATGTATGGATACGAACTTCTCCAAGAGATGAATGAACGAAGCAAAGGCAAATTCACTTTAAAAGACGGTTCTATGTATCCTATTTTATATCGCATGATCGATAAGGGACTTATTACTGACGAACAAGTCCTTGTTGGACGACGACGTACACGTGTATATTATCATTTAACAGATGAAGGTAAAAAATACCTTAATGAGATTAAAGAAGAATACTTTTTCATCACAGAAGGAATAAGTAATATTCTTAATTTCAAGGAGGAAAGCGATGAAAATCACGAATAAAGAGAGAAATCAATACATTAATCAAATCAAAAAACTTCTCTTTTGCAGCTCGAAAGAGCGCAAGAAATTCCTCAAAGAATTCAACGACAATATTGATGATTTTCTGAAGGATAATCCCGAGGCAAGTATTGATGAACTGCAAAAAGCTATGGGCACTCCTCAGGAGATAGCAGACGGATTTCTTGGCAATACTTCTACTCAAGACATAAAAAAGAGAACCTCTATAGTTCGCGTTGTGATAATCTTCGCAACAATTATCATCTTGATTATAACTGCCGTCTATGTATCAGCTTGGATAGACGCGCATAGAGAAAACAACGGTGGTCACGATGAAATAACAATTATTGATTATGGTACTATATATGTTGAAACAACATCTTCACCTTAAATATTCTTTTTTCGTTATCAAAATCAAATGAACTAATAAAAAAGCCGATACATTTTTGTATCGGCTTTTCCTATTTGGTTTGTTTAGTGCTTCCCCCCAATGGCAATGACATATACGTAAATCAGCATGACCTATTTCTCGGGCGGTGTTTTACCGCAACCGTGGGAAAATGCCATACAGCCCATGCCGACCGCAGATACTTCAATATCCCGCAATTTTCTTGTTTTCATAACGTCACCTCATTTAAAAAAGCCTTTCACACCGCCAAGCACAAGCCTGTTTGTTATCTCGATTATCTCCTTAACAGACTGCTGCTTGCCTTCCTCGATACACTGCCTGTAAATGCCGAGGACAGAGTTGTTGACAAAGTTCATCAGTATAGTCTGCTGATATTCCGGCAGCGCGCCGTATTTTTTCTTTGCCGCCTGTCAAGAAGCGGTCAATTATTGCGTTCCATAAAACCAATATTGCTCATTATGCTGCAAAAGATTGACATTCGCCCTATTTAAGTATATAATATACATAATATGGCAGTGGGGGGGTAACTCTTGTATATTTATCTCTAAAGAAGCTGCCAACCGCTTATTGAACATTAACGCGATCCATTATCAAAGGAGTGATAAGACATGAAATTGCATGACATCAAAAAACTGTTGCCGGATTTGCGGCTGCCATCGTCAGCTTATCTGCAATGCCGTTTTTATCCCTTGATTCAAGCGGCGCAAGTAAGACATATACTCTCGACGGTGGAGGGCAGTTCAAGGGCACAGGTCCCGGCGGCTACTATGATTATGAGATCTGGGCTTCGGATACCGTACAGACCTCATCAATGACCCTCGGCAGAAACGGCGCCTTTACCACAGAGTGGAACTGTTCAGAGCAGCAGGGCGACTTCTTGGCCAGCCGCGGTATTGATCTGAACAGCACAAAGAAGTACAATTCATACCGTCAGTTGGGCTGTGAATTCGATGTTGACTGGACAGTAAGTGAAAATGGCAACGCCCGCCTGTGTGTCTACGGCTGGACACAGGATCCTCTTGTAGAATACTACATAGTCGAGGACTGGAAAAACTGGTGTCCTCCCGGAACAGGCTCCCCTGTAGGGAAATTTACTACTGACGGAAGCGTCTACAGCATCTACAAGGTGATCCGCACCTCATACACCATCGAGGGTTACAAGCCCTACACACAGTACTGGAGTGTCCGCCAAACTACCAGGACAAGCGGTAGTGTCGACATTTCCAAACATTTCGATGCATGGGAGAAACTGGGCCTCCAGACGGGTAATTTATATGATGTGAGTCTCAACGTTGAAGCCTGGGAAAGCTCGGGCAGAGCAGATGTCAGGAAAAACATAATGACTATCGGCTATCCCATTTATGAGGAGTATGATGAGGACGAGGAAACGGATACAACAACTCCTGTAGTAACAACTCCCGTTACTCCGGGAAAGCCTGATGTAAACGGAAATTACTTCAAAAGTTCATTTGAGAACGGCACTGGCATCTGGTCATCAAGAGGAGATGATGTTGTATTTGTTTCTTCAGATGTAAGCTATGACGGCAGCAAGTCTTTAGCAGTAAAAGATAGAAGCATAGAGTGGAACGGCGCAGCTGCGGAGCTTGACCCGGAGTTATTTATTCCCGGCGAGACATACAGCTTCAGTATCGGTGTTTTCCAGAAGTCTGGCAAGACTGTTCCCATTCAGCTTGCGCTCCAGCAGGGCTGCGGCGATGATGTTATGTACACAACTATCGCCAGTGAAGATGTAAAGAGCGGTGAGTGGACAAAGCTTGAGAATACCTCATTCACTATCCCCGAAAAATCAGGCACTATGGTGCTTTACGTTGATACCCGCCAGGATTCGGGTGATCTCTCAGACTTCTATATCGATGTTGCTCAGGGCTCTGTGGAAGGCACAAAATCTCCTGTTGTAACAGGTCGGGGCAATGTGGGCTCAGAGACCGCACCCGTTGTAACTGCCCCGAAAACAGGCTCCTCTGGGCTTTCCAGGAACAGCGAGATAAAGATCATGCCCGTGGGAGATTCTATCACCAACGGTGACGGCGAACAGGGCGGATACAGAAAATATCTCTATAAAGAGCTTACGGAAATGGGCTATACCAGGATAGACATGGTCGGACCTAACGGCAAAAACAGCGCTTCTGCAAACGGAATCACCTACGACGACAATCACGCCGGATTCAGCGGCTATCAGATCAAGGAGGTTCCCGGCTGGGGACAGCAGCAGGGCGGCAGAGGCAGCTTATACAACGAGCTTAAAAACAATGATGCTGTCAAGAAGGCTCAGCCAGATATCATACTTCTCATGATCGGCACAAATGATCTGACCGCTAACCGTTCAATGGACGCCTGTGCATCGGATCTCCGTGCAGTTCTGGATTATATGCTGGCAGATATGCCATCTGACTCCGTCATTTTCCTGGCATCTGTTCCCGAGCATACAGCCTACGGCGGAAATCCCAACGAGATCGCAAACTACAACAGTACAGTAAACAGTGTTGCCGATGAATATTCAGCCAAGGGCAAAAATGTCAGGTTCGCAGATGTTCACGGCTGCCTTGACGGTATGAATGATATCGGCAGTGATCAGCTTCACCCCAACGGAAAAGGCTATGAAAAGATAGGAAAGTTCTTTGCAGGTGTCATAGACGAATATGTATCATCAAGCGCTCCCGAAACAACCACAACCACTTCAACCACCACAACAACTACTACAGTAACTACCACTACAGCCACAACGACAACTACCGTTCCCAAGCTCACTGTCAGCAAGCTGGGTGACGTCAACTGTGACGATACAGTTGAGCTGGCTGATGCTATACTGATAATGCAGTCTCTGGCTAATCCGGATAAGTACGGCAGGGGAGGCTCAGATCCCAATTCTCTTACAGAGCAGGGCTCAGTCAACGGAGACGTTGATAAGGACGTAGCCGGTATCACTTCCGGCGATGCCCTGAAGATACAGGAATACCTTATAAAGAAGATCCGAAGCTTATAATTTACCATTGCACAGGTCGGGACGAACAGGTTCCGGCCTGTGCTTTTTGTCGAAGTGCGAAAATGGCTGTATTTAGCGGTGCTTTACGATTTCACTTTTAGCAGCTTCAAGTGATCTTTGGCGGCTTTTGGTACAAATAAGTGTTAAACAAGTGGTTGGATTGGCTCTATACTCCGTCAAAAACTGAATATAGTCGCTCAAAATAAGTGGTCATATCCCGACGGAGCTTCCTTTGTTGATTTTGCATTAATAGCTAACTCGATATAATAATAGCTTATTCCGAAGTATACAACATCCGCCAGCAATCAATAAGCATTAATGACATCAAAATACTTACAAGCAGTATTACGTAATACCACCATTTCTTTTTTATATCGATGTTTTCTTTATTACTGAACCTTAGTGTAAAATAAAAGTAGGCAAAGAAAAAGAGCAGCTGAAAAAACAGTTGCTCTTAGGGTCACAAAATGCTAAAATGAAGTTGGCACACAACA